>Ga0209693_10001458_pt1 | contig 10191 bp, 6 predicted proteins | sample HubBroMetageWRM3_FD_188345 | JGI IMG/M metagenome (GOLD analysis project Ga0209693, IMG submission 188345) | Warmed soil microbial communities from the Hubbard Brook experimental Forest, New Hampshire - Hubbard Brook CCASE Soil Metagenome WRM 3... | ecosystem: Environmental > Terrestrial > Soil...
CCTGGTCAACTTCGTCCTGCCCTACAGCGAGCTATTCAGGCCCAACGTCGTGGGCACCGCTGAGCTGATCCGGTTCGCGCTCACCACAAAGATCAAGCCCTACACGTACGTGTCGACTGCCAACGTGGGCGACCAGATCGAGCCGTCGGCGTTCACCGAGGATGCCGACATCCGGGTCATCAGCCCTACCCGCACGATCGATGACAGCAACGGCTACGGCAACAGCAAGTGGGCCGGCGAGGTGCTATTGCGCGAGGCCAACGACCTGTGCGGCATGCCGGTCGCGGTGTTTCGGTGCGACATGATCCTGGCCGACACCACCTACGCGGGCCAGCTCAACGTGGCGGACCTGTTCACCCGGATGGTGCTGAGCCTGGCGGCCACCGGCATCGCGCCCGGCTCGTTCTACCAGCTTGACGCCGACGGCAACCGGCAACGCGCGCACTTCGACGGGCTGCCCGTCGAATTCGTCGCCGAAGCGATCGCCACGCTGGGTGCCCTGGCGGTCGACGGGTTCGAGACCTATCACGTGATGAACCCGCACGACGACGGGATCGGGCTCGACGAGTACGTCGACTGGCTGATCGAGGCCGGTTACCCAATCCTGCGCATCGGTGACTTTGGGGAGTGGTTGCAGCGGTTTGAGACCGGCCTGCGTGCCCTGCCGGATCGACAGCGCCAGCACACCGTGCTGGACGTGTTGCTGTTGGGCAATTCCACTTATTTACAGCCCGCCGAGCCGATCCGCGGGTCCTTCGCGCCGACCGACCGATTCCGTGCTGCGGTGCAAGACGCGAAAGTCGGCCCCGACAACGACATCCCGCACGTCGCGGCGCCGATCATCATCAAATACGTCACCGACTTGCAACTGCTCGGGGTTTGGAACGGTTTCACTCATGTGGACCAGCAGTTGGGCAGAAATGGCAGCTCGGTGGGAGTAGTTCCCGCCGTCTGCCCGTTCAGCGATGTGCAAGACCACGCCGACGCCATCGAGGTCGAGCGAAAGCCTGGGTCTAACGGGCTCCGCTACGCGGATTACCTGCACCTCAACGAGCTGCTCGGCGCCGTCCACCCCTTGTTTGGGGACGACGACCGTTCATGTTTCGCCGACGAGAGGTACTTCCTGATCATCCACCAAGTCTCTGAATTATGGGTTTCGCAGATCCTAGTCGACCTCGAGCTCGCGCTGGAGTTCGCCCGTCTGGCGGACTTCGACTGGGCGATCGATCGCTTGATGCGTGCCAACGCCGTGCTTGACCTGATGGTAACGACAACGAGTGCCCTACAACATCTCACGGTGGATGGATTCCACCAGTTCCGGCCTCGATTACAGGGAATGAGCGCGGCACAGTCGGACCAGTTCGCGACCTTGCTGACCGGCGTTCGCTACGCTCCGGTGGCGGCGCTACTTGAGATCGTCGCCGACCGGCGCAACGGCGACATCGGCACCCGCCGGCAGCGTCTCCAGCTAGGCGCGCAGCTCGATGTATTCATCGCCGGCCTCACGCGCTGGCGGCTGGCCCACGTAGCCGCAGTCGGCCGCTTCATTGGGGACGGCCGGGGCACCGGGGGCACCACCGGGGCCGGCTACCTGATCGATCGCCTGGATAAGGCTTCCCTCCGATCATAGGATTGGCTGTCTCCCGGATAACCGAGGAAACGTTCGTGGCCGGGCGATTTGCCTACCGTAGCTTCTGTTGCGGAGCCCAGGTGGTTCCGCGGGCTGCCGACACCTTGCTGCGGGTGGCCAGTGACATCGTCGAGCGTGGGTCCGCGCGACATTAGTGCGCTACGGCACCCATCCGAGCCAGCACGGCGTGCTCCGCCTTCCCGACGGCCCAGGCCCCTGGCCGGTCGCCGTGGTCATCCATGGCGGGTTCTGGCGGGCGGCCTATGGTGCCGACCTGGCCTCCGATCTGGCCGAGGATCTAGTGCGGCACGGCTGCGCTGCCTGGAACCTCGAGTACCGAAGGGTGGGCGACGACCCGGACCGCGGAGGCGGTGGTTGGCCGGCGACCTGTCTCGAGGTTGCCGCCGCGGTCGACCTGCTCGCCGCGACCGGTCAGACCCTGGCAGCCGGCTGTCTCGACCTGTCGCGTGTGGTCGCGATCGGGCACTCCGCGGGAGGTCAGCTGGCCGGCTGGTTGGCCGGTCGAGGATCGCTGCCCGCCGACGCTCCCGGAGCCTCGCCCGTCGTACCCTCAACCCACGATGACCCCGGACCCGCTCTGCCCCAACCAGAGCCGCAGGTTAACGGCATCGCGTTAGCGGACCGAGCGACCCGGCGCACATGGGTCGAATTTTGAGGCAAAGGCCTCATGTGCTCGATGACTGAATCGCTCGACGATTGCTGCATGACAAAGCAAGTTCAAGAATCAGCGAGGCCATCGATAATGGCCATCGAGCGTTCGGGGGCGCCGGGCGCCGGGCGAGTCGATGCGGTCGAGGTGAGCCGGCAAGTTGGCGCGCGGCGGATCCTTCAGGAGCTGTCGCTGTCGATCGAACCGGCGGAGTTGGTCGCTATTGCCGGGGGCAGTGGAGCGGGGAAGACCACGTTGCTGGAGATCCTCGCGGGACTGCAAGCGCCGTCGTCCGGCGAAGTTCGACACGACGGCTTCGTTCACGGCGCCCGGACGAGGATCGATTCCCGCATCGGCTACGTGCCCCAGGACGACATCATCCACCTCGAGATGCCACTGCGCCGCACGCTGCGGTACGCGGCCCGGCTGCGGCTGCCCGTAGGCACATCAGCGGCTGAGGCTGACCGAATCGTCGAGGAGACGATGGACGACCTCGACCTGGCCGATCGGGCCGAGGTGGCGGTCCGTGCACTGTCCGGTGGTCAGCGCAAGCGCGCCAGTATCGCCGTGGAACTACTGACCCGGCCGCGCCTGTTCTTCCTTGACGAACCCACCTCCGGGCTCGACCCGTCGACCGCGGCCGACGTCATGCGTCTGCTGCGCCGGCTCACTCAGCGCGGGGTCACGGTCGTCGTCACGACGCACGAGCCAGCCGGCATCGACCAGTGTGACCGAGTGGTATTCCTGGCTCGCGATGGCCACCTGGCCTTCACCGGCAGCCCGACCGAGGCTCGGCGCTACTTCGAAGTCAACGATCTCGCCGAGGTTTATGTCCGGCTGGCCGTCGAGCACACGCCGCAGATCTGGGCGAAGCGATTCGCCGACAGCCGCGGGACGTTTGGAGACCGGCCGGTCCCGGCTCGACACCCCCTCTCTGCTACCCGCTCGGATGTCGAGCGCGCGAGCGTGATTCGGCAATGGTGGCTGCTCACGCGACGCAACGTCGATGTTCTCTTCCGCAACCGACTGACCCTGGCGGTCCTGCTCGGCTCGCCGGTGCTGGTCACCGCGATGATGGCGACACTGTTCAACCGCGGCGCGTCCGAACCCCATAATGCAGCCGACCTCGCACCGGCTCAGATCGTGTTCTGGATCGCATTCGCGGGCTTCTTCTTCGGCCTCACCTACGGGCTGCTGCAGATCGTCGGCGAGATGGCCGTCTTTCGGCGTGAGCGCCTGGCCGGCCTAAGCGTGGGCGCCTACGTGGCGTCCAAGGTCACCGCGCTGCTTCCGGTGCTGGCTGGTGTAAGCGCGGTGCTCCTCGGTGTGTTGCGGGTCCTCGGTCGGCTGCCCGCCGTCGGCTGGGATGTGTATGCGCTGCTGTTCGTGACCATTGTTATCGAGGCGACCTCGGCACTGGCCCTTGGCCTGCTCGCTTCGGCGGCGGTGTCCAACGCCGCGCAGGCCGCCCTGGCCCTGCCGATGCTCTGCTTTCCTCAGGTGCTGTTCGGCGGGGCTATCGTTCCCGTCGACCAGATGACCGCCCCGGGACGCCTGATGAGCCTTGTCCTAGCCAACCGCCACGCATTCGAAGCATTGGGGCGCGACCTGGATCTCGACCGGTACACCGCGACGCTGCCGGCCATGTCCGCCTACGGCAACACCTTCCAAGGAGGCACCGGCGCCGGTCTGATCGCGCTCGCTTCGTTCACCGCTGCCCTCACGCTGGCCACAGTCTGGGTGCTGGATCGGCGGTCCCGGCCCGGCGCAATCCGGCGATGACGATTCCGCAGCACCCGTGGGACAAGGTGCTGATAGACGGCCATGGTGCGTTGGTCAGAGCGCGGCGCGTGTTCCGCTATCTGCCCTCGGCGCCGCGTTGCAAACTGTGCAACAACCCGTTTGGCGGACCGGCAGGGCGCCTTCTGGCCGTGGCCGGATTCAGCCCGTCACGTAAGAACCCCAATCTGTGCAGCCGTTGTTGTGATGCGCTGCCGGTGGGCGGAGCAGAGGTTGACATCGCAGTCCTGTTCGCCGACGTTCGCGGCTCGACGGCGCTCGGCCAGGGCAGCGTTGCCGCCGACTTCGCCGCATTGCTCAACCGCTTCTACATCGCCGCGACGCACACCCTGCTGCGCCATGACGCGGTGATCGACAAGCTGATCGGCGACGAAGTGATGGCGTTCTTTGTGCAGGGCGTCAGCGGTCCGAACTATCGACGCCGGGCGGTTCAGGCGGGGATGGAGTTGCTCGAAGCGGTCGGGTACGGCAGCGACGAGGGACCGTGGATTGACGTGGGCATCGCTGTCAATGCCGGCATCGCCTACGTGGGCAATGTCGGGGGTGCAGTCGTCGACTTCACCGCTCTCGGTGATCCGGTCAACGCAGCGGCGCGAATACAACAGAAAGCCGCCGGCGGTGAGTTGCTCGTCGCGTCTGGGGTCGCCGATGACCTGATGGGTGAGGCTCCAAGGCGCACACTCGACCTGCGGGGACGCCAGCAGCCGATCGACGCATTCGTCCTCGGAACGTGGTCAGACAACGAGCGTCGCGAGGTCGCCGGCTCGTCCGCCTGACGCAACCCGTCATCCGCGACAGAATCGGCGGATGGGGTCGCGACCGACTCGGGCCGAACTGCTCGCCGCACTGTCGGTGGCGATTGACCTCGGGCTGGGCCAGCCGACCGAGCACATGCTGCGCTCCGCCGTCATCGCCACGCGCATCGCCGACCGCCTGGGCCTGAGCGCGGACGACCGCGAGTGCACGTACTACGCGACGTTGATCATGTGGATCGGATGTCACGCCGATTCACACGAATACGCGCGGTGGTTCGGCGACGATATCGCGGTCCGCCACGACTCGTATCTGGTCGATTGGAAAGGCTGGCCGTACCAACGCTTTCTGCTCAGTAGCGTGGGCCGCGGCGAGCCGTGGTGGCAGCGCCTAAAGACCATGTCAGACCTGTACGTCGACGCCCGGGGGCAATTGTCGCGGTTGATGCACTCGCACTGCACGTCGGCCGCGCTGCTGGCCGAGCGGATGGGGCTGCCGCCCGCCGTGCAGACCGCGCTGCGGTTCACCTTCGAGCGGTACGACGGCACCGGCCAGCCGGAAGGAGCGTCCGGCGACGCGATCCCGATCCACACGCGCGTCGGCCAACTCGCCGATATGGCGGAAGTGCATCACCAGACATACGGCGTCGACGGCGCAATCGCGATGGCGCGCAGCCGCCGCGGTGGTCAGTTCGACCCAGCCGTCGTCGACATGTTCGTCGCGCATGCCGGCGAAATCCTGGCCGACGTTCCGGACCTATGGGACGCCGCGCTGCGTGAAGCGCCCGACCGGCACCTGCCTCTCGACGACGACTCACTTGATGCACTTCTGGTCGTGCTGGGCGACTTCGTCGACCTAAAATGCCCGTTCACACTTGGCCATTCACGTGCCACGGCCCGACTCACGGCGGACGCGGCGGTCGTCGTCGGACTGGACGCCGACACGGTGGCGTTGACGCGGCGGGCTGGACACGTCCACGACCTCGGCCGCATCGGGGTGTCGAACCAGATCTGGTCCAAGCCCGGCGCGCTGACCGCCGCTGACTTCGAGCGGGTCCGGCTGCATCCGTACCTGACGGTGCGGATTCTCCGCCGAGTTCCCGGCCTCGAAGACGTGGCGCGGCTAGCCGGCAATCACCACGAACACGTCGATGGCTCGGGCTATCCGCAAGGGCTGCCCGGTTCGGCACTGACAATGGCGGACCGACTGCTCGCCGCGGCGGTCAGCTACCAATCCGCCGTCGAGCCACGGCCCTACCGCGACCCACTCGAGCCGGCCGCAGCCGCGCGCCGGCTGCAAGAGCGGGTGCGCGCCGGCGCGTTGGACCCGGTCGCCGCGGACGCGGTGCTGCACGCCGCGGGCCACCGAGCGAGAGGGTCGAAGTCGCGTCCGGACGGACTCACCGCCCGAGAAGTCGAGGTGCTGTGCCTGGTCGCCCGCGGCGCGTCGAATAAGCAGATCGCCGAGCAGTTGGTGATCAGCGAGAAGACCGCGCGCAACCATGTCGAGCGGGCCTACACGAAAATCGGTGCGTCGAACCGCATCGGCGCCAGCATGTACGCGCTGCGGCACGGCCTCGTTTCGCCCGAGAATTGAGACAGCCGCCTCGGGCGTTCACGGTCCCGTGGTATGCCTGCGACGGTCCTGCTCAACCCACGTTGACCCCGGATGGGGCCCGCGCGGGCACGGCCATGAAGGCACACGGAGTGCCCGGGCAATCTCTCGGCATCGGTTCTTCGGACGTACTCTGGTCATCGTGCGATTGCAGCGACAGGTGGTCGACTACGCGCTTCGGCGGCGCTCACTGCTGGCCGAGGTCTACTCGGGCCGGACCGGGGTCACCGAAGTGTGTGACGCCAACCCGTACTTGCTGCGCGCAGCGAAGTTCCACGGGAAGCTCAGCGCGGTGATGTGCCCGATTTGCCGCAAGGAGCAGCTCACGCTGGTGTCGTGGGTATTCGGCGACCATCTGGGCGCGGTATCCGGTTCGGCGCGTACCGCCGAAGAATTGGTCGTGCTGGCATCCCGTTACGAGGAGTTCTCCGTACACGTGGTGGAGGTATGCCGGACCTGCAGCTGGAATCACTTGGTCAAGTCGTATGTGCTCGGCGCGGCGCGCCCGGCCCGCCCACCGAAGGGCACGCGGACGGCGCGCAACGGCGCGCGCACGGCCAGTGAATAACGAAGGGCAGCAGGACCACTCGGCCGCTGAAACCCCGAACGGGTCGGGGGCCGACGGTGGGCCCAAGCACTTCTCCGTCGGAAACGGAGGTGGTCAGGGACCGACATCCGGCGCACCGCCCCGGCAGCGCTCCGCGGTTCCCCCCGACGACCGGTTGACCACGATCCTGCCGCCGGTCAGGGACGACACGTCGGGTCCGCTACGGGATCCGATCGAGGAGGTCAAGGCCGCGCTGGATGGCCGGCCGCCGACGAGCGCGTCGGAGCGACGCGACCCGCTCGAGTTGGCCACGGCGGCGCTGGAAGCCAGGGCGCCACGGCGTCACCAGCAGCCCACCGGTGGCCCGCCCGGCGGCCGCCCGCCGGGTCCACCGCGGCGGAAGCTACCGCTGCCGGACGGGGGCTGGGTCCAGCGGATCGACTGGACGTGGGTGCACCGCATCAACTGGGCATGGGTCCGTCGCGGGCTCTACGTCTCCGCGGCGGTGCTGCTGCTGTTGCCGATCGTCACCTTCGCGATGGCCTACTTCATCGTCGACGTTCCCAAGCCCGGTGACATCCGCACCAACCAGGTCTCGACGATCCTGGCCAGTGACGGCTCAGAACTGGCCAAAATCGTTCCACCGGAAGGCAATCGCGAAGACGTCAGCATCAACGAGGTGCCGATGCACGTGCGCCAGGCGGTGATCGCGGCCGAGGACCGGCATTTCTACACCAACCCCGGCTTCTCGTTCACCGGCTTCGCGCGGGCGGTGAAGAACAACATCTTCGGCGGCGACACGCAGGGCGGTTCGACGATCACCCAGCAGTACGTCAAGAACGCATTGGTGGGATCACAGCGCGCCGGAATCGGCGGCCTGATCCGCAAGGCCAAGGAACTCGTCATCGCGACCAAGATGTCGGGCGAGTGGTCCAAAGACGATGTGCTGCAGGCCTACCTGAACATCATTTACTTCGGTCGAGGCGCCTACGGGATATCGGCGGCGTCCAAGGCCTACTTCGGCAAGCCCGTCGATCAGCTCACCGTGGCCGACGGAGCGCTGCTGGCCGCGCTGATCCAGCGCCCCTCGACGCTTGACCCCGCGGTGGACCTCCCGGGTGCCAAGGTCCGGTGGAACTGGGTGCTCGACGGGATGGTGGACGACCGCGCACTGTCGCCGAGGGACCGGGCGGCCCAAACGTTTCCGCCGACGGTGCCGCCCGATCAGGCCCGCGCACAAAACCAGACCACCGGACCCACCGGGTTGATCGAGCGGCAGGTGACTCGGGAGCTGATGGATCTGTTCAACATCGACGAGCAGACGCTGAACACCGAGGGACTGCAGGTCACCACGACCATCGATCTGCAAGTGCAGAAGGCCGCAGAGGACGCGGTGTCGAAGTACATGGAGGGACAGGCCCCCGACATGCGCACCGCGGTCGCCTCAATCGATCCGAAAAACGGAGCGGTGAAGGCCTATTACGGCGGCTCTGACGCCAACGGGTTCGACTTCGCCCAAGCCGGGCTGCAGACCGGGTCGTCGTTCAAGGTGTTCGCGCTGATCGCCGCCTTGGAGCAGGGCATCGGTCTGGGCTATCAGGTGGACAGCTCGCCGCTGACGGTCAACGGCATCAAGATCACCAACGTCGAGGGTGAGGGCTGCGGAACCTGCAATATCGCCGAGGCGCTCAAGCAGTCGCTGAACACCTCCTACTACCGGCTGATGCTCAAGCTGAAAAACGGTGCGGACGACGTTGCGGACGCCGCACACCAGGCGGGCATTGCGACCAGCTTCCCCGGTGTCGAGCACACGCTGTCCGAAGACGGCAAGGGCGGCCCGCCCAACAACGGAATCGTGTTGGGCCAGTATCAGACCCGGGTGATCGACATGGCCTCGGCGTACGCCACGCTGGCCGCATCGGGTGTCTATCACCGACCGCATTTCGTGCAAAAGGTGGTCAACTCCGAGGGCCGGGTGTTGTTTGACGCCACCGGCTCCGACAACTCGGGCGAACAGCGGGTCCCCAAGGACGTCGCCGACAACGTCACGTCGGCGATGCAGCCGATCGCCGCGTATTCGCGCGGCCACACGTTGGCCGGCGGACGGCCGTCGGCAGCCAAGACCGGCACCACGCAGTTGGGTGACACCGACGCCGACAAAGACGCCTGGATGGTCGGCTACACCCCGTCGCTCTCGACGGCGGTATGGGTGGGCACGGTCACCGGCGACAAGCCACTGGTCAACAAGTGGGGCTCGCCGATCTATGGTTCGGGCCTGCCGTCGGATATCTGGAAGGCAACCATGGACGGTGCCCTCAAGGGCACCACAACGGAGTCCTTCCCCAAGCCGGCCGAGATCGGTGGCTACGCCGGGGCGCCGGCCGCGCCGCCACCGCCACCTGCGCCGCCGCAGATGACGGTCATCCAGCCGACGATTGAGGTGGGACCGGGCATCACGATCCCGGTCGGTCCGCCCACCACCGTCCCGGTCGGGCCGGTGCCGGCACCTGCGCCGCTGCCACCGGGAGCACCCGAGCCTGCTGAGCCGCCGCCGTGACCGGCGCCGGGACGGGCCGCGCCGGCGTTTCGCCGCGGCCCTTGGCCGCCGACTTGCGCTCCGCTGACGACCGCGATTGCCCCAGTCGCACCGACGTTCTGGGAGCGGCGCTGTCCGACGTCGTCGGCGGCCCGGTGGGCCGGCACGCGATGATAGGGCGCACCGCTTTCCTGACCCCGTTGCGAGTGATGTTTTTGATCGCGCTGGTGTTTTTGGCGCTGGGTTGGTCGACGAAAGCGGCGTGCTTGCAAAGCAGCGGGACCGGGCCGGGTGACCAGCGGGTCGCCAACTGGCAGAACCAGCGCTCGTATTACGAGCTGTGCTACTCCGACACCGTGCCGCTATACGGCGCGGAGTTGTTGAGCCAGGGCAAGTTTCCGTACAAGTCCAGCTGGGTCGAGAAGGGTGCCGACGGCAAGCCGCAAACCCGCTATGACGGCCGGCCCGCGGTGCGCTACATGGAGTATCCGGTGCTGACCGGGGTGTATCAGTACGTGTCGATGGCCTTGGCCAAGACCTACACCGCGTTGAGCAAGGTGACCGGGCTGCCGGTCGTCGCCGAGGTGGTGGTCTTCTTCGATATCGCCGCACTCGGGTTGGCGTTGGCTTGGCTGACGACG
>Ga0209693_10001459_pt1 | contig 10180 bp, 10 predicted proteins | sample HubBroMetageWRM3_FD_188345 | JGI IMG/M metagenome (GOLD analysis project Ga0209693, IMG submission 188345) | Warmed soil microbial communities from the Hubbard Brook experimental Forest, New Hampshire - Hubbard Brook CCASE Soil Metagenome WRM 3... | ecosystem: Environmental > Terrestrial > Soil...
TGCGTCATGCCGACCAGGTTCTCGCTGCGGGTCTCCGCCCAGCGCAGCGCCCGGCCAGTCTTCCTCGCCGCCCAGGCGACGATGATCGCGTCCCTGTCGATGCCGACCTTCGCGCCGAACCCGCCGCCCACGTCCGGCACCACGACGCGGATCTGGTCCGGCGCCATGCCGAGCACGCCGGCCAGGATAAGCCGGCAGAGCTGCGCGTTCTGCGAGCTGTGCCAGACGGTCAGCTTGCCGCCGGAGAACGCGGCGGCGGTAGCCCGCCCCTCCATCGGCAGGCAGGCGACCCGCTGGTTAACGATGTCCTGCTCGACGACCACGTCGCAGGCGTCGAACGGGGTGTCGTCGGTGGAGACCAGGTTGGCGGCCGCGACGTTGGTTCCCGCCGCGGGGAACAGCAGGGTCTCGTCGGTCAGCGCTGCCACGGGCCCGACCACCGCGGGCAGCGGGTCGTAGTCGACGCTGACCATGTCGGACGCGTCCTCGCCCTGGTAGCGGCCATCGGTGATCACCACCGCTACCGGCTCGCCGACGAACCTGACGGTGTCTACCGCCAGCAGGGGCTCGGCCCACGGGCCGCCGAGCGGCACCGGGCCGCCCTCGCCCCCGCCGCCACCGCCGGAGTCCGGCGGTGGCGGCGCCAGGTCATCCATGTCGGCGACGGTCAGCACGGCGATCACGCCCGGCTCCTGCAGGGCCGCGCTTACATCGATTCCGGTGATGCGCGCGTGCGCGACCGGGCTGCGCACGAACGTCAGGCGCGCCGCCCTGCTCAGCTCCGGCGTCCGCAGGTCGTCCACGTAAACCCCGCCGGAGGTCAGCAGCCGCGGATCCTCCGTCCGGATGACCCGGGTGCCCAGGATGCTCATGTGACCCCTTGATAGCTGCGGATCCGCAAGCCGTTCAGCCGCGAAATTACACCTGGGCGGCCCAGGGAAACATGGTCGGCCCGGCAAAAGCCGTTCCCGGCCATTATGACCGACCACAAGGCAGGTGGCCGCCGACCTGCTCACCAGCGCTAGGTTGCCGACCGAAATGGAGTTAGCGTCCATACCATGCTAGATGCCGCGCCCTGGACCGCCCGCCTACCCGAACTCGCCGAGCCGACCGGCGTTACCGGCGCCACCCTCGGCATCTGGGCCGACGGGCAGGAGGTGCTGGCCGCCTACGGGCTGCTGAGCGCCGCGACACAGGTGCCCGTCACGGCCGACTCGCTGTTCCAGGTCGGGTCCATCACCAAGGTGTGGACCGCGACGATGATCATGCAGCTCATCGACGAGGGTCGGCTGTCTCTCGACGCCACCGTCGCGGACCTGCTACCCGGCGTGCGGCTCGGCGCGAAGGACGTCGGACGCCAGGTCACGGTGGCGCACCTGCTCACTCACACCAGCGGCATCGACGGCGACATCTTCACCGATACCGGCCGTGGCGACGACTGCGTGCAGCGCTACGTGGACCTGCTCGCCGAGGCCGCGTCGGCATACCAGCCTGGCGATGCCTACTCCTACTGCAACAGCGGATACGTGCTGCTCGGCCGGATCATCGAGGTGCTTGATGGCCGGCCGTGGGACCAGTCGCTGCGGGCCAGGCTGGCCGGCCCGCTCGAGCTGGCCCAGACGGTCACCCTGCCCGAGGAGGCGATCCTGCACCGGGCGGCGGTCGGTCACCGCGATGGCGCCCCGGTCGCGGTCTGGGGCCTGCCCCGCTGTGTCGGCCCAGCCGGCGGCATCATCGCAAGCGCGCACGACCTGCTCACGTTCGCCCGGCTGCACCTGGACGGCGGGATCGCCCCGGACGGCAGCCGGGCGGTCAGCGACGTGTCGGCGCAGGCCATGCAGCAGCCGCGTGTGGCGATCCCCGACTTCGCCTCGCCTGGCGCGGCGGTCGGCCTTGGCTGGCGGGTGAGCCGGTGGGACGGCAGTGCGATCGTCGGGCACGACGGCGACACCATCGGCCAGTCTGCCTACCTGCGGATCGACCCGGTGGCCCGGGTTGCCGCCTGCCTGCTGACCAACTCCGCGGAATCGGGATCCCTGTACCGGGCGGTGTTCACCGAGGTGTTCGAGGCCTGCGCCGGTGTGACGATGCCCGCCGACCCCGAGCCCGCCGATCCGGCGGTCGCGACGGACGCGGACCTGGCCCGGCACGCCGGCCGCTACGAGCGCACGTCGCGGCGGTTCGACGTATCGGTCCGCGATGGACTGCTGCGCATCGTCATGACCACGACGGGTAACCTTGCCGCGCTCACCGACGCGGAACCTGAGCAGCTCGTCCTGTACCCGGCCGACTCATCGGGCGTCAACTTCGTCTGCCGGTCGCGCGACGAGGATCCGTGGATCCCGCTCAGCTTCTCCCGGCTCCCCGACGGCACTCCGTATGTCTTCATGAGCGGCAGGGTCACCCTACGGACAGGATGAGGGCGGGCGCGGCGGCCGGGGTCGTCGGCCCGGCCGTCTCCGGCGGCCGCCGTTCCGGTGCGGGTCAGGCGCAGGGGCGGGCGGCGAGGATGCGGCGGATGTCCGCGGTTTCCTGCTCGCTGTAATTGTCGAGGATCGCGTGCAGGTCGTTCAGGTCCTGCTCGGACGTGTAGCTCGCGATCTCGCGCTCGAGGGTCTTGCGCGTGGCCCGGGAGCCGCGCGCGGCGCGGGTACGGGCCCGGATCGTGGTCAGCAGCGGGGCGGTGGTCGGCATGTGTCTGTCCTTCTCGGTGGTGGTCCCTTGCTCTTCCAGTCTCGCTGGCCACGAACTATGCGTCCAATGATTAGATCGCAAGGAAACCATGAGCTATGGTCATTGAATATGGATACCGACGCGCTGCGCTGGCTCCAGCAGGTCGCAGACGGCACCACCGTGACAGAGGTCGCCGACCTCGAGGCCGTCACCCAGTCCGGCGTGTCGCGAGCCCTGGCCCGGCTTGAGGCCGAGATCGGCACGCCGCTGCTCCGCCGGGCCGGCCGCACGCTGCGGATGACGCACGCGGGAGCGGTCTTCAAGCCGCACCTCGACGCGATGCTGCACCGCCTTGACGACGGCATCGCCGCGGTGAGCCAGCTCATCGACCCGGACACCGGTACCGTGACGCTGGCCTTCCAGCACTCATTCGGCACCTGGCTGGTGCCCGACCTGGCGCGCAGCTTCCGCGCCGCGCACCCAGGCGTCGGCTTCCAGCTCACCCAGGTGCGCGACGAACTGCACGCGGCCGCCCTCGACAGCGGCCGGGCCGACCTGGAGATCGGCACCCGCAGGCCGCCCGACCCGGGCGTGCACACGCGGCTGATCGCGCTTGAGCCGCTGCGGCTGGCCCTGCCGCGCGGTCACCGGCTCGCCGGGCACCGGCGCCTCCGCCTAGCCGACTTGGCCGGAGAACAGTTCATCGGCCTGGCGCCCGCCTCCGCGCTCCGGGAGCTGGCCGATGACCTCTGCGAACGGGCCGGGTTCCGGCCTGCAGTCATCTTCGAGGGGAACGACCTGTCCACCGTGCGCGGCTTCATCGCGGCCGGCCTCGGCGTCGCCGTCGTGCCCGCACCGCGCGCGGGGTCGCCGGAGTCGGCGGCCGGGCCTGTGGCCTACGCCGAGATCCTGGACGACGGCGCGACAAGGGAGATCTGCCTGACCTGGTCCGCGCAGCGGCGCCTGCTGCCCGCCGCCGAGCAGTTCCGCAGGCACGTCATCGGCCGGGCGGCCGCGGGACGGCTCCCCGCGGTGGCGGAACAGGCGCCGGTCGGCTGAACTGGGCGCGAGCGGGTAGCACCGGATGGATCCGGCCGCCGACCCATGATGAGGTAGCACCGAATGGATCCGGTCGCGGACCCCATGGTGAGGAGGGACCGCGCTGAACGCCGCCGCCAGCGAGACTGTATCCGTGCTGGCGCTTGTCGCCGTGCTCGCCTGGGCGGTGACCAGGCCACGTGGCTGGCCGGAGGCGGTCATCGCGGTCCCCGCGGCGGTCTGCCTGATCGCGGCCGGCGCGATCCAGGCCGGCACCGCCCTCGACCAGGCCAGGCGCATCGGGCCCGTCATCGGCTTCCTGGCCGCGATCCTCGTGCTCGCGCACCTGTGTGATGACGACGGCCTTTTCCGGGCCTGCGGCAGGTGGATGGCGCGCGGCAGCGCGGGCCGGCCGAGGCGGCTGCTCGCGCTGGTGTTCGTGACCGCCGCGGTTACCACGGCCGTGCTGAGCCTGGACGCCACCGTGGTGCTGCTCACCCCCGTGGTGTTCGCAACCGCGGCCAGGCTGGACGTGCGGGCCAGGCCGGACGTGTACGCGTGCACGCACCTGGCGAACTCCGCCTCGCTGCTGCTGCCCGTCTCCAACCTGACCAACCTGCTCGCGTTCGCTGCCAGCGGGCTGGCCTTCCCGCGCTTCGCCGCGCTGATGGCGCTGCCGTGGCTGGCCGTGATCGGTGTCGAGTACGCGGTGTTCGGCCGGTTCTTCGCCGCCGACCTCCGTGTCGGCGTGGCCGGCCCGGAGCGGAAGCGGGAGCCGGACCGCGGCGAGGACTTCGATGGCGTGCCGGTCTTCACCCTCATCGTGGTCGCCGTCACGCTGGCCGGGTTCGTGGTCGCGTCGGCGGCCGGGGTGAGCCCGGCGTGGGCCGCGTTCGGCGGCGCCTCGGTGCTGGCGGTACGCGCGCTGGCCCGGCGGCGGGTCGGCCCCGTGGACCTGGTGCGGGCCGCCGATCCGCTGTTCCTGCTGTTCGTGCTCGGCCTGGCGGTCGTGGTCGCGGCGGTGGTGGTCAACGGGCTCGGCTCGGCGCTCCGGCCGCTGCTGCCCGCGGGCGCGTCGCTGCCCGCGCTGCTCGCCATCGCGGCGCTCGCCGCGGTCCTTGCCAACGTCGCGAACAACCTGCCCGCCGTCCTGGTGCTCGCGCCGCTGGCAGCGCCGTCCGGCGCCGGCGCCGTCCTCGCGGTGCTGATCGGCGTCAACATCGGGCCGAACCTCACCTACACGGGCTCGCTGGCAACCCTGCTGTGGCGCCGCAGCCTGCAACGCCACGGGTCGGCGCCGGAGCTCGGGGAATTCACCAGGCTGGGGCTGCTCACCGTGCCGGCCGGGCTCGTCATCGCGGTGCTGGCCCTGTGGGCGGCGCTGCACGTCGGGTAATCCAGGCCCATCAAGGAGGATGATCTGCGGTGACCGGGAGCGATACCACGGCTCGTTCGGTATATATCTGGGTTTCCGAAGGGAGCTGGCGGGCCAGCGTGGACGCGGCCCTCAGCCTGGCCCCTGCGGGCGCGAGCTTCACCCTGCTGCACGTCACGTCGGCCGCGGCACCGGACGCCGCGCACGCTGCCTACCTGGGCCTGTTCGGTCGCGGCGGGCACGACCCCGGCGCCAGGCTGGAGCAGCTCGCCGCCGCGTCGGCCACCGAACTGCTCGACGCGGCCGCGCGCAGGCTCGGCCGGCCGTGCGAGCGGCTGGAGGTCCAGGGTCAGACCGAACGGGCCGTGGTGGCCGCCTCGGCCGACGCGGATCTGCTGATCATGGCGCGGGACGGCGACCGGAGCAGGCTCGGCCCGAAGAGCCTGGGCAAGGCCACCCGGTTCGTCGTGGACCATGCCGCCTGCCCCGTCCTGCTCGTGTGGCCCGAGTCGGCGCCCGCGGTGAGCACGCTCCCGGCCCCGCCACCCCATCATCCGCCCCCGCCACCCCATCATCCGCCCCCGCCACCACCGCGGTAACGGACTAGCGGGCGGAACGAGCCGCCCGCGGGCGGCGGAGGGCGGTCGAATCGGCGAGCGCCGGCGACTGCCAGCCCGCGTCGGCGGGGTTCAGCGTTACGCCGGGCGGGACGATCGCGTCGATGCGGTCGAGCACGTCGTCGTCAAGCGCCAGGCTCGCGCCTGCTAGCAGGTCGGTGAGCTGGTCCATGGTGCGGGGCCCGATGATCGCCGCCGTCACCGCCGGGTTCCCCGTCACGAAGGCAAGCGCCAGGTGGGTGAGCGAGACGCCCGCGTCGGCGGCGAGCTTGATGAGTTCCTCGACCGCGGTGAACTTGGCCTGGTTCCCCGGCACCGCCGGGTCGAAGCGCAGCGGCAGCCGCTGCGCGCGGTTGCTCGTCATGTCCACGCCGGTATCCCTCCGGATCCGGCCGGTCAGCCAGCCGCCGGCCAGCGGGCTCCACACCATGACCCCCATGCCGTACTTCTGGCAGGTCGGCAGGACGCTGCCCTCGATGCCGCGGACGAGGATCGAGTAGGGCGGCTGCTCGCAGCGGAATCGCACGTGGCCGCGGCTCTGCGCGACCCACTGGGCCTCCACTATCTGCTCGGCGGGGAACGTCGAGGAGCCGACCGCGCGCACCTTGCCGCTGTGCACCAGGTCGGACAGTGCGGACAGGGTCTCGTCGATATCGGTGTCGGGGTCCGGCCGGTGTACCTGGTACAGGTCGATATGGTCGGTCTGCAGCCGGCGCAGGCTGTCCTCCACCTCCCGGACGAGCCACCGGCGCGAGTTGCCCCTGGAGTTGACGTCCTGGCCCATCGGCATGCTCGCCTTCGTGGCGAGCACTACGTCGTCGCGCCGCCCGAGCAGCGCCTCGCCGACGATCTCCTCCGACTCGCCGCCCGAGTACACGTCCGCGGTATCGATGAAGTTGATGCCTGCGTCGAGCGCGGCGTGGATGATCCGGGTGCTGTCCTTGTGGTCGGGATTGCCCCAGGCGCCGAACATCATCGCGCCGAGACAGTACGGGCTCACCTTGATCCCGGTGCCGCCAAGCGTCCGCATCCGCATCTGTAGTCACCTTCCGTCGCGGTGTCCTGTCCATTCCGTATCTTATTGGCGGGAATCCGGGACGCCCGGGCGGGTCTTGCGCGACGTCCTCACCTATCGCGGCGAGGCCGCGTAGTCCGCCAGGTCGCTTGGTCCGCCATCAGACCGTTCCCCCGCCAGCCGCGTCTGCCCCTATGGTCACGTAACCGTGGGGCTCTTACCAGAACGTTGTGGCAACGACCCGGTCCTATGCGGGTCGTTGCCACAACGTTCCGGCCAGGACGGGCAGCAGTCCACCGCGATTTCTTGAAAACCGGTTTGGTTAATGTCCCGCCCGTATCAGGCGCCACCGACGCATCGTAGGAAACTGCCCGGCGTGGCGCAAGCTCTTGTAATTGCTAAGAGCATGTATATGGTTGACTTAAGCATCAATAGCTTGGGGTGATGACATGAGCGAGCTGACGGCTGAGGGCCGGGCAGGGGCGGACGAGGCGGGGGTCATGAATTCAGATGCTGGCGAGGCTGCCCGCGACGTCGGGGATGATGCGGCGGTGGCTGCGGTGCGGGAGTTCAACCGGTTCTATACCAACGTGATCGGGCTGCTGCGGGGCAAGTACCTGGAGACCCCTTACTCGCTGACCGAGGCCAGGCTGCTGTTCGAGCTGGCGCAGCGGGACGCCAGCGAGGTGACCGGCCTGCGCCGCGTGGTCGACATCGACCCGGGGTACCTGAGCCGCATCCTGGCCAGGTTCGAGGCCGACGGGCTGATCTGGCGGCAGCGCTCGGCGGCCGACGCTCGCCGGCAGGTCATCCGGCTGACCGAGGCCGGCCACTCCGTCATCGCGGGCCTGGACGCGCGGTCGGCCGCGCAGACCCGCGAGATGCTGGCCGACGTGCGCGCCGAGGACAGGCGCAGGATGCTCGACGGCATGCGGGTGATCACCGAGGTGCTGACCGAGGCGCCGCGGCCGCGCGGTTACCTGCTGCGTGCTCCGCAGCCTGGTGACATGGGCTGGGTGGTGCAGCGTAACGCGGCGGTGTACACGGAGGAGTTCGGCTGGGACGGGACCTATGAGGCGCTCGTGGCCAGGATCGTCGCGGATTACGTCAACAACAGGGACCCGGAGAGGGAGGCGGCCTGGATCGCCGAGGTCGACGGCGTCCCGGCCGGCTGCGTGTTCTGCGTCCGGGAGGACGACAGGACCGCGCGGCTGCGGCTGCTGCTTGTGGAGCCGTGGGCCAGGGGCCTGGGGATCGGCGCCCGGCTGGTCGAGGAGGTCCTCAGGTTCGCCCGGCGCGCGGGGTACGCGGACATCACCCTGTGGACCAACGACGTGCTCGCCGGCGCCAGGCGCATCTACGAGCGGGCAGGCTTCACGCTGGACGACGAGAGCCGCCACCACAGCTTCGGCAAGGACCTGGTCGGCCAGAACTGGTCCCGCCGCCTGTGAGGGGCGGTGTCAGGGATTGGGCCAGTGTTCCAGGCTCGGCTTGGCAAGGGGCCAGCCGCCGGCGGCCAGCCTGGCCCTGACCCGGTTCACGTCGGCATCGGTCGGCTTGTGGTCGCTGGTCGCGTTGGCGATGGCGTCGCGGATCTTCTGGGCCGTCTCCGGCCCGCTCTCGCTCTCCAGTTCCTTCACGATCGCCTCGACCTCGGCGTTGGTCAGCTCGCTGCCGAGCAGGGCGAAGAGCGGCAGGTAGTCGACGTCGGGCACGCCCTCTGGGTAGCCGGCCCGCAGCCATTCGATGATCTTGCCAAGCAGCGGCGGTAGCGCCATGTTCTCCAACCCTCTCGATGAGGTAGCCGCTGTCGCGGTGATTACTTGGCCTTGGCGGGGTGGCCGATCTGGTAGACCTCGAAGACGCACCAGCCGAGGGCGGCCAGGATCACCAGGAAGATGATCGCGGCGATGATCATGCCCACGATGTTGCCGCCGACGAGGTGGTCGGAGTCGGCGCCGGCGGTCTGCACCCGGCTCCCCGGCATGGACAGGGACCGCAGCCCGATGGCGAACAGCGCGGGCAGCCCGGCCCCGGCGAGCAGGCCGAAGACCACGATCTTCCACAGGGCGTTCAAGTTGATCCACATTTGTACGCTTCCCCTGTCGCTCAGGCTGCCGGCGCGGGCTCGGGTTCGGCCGGAGCGACCGAGCCAGTCCATTCGTCGTTCACGTTGTTGTGGTCCACCTTGCTGCCGCGGGACCGCCAGTAGATCACCGCTACCACGCCGAGCAGGATGATCAGGTCGACGACCACGCCGAGGGTGCCCCCGATGCCGTGCGCCAGCGCGAAGGCCCCGGCTCCCACGAGCGCCGCCGACGGGAGGGTGAACACCCACGCGGTAGCCATCCGCCCTGCCACGTTCCAGCGGACCTCGGCGCCCTTCTTGCCCAGCCCGGTGCCGATGATCGATCCGGTCGCCACGTGGGTGGTGGACAGCGAGTAGCCGAAGCTGCTTGACAGCAGGATGACCGCGGCCGAGGCGGACTCGGCCGCCATGCCCTGCGGCGACTCGATCTCCACCAGCCCCTTGCCGAGGGTGCGGATGACCCGCCAGCCGCCTATGTAGGTGCCGAGGCTGATCGCCAGCGCGCAGCAGAGGATGACCCAGAACGGCGCGTTCGAGCCCGCGGCGACCGTCTTGTTCGCGATCAGCGCCAGCGTGATGACGCCCATCGTCTTCTGCGCGTCGTTGGTGCCGTGCGCCAGCGACACCATGCACGCGGACCCGATCTGCCCGATCCGGAAGCCGTGCTGGCGGGCCGAATTGGTGAGGCTGCGGCTTATTCGGTACAGCAGCCACGTGCCCGTCGCCGCGACGAGCGCGGCGATGACCGGCGAGAGGACGGCCGGGAGGACGACCTTGGAGACCAGGCCGTGCCACAGGACGGCGTGGCCGCCCGCGGCGGCCAGCATCGAGCCGATCACGCCGCCGATGAGCGCGTGCGACGAACTCGACGGGATGCCCAGCAGCCAGGTGACCAGGTTCCAGACGATCCCGCCCGACAGGCCGGCGGCAACCACGGTCAGCGTCACCAGTTTCGTGCTGACCAGTCCGTTCGCGATCGTGGCCGCGACGGCGAGGGAGAGGAACGCGCCGACGAGGTTCAGCACCCCCGACAGGGCGACCGCGACCCTCGGCTCGAGCGCCTTGGTCGCGATCGACGTTGCCATCGCATTACCTGTGTCATGGAAGCCGTTGGTGAAGTCAAAGCCGAGAGCGGTTATGACCACCAGGACTAGCACTACATCGTTGCCCACGCGCATAGCGTCTCTACCAGGGATGTCGCTGTCGAGAGGTCGGCGGCAACGCTCAATCGATTGTCATCAGAAGATAAACTTCCGTTCAACATTTGGTAACTATAAATGACATTCAGTACTTTAGCGTTAACTGTGCGTTGATTTTCTGGCCTCTGACACGGCTAGCCGGGGGCCAGTGGGGTGCAAGGGGCTCGCGGGACA
>Ga0209693_10001460_pt1 | contig 10179 bp, 6 predicted proteins | sample HubBroMetageWRM3_FD_188345 | JGI IMG/M metagenome (GOLD analysis project Ga0209693, IMG submission 188345) | Warmed soil microbial communities from the Hubbard Brook experimental Forest, New Hampshire - Hubbard Brook CCASE Soil Metagenome WRM 3... | ecosystem: Environmental > Terrestrial > Soil...
GCTTCGCTCGCTCGGCGTCTCCGACGTCCGCATGGAGGAAGGCTCGCTGCGCTGCGACGTGAACACCTCGATCGCGCCGCGCGGCTCGGGCACGTGGGGGACCAGGACCGAGACCAAGAACGTCAACTCGCTGCGCTCGGTCGAGCGCGCGGTCAGGTTCGAGATCGAGCGGCAGGCCGCCGTGCTCGACAGCGGCGGCAGGATCGTGCAGGAGACCAGGCACTTCCACGAGGACACCGGCACGACCACCGCCGGCCGCAGCAAGGAAGAGGCACAGGACTACCGGTACTTCCCCGAGCCCGACCTCGTCCCGGTTGCCCCTTCCGCCGAGTGGGTCGAGCAGATCCGCGCCACCCTGCCCGAGTTCCCCGCGGCCCGCCGGGTCCGGCTGCAGCACGAGTGGGGCCTGTCCGACCTGGACATGGCCGCGTTGCGGAACGCGGGCGCGCTGGACCTGGTGGCCGAGACCGTGGCAGCCGGCGCGTCGCCCGAGCAGGCCCGCAACTGGTGGCTCGGCGAGCTCGCCCGCCGGGCCAACGAGACCGGCGCCGACCTCGCCGCGCTGCCGGTGACCCCGGCCCAGGTGGCCAGGGTGAGCGAGCTCGTCGCCTCCGGCGCGCTGAACGCCAAGCTGGCCAGGCAGGTGCTCGACGGCGTGCTGGCCGGCGAGGGCTCGCCGGACGAGATCGTGGCCGCCCGTGGCCTGGCCGTGGTCAGCGACGATACGGCGCTGCTGGCAGCGATCGACCAGGCCATCGCCGGCAACCCAGGGGTCGCGGACACCATCCGTTCCGGCAAGACGGCCGCTGCCGGCGTCCTGATCGGTGCGGTGATGAAGGCCACCAGGGGCCAGGCGGACGCCACCCGCGCGCGCGAGCTCATCCTGCAGCGCCTCGCCGATCCCAGCTGACCGCCCGCCACCCCACGGTCGGCATCGATGTACCGATGGGCCTCATCTAACGCGCCCATCGGAACATCGACCGAGGGAATCTCCGGCCCTGCGGGTACGTTGAGCGTGTCATGACGTCGCACGCAGCTCAGGTGATGATGCCCCGCTAGCGGGGCTACTTCACGCTGCCCGGACGACGTCCGACACGAGGTCCCGCTTCTTGGGGGCCTCGATTCATCTTCGTGGCTCGGAGCCCCCGCCATTCCAGGAGGTTCCGATGACCAACGAACGCGTCTACCTCAGTACCACGATCCCGTACGTCAACGCCCGCGCCCACCTCGGCCACGCGCTCGAGCTGGTGCAGGCCGACGTGCTGGCCCGGCACCACCGGCTGGCCGGTGACCAGGTGCGGTCCCAGACCGGTACCGACGACAATTCACTGAAGAACGTGCTGGCCGCCGAAGCCGAGGGCATCGCCGTGGCTGCCCTGGTGGACCGCAACGCGTCCGCGTTCGCGGCGTTGCGCGATCCGTTGTCGCTCTCCTTCGACGACTTCATCCGCACCGGCAGCGATCCGCGGCACCGGCCGGGTGTGGAACGCCTCTGGCGTGCGTGCGCCGCCAGCGGTGATCTGTACCGCAAGCAATACGAGGGCCTGTACTGCGTCGGCTGCGAGCAGTTTTACCGGCCAGCCGAGCTGCCGGACGGGTTGTGCCCGGAACACGGGACCAGGCCGGAGCGGGTCGCGGAGGAGAACTGGTTCTTCCGGCTGTCCCGCTACGCCGGCCAGCTGCACGACTTGATCAGCTCGGGCAGGCTCAGGATCGAGCCCGCCGCGCGGCGCAATGAGGTACTCGGCTTCATCGCCGGCGGGCTCGAGGACTTCAGCGCCTCGCGTTCCACGGCGCGAGCCCGCGGCTGGGGCATCCCCGTACCCGGCGATCCCGACCAGGTGATCTACGTCTGGTGGGATGCCCTGGGCAACTACATCACCGCGCCCGGCTATGGCACCGGCGGCGAGGACTACGAACGCTGGTGGACCGGCGCAGACCGCAGGATCCACCTTGTCGGCAAGGGAGTGCTGCGCTTTCACGCCGTGTACTGGCCGGCGATCCTGCTGTCGGCGGGCGAGCCGCTGCCCACGGACATCCTGGTGCACGACTATCTGACGATCGGCGGGAGCAAGATCAGCAAGTCGGGAGCGGTGGCCGGGAACGAGACGGCTGACCCCGTGGAGCTGGTGAGCCAGTACGGGACCGACGCGGTGCGCTGGTGGCTGCTGCGCGAGGTGCCGCGCGTGGGTGACGCCGACTTCACTGCCGCCAGGCTGACCGCCAGGGCCAATGACGACCTGGCCAACGGCCTGGGCAACCTGGTGAGCCGCGTGGTCACGCTCGTGCACCGCTACCGGCAGGGAAAGGTCCCGCGACCCGATGGGCGCCCGGCGGCAGCGGCCGACGGGCGGGCTCTGGCCTCGGCGTGCGAGCGGGCCCCGGGACGCGTAGCGGAAGGGCTGGCCGACTTTGACTTCCGCGCCGCCACCGCGGCGGTCTGGGACATCGTTGACGAGGCCAACCGCTACGTGGAGCGCGCCGAGCCGTGGCTGCTGGCCCGGGCCGAACGCGCCGGCGACCTGGCCGCTGGCCGGCGGCTCGACGAGTCCCTGGCGCTGCTCGTGGATGCGTGCTCGGAGCTGGCTAGCCGGCTCACGCCGTTCCTGCCCAACCTCGCCGGGCGAATCCGTGCGGCCCTCGACGACTCGGCCGGGCAGCTGCCTGCGGCCGAGCCGGTATTCCCTCGTCTCGAGGCTGGTATCGGTGCGGCCGTGTGAGCCAGGTCAGCGTGGGCCGGTCAGCGCCCCGCAGCCGGAAGGCGCGCGCCGAGCCGGCCGGCCTTTGCGCCCGCCTTGGCTCCGGCCTTGCTCGACCGCTTGGCCAGCGCGACCTCACGCCGCGCGGTCTTGGCCGCGTGACGGCCACGCCAGGCCAGCGACGGCCGCCCGGCGGTGTCCCCGGCCGCGATCAGCAGGCCGCCGAACATGGAGACGTTCTTGAGGAACTGGATGCGCTGCTGCGCCCGGGTCTTGTCGTCCTCGGCCTCCCAGAACCTGTGCCCGGCAAGGGTGGCGGGCACCAGGGTCGCCGCGATCGCGAGGGCCGAAAGCCGCGGCAGCCGGCCCACGGCGAGCAGGGAGGCGGCGAGCACCTGAACGGCGCCGCTGATCCGCACCGCCTGCTCGGTGTTACTGGGGACGGCGGGCACTCGGTCGGCGACCGGCCGGACCACCGGCTCGGCCTGCAGGGCGACCCGTTCGGGATGCAGCAGCGTGTCAAAGCCCTGGATGGCGAAGATGGAGGCAAGCATCGGGCGTGCGATGGCTCTCAGTACAGGCATAGGCCACCCCTGCCCGGCAACACCGACTTGTAACACTGAGCTACCCGGCCGGCCGCCCCGGTGATGCCCCTGGTGACGCCAGGTACGCGGCGGCCACGCGCTTAGGCACGACCATGCGCCATGCATCGAGGACAAGCTCCCGTGCCTCGGCCGGCGAGATCGCACCGAGGCGCACGCCGACCCAGTTGTAGCGGAGATCTGACGGGCGTGGCATCAGGAACTTGCCGGGCTCCGCGGCCACGAGCCCTTCCCGCTCCTCCTTGGGGAACGCGAACTCCATCACCGTTTCGTCGGCGGAGAACGCGACGTAGACGATCCGGCCGACGCGGAACTTGACCCGATCCCGCACCAGGGCCTCGTAGGAGCGCGGCAACCCGGAGGCGAGCTCCCGCACGTCGTCGACGGTCGCCATGGCCGCTCAGCCGGTGGGGTCGTCCGGGCTGTCCGGCGGGTAGAGCGGAGACTGGCCGCCCGGCGGGCGGATCTGGCCGAACCGCTGCTCATACAGCGTCAGGTTCTGGTTGATGGTCCTGATGATGTCGAACACGGCGGTCGGCGGGACCCGGATCCTGGCCACCAGCCGGTGCGGGGCCTGGATCAGGTCCTCGCCATCCTCGGTCCTGGCCTGCCGCGGCGGTTCGCTGCTGACCAGAAAGTCGAACGTGAATTCGTGCCCGGTGTGCCAGATCGCGAGCGCATTGGCGTAGCTGCCCGCCTCGAGGGCGGGATCCGCGTGGGTCTCGAACGTCATCCTGGGCTTGGCAGGCGGTTCGCTCACCTCAGCACGGTACCGCCGAGCGGGGTGCTTCCTGGCCGTGCGCCGCCGAGCAGGCCAGAGGTTTGTCGTGTGGGGAAGGACGGGCAAAAGTGATCACAGGAGACTGCTGAAGTTGTCTCCCGCTGTACGCACATCCTCAATCGAAGCGTGACCTTGCGCACGTACAGTGAATGCATATCGCTGATTGCGAGACCGCGTCCAGTAGTCCGACAATCCCCGCAACGCCTGGCGCTACGGGAAACACGTACTGGTGGTCACGAGCCGCAGCGCTGCTCCTCGTGACTGGACGCGTACCCCGGCTGGCCAAAGTGGGCCGGCCAATGCAGACGCTGTTCTGGAACGCGGCGAAAGGGAGGCTCTGGTGCGGTCGGATGGGTCCGGCGGCCCGCGATGAGCCTGGTCATCCTGCCGGGAGTGGCCGGGGCTCTGGTGGCGGTCGCGGCGGCGGCCGGCCTGTGGCGCGGGTCGTTTCGGCATGAGCCACCCGTCCGGAACGCCTACCGGTGGTTCGCGGTCGCGGCGCTGCTCTGGGGAGCGGGCTTCGTGGCGCAGGAAGCCACGGCGGCCAGCGGCGGCGGAACGTCGCTGACCTTCGCTGACCTGCTCTCGCTGCTGGCCCTGCCGGCGATCGCAATCGGCCTGGCGGGCATGGCGGGCCGATCGCGCGCGGCGGGCGGCGACAGAGCCGCGCCGCGGGCACAGGCCCGTGGCGCGGTGGCGTGGCTCGCCGACGCCTGCCTGATAGCCACCGCCCTGTTCATCATCGCCTGGCTCGCTGTCTTCGGCTCCGAGTACCACAAGCTCGGCGAGTCGCCCGGGGTCTTCGCGACCCAGGCGGTGCACCCGATCGCCGACATCCTCGCGCTCGGCGTGCTGCTGGCACTCGCGGTGCGGGCCGGGCGCGCGGGCCTGACGCCGTACCTCGCCCTGTTCGTGGTGGCCGTGGGCGAGTCCCTGGCGGTCGGCGCCAGGATCAGCGGGATGCGACCGGGGCCTTGGTCTGTGATCATCCAGCTAGCCGGATTCTGCCTGCTGGGGGTGTCGGCGCTGGCGACGGAGCCCGGAGAGGCGCCGTCGCGGTGGCGGCCGGGCTGGCCCCGGCCCGACGTCCTGCCCGGAGCAACCCTGCTGGCGGCGCTGGTCGCCGGCGTTGCCGCGGTAATGACGATCGGCTGGGCACTGGCCGGCGAATCGTTCGCCGAGCCGGCCGTACTGGCGAGCGGGGGGGTAGCCGGGCTCGCGCTGGTCACCAGGATCACCGAGCTGCTGCGGCAGGAACGCACGGCGGCGGCGATGTCGCAGGAATCCGAGCAGCGATTCCGGGAGCTCGCGGGCCGCACCAGCGACGTCGTGCTCATCTGTGACCGCGATGGGGTCATCAGGTTCGCGAGCCCGGCCGTCCGCGAGTACGGCTACACATCCGCGGAAATCGAGGGCAGGTCGCTGTCCGAGCTCATCCACCCGGAAGACCGCGCCGCCGGAGCCAGGATCGTCCGCGCCGCGGGCAGCGGACATCAGTCAGACAGGTTCCCCTGCCGCGTCCGATCGGCCGACGGCACCTGGCGGCACGTCGAGTCGACCGTGTCCCGGTACCGCGAGATGGGCGCACCGGACCGGCTGCTGATCACCGCGCGCGATGTCAGCGACCAGATAGCGCTGCGCAGGCAGGTCACGTACCTCACCTACCACGACGGGCTCACCGGGCTGCCGAACCGGGCATACGTGGAAGACCGGGCAAAAGATGCGATCGACCGTGCCGCGGCGGCCGATCCGGACCGGGCGCCCGCGCAGGCCGGAGCGATCTTCCTGGACCTGGACGGCTTCACCGGGGTGAACGACTCGGTCGGGCACGGCGCGGGTGACCTGCTGCTCGCCCAGGCAGCCCGCCGCCTGCGCGCGGCAGTCCCGCCCGAGGACACCGTGGCCCGGTGGGGCAGCGACGAGTTCGCTGTGCTCGTTGAGAGCGCCATGAGCGCGCCAGAGATCGTCGACATCGCCGAGAGTCTCGGCCGGGCCATCGCCGCCGAGCCGTTTCATGTCGCGGACCGCGAAGTTTCGCTGACCGCCAGCATCGGTGTGGCGCTCACCGGCGGCGGTGCCTCCGGGCACCTCCTGCGCAACGCCGACGTGGCCATGTCCCGGGCCAAAGAGTCCGGCGGCGGCCGGGTCGAGGTCTTCGCCGCGCACATGCACGCAGACGTGATGCGCCGGCTCGAGATGGCCAGCGAGCTGCGTGCCGCGATAACGGCGGGCAAGCTGAGTCTCGAGTACCAGCCCGTCGTGGAGTTCCCGACATCCAGGGTGGTCGGGGTCGAGGCGCTGGTGCGCTGGTCGCGTGAGGGCCATCCGGTGCCACCAGCCGAGTTCCTCGGCGTGGCCGAGGATTCCGGGCTCATAGTCCAGATCGGCGAGCAGGTGCTGCGCGAGGCCTGCGCGCAGGCGGCGGCATGGCGAAGCTCCGGCTGGAGCATCGGCGTCTCGGTGAACTTCTCGCTGCGGCAGATCACCGAGGCCGGATTCGCCGCCTCCGTGCTCTCAGTTCTGGACGAGACGGGGCTGCCGCCCAGCGCGCTGACCCTCGAAGTTACCGAGCGGGTACTGATCGAGGGCGGTGGCCCGATGGCCGGCGGGCTGGACGAGCTTCGCCGCCACGGCGTGCGGCTGGCCATCGACGACTTCGGCACCGGGTATGCCTCCCTGGTCTACCTGAGGCAGCTTGCGGTCGACATCATCAAGATCGACCCCTCCTTCGTCGCGGGACTTGGCGCCGATGGCACCCTGGCCATGCTCACGCGCGCGATCATTCAGGTAGGACACGACCTTGGCATCGAGGTCGTCGCGGAGGGGATCGAGCGGCCGGAGCACCTTGAGCTGCTGCGCGAAATGGGCTGTGAGCTCGGCCAGGGGTTCCTGATCGCCAAGCCGATGGATGCGCGGGGGATCGAGGCCCTGGTCGGGAGCGGCTGGCCGGCCGGCGGCGGCGCCGACGCGTTCGTCGGCCCGGACGGCGAAGTCGTGGCCGGCAGCCAGGCGCCCGCGCCTGCCGCCGAAGCCGAATTTGCGCCGGATCCCGGGCCGGCCACTGAGCCCGCCCTGAACCCCGGCGAGGCGCCCGCTCCGGCACCGGCGAAATGACCGGACCCGGCGCCGGCGTCGCCCGGTCGGCGGTCCGCGCTCCAGCCGGGTCGGCGGTCCGCGCTCCGGCCGGGCTGGCGGTGCGCGCTCCAGCTGGGCTTGCCGTGTGCGCTCCGGCTGGGCCATGGTCCGTCCGGCTGTTATCGCACACGTGCAATTCGTGCCATTTTGCGGGGATTTCACGATCGTCGCCTACACTGTCATGCCGACCGCTACCTCTGCCTTGAAGGGCTAACGTGTCCACGCCGATCGTCCTCATCACCGAAGAGCTCTCCCCGGCCGGGATCGCAGTGCTGGAGTCCGGTTTCGAGATCCGTCACGCCGACGGCGCCGACCGGGAGCAGCTGCTGGCGGCGCTCGCGGACGCCGACGCTGTGATCATCCGCAGCGCGACCGTCATCGACGCCGAGGCCCTGGAGCACGCGCCAAAGCTCCGCGTCGTGGCCCGGGCCGGCGTCGGCCTCGACAACGTCGATGTCGAGGCGGCGACCAGGGCCGGCGTGATGGTCGTCAACGCGCCGACGTCCAACATCGTGAGCGCGGCCGAGCACGCTGTCGCGCTGCTGCTCGCGTCAGCGCGGAACGTGCCCCAGGCCGTGGCCTCGCTGAAGAGCGGGCAGTGGAAGCGGTCCGCCTTCACCGGCGTCGAGCTGCAGGACAAGGTGGTCGGCGTTCTCGGGCTCGGCAAGATCGGTGTTCTCGTCGCCCAGCGTCTGGCGGCGTTTGGCATGACGGTGATCGCGTACGACCCGTACGTTGCCGCCGCCCGCGGGGCCCAGCTCGGCGTCCGCCTGGTCAGCCTCGACGAACTGCTCACGGAGTCCGACTTCATCAGCGTGCACCTGCCGAAGAACGCCGAAACCGTGGGGATCATCGGCGACCGCCAGCTGCATATGGTCAAGCCCACGGTGCGGATCATCAACGCGGCCCGCGGCGGCATCGTGGACGAGGCGGCGCTCGCCAGCGCCCTGGCCGACGGCCGGGTGGCGGGTGCCGCACTCGACGTGTACGCCACCGAGCCGTGCACGGACAGCCCGCTGTTCGCGATGCCCAGCGTGGTGGCCACGCCGCACCTGGGGGCGAGCACCCACGAGGCGCAGGAGAAGGCCGGCACCGAGGTGGCCAGGTCGGTCCGGCTCGCCCTGGCGGGCGAGTTCGTGCCGGACGCCGTGAACGTCCAGGGCGGTACCGTCGACGAGCTGATCAGGCCGGGACTCCCGCTTGCCGAGAAGCTTGGCCGCATCTTCACCGCGGTGGCGGGCGGTATCGCGGCCAGGATCGAGGTGGAGGTCCGCGGCGAGGTCGCGGGCATGGACGTCAGCGTGCTGCAGCTCGCCGCTCTCAAGGGCGTCTTCAGCGACATCGTCGAGGACGCCGTCACCTACGTCAACGCGCCGCTGCTGGCCGCCGAACGCGGCGTCCAGGTCAGCCTGGTCACCGACAAGGAGAGCCCGGACTGGCGCAACGTGGTAACCCTGCGCGGCACGCTGCCCGATGGCCAGGTGGTATCCGTCGGCGGGACGCTGACCGGGCGGCGCCAGGTTGAAAAGCTCGTCGAGGTCAACGGGTTCGACATGGAGATCTCGCCCGCCGAGCACATGGTGTTCTTCACCTATTCCGATCGCCCCGGCATCGTCGGTGTCGTCGGCAAGATCCTTGGTGACCGGGCGATCAACATCGCCGGAATGCAGGTCTGCCGCAATGCGAGGGGCGGGCAGGCGCTGATCGTGCTCACGGTCGACTCCGCGCTGCCGGCCCCGGTACTCGATGAGATGACCTCCTCGATCGGCGCCGCGTTCGGCCGGGCCGTGGATCTGGACGGACGGTAAGTCTCCCTGGTCACTGACCTATAGATTCCGCGAGGTGGCCAGTAAGGTACGCGCATGGCTGCAATGCGGGGGGATCCGGGGGGTCGTCCCCCCGGGCCGGCATCGCGGGGGGTTCCGGGGGGTCGTCCCCCCGGGCCGGCATCGCGGGGGGTTCCGGGGGGTCGTCCCCCCGGGCCGGCACAGTCCATCAGGATTGCCGTGATCGGTGGTGACGGCATTGGCCCCGAGGTTGTCGCGGAAGCGATCAAGGTGCTCCGGGCCGCGGCAGTCGGCGTTGCGATCGAGACGACCGGCTATGACCTGGGCTCACAGCGCTGGCTCCGCACCGGAGAGATCCTTCCGGCTTCGGCCCTCGCCGAGATAGCCGGGCACGACGCGATCCTGCTGGGGGCCGTCGGTGATCCAAAGGTCCCCAGCGGGGTGCTGGAACGGGGCCTGCTGCTGCGGCTGCGGTTCGAGTTCGACCAGTACGTCAACCTGCGGCCGGTCCGGCTCTACCCCGGCGTTGCCTCGCCGCTGTCCGCGCTGCGCTCGCAGTTGGTGGACATGCTGGTGGTGCGCGAAGGCACCGAGGGCCCCTACATCGAGGCCGGCGGTGTCATGCGCAAGGGCACCCCTGGCGAGGTTGCCACCCAGGAGAGCATCAACACCGCATTCGGCATCGGCCGCGTGACCCGGTACGCGCTGCAGCGCGCCGCCGCCCGGCCGCGCAAGAAGCTGACGCTGGTGCACAAGTCAAACGTGCTCACCTACGCGGGGGACCTGTGGCGGCGCACGGTAGACGAGCTCGCGAGCCAGTTCAGCGACGTGACCGCCGACTACTGCCACATGGATGCCGCCTCGATCTATTTCGTCACCCAGCCGGAGCGGTTCGACGTGATCGTCACCGACAACATGTTCGGCGACATCCTGACCGCGCTCGGTGCCGCGGTGGCCGGCGGCATCGGGCTGGCAGCGAGCGCCAGCATCAACCCGGAGCGGACCGCGCCGAGCATGTTCGAGCCCGTGCACGGCAGCGCACCAGACATCGCCGGCCAGCAGAAGGCGGACCCGACGGCCGCGATCCTGTCGGCGGCGATGCTCTGCGAGCACATCGGGCTCGCCGCGGAGGCGGCGCGGATCGAGCAGGCCGTGGCCGAGGACCTGGTTGACCG
>Ga0209693_10001461_pt1 | contig 10175 bp, 9 predicted proteins | sample HubBroMetageWRM3_FD_188345 | JGI IMG/M metagenome (GOLD analysis project Ga0209693, IMG submission 188345) | Warmed soil microbial communities from the Hubbard Brook experimental Forest, New Hampshire - Hubbard Brook CCASE Soil Metagenome WRM 3... | ecosystem: Environmental > Terrestrial > Soil...
ACCATCTGCTCGTCGATGTCCTTGCCCTCGGGATGGGTGAAGAACGCGCTCTCCGACCCGACCCGGACGGCCACCTGGCCGTCGTGGTGGACGTCGACCGAGCCGATCGCGTCCAGCAGCGAGGTCACCGAGTGCCACTCGATGTTGTGGCTGACCGGGTGCTGGAAGATCTGGCGCAGCGTGTTGCGGTGGCGGTTGTCGAGGTGCTCTGATTCTGGCGAGGATGTCATCGTGCTCCTTTCCGCCAAGACCCTACGCCACGTGCTGGTCATCGGAGTGGACGGCGTCCGTTTCGACCTGCTGGGCCCGGAGGTGACGCCGGTCATATGGGGGTTCGGCGCTGCTGGGTTCCTGGGGCCGGTGCCGGTCGACGAGACCACGCCGACGTGGTCCGGGCCGTGCTGGGCCACGATCGCCACCGGCACCGGGGTGGACGGGCACGGCATCACCGGCAACGACCTGACCGGCCACCGGCTGGCCGAGCACCCCGACTTCGTGACCGTGGCCACCCGCGCGGGCGTGCCCACCCTGCTGGCGGTCAGCGGCTGGGCGCCGCTGGCCCTGGCCGAGGACGGCGGCCCGCTGTTCGCCGAGGCGACCCGGCGCGAGTTCGTGGCCCCGAGCGAGGTGAGCCTGGAAGCGTGGGACGCGGCCGACGAGGCGGTGACGGCGCTGGCGGCTTCGATCCTGGCCAGGGAGGCGCCGCGGCTGTCGTTCGTGTACCTGGGCGCGGTGGACGTGGTGGGGCACGTGCTGGGCGCGGGTTCGGCCTACCGGGAGGCGGCGCGGGCGGCCGACGAGCGGGTGGGGCGGCTGCTTTTTGCGGTCCAGTCGGGCCCGTCCTTTGCGGACGAGGCGTGGACGACAGTGGTGGTCACCGACCACGGGCACCTGGACCAGGGCGGGCACGGCGGGCGGGAGCCCGAGGTGGCGACGGCCTGGGCCGCGGCGGCCGGACCGGGCATCCAGCCGGGCGACCAGGCGCTCATCACCAGCCAGGAGCAGGTCGCGCCGCTCGTCCTTGCTGCGCTCGGCGATATGAGCGGGAGCTAAGCACCGGCCATGTTAGGTCGATCGATGCCCGGCTGGAAAGGCTCACTGAAGCCCGGACTGCTATTCGCACGACACATGAGGTGGCCTTGTCAGCCAGTACGGCTTGCTGACGCCCGGTCGATGCCGATGAGCGGGCGTTGCGTGCCCGCATATTTATGCGCTGCCCTGTATATTGTCCAGAGCGGCGTAGCGATCAGGCCCCGCCGATCAGTGACCGCGCCTCGGCGGGGCCGACTACCGTATCGCAGCGTCTCGCTCAGAGCGGAGGGAGCGGCCACGGCCTGGGCTGGCACACGTCTCCCCGAGCTGTCACCGACACGAGCAAATGCCTGGCACGCGGATCGCGGCATTTTATTTTGGCCTAACGCCTCGCCGGTGCTTATCATCAAGGGGCTGAGGATCAGCTCATCAAGAGCTAAGGGTCAGCACCATGCAGGGGGGACGCTGCAATGGAAGCCTGTATTTCCTGCGACGGCATGATCGAGGCGGCGACACGACAATGCTCACGATGCGGACGGGTACAGCCCGAATCTAGCGCCGAGAAAAGCCGCGCTCCAAGCGGAGAGCCGGATGCCATCCAGCCGGAGGCCCGGACCTGGGCAGCTGATTCGTACCGGCTGCCGGTGCCGAGCGCGGCCGGGAAGGTAACGGAGGCGGCACCGCCCGACGTCATGGCGGAGGCGGCAGGCAAGCTCATTGGGCAGGCGGCGCCTGAGAAAGAGCGCCCTGGCGATGGCAGACGCTTGATCGAAATATTCCGTGAACGGCGTATCGATCTGAAGGATCGCCGCCTATCCTCATCCCTGAGACTGCTGATCTACGCAGCCTTCGCACAGACTGTGATCGTGGCACTGCTGCTGCTCAGCGGCCTGAAGGTGTCCCAGCCATCGGTAAGTAGCGGTGTGCAAGACCAAGCCGGCGGCACCTTTCTCGTGCCCACAGCGGTGTTTATCGTCATGGCTGTCTCGGTCGCGGCTGGCTACTGCCTCGTGCTTGCCGGTGCATTTAGAGTGCGTGCGGCAGCAGGTCTGCCGATCATAACCGCAACGACCATCACCCTGGCGGTCGTCCCTATTTCCAAGCTACACGCCGGCACGGCCATTGAGCCGCATGAATGGCTGCGCTGGGCTCAGCTCGGCGTGCTGGCATTACTATGGGTTTGGGCGCTGCGGCGCCTCGCATCGGGGCAGTGGGTAGTCGGCGGAGAAGCCGAGCACCAGCCATCTGGCGAACGCAAGCATGGCGCGGTGCTGGCAGGCGTCCTGGCCGTGGTCGCGGCCTACTATGTGCTGGAATTCGTGGTCTGGGGATCGTATGCGCAGGCCAACCAGACGGCGCGCGGGACGGGATTCCTACTCGACGATCTGAGTTTCCAGGCGGTACTGCTGCCCGTATTCCTGACCTTGGTCGTCCTGCTGGGCAGCACAGACCTGCTGGGTTGGGGCGAACTCATCGTGGCGAGAGTCCCTGCCTGGACCGCGCATTCCCGCTCGTGGATTTTCCTGATCTTGACGCCGTTGACCGCCTGCCTCGTGATCGCCAACGCGCTGCGTGTCAATCCTGGCGAGGCGCTGCCCGAAGTACTGGCCGGAGCCGCCCTGGCGGGAATTGTCGGGCTGCTCGTTCGCTGGGGAACGGGCTATACCGGCTGGTCTGACGACCTCCGCGGCAAGTTGGTCTTTGTCGGAGCCATCGTCGTCTTCATATACACGACTGTCTTTTCCAGCATTACCGAGGAGCTGGCTACGGCGGCAGGGTTGAGCTCGCTGGCCGACACTGAGCTCTACTGGCTGATCAGTACCCCGGTACTGCTCGCGCTCCTCACCGTCGGTCTGTTCCTGGTCGCACGCGGTCGCGTTGGCCAGCGCGAGACGGGGGCAACGGGGCTGTTCCTGGCGATGGTAGGCATGCTGATCCTCATCGCGGAACTGCCGGAGTTCGCGAGCCTGAGGTCAAGAACGCTTCCTGTGAGCACTCCGTGGCAGCACTTCTCGCTGCTGCGCGGCATCCAGCTTGCTGCCGGGATCGGCGCGCTCGCGTGGATCGGCTGGCTGCACGCGCATAAGCGATTGCGCAAGAATGCTGTCGGTCCGCTTCCCGGTATCTTTCTCCTGCTAGTCGGGCTGGAACTCGTCACCTTGATTATCGATCTGCTCAAGGGCATCGAGAACCTAGGCAACCACTCAGCGTTCGCGCTGGCCGGGCTGTTCCTGCTGATTGCCTTCTGGGGGCTTATCACGGCGGGTGACCAGCTCAATGCCAAGGAGGCAACTGCTCATTATCCTCAAGATGGCCGCGTCATGCTTTTTGTCGGCTACACCCTGATCGCTAACGCTACCCTCGTTTACCTCGGTACCCTGCGCGCGCCTGTCACGGGCACCGGCCCCCCGCCCTCCCTGACATCGGACTATGTCAGCCCGGCGGGACTGGGGATACTGGGGACGGCGCTGGTCGTCATGGCCTTCGTCATGCGCCCCCGGGAACCCCGGCGATCGCCGGCCCCGACGGTCCGGAACATCGTCCCGGTCACCATCCAGCGGGGCATTCTCGGAGCCGGGGCACTCCTTACCGCGGTGGCGCTCATTTTCGTAGCGGTCACCGCCGCGCCGCACCTGGCTAACGCCAGCGCACAACTAGTCGGCCAGCCTTATCACGCCGACCCGATCCCCGGGCCGGGGTGCGATAAAGCCGGAGCCGACTGGACAGTGCCACCCGGCGATCCCATCACTACGAACTGCCTGGGGACGACAGGCCTGCAGGTCGAGGACGCGCATCCCGGCGCAGGAGATGTGCAGCTCCTGCTTCCCAGCGGCCCATTCCCGCGAAATTATCGCGTCTCCGTGCAGGTTAATCTCAGCCATATGCCGGACGGCTGCGCTAGCATTTACACGCGCGCAAGCGCGGCTGGTCAATTTACAAGCTACATTTGTACAAATACCCTGAAGGGCGCGCAAGATTACGTCTGGGGCATACAAGAGATTGGCCCGAGGACGTTTAAGCAACTCGGCTCTGGCGTAGTTCGGAAGGCCAACTCGTATTTGCTGGAGGCCGCGACCGCTAACACAATACAGCAGATTACTGTCGATGGCTCCTCGGCAGCCTTCACCAGCGGAGCGTTCGCGTCTACTGAATTTGTGGCCCTGGGGATCAGCGATTCCGGCGGGCAGGGCGGATCGGTCATCTTCAGCAACTTCACGTTCACGCCGTTGCCTGCGCAGCCGGTCCTAAGCTCGGGTCCGGTTTTGACGCCACTTCCTCCGCTCACGCCGCCGAGCGCCGGATCTAGCCTGGCTCCCTCGGCGGCCAGTATCCAGGAACAAGTCAGCGCGTGGTTCCTCAACGGCGGGCAGGCTGAGCTCGACCTGCTGGCGGCGCGGACCCACGCTGTCGGGCTGGCGGCGACCACGACCTACGCCGCGTTGGGAACGGCATGCTCCGCGCTCGCAACGGCGGTGAGAACGGCGCAGGCCGATCCATCGATCCCTGTCCTCGCAGCAGAGGTTTGGCTGGCGAAGGCACTAAACGAGTTCGGCGATGCCGCGGCCATCTGTGAGACGGCCGCGGCATCGCACAGCCGCACGCTGATCAATGATGCGGCGACGCCAATGCGCGCGGCGACCGCAGATATCAAACAGGCCCTGAAGATAACCGCGAACGATTGAGACAAGCGCTTTAGGTCGTGCTGACAGCCACCACCGCGGTCTGCGCGATGGCGATCGTGTCCAGGCTGGGAGAGTGCCCGCCCAGGCCGTGTCTGCTCATGGCCTTTCCCCAGCCTGGTCATTCCCTGCTCCGGGACCCCGGTGGCAATCGTTACGAAAAATCTGGCTGGCGGAGAAGATAAGGCCTGTCGGCGGGCAGCGCGCGGCAGTAAGGTGCAGCCAGGACATCAATCTGGGGGGGTTGGGTCATGGTCGCAAGACTTGTCCTCGGCGTGGTTTTAACGGCAGCTGCCCTCACCGCGTGCGGCACGGGTCCGGGTGGCCAGCCGTCGCATCCGGCCACGACGCCCGGCAGCAGCCCGCCGGCCGGCACGGTGGCCGGGACTACCGCTGCGTGCGCCCAGCAGTACCACGCCTGGCAGAACGGCCCGGCTCACTTGACAATCGTCAAGTTCGAGGCGGCCCAGATAGTCCTGGACAAGGAGAGCTCGTCCGGTCAGGTGACCCTGATCGCCGCCGCGCTGAACATCCTCGGGCAGCGGGCCGCCGCCCTGGCCAGCTTCCCGGTGCCGTCCTGTGCCGATCCGCAAGGCTTCTTCGCCGCCCTGCTCAGCCAGATCGTCAATGTGACCGGCGAGGTCGGGCCGGACGCGACCCTGGCCGACCTCCAGCAGGCGATCAATCAGCTCAGCTCAGTGTTCTCACTGGAGAGCGACTTCACCGCCGAAGTCAAGCAGACCACTGGAAGCTAGTCTCTGGGCGCTGGGCACCGTAGTCGCAGCCGCCGTCACGGGCCAACGGACGAGCGACCCACCGACCGTATACTTATGCACCGGCGCTCTCGGGGCGACCGTCCGCATCTGCCGCGCTGCGCATGTGCGGCGCGGCAGGGCACAGGCGTTCTATGACCGCGGTGGCAGTTGCTGGAGCGCCCACGTGTTGCCGTCGGGGTCACTGAAGGTGACGAACGAGCCCCACGGCTGAACGTCGACCTCACTGGCCTGCACACCGTGTGCGAGCAGTTCCCGCCGCGCCGCCTCGACATCCGCCACGACGACTTGGACGCCTTTCTGGGAGCCCGGCGCCATCTCGGTTATGCCGGTTCCCATCACGATTGAGCACGCCGAACCGGGGGGCGTGAGCTGCACGAACCGTAGCGTGCCGGTTACCTGGTAGTCGTGGTCGGCGTGGAAGCCGACCCGGTCCACGTAGAACTCCTTGGCGCGGTCAACATCGGTCACCGGTATAGCAACCAGCTCGATCTTCCAATCCATGCTCAGCAACCTACACAGGGACGCGTGGCTCCTGGCGTTTCCCGCTACGCCTTGTGCGGAATTTCACGAGCCGCTTCTGCGTGTATCGGTATGCGGACATCGCGGGAACGTCCTGTCACGCCGCCGGTCGCGCGATATGGAGGCGGCGGCGCCTGGCTGGTTTGTGGTGGGCGTGGTGCGGTGGATCACCGTGGTTGTGGTTCTCCTCAACGCTGGACATTGCCTCTTCCGCGGCTGCGTGGGCGGGGAGTACGCAAGAAGCTAGGCGCGGGTGGGAGAGGTGGTGCGGGAGCTGTGGGTAATCCGATGGATCTGTTTAACCTGGATGGCAAGGTCGCGCTGGTCACCGGGGCCGGCAGCGGCCTGGGCAGGCAGTTCAGCGAGGTGATGGCGGAGGCGGGCGCGGACGTCGCCTGCGCGGACATCGATGAGGAGTCGGCCAAGGCCACGGCTGCGGCAGTCCAGGGCCTGGGCCGCCGCAGTGCGGCGATCGGCTGTGACGTCACCGTCGAGGCAGAGGTCGAGGCGATGGTCACTCGCGCCGTGGAGGTTCTGGGCAGGCTGGACATCTTGTTCAACAATGCCGGAATTGCCGACCCGAAGGCTCTGCTGCTGCACCAGTACCCGACCGCTGACTGGCGTGCGGTGCTGGCCGTGGACCTCGATGGCGTGTTCTTCTGCGCGCGGGAAGCGCTGAAGGTCATGGTCCGGCAGCAGTCCGGCAAGATCATCAATATCGCGTCGATGTGGGGCCTGGCCGGTTCGTCCAGCCTGTTCCCGGCGCTGGCGTATAACGCCGCCAAGGGCGCCGTGGTCAACCTGACCCGCGAGCTCGGGCTCCAGTACGCCCAGCAGGGAATCCAGGTCAACGCGCTGTGCCCTGGCTTCTACCAGACCAACCTGAGCCGTGGCGCGATTGACGACCCGCAGGTCCGGGCCACGATCACTGCCTTCATCCCGATGGGCCGGATCGCGGAGGCCGCTGAGATCAAAGGACCGGCGCTCTTCCTCGCCTCAGCCGCGTCCGACTACATGACGGGCCAGACCCTGGTAGCTGATGGAGGCTGCCTGGCTAAGTAACTGGGCCGGTGAGGCTCAGCAGGCTGGCCGCGGAGGATGCTCACCGGCCGGTGACAGGTTCGGCAGCCGGGCGCCTGTAGCCACGTCCATGACGTACTGACTACCTGCGGGCTTTGTCTGGGTGGACAGGATCGGATTGCTCCGCTGGTGGCCGGCGCGCTCGGCCTACCGCCAGGTCCAGGGTGAGGGCACAGGCCAGGACGACGCCGGTGCCGACCGCGGCGCCGGCTACGGCGTCGGTGAAGACGTGCGCGCCGATGGCGATCATCGTGGCGGCAACGGCCGTCGCCAGCAGCAGCGCCACGAGGACCAGCAGGAGCCGGAGCGCTCCGGGCACCCGGCGGTACGCCGGATCGGTGAGCAGGATCGCGAAGACCGCGGCCAGGGCGAACGAGCTGGTGGCGTGCCCGCTGGGGAAGGCCTGGTGCAGGACCGCGCCGACGGAGGGCTTGAGCACGTACTCGGTCAGGCCGACGGCGCCGGGCACGGCGACCAGCGCCAGGACGGCCCCGGACCACCGGCGGGTCGCAACGAACGCCAGGGCCAGCGCCGCGGTCATCAGCGCTACCTCCTTCAGTCCGCCCAGGCGGGGCAGCTGGTGGAGCAGTGCCGGGAACCGGCCCAGCCAAGACTGAAATCGGGGGTCGAGCGCCGTATCGAGCCGTCCCGGGTTCCCCCGGCCGGCGACGAACGCGACGAGGACCGTGGCCACGCAGGCGGCCAGCAGCGCGGCGCCCGCCGCGCGCACGGGTCCGGGCAGCAGGGGCCGCGGTTCCGACGTGTTCCGCACTGGCCCCCACCACATCCGTTCAGGGTATGCGCAGCCGGAGGGGGATGAAACGCCTGGCCTTGCCGGTCAGGGGGTCGCGGTCGAGGGCCTCGACCCGGCGCAGGGTGACCTGCGGGCCGGGCAGGCCGGCCTGGGACAGGCTGTCCCGCACCTCGGCGGTCAGCGCGGCCACGTCGAGGTCGCCGTCGGTTACTACGGCAAGGTCGGCGCCGCGTTCGGTCTGGCGGACCTGGAATTCGCGGACGGCGGGCGCGCGCAGCAGGGGCGTGCCGATCACGAACGGGTGCACGCTGGCCGCGGGGTAGCGGAACAGGTCGTCGGCCCGGCCGTCGACGCTGGCGCGCAGGAAGCCGCCGGCGGGGTTCGCGACCGGGGTGAACCGGTCGGTCAGCTCGTACCGGATCAGCGGCTGGGTCAGGTTGTGCAGGTTGGTGACGAGCACTCTCGACGAGGCGACGCCGTCGGGGACGGGGCGGCCGTCGTCGTCTACGCACTCGGCCAGGCACGTGTCACTGGCGAACGTGAACACCGAACTTCCCGGCTCGCTGCGGCCGACCAGGCCCTCGGTGGAGACGAACAGGTCGATGACCGGGACGCCGAAGGCCTCGCCGATGGCGGTCCGCTCCGCGGGGCTGAGCATCTCGGCCATCGAGGTGACCGAGCGCAGGTTCAGGCGCAGGCGGCCGGCGCGCTGCTCGCGGGCCAGCTCGGCCAGCTTGGCCGCGTAGGCGAGCAGGGCGGGCGGCTGGGCGGCGTTGAGCCGCCGGACGATCTCGGCGGTCGGCAGGCTGGCCGGCGCGGGAATCAGGCGGACCGGCGGCGCGACCGCCGTGGCGGCGGCCAGGCCGCTGGAGTGGACCGGGGTGCCCGCACCGACGATCCCGATGACCAGGCCTGCAGGCGGCGGCCCGGCCCCGGTCATGGTCTCAGTCATGGCCTCGGCCAGGGCCCGGCGATTGATCGTGGCCACAAAGTCCGCGTACTCGCTGACCGTCTGGACGATCAGGCCGCGCCGCCCGGAGCTGCCGCCCGAGAGCAAGCACACATACTCGCCGAGCAGCAGGGACGGCTCGGCCGCCGAGGAGGCCAGGTGCCGGTCGACCAGGCTCCGGGTCAGCCGCCGGTCGGTGACGGCCGCGTCGAAGTTCTCCATCATCTGCGCCTTGGTCATGACCGGCAGCCGGGGCAGGTCGGCCAGCTCGAACCGGCCCGGGTCGACGCCGCACAGCCGGGCCGCGTGGAAGGGCGAGCGCTCGATGGCGCGGGTCAGCAGGGCCCGCAGCCGGTCCCGCTGGAAGGCGGCCAGCTCGCCGGGGCTCCAGCCCAGGCGCCGGACGTGGCCGGGCAGCTGGCTGCTCATGGCCGCGGCCATGCGGTCCCGGAGCAGGTCGAGGTCGGTCATCGTGGTGGCGGTCATCGTTCCTCCGAGGTGAGCACCGGGGCCGAGGCGAACCAGCCGGTCAGCCAGCGGATGACGGGCAGGTCCGGGCCGCCCAGGGCGCCGGGGTCGGCCTGCAGCTCCAGCGCCAGGCCGGTCTCGACGGCCAGCACGAGCTCGGCCAGCTGCCGGGGCGGGAACGGCAGGTGCTCGGCGCCCCGCTCGCTGATCAAGGCCATCATCGCGGCGATGCCCTCGACCGTCCGGGCGTGCAGGGCCGCGTAGCGGCGGTTGAGCTCGGGGTCGCGGGCGGCGTGGATCCGGAACTCGGTGACCAGCAGCCGCCAGCCCGGCGCGGCGCGCTCGGCCCGCTGGGCCAGGTCGAGCGGGGCGGCGAAGTTCCCGGAGCCGGCCAGGTCGCGGGCCAGCGCCGCGTTCTGCGCGGCGCGTTCGGTGATCCGGTCCTCGAGCAGGGCCAGGAACAGGTCGGCCTTGCTGGCGAACCGCGAGTAGACCACGCCCTTGGAGAACCCGGCCTCGTCGGCGATCTGCTCCAGGGTGGCGGCGTGGTAACCCCGGGCCAGGAACACCCGGCGGGCGGCGGCGAACAGCAAGGCGCGGTTGCGGTCGTTCTGTTCGGCCCGGGACAGGCGAGTACTCATACCGATGATATTTAAATACCGTCGGTATTATTGTCAAGGGGTTCAGGGGAGGGTCAGGACCTCGGGGCCGTCGGCGGTGATGGCCACCGTGTGCTCGGCGTGGGCCGCGCGGCTGCCGTCGCCGCTGCGGATGGTCCAGCCGTCGTCGTCGATGTAGTAGCTGTCCTTGCCGCCGGCCAGGAACCACGGCTCGATCGCGATGACCAGGCCCGGGGCCAGCCGGCGGCCGCGGCGGGGCGGCCCCTCGTTGGGGATGTGCGGATCCTCGTGCATGGC
>Ga0209693_10001463_pt1 | contig 10158 bp, 7 predicted proteins | sample HubBroMetageWRM3_FD_188345 | JGI IMG/M metagenome (GOLD analysis project Ga0209693, IMG submission 188345) | Warmed soil microbial communities from the Hubbard Brook experimental Forest, New Hampshire - Hubbard Brook CCASE Soil Metagenome WRM 3... | ecosystem: Environmental > Terrestrial > Soil...
GGGCAACGTGAAGGGCGTTCAGGCGCAGGCCATTCGCGCCTTCCTGCTAGCCCTGCGGCGGGGGCAGGATCCGGATACCGTGCGCGGCGGCGAGCTGGGTGAGACGGGCCGGATCGGGCGCGACGGGCTCGGGCAATCGCAGTTCGCTGGCCGGCTGGCCCGCAGCCGCGACGAATTGGTCGAATCCGCCTGGTGACACGACCACGATGAGCCTGCCCGGACTGGCCGCGGACACGGTGAAGCCGTGCGCGATCCCGTGCGGCAAGTACACCAGCGAGCCGGGCCCGGCCCGCCACGCCTGGTTTCCGCAGAACCCCTCGAGCTCACCGTCCAGAACCAGCAATGCCTCGTCGCTTGCCTGGTGAATGTGGGGCGGCGGCGCGAAGCCCGCAGGCACCCGGTGATCGACGATGCTCAGCTGGCCCTGGCTGTCGTCGCTGCTGACCTTGTTGATGGTCAAGGTGTTCAAGAACCAGAACGCCTGGCCGTCGTCAGCTGCCATCACGAAGCCGCCGGTCTTGGTCTGGTTGTCGTGGACGTGCATGGCTTGTTCCCTTCAGCTGGAGCGTCAGGCGGGTGAGGACCGCGCCGGCGCTTGGCCGGGGCGTCCGGCCGGGTGGCCGGGCGCTTGACACGAGGGTCAGCGAAGGGTGTTGAAGGCTGGTTGGAATCGTGTTGAACCGGCGGGCGGGTGGTTACGCCGGCTCGCGGCCAGGCTGGTCGGCGAGACTGGCCAGGGCGGCCCTGACCCGCCTGGCCAGGGTCGCTGCCCGCAGGTCCTCATACATCTGCAGGGCAGCGCGCAGGCTGGCCGCGGCCGGGCCGGGTGCGCCGGCGAGCCGCTCTACCTCGGCCCTGGCCAGCAGTATCTCGGCCTGCTGCATTGGAGTCGACGTCGGCGACAGAAGCGCCGCTGCCTGACCGACTAGCTGGCGGGCCGCGCCGAACTGGCTGCGGCGGGCGAGCAGCTTGGCCTCGGTCAGCCGCGTGCTGCTGACCGTGGCCGGCGAGGGTTCTGCGTTGGCCTGGTGGATCAGCTGCTGCGCCTCATCGAAGCGGCCTTGCTCATACAGCGCGTCCGCGAGCAGGACGGCCAGGTCAGCGACGTATCCTCCGCGCTCTCCCAGGGCCCGGAACGCCTGGTATCCCTCTCTCGCGTGGCGCTCGGCGTCGGCCGGGTCTGCGATGATCAGGCCCGTGATGGCGGCCGGGATGGCGCTTTCGGCCAAGGCGAGTTTCGCGCCGAAGCCGGTGAATATCGACTGGCTGCGGTCGATGGCCGCGCGGGCGTCGGCGATCCGGCCGACATGGGCATACAGCACGCAGAGCGGCTTGAGCAGGTCCGCCTCGGCCCAGAGATCGCCGCTGGCATCCTGGAGCAGCTGCTCGGCGCGAGCGACCCCGGTATCGGCCGGGATGGCCAGCAGGGAAAAGGTGACGGCCAGCCAGTGGCTGGCTCGCATCTGCGTGCGGCGATTGCCGCTTTGCCGCGCGCAGGCGATGGCGCGCTCAAGAACCATGTGGCTGGCTGGTATGTCACCGAGCCAGAACCGCAGCCTGCCAGCCGCGGTCAGCGCCTCGGCCAGTCCGCCCAGGTCACCCTCGGATTCCAGGACAGCTGCCGCCGCCTCGCATTCCGCCAGCGCTTCGGCGTTTCCCAAGCCCTGCAAGTTCCGGATGTCAGCGCGCAGGACCGCGATCCGGGCCTGCACCGCGGGTGCGCCCGCCGCCGCGGCAACCTCCGCACCTTCCGACAGCACCGTTTCCGCCCGATCCAGGTCACCGCCCTCCAGCAGCACCGCGCCGAGCAGCCGCGCCAGGTCCGCCCGCAGCCGCAGATCGGCCGGCCGCCGGGCGAGCGCCCGGTCCAGCCAGTCCCGTCCCTCCTGCAGCAGCCCGCGGCCGAGCCAGAAGTCCCCGAGCGCCCGGGCGAGCAGCGGCCCGGCCTGGCTGCCGTGCTCCAGGGACCATTCCAGCGCCGCGCGGAAGTTGTCCTGCTCCCGCGCCAGCACCACCAGTGTGCGTTCCCGCTCGGCCAGGCCCGCGAACGCGACCGCGTGCCGGCGCCGGGCGGCCTCAGTCCCGCCGGCCTCGGCGAGCCGGTCCGCCGCGTAGTGGCGGACCGTGTCCAGCAGCCGGTAGCGAGTGCCGTCCTCGGCCGGCTCGGCGGCCACCAGCGACTTGCCGACCAGCCGGTCGATCGCCTCCCACGCGGTCAACTGGTCCCCGCCGCCGCACACCTCGGCCACCTGCGCCACACCGAAGGTACCGGCGAACACCGACAGCTCACCCAGGACCCGGCGCTCCTCCGCCGACAGCAGGTCATAGCTCCAGTCCATCGCCGCCCGCAGCGCCTGATGCCGCGGATCTGCAGCGGGCCGGCGGTAAGCCAGGAACCGGAACCGGTCCGCCAGGTGCGCCTCGATCTCCGCCGCGGACAACGTGCCCAGCCGCGCCGCAGCCAGCTCGATCGCCAGCGGCAGCCCGTCCAGCTTCCGACAGATCCGCTCCGCCACCGCCACTGGCGCCACCCCGCCCGCCGTCCCGCCGCGCGCCGCCGACCCGCGGTCCAAGAACAACCGCACCGCCGCCGCCTGTCCGGCTTCCTGAGCTTGCGCGGTCTGCGGCGGCAGGTCCAGCGGCCGCACCGGGCAGGTGACTTCACCGGGGACCCCCAGCGGCTCGCGGCTGGTCGCCAGGACCCGCAGCCCCGGCGCGGCGCGCAGCAACGCGCCGACCAGCTCGGCGCAGGCATCCAGCAGATGTTCGCAGTTATCCAGTATCAGCAGCAGCTCCGCGGACCGCAGCCGGTAGATGAGCGCTTCGAGCATCGGGACATCACCCGCCTGCCGCACCCCCAGCGCCAGCATCACCTGCGCGGCCACCAGCCCCGGATCGGCGATACCGGCCAGCTCGGCCAGCCACACCCCGTCAGGGAAGCGGCCCACCACGCGCGTCCCGGTCTCCAGTGCCAGCCGGGTCTTCCCCGTACCGCCGGTTCCGGTCAGCGTGGCCAGCCGCGCCTCGCCCAGCAGCCGCTCCAGCCTAGCCAGGTCCTGCTCGCGGCCCAGGAAACTGGTCAGCGGCGCGGGCAAGTTATGCCGCGCCGGAAGCGCCGCCGCCGGAACCTCCTGCCGCAGCACCGCCTGCTCCAGCCGGCGCAAGTCCTCCCCTGGTTCCAGCCCTAGCTCGGCGGCCAGCATGTCCCGGGCCCGCCGGTAAGCGGCCAGCGCATCAGCCTGCCGCTCGGCCCGGTACAGCGCCAGCACCAGCAGCCGCCACAACCGCTCCCGCAGCGGATACTCCGCGACCAGGCCCTCCAGCTCCCCGGTCACCTCGGCGTGCAGCCCCACGGCAATATCAGCCTCGATCCGGCCCTCCACCGCCACCAGCCGCAACTCCTCCAGCCGCGCCGCCTCCCGCGCAAGCAGCTCCACCTCACACACATCAGCCAGCGCCCGGCCCCGCCACAACCCCAGCGCCTGTCGGAAACGGCCCGCCGCGGCGGCCGCCTCACCTCCGCTGAGCACCGCCTGCCCGGCACCGACCAGCTGCCCGAACCTGACCGCATCCACCAGGTCAGGATCGAGTCCGAGCACATAGCCGCCCCCGCGCGCCACCAGTGCGGCATCGGGGTCCAGCGCCGCTCGCAACCGTGACACATACGACCGCAGCGTCTTCGCCGCGCCCGGCGGCGGGCTGCCCCGCCAGAGCTCCTCAACCAGCCGGTCCGCAGGCACCACGCGGCCCGCCTCCAGCACCAGCACCGCCAGCACCGCCCGCGGCCGCGGCCCGCCCAACCGAATCTCACGGCCCGCCCGGACCACCTGCACCGGACCCAGCAACCCCACGGCCAGCGCCCCCGCCGGCTGCGCCAGCCCGGCCTGGCCACCGGCGGAGCCCGCATCGGGCGGCAAGACTCGGGTCGCCGCTGCCGACGCTCCCGGCGCCGCCCCGCTGCCGGGCTGCCCCCCGGCCGACGGGGTCCCGGTGTCCAGCCCGGGTGCGGCCAGCTGGAACAGGCGAACCGGCCGGTCGAGATCCTTCAGCGTGCGCTCGCCGAGATCCACCAGCGTGAACCCCGGCTGCTCCTCTTCATCCTCGATGATCGTCTGGGTCGCCTGGGAGACAAGCACCTGGCCACCCACGGCGGCGGCACAGATCCGGGCCGCGCGGTGGACAGCCAGGCCGGCATAGGCTCCCTCGGCCGGGACCGCGTGACCGGTGTGAATGCCGATCCGGACCCGGACCAGCGCGCCGGCTGGCCACTGATGACCCGCCAGCGCCCGCTGGACCTCCAGCGCGCACAGCACGGCCTGCTTCGCGCCGGCGAACGCGACGAAGAACGCATCTCCCTGGGTATCGACCTCGTAGCCCGCCTGACCCACGACGGCAGCACGGATCAGCCGCCGGTGCTCGGCCAGCACCTGCGGATACCGCTCCCGCAGCGCTTTGACCAGGCGCGTCGACCCTTCGATATCGCTGAACAAGAAGGTGACCGCCCCGCTCGGAAGCCCGCTCACCCGGCCGCCCCCCAGCCGATCCCCGGCCGCTGGCCGGACCACGACCACCGGGCGGCGGCCGCCGCGGCGCCCGCCGCGGCCACCACCTCCGTACCGGGCACGCCGGGCAGCAGACCCAGCCCGCGGCGCGCGGCTGGCACGACGCCGGCCGGCCACTTCCAGGCACCCGGAGCCACGATCGAACCCTCCCCGCGCCAAGTCGCCTCCCAGCCTAGGCCAGACAGACGGCAAGCGCCCAGAGCGTCCGCTTATGTCCGGCTGGCCAGCGGTGCCGGGGGATTCCTGCACTGGCCAGGAAGTCTGACCGCCACCGGCCCGCACATAACCTGGCCGGGCCACGTGCTGGGTATGGTGGTCAGACTCCCAGGCTGCTCTTCGCCGCGGCCTGGAAGGCGCGGAACGGCAGCAGCCGCTTGGCCAGCAGGCCCGCTCGCTCGCCCGCCTTGCCGGCCGATACCCTCCGGGGCGGACGGCGGGATTCCAGCACCCTGCGCACCACGACGGCCACCTCAGCGGCGGGCACGCCATCGGCCTCATCGCGTTCCATGAGACCGACGGCCCTGGTAACGGCGGCGGCGTAGACCGGATCGCCGCCCGCGGCCTGCGCCATCCGGCGGCTGGCCGTGAAGTCGGTCTTGACATTGCCCGGCTCGACCAGCGTCACATGCACGCCAAACGGTGCCACCTCGTACGCAAGGGCTTCACCCAGACCCTCCATGGCGAACTTGCTCGCGCTGTAGAAAGCCTGGAACGGGATGCCGATCACACCCGCGATGGAACTCATCAGCACGATGCGCCCGCCGCCTTGCGCCCGCATGACGGGCAGCACCCGCTGCACTACCCGCACGCAGCCCCAGAAGTTCGTCTCCAACTGGGCCTTTGCCTCCCCGATCGTGCACTGCTCGACGGCACCGGCCAGGCCCCATCCAGCAGAAGCGACAAGCGCGTCGATCCGGCCGCCGGCTGCCAGCATGCCCGCCACTCCAGCGCGCACCGAACCGTCATCGTCGACATCCATGACCAGGCCAGCCCACCCGCCCGAGGTCGTGCCGCGCCTGCTTGCTCCCGTCACGGCCCAGCCGGCCGCATGCAACTCCTCGGCGCAAGCCCTGCCGATGCCAGCCGACGCTCCGGTGACCAGCGCCCGCCTCGCCCCGCCGCTCATGGGTGCTCCAATCTCCCAGCCGCCCGGCGGACAAGCCAGTCACCGAATCGTATGCCCGGTACTACGCCGGGCCAGCAGGACAACGCGACTCGCCGCAAGCCAACCGCCCGGCAGCAGCACGGACGGCAAAACCCGGGCTAGCCGACCAGCGCCACCGCCCGGGTCGGGCCGCCGTGCCCCCCCAGCAGCTTGAGCGGGAACCCGGCGAAGGTGAACCGCGCGTTCACCACCTGATCCAGGTTCGCCAGGTTCTCGTAGTGGGTGATGCGCTCGCGGCGGCACATCATGTGGATCGGGTAGCTGACGCTAGCCGGGTTGTCCGGGGTCGGGCTGTCCACGCCGAACGTCTTGACCTGGCGCCGCACGATCCACTCCCCGGCCGATTCGCCTAGCCCGGGAAAATCACTCAGGTACCGCTTGTCCCCGGCGAACTTGTTCCACGTGCCGGTGTAGAACAGCACGATGTCGCCCGGCCTGACCTCCACGGCCGAGTCTGCCTCCACCCGGTCCAGGTCCTCGGCGGTGATGTCGGTGCGCGGCGCGAAACCGGTTACGTCCAGGCACACCGCGGGTCCGTAGAACAGGTCCAGCGGCATCTGGTCGATGGTCTCCGCGGACGGGTCCGGGTCCAGGTGGGAGAAGGAGTCGCAGTGGGTAGGGCCGTTGTCGTTGAGGATGAACCCGGTGGTCTGGAAGGAGAACCCCCCCTCGAACCGGGGCGCGGTCTCCTCGTGCGTGGCGTGCTCGAACTGGACCGTCTTCAGGTGCCCGGGGTAGACCTTCATGCCCTCGTAGATGTCCTGGGACAGGTCGACGATCTTCATGGATTTCCTTTCCGGGTACTCAGTACATGACCACGCCGGCGGTGACATTGAGGTCCTCACCGGTGATCGCGGGCGCGGAGGCGAGGTAGACGCAGGCCGCGGCTACGTCCTGGGCTGACACCATCTGGCCCAGCGGGGATCCGCTGCTTACCTCGGCCCGGACCTGCTCCTCGGGAACACCGCGGACCTCGGCCTGCTTGCGTACCACCATGTCCATCCGCGGCCCGGCCACGTAGCCGGGGCTGACCGCGTTGACCCGGACGCCGTACGGCCCGAGTTCGGTGGCCAGCGTGCGGACCAGGCCGATCACGCCCATCTTGGCCGCGGCGTAGGGGGTGCGGCCGTGCAGCGGGCGTTTGCCGGTCATCGAGGAGATGGCGATCAAGCTGCCGGACCGCCGCGCGATTAGGCCGGGTACGAACGCGCGGAAGGTGAGGAACACCCCGTCCAGGTCGGTAGCGATGGTGTCCCGCCACTGCTCCAGGGTGATCTCGTGCAGCGGGGCGGTCGGCCCGGCTACGCCGGCGTTGGCCACCACGGCATGGACGGGGCCCAGGTTCTCTGCCGCGGCGGCCAGCGCCGCCATGGACGCCTGGTCTTGGACGTCGCCGGCCGCCGCCACGGCCCTGCCGCCGCGCGGCTCTGCCGTGGCCGCCTTCTCCGCCTCGGCTACCGTGTCCGCCAGGCTGGCCGGGTCGCGGGCGCTGGCCAGCACGGCGTAGCCCGCGGCGGCGAACGCCACTGCGATGGCCCGGCCGATGCCCCGGTTGGCGCCCGTTACCACCGCGACCGGCGGGCTCATCCCTTCTTCCGGGCCGCTCGGAGGGCGGTGAGGATCCGCTCGGGAGTCATGGGGAGCTCGGTCAGCCGGACGCCGAGCGGCGCCAGGGCGTCGTTGACCGCGGCGTTGATCGCGGCCGGGGCCATCATCCGGCCCCCTTCGCCGCCGCCCTTGACCCCGTGCGGGGTGTACGGCGAGGGCGTCTCCACGTGCCCGATGGCCAGCTCCGGTACCTCCATGGCCGTCGGGATCAGGTAATCCAGGTAGCTGGAGGACAACAGCTGGCCGTCGGTGTCGTAGACGAACTCCTCGTACAGCGCAGTGCCGATGCCCTGGGCCGTGCCGCCCACGATGTGCCCGGCCAGCGAGCGCGGGTTCACCAGCGTGCCGCAGTCGTGCACCGCCGCGTAGTGCAGGAACGTGACCGCGCCGGTCTCGATGTCGACCTCGACCACCGGGATGTGGCAGGCATGCCCCATGAACGGGTAGAACACGCCCAGGTCCTTGCGGTCCGCCGACGGCATCGTGGTCCAGGGGTGGTCGTAGACCTGCGACTCGTCCAGGCCGCTGGTCATGTCGGCCGGGAAGCTGTGCTTGAACAGGTGCAGCATGATGGCGATCTCGCCGAGGGTCTTGCGCCGCTCCGGGTCACCGCGGACACCGAAGCCGCCGTCCGCCCATTCCAGGTCGTCCTCGTCGATCTCCAGCAGGTGGGCCGCGGCCCGGCGGGCCTTGGCCTTGATCTTGCCGGCCGCGCCCTCCACCGCCCCGGCCAGCATGACCGTGGTGCGGGAGCCGCCCGGCCCGGTGGCCGGCAGCCCGTCCCCGCTGCCGTGGTAGACCACGGCCACGTCGTACGGGTCGCAGTCGAACTCCTCGGCCACGAACTGGGCCACCATGGTCTCCGGGCTGTTCCCCCAGAACGCGCAGGAGTACAAGACCGCGGTGATCCCGCCGGTCGTGTCGACCTTCAGCGACACCGACTCCGGCGTGGAGGTCACCGGCGCGGCCGGCTCATCGAACCAGAACCAGAACTCGGTGGCCGAGAACACGCTGCGTTCCTGGGCCGAGATCAGCCCGATGCCGATGTAGCGGCCCTGCTCCCGCAGCCGCTTCTGCTCGGCCCGCCAGTGCTCGTAATCGGCCAGCTCCAGCGCCTTGTCCAGGACCTTGTCGTAGTCGCCGGAGTCGTAGACGTTGCCGGTCGGGATGTAGTACGGGAACTGGCGGATGAAGTTCTTACGGCGGATGGCGGCCGGATCCAGGTCCAGCTCGCGGGCCGCCTTGTCCACCATCTGCTCCAGCATCCAGTTGTTCACCTCCGAGCCGAAGCCGCGGTAGGCGCCCTGCTGGTTCTTGTTGGTCAGCGCGGCCCGGACCCGGTACCGGACGCTGCCGATGGTGTACGGCCCGGTCACCTGGGCCAGCGCGTTGCCGTGGTGACCCACGCCGAACTGGATGTAGGCGCCGTAGTCGTCGATGGTGTCGATCTTGATGCCGCGCATGGTGCCGTCGCGCATCACCGCCAGCTCCACGTCGTACAGCCGGTCAGAGCCGTGGTGGTCGCAGTTGGAGATGTTGTCCACCCGGTCCTCGATGTAGGCCACCTTGCGCCCGGTGGCCCGCGCGCACATGGCCGCGATGACGGCGGGCTTGTTGGCGAACAGCTTGGAGCCGAAGCTGCCCCCGGCCGGCGCCGGCCTGATGTCCAGCCGGTTAACCGGGACCTTGAGCGCGGCCGCCACCATGAACAGGTAGCTGGTGAAGCTGAGCGTGTTGGTCTCGATCACGAAGCCGCCGGTGCCCGGGTCGTAGTCGGCGATGGCCCCGACCGTCTCCAGCGGCTGCCCGCCCGACCGGTGCCAGCGCAGCCGGTCCCTGATCACCAGGTCGGCCTCGGCGAAGTCGCGATCCACGTCGCCGAAGTCGAAGCTGCGCTCGTAGGCGCAGTTGGACTCCAGCGCCTCATGCACCAGCGGGACCCCGGCGTCCAGGGCCCGCTCCGGGTCGACCACGGCGGGCAGCGGCTCGTAGCCGACCTCGATCAGCTCCAGCGCGTCCTCGGCCAGGTAGCGGCTGTCCGCCACCACCACGGCCACGCCCTCGCCGACGTACCGGACCTTCTCCGCGGCCAGGCAGCGCCAGGTGTGCTTGGTCGGGTCGGGGCCGAAGTCGGGCATCGGGTCGCACAGCTGGGCCGCCTGCGTCCCGGTGATCACCGCGTGCACGCCCGGGGCGGCCCGGGCCGCGGCCACGTCGAAGCCGGTGATCCGGGCGTGCGGGTGCGGGCTGCGCAGTACCGCGGCGTGCAGCGTGCCGGGGGTGATCCGGTCGGCGATGTAGCCGCCCCGGCCGCGCAGGAACTTGGGGTCCTCAACCCGGCGGATGGACTGGCCCACCCAGCGCCGCTCGGCGGAATGCGGGCGGACGGGGGGAGCGCTGGCGGCCCGGTCGGCGGCGATACGGTCGCCCGTGGTGGAGTCGACGGTGGTCATGAGGCGGTCTCCTTCGCGGCGCGCATCCGCTCGGCCGCGCCGAGCACGGCCTCGACGATGAACTGGTAGCCGGTGCACCGGCAGAGGTTGCTGGCGATGGCCTCGCGCACCTCGGCCGGGCTGGGATCCGGATTCCCGGCGAGGATCTCGCTGGCCCGCATCAGCATGCCCGGGGTGCAGTAACCGCACTGCAGGCCCTGCTTCTCGGAGAACTCGTCCTGCAGAGGGTGCAGCTCGGCGCCGTCGGCCAGGCCTTCCACCGTGCTGATCTCGGCCCCGTCGGCCTGCACGGCGAAGGTGATGCAGGACCGGATGCTGTGCCCGTCGAGCAGCACCGTGCAGGTGCCGCAGACCCCGTGCTCGCAGCCGA
>Ga0209693_10001466_pt1 | contig 10152 bp, 6 predicted proteins | sample HubBroMetageWRM3_FD_188345 | JGI IMG/M metagenome (GOLD analysis project Ga0209693, IMG submission 188345) | Warmed soil microbial communities from the Hubbard Brook experimental Forest, New Hampshire - Hubbard Brook CCASE Soil Metagenome WRM 3... | ecosystem: Environmental > Terrestrial > Soil...
CGAGTCGAACCCGCACCCGCCGGTGTCGATAGTGACCGCTTCTAGGACCGGCAGCAGCCGCACCCGCTGCTGAGTGATCGACGAGCCGAAGGTGTCGGCGTAGAAAGTCTGCTCCTTGACGGTGTTGAGGCCGGCAGATACGTGGTCCACCCCGTCAGCGGCCAGCAACCGGCCGGAGTACTCGTCGAGCACGGCGATCTTGTCGGCGGTGGTCACGGCGAACGGGTCGATCCGGTAGCTCGAAACCCAGGTGGCGTCTCGGTACACCGGTTCGGGCGCAAGTTCGACCGGGTCGGTGTTCAGCGCCGCCAGCGTGGTGGCCACCCACACGGCGCGCCGCGCGGTGTCCGCCGCGACCGTCGGCGACAGCTCGGCGTGCGAGGCGAATCCCCAGGTGCCGTGGACGATCACCCGGACGGCCAGGCCGAGCTCGCGGCTCAGCACCGCGGTCTCCAGCTCGCCGTCGCGCAGTTGGATGATCTCGGTGGTGATGCGGTGAATCCGCAGGTCGGCGTGGCTGGCCCCAGCCGCAGTGGCCGCCGACAGCGCGGCGTCCGCCAGCTCGTGGCGGGGCAGGTCGAGGAAGTCAGCATCGATCCCCCGGTTCGGTGTCACGACACCACCGTAACGACCGGCTTTAATACCTTCATGGCCAACAGGCGCCGATCGACCGTACTGGGGTATGCGCTGCTCGCTCCCAGCCTGTTCGGGGTGGTCACGTTTTTGCTGCTGCCGATCTTCGTGGTGGTGTGGCTCAGCCTGCACCGCTGGAACCTGCTCGGGCCGATCGAGTATGTCGGAGGCGAGAATTGGCGCTCGGTGCTGACCGATTCGGCGTTCGGCAATTCGCTGTTGGTCACGCTGGTTTTCGTCGCGATCGTGGTCCCTGCGCAGACGGTGCTCGGGCTGTTGGCCGCATCGTTGTTGGCACGCGATCTGCCGGGTAGCGGGTTGTTCCGCACGGTTTATGTGCTGCCGTGGATCTGCGTCCCGCTGGCGATCGCGGTGATGTGGCGCTGGATTCTGGCGCCCACCGACGGCGCGGTCAGCACCGTGCTGGGGCATCGCGTCGAATGGCTCACCGATCCCGGCCTGGCGCTGCCGGTGGTGTCGGCGGTGGTGGTGTGGGCCAATGTCGGCTACGTTGCGTTGTTTTTCCTCGCCGGCATTCTGGCGATCCCGACTGATGTCCACTCCGCGGCGCGCATCGACGGGGCCACCGCCTGGCAGCGGTTCTTCCGCATCACCTTGCCGATGCTGCGGCCCACCATGTTTTTCGTGCTGGTCACCGGAGTCGTAAGTGCCGCACAGGTTTTCGACACCGTCTATGCGTTGACCGGCGGTGGACCGGAGCACCACACCGATTTGGTCGCACACCGCATCTACGCCGAGGCGTTCGGCGCGGCGGCGATTGGACGGGCCTCGGTGATGGCGGTGGTGCTGTTCGTCATCCTGGTCAGCGTCACCGTTGTCCAGCATCTTTATTTCCGTCGACGGATCAGCTATGACCTCACCTAAACGGCCCTCGGCGGTACTGGTTTACGCCGGCCTCGTAGTGGGTGCGGCGATCACCCTGGCGCCGTTCGGACTCGGCTTGCTGACCTCATTCACCTCGGCGCACCAATTCGCAACAGGTACACCGTTGGCATGGCCGCGGCCGCCGACGCTGGCCAACTACGCCGACTTGGGCGGGGCGGGTTTCGGTCGGGCGCTAGCGGTGACGACGTTGATGACGGCGGTGATCGTCATTGGGCAGCTGACCTTTTCGGTGCTGGCGGCCTATGCGTTCGCGCGGCTGCGTTTCCCCGGCCGGGACGCGCTTTTTTGGGTGTATATAGCGACGTTGATGGTGCCGGGTTCCGTGACGGTGGTGCCTCTGTATCTGATGATGGCTCAGCTGGGACTGCGAAACACGTTCTGGGCGTTGGTGTTGCCGTTCGTATTCGGCTCGCCGTACGCAATTTTCCTTCTGCGCCAGCATTTCCGCGCGATTCCGGATGATCTGATCAATGCGGCCTATCTGGACGGCGCCACCACGCTGGACGTCATCGTGCACGTGGTGCTGCCATCCAGCCGACCGATCCTGGTCACGCTGATGCTGATTACCGTCGTGTCGCAATGGCACCACTTCATGTGGCCGTTGGTGATCACCAGCGGCCCCAAGTGGCAGGTGCTGACGGTGGCGACTGCTGCGCTGCAGTCGCGGTATAACGCGCAATGGACGCTGGTGATGGCTGCCACCACCGTGGCGATCGTGCCGCTGCTGGTGCTGTTTGTGATTTTCCAACGACACATCGTGCGATCAATCGTCGTCACGGGGCTGAAATGAACCAGCACCGTGTCGAGATTGCCGCCATGGCTGTAGTTTTCGCTAATTCACGACCACCAGTGCAATCTCGGCGCGAGGAACTCAAATGAGCCTTCGGCCACGGTTTTCCACGCTGTTCGCGCTGGGTTTGGTGCTGATCGCTGCGCTGCTGGCCGCGACGGCAGTGTTGTTGGACATCTCGGCCAGACCGCCCGGCGGCAAGACCGTGGTCACCGTTCGGCTGTGGGACGAGCAGGTCGCCGCGGCGTATCGGCAGTCGTTCGCGGCGTTCAGCCGGGCGCATCCCGGCATCGAGGTGCACACCCATGTCGTCTCGTATTCCACCTACTTCAATACGCTGCGCACCGATGTCGCGGGCGGTAGCGCCGACGACATCTTTTGGACCTCCAACGCCTATCTCGCGGGATACGCAGACAGCGGCCGGCTCATGGACATCGGGAAGACCCTTGAGGCGGGCGCCGTGTCAGCGTGGGAGCCGTCGGTGGTCGAGCAGTTCACCCGCAACGGGACGCTGTGGGCAGTCCCCCAACTGACCGACGCCGGGATCGCGTTGTACTACAACGCCGATCTGCTCGCCGCCGCCGGTGTCAACCCCGCCGACTTGGCTGCGCTGCGGTGGGGCCCGCAAGGCGGCGACACTCTGCGCCCGCTGCTGTCTCGGCTCACGGTTGACGCCGATGGACGCACCGCGGCCTCGCCGGGCTTTGACGCCGGAAGTATCCGACAGTGGGCTTACAACGCGGCCAACGACGCGCAGGGCATCTACCTGAATTACATCGGGTCGGCCGGAGGCGTCTTTCAGGACGGTGATCGCTTCGCATTCGACAACCCCGGCGCGATCGAGGCTTTCACCTACCTGGTCAGGCTGATCAACGGTGACCACGTCGCGCCACCGGCCTCGGACACCAACGACAACGGAGACTTCTCCCGCAACCAGTTCCTGGCCGGCAGGATGGCGCTCTTCCAGTCCGGCACCTACAACCTGGCGGCGGTGGCAGACCACGCCGGCTTCCGGTGGGGCGTGGCAATGTTGCCCCAAGGCCCCAAGGGTCGCGTCACCGTCACCAACGGCATTGCTGCGGCTGGTAATTCCGCGTCCACGCACCCTGACGCGGTGCGCCAGGTGTTGGCTTGGATGGGCAGCAACGAAGGTAATCAATACGTGGGCCAGCATGGCAGCGCCATTCCCGCAGTGCGGTCGGCCCAGACGGTGTACTTCGACTACTGGGCAGCGAAGAAGGTCGACGTTGTGCCGTTCTTCGCGGTGTTGAGCGGACCGCGCATCGATGCGCCGGGAGGCGCCGGCTTCGCCGCCGGAAATCAGGTCCTTAAACCATATTTCGACGAGATGTTCGAGGGCCGAGGCGATGTTTCGACGACCCTGCAGCGAGCCCAAGCAGCGGCCAACGCCGCGGCCCGCCGCTAGGCCGCTCGCGGCTATCGACCCAACGGCACTTCCAGCGCGATCGCCGCGATGCACATCGCCGCGGTGACCGAGAGTGCGAGCCAGTCGGCCAGTTTCGGTCGTGACGGCGCCGCCGAAAGCTGACCGGTGCCGCCGCGGGCCGTGATGGCATCGCCCATCTCGTCGGCGCGTCGCAAGGTCACCGTGATGGCCGCAGAGAGCAGGTCGATCAATTCCCTGGCGCGACGCTTGCGACGAGCCCGACGCGTGAGCGCCACCGGCCGAGGCCGTAACCGGCGCGCGGCGTAAAGCACTCGGAATTCCTCGATCAGCATCGGGAAGGCGCGCAGTGCCAGCGCCACTGCGACGGCCCACTCGTCCACGGGGATCCGCAACAGCCGCAGCGGGCGGCCTAACGTGGCAACCGCAGGCGCTATTTCGCCGACATTGGTGGTCCACGACACCATCGCTCCGAGGCCCAGCAACACGATCGACAAGGTGGTGATCCGCAGGAAGTTCAATAGCCCGCCGAATCCGATTGGCACCCCGGCTAATTCGATCACCGGACTGCCGCCGGCGAACGCCGCGGTGATGCCGCCGAAGGCCATTAACACCCACAGCCAGTGCGGTATTGACGGAAGCGCGCCTCGTGGAATGTGCGCGAGCCGGACCGCCGTCAGCACCAGGGCCGCCACCAGCCCGATGGTGATCCATCCCGGATAGAACGTCAGCAGCACCGAAATACCGAAGACCACTAGTAGTTTGGTGCCTGCCCAGAGGTCGTGGACTGCCGACGTGCCCGGTACCGGACGCAGTAACACCACTCCACGATTTGGCCGGCGGGTTGGGCGTTCATCCGATGGTGCCGTCGTCATCACAGACCTCCGGCCGTTGCCGAAACCGGTTCCAGCACACCGTCACGTAGATGCAGGATGCGCGGGCACAGCTCCTCCAACCCGGCGAAGTCGTGGGAGATCACGATTACGGTCAGACCCTTCTCGCGGCGCAGTTCCTCGAGTAGCCGCAGCAAACCGCGCTGGGTGGCAGCGTCCAGGCCCGCCAGTGGCTCGTCAAGGATCAACGCTCGCGGTGAGCGCGCCAGCAGGCCGGCCAGTACGAGGCGCCGCATCTGGCCGCCGCTGAGTTGGTCGATGCGCCGCTTTGCCAGCGTGCTGTCCAGTCCCACGACGGCCAGCGCGGTCATCACGCGGTCATGGTCTTTGGGTGAAAAACCAGCCGCCGACGCCACTTCCAAGTCGACCCGGCTGCGCATCAGCTGCAGCCGCGCCGCCTGAAACGACAGCGCCACCGCCCCGACCTGCTCGTGGGTGGGACGCCCGTCGAGCAGACAGGCTCCCGTCGTCGGGACCGTCAGCCCGGCCATGATCCACGCCAAGGTCGACTTACCTGAGCCGTTGCCGCCGTGAATGAGCAATCCGTCGCCCTGGTGGACCGCGAAGCTGACATCACGCAGCGCGGCCTTCGCCCACGGAGTGCCGCTACCGTATTCGTGCCCGACCCCGGCGAGTTCGAGTACCGGAGCGCCGGAGTCGTGGCCTATCGCGGCGGTTGCTGTCGGCGCCGCGGTGGTCTCCACCATGTCGGTGTTATCCCCGGAGTCGCTGAGATTGATTGTGCGGTCGGCAGAATCGGCTTCATTGTTGTAGTGCGTGATGTGAACCAGCGCGGAGCGGTGCCGCTGCTTCAGGTTCGATAGCACCCCCAACAGCGCTTCCCGTCCCTGCTGGTCGACCATGCTGGTGACCTCGTCGGCGATCAGCAGCGCCGGCTCCCGCGCCAGCGCTGCGGCCACCGCCAGCCGCTGCAACTCACCGCCCGACAGACTGCCGGTGTCGCGTTCCGCGTGCGCGTCGAGACCGACCTCGCTCAGCAACCGGCCGACGTCGGTGGTCGTCCCGGGCGGCAGACCCCACACCACGTCGTCGGCCACCCGGGTCCCCAGCACCTGGCTTTCCGGGTGCTGCATGACCACTGCAGTGCCACCCAGTCGACCAAGCCCCACCGCCCCGGGCCGTTCGATGGTGCCCGACGTCGGCTCACGGCCGGCCAGCATCAGCATGAGTGTGGTTTTGCCTGATCCGTTGGCGCCGGTGACAGCGACATGTTCGCCGACCCGCACGTCCAGGCTGACCGCCCGCAGCGCGTCGTGATCGGAGCCAGGGTAGCGGAATCGCACCTGCTCCAACCGGACTGGCACCGGAGCAATCGGCGGACCCTCCACGGGTGCGTCCAGTTTGTGCACATCGGGGATGCCGCGCAACCGCTCCAGCACGCGCGACAGCGCCCACCAGCCGATCAAGGACACCACCATGACCGAGACGATGCCGTGGCCGAGCAGCAGCCACGGCCAATAATGCAGCGCCTCGGCGAGGAACCACTTGAGACGGTCGGCGGCCAGTTCAACCCCGACTCGTATCGGCCCGCTGAACGGGAAGGGGTGGTCGGTCGCGAAGCGCCCGATCGCCCTCAAGACGGCCGAAATCCCATCGACGTTGGCGGTGATGGCGTCGAATATCAGGTGCCGGAGCCGTGCCAGCACCGCCAACGCGGCAACCGAGACCCCGCCGAGCACTGCCCCCGCGACGAAGGAGGCGACGATCACGGTCCGGGTGCCCAGGCGCCTGCGTTTGACGACTCCGGTCAGGCCGCCCACATAGGCGCTGTGGACAACGGTGATCAAGCCGCCGAGACCGGCGATCAGAAATGCGATCACCCCGGCGGCGACCACTGCGGCGATCAGCACGCGGATGCGGTAGCGGTAGGCCAGCAGCCCCATCGGAACCATGCCCAGCAGCGCCAATGCGCCCGCAAACGGGACGACGACGGCGATGATCGCGGTCGCCGCACAAAGTGCCGCCATGACCGCTGACTGGGCGAGTTCGCCGGGTCGCAGCGGACCAGCCCGTCCGGGCGTGGTCGCAGGGCGAGTCGCGGTCATTTCATCGATTCTGCCAGTTGTCCGGGTTGTTCCCCGGACGCGCAGCGTGGTGGGTCCCACTAGTTTGCTCCATCGAAATTACCCGGTTGAGTGGTCTACATAGACCAGCTATGCAACTATGGACGGATGACATCATCCGCCACCGCCGATCTGGGCGCGGCCGAGGAGGCCGGCGCCGGTCTGGGCGCGGATCTGCTCGCCGTGGTCGCCCGGCTCAACCGCTATGCCACTCAGCGCAGCCAGATGCAATTACCGGCCGCGCAGGCCCGACTACTGTCCACCATCGACGCCCACGGTGAAGCGCGGATCTGTGATCTGGCCTCCGTGGACCACTGCTCACAACCGACGATGACCACCCAAGTGCGGCGGCTCGAAGACGCCGGCCTGGTCGCCCGGACCGTCGATCCTTGCGACGCCCGAGCAGTCCGCATCCGGATCACGCCTGAGGGCATGCGCACACTGAACCGTGTGCGGGCCGACCGGGCCGCGGCGATCGCGCCGCAACTTGCCAAACTGGAGTCCGCAGACCGTCAGACGCTGGCGGATGCGGTCGTGGTACTGCGCCGCGTTCTGGAGGATGCGGCGCCGGCCCCGCGACCGGGCGCATCTCGGTAAAGCCTGGTAGCGCGGCCGCTTGGGCACCGCCGACGTCCCTGCAGCGGTTGTCGGCGCATGATGGCGGATAGACAACCGTCACTCGACCCAACAAGATGGGCGCGGAAGGTGGTGGCTATGCCGACGGAAGCATTCGCTTCCCCCCTGATCGTCTGGTTCGGACCCAATCGATACACCTTTCCCGTCGGCCGGGACGTGACCATTGGCCGCGACAGCCGCGCAGATATCCGCGTCGACGGCGCGGGCACGTCCATCTCACCCATCCACGTGGTGGTGCATCACAACGGCAGGCAATGGATAGCCGTCGATCGCGGTGAAGGCGGCATCTACGTCGACGGCGTGCGAATGTCCACGGTTTTCATCCATGACGGCAGGGCGATCACGCTCGGCGATCCACAGCACGGACCCCGGCTGGTATTTCAGCTCGGACCCCCGCCACCCCCGCCACTCCCGCCACCCCCGCCACCGAGGGCTGCGCAGCGCCCGGCGATACGGCCCGCGCCGCCGCCACCCCACGCTGCACCTCACGGACCCAGCCGACCAGGTTGGCAGCCCGCCCCTGCACCGCCACCGCGGTCGGATCGCCCGAAACGACCGCCGGTTGCGCCCCCGCCCGTCATGCCGACACCGCCGCCACCTCATCGCGTCGGCCCGCCGGCGCCGCCAACCCAACCGGCACCGTCCCCCGCGCACTTCCACAGGCCGCCCCCGGTCCCCTGGCCGCCGCCGCCGGGGCCGCCCCCGGTCCCCTGGCCGCCGCCGCCGGGGCCGCCCCCGGTCCCCTGGCCGCCGCCCGCGCAACCGCCACCGCCCCCGGTCCCCTGGCCGCCGCCAGTGCAACCGCCGCCGCCCGCGCAACCGCCGCCGCAATATCAGCCGGCGACTGTGTCAGCCCGGCCTCCGGGCCTGCGCAAACGGACTGGGCTCGTCGAGGCGCTGACCGGCGCGATGCAAAAGCTGCGACCGCAACGCCCCGAACCCCGGCCGCATAAAGCCGAACCTCGACCGCATGAAGCCGCGCCTACCACTGCGCTGCCCCTGCCTGACGCAGCAGATGCAAAGGTTGCAGAAGCCCCGCTCCCGCCACCGCCCCCGGTCCCCTGGCCGCCGCCCGCGCAACCGCCGCCGCCCGCGCAACCGCCGCCGCAATATCAGCCGGCGACTGTATCAGCCCGGCCTCCGGGCCTGCGCAAACGGACTGGGCTCGTCGAGGCGCTGACCGGCGCGATGCAAAGGCTGCGACCGCAGCGCCCCGAACCCCGGCCGCATGAAGCCGAACCTCGACCGCATGAAGCCGCGCCTACCACTGCGCTGCCCCTGCCTGACGCACCAGATGCAAAGGTTGCAGAAGCCCCGCTCCCGCCACCGGCGGTCAAGGCCGGTCCGCTGGAGGCACGTCAGGTGCGGCTCACAGTCGATGGCGAGCAGGTGCTGGCGGAACTGTCCTTCACCGCTGAGCCGGGAACGCTTACCGCGGTCATCGGACCCTCGGGGGCCAGCACATTAGCTCTGGTCGACGTGCTGGGCGGAACGGTGCGACCCAGCGTCGGCACGGTCCATTTCGACGGCCACGACGTTGCAGCCGATCATGTGCGGCCAAACATCGGAGCAGTGCCGCGCTACGACCTGCTGCATCCTGCGCTGACCATCGAACAAGCATTGGGCTACGCGGCTGAATTGCGCCTGCCGCCTGGCACTTCCGCTGATCACCGCCGTCAGAGGGTGCGCTGGGCGCTCGACGAGATGAAGTTGAGCCTGCTGCGCACCGTCCAGGTGGGCAACCTGACCGCCGAACAGCGCAAGCGCGCATCGATGGCTATGGAACTGCTGACCGGTCCGTCACTGCTTGTCCTTGACGAGCCGACTGCCGGACTCGACGAGGCAGCGGAACGCGAGATGACGGCGACGTTGCGACGATTCGCCGACGAAGGACGCGTCGTCGTGGTGGCAACCACATCGCCAACCGACATCGACAGCTGCGACCAGGTGGTGCTGCTCACCGGCACTGGTACTCCGGCATTCGCCGGACCGCCCGCACAGATCGGCGCCGAACTGGGCACGACCGACTGGACGGAGATCGTCGCGCGGGTCAGCACGGATCCGTACGGCGCGCATGACGCGTACCTGGCCCGCGAGCAGGAGGCTCCGCCCGCGGCAGAACCATCAGGTCCGGTCGCGCCGACTGTCCTGGCAGCGCGCCCGCCGCTGTGGCGCCAGATCGTCATCGCTGCTCGCCGACAGGGCTGGCTGATGGTCGGTGATCAGCGGCATTTCATCTTTCTGACCATCCTGCCGGTGCTGTTCGGCGCGATCGCGTTGCTGGTGCCCGGCGATGCCGGCCTGGGTCCGGCGAACCCTTACGGGAACAGTCCCGATGAAGCCGTCGAGATCCTTGCCGTGCTCGTCATCGGCGCCGTCGTGATGGGCACCGCACTGGGCATCCGCGACCTCTTCGGCGAACAACGCATCTTCCGCCACGAACAAGCCAACGGTTTGTCGGCGTCGGCGTTGCTTGTCGGCAAGATCATCGTTTACAGCCTTGTCGCGATCGTCCAGATCGCGATCATGACCACCGCCGCTGTTGTCGGCAAAGGCGCGCCCACTCAGGGCGCTGCCCTGCTCGGCGGTTCCACTTTCGAAGCCGTCTTCGAGCTGTTCGTGGTCCTGGCCATCACCACCATCGTCTCGGCAATGGTCGCGCTGGCGCTGTCATCGCTGGCCAGCTACTCCGAGCAGATCCTCTTGATGGCCGTGCTGATCGTGCTGATTTCGGTGGTGTTCGCCGGGGCGATGTTCCCGATCGACGGCCGGTTGGGCCTAGAGCAGATCTCGTGGGTGGTGCCT
>Ga0209693_10001468_pt1 | contig 10139 bp, 5 predicted proteins | sample HubBroMetageWRM3_FD_188345 | JGI IMG/M metagenome (GOLD analysis project Ga0209693, IMG submission 188345) | Warmed soil microbial communities from the Hubbard Brook experimental Forest, New Hampshire - Hubbard Brook CCASE Soil Metagenome WRM 3... | ecosystem: Environmental > Terrestrial > Soil...
GCCACTGGCGCGAGCCGACCTTGCAGTCAGTAACTTCGCATCACTCGCCCACCCCCACCGCAAAACACAACGTGGGGCAGGCGTGGCGCATGGTGCGAACACGCGGCGGCCGGGTCCTCCAGCGAGGCGGTCAGCGGGTCCTCCAGCGAGGCGGTCAGGAGGCGCTGCCTTGCGTTAGCGATGGGGATTTGGGAGGCAGCAGCGCCCGCAGGGCGGGTCGGGGATGAGTCGGGGCGGCCGATTGGCTTACTGGGGCGGGCCGAAGCCGCCGCCGCCCGGGGTTTCCAGGATGAAGGTGTCGCCGGGCTCTAGCTTCACGCTGTCGCAGCCGCGCATCTCGGTGACCGAGCCGTCCGCGCGTTCCACCCAGTGGCGGCCGAGCGCGCCGGGGGCGCCGCCCGCCAGGCCGAACGCGGGCACCCGGCGGTGGCCGCTGAGCGTGGTGACGGTCATCGGCTCGAGGAACCTGATCCGGCGGGTGCCGCCGGCGCCGCCGTGCCAGCGGCCGGGACCGCCGCTGCCGCGGCGGATCGCGTAGGACTCGAGCCGGACCGGGTACCGCCACTCGAGCACCTCGGGGTCGGTCAGCCGGGAGTTCGTCATCTTCGTCTGCACCACGTCAGTGCCGTCGAACCCCTCGCCCGCCCCTGAGCCGCTCGCGACCGTCTCGTAGTACTGGTACCGCTCGTTGCCGAACGTCACGTTGTTCATCGTCCCCGATCCCTCGGCCATGTTCCCGAGGGCGGCGTACAGGGCGCCGGTGACCGCCTGGCTGGTCTCCACGTTGCCGGCCGCGACCGCGGCCGGGTACCTGGGCGACAGCATTGTGCCCGGCGGGATGATCACGTTCAGCGGCTGCAGGCAGCCGGCGTTCAGCGGGATCTCCTTGGCGACCAGGGTCCGGAACACGTAGAGCACGGCCGCCATGGCCACGCTCGACGGGGCGTTGAAGTTGTCCGCCAGCTGCGCCGACGTGCCGGTGAAGTCGATCGTGGCCGTGCGGCTCTCGTGGTCGACGGTCACCCGCACCTGGATCCGCGCGCCGTTGTCCATCTCGTAGCTGAACTCGCCGTCGCGCAGCGCGGTGATCACCTCCCTGACGGCTTCCGCGGCGTTCTCCTGCACGTGCGCCATGTAGGCCCGGACGACGTCGAGGCCGAACTGGCCGACCATCCGGCGCAGCTCCTCGGCGCCCTTCTCGTTCGCCGCGATCTGGGCGCGCAGGTCGGCGAGGTTGGTCTGCGGGTCGCGCGACGGGTATTCCGCGCCTGTCAGCAGGGCCAGCGTCGGTGCCTCGCGGAACTCGCCGTCCTCGACCAGCAGCCAGTTGTCGATCAGCACGCCCTCTTCCTCGATCCGCGCGCTGTTCGCCGGCATGGAGCCGGGCGAGACCCCGCCGATCTCCGCGTGGTGTCCCCGCGAGGCGACGTAGAACCAGATGTCGTCACCGTCGCCGAAGACCGGGGTGACCACGGTGACGTCGGGAAGGTGCGTGCCGCCGTGGTAGGGGTCGTTGAGGACGTAGACGTCGCCCGGCTTCATCCGGCCCTTGTTCCGGCTGATCACCATCTTGATCGACTCGCCCATCGAGCCCAGGTGCACCGGGATGTGCGGGGCGTTGGCGATCAGGCCGCCGTCGGCGTCGAAGATCGCGCAGGAGAAGTCGAGCCGCTCCTTGATGTTGACCGAGTGCGCGGTGGACTGGAGGCGCACGCCCATCTGCTCGGCGACGGACATGAACAGGTTGCTGAACACCTCGAGCAGCACCGGATCAGCCTCGGTGCTGGCCCGCGCCGCGCCAGGGCGCGGTGCCACCCGGGTGAGCAGCAGGTCCAGCCGGTCCGTCACCGCCGCCCGCCAGCCCGGCTCGACCACGGTGGTGGCCAGTTCCTCGGCGATGACCGCCGGGCCGTCCACGGCCTGCCCGGCGCGCAGCGCTGTCCGGAGGTACAGCGGCACCCGTGCCCACTGGCCGGCGGTGAACATCCGCACGTGTTCCGCGGCCTCGGCGGGATAGCCGCCGGCTGGGGCTGGCGGGGCCGGGGTAGCTGGCGGGGCGGGGGCCTGGACGGGGACGGGGGTGCTGGCGGCTTCCACGGAGACGGCCTCGACCACGATCGGCTTGTCGCGCATCAGGAAGGAGAACTGGCGGCGGTAGGCCTGCTCGAAGGCCGCCGTCATCTCCCCTGCCGGGCCACAGGGGACGGCGAGCGGGGTGTCCGTGCCGTCGTAGCGCAGGTGGGCGCGGCGGGTCACGCGGACCGTCGCCGGGTCGGCGACTCCGTGCGCGGTCAGCTCCGCGCGGGCCGACTCCTCGAGCGGGCCGAGCACGCTGTCCGGCAGCCGGCCGGCGAGGCCGTCGTCGAGCCGGGCCTCGACGGCTTGCTCGCGCATCGCGAGCACGTCCGCCAGGCCGATCCCGTACGCGGCGAGCACGCCCGCCAGCGGGTGGATCAGCACGCTCGTCATGCCGAGGGCGTCGGCGACCGCGCAGGCGTGCTGGCCGCCTGCGCCGCCGAACGTGGACAGCACGTACCTGGTGACGTCGTAGCCGCGCTGCACCGAGATCTTCTTGATCGCGTTCGCCATGTTCGCCGTGGCGATCTCCAGGAAGCCGGCGGCCACCTGCTCGGGCCCGCGCTCGTCGCCGGTCTCTGCCGTGATGGCGGCGGCGAGCTTGCCGAACAGGCGGCTGGTCACCGCCGGGTCCAGCGGCTCGTCCCCGCCGGCGCCGAACACCTTGGGAAAGTGTCCCGGCTGGATCCGGCCGAGCAGCACGTTGGCGTCGGTGACCGTCAGCGGCCCGCCGCGGCCGTAGCAGGCGGGGCCAGGATCGGCGCCCGCCGAGTCGGGGCCCGCCTGGTACCGGCCGCCGTCGAAGTGCAGGATCGACCCGCCGCCCGCCGCGACCGTGTGGATGGACAGCATCGGGGCGCGCATCCGCACCCCGGCGACCTCGGTCTCGTACTGCCGCTCGAACTCCCCGGCGTAATGCGAGACGTCCGTCGACGTGCCGCCCATGTCGAACCCGATCACCCGGTCGAAGCCGGCCGCGGCGGCGGTGCGCGCCATGCCCACGATGCCGCCCGCGGGCCCGGACAGGATGGAGTCCTTGCCACGGAAGCTCGCCGCGTCGGTCAGCCCGCCGTTGGACTGCATGAACAGCAGCCGGACACCCGGCGGCCGCGACAGCTCGGCGGCCACCTCGTCGACGTACCGGCGCAGCACAGGGGACAGGTAGGCGTCCACCACGGTGGTGTCGCCCCGCGACACAAGGCGCATCAGCGGGCTGGTCGCGTGCGACTCGCTGACCTGGGTGAAGCCGATCTCGCGGGCGATCTCGCCGAGCCGCGACTCGTGCTCCGGGTACCGGTAGCCGTGCACGCAGACCACGGCCGCGGCGCGGAACCCGTCGGCGTACGCGGCGCGCAGCTCGCGTTCGGCCGCGGCCTCGTCGAGCGGCTGGATCAGCTCGCCGCGGGCCCCGGTCCGCTCGGGGACCTCGATGACCCGCTCGTACAGCTGGCCGGCCAGCACGATGTGCCGGTCGAAGATGCGCGGCCGGTTCTGGTAGCCGATCCGCAGCGCGTCACCGAACCCCGCGGTGATCACCAGCACGCACCGCTCGCCCTTGCGCTCGAGCAGCGCGTTCGTGGCCACCGTGGTGCCGAGCCTGACGGCGCCGATCCGGTCGGCGGGCACCGGCTCGCCGGGCGCCAGGCCGAGCAGCTCGCGCACCCCCGCGACGGCGGCGTCCCGGTACGCGGGGCTGACCGACAGCAGCTTGTGCGCGACCAGTGAGCCGTCGGGCCGCCTGGCGACGATGTCGGTGAACGTCCCGCCCCTGTCGACCCAGAAGTCCCACAAACCGCCCATCCGCCAAGCCTAATCGGGGCACCAGATCGGGCGGGGCAGCGGAATCAGGCTGAGCCCTGGATCGCCAGCTCGGCGTAGGCGCCGCGGACGTCGTCGGCGGTCAGCGTCGTCAGGTCGGCGGCGGTCGCGGACTCGCCGAGGCGGACCACCCGCACGTCCCGGCAGGCGCAGGCGCGCTCGAACAGCGACCTGGCGAACCGGCCGTTGCCGAGCTCGTCGATGCGGCCTGCCTCGGCCGCCCTGGTGAAGATCTCGCCGAGCACGCGCTCGGCGTCCGGCTCGAAGACGTCGCCGGCCTGTTCGGCGAGCAGCACGGTGATATGCGCCAGGTCCTGGGCCGAATAGCTCGGGAAGCCCACCCGGGTGCCGAACCGGGACGCCAGGCCGGGGTTGCTGCGCAGGAACCTGTCCATGTCGCGCGGGTACCCGGCGAGCACGATCACCAGCCGGTCCCTGTCGTCCTCGGCCCGCTTGAGCAGCGTCTGCACCGCCTCCGCGCCGAACGCGTCGCCGCCGGAGTAGCCCTCGTTGTGCAGCGAGTAGGCCTCGTCGATGAACAGCACCCCGCCGAGCGCGGAGTCGACCAGCCGGTTCGTCTTGATCGCGGTGGAGCCCAGGTGCTCGCCCACCAGGTCCGCGCGGTGCGCCTCGACGACCTCAGGACGCACCAGCAGCCCGAGCGCCGCGAAGATGCGGCCGAGGATCCTGGCCACCGTCGTCTTGCCGGTGCCGGACGGCCCCGTGAACACGAAGTGCCTGGCCGGCGGCTGGCTGGTCAGCCCCTGCCGGTCGCGCAGCTTCGCCACCCGCAGCTGCGCGGCGATCGCGCGCACCTGCTGCTTGACGGGCTCCAGGCCCACCAGCTCGTCCAGCTCGGCGATCGCGCTCTCCAGCGTCGGGGTGTCCTCGTAGCCGCGCAGCCGCGAGGTCAGCTCGGCGAACGCCTTCTCCAGGTCGGCGCCGCCGATCGTGATCAGGTCCTCGGCCGCCGGGTCGCCGCCGGCGCCCATCACCCGCACGTCCCTGGCCTGGCCCGCCTTCTCCAGCAGGGTGCGGACGAACCGGCCGTTCCCGAGCTCGTCGGTGATCCGGCGGCGGCCCACGTCCTCGAGCATCCGCCACAGCACCGGGCCCGCATCGTCCGCCAGCTCCTCGTTCTTGCCGCGCAGCTGGGACTTGGCGAGCGCCTGCATCTCCCCGGGCGTGTAGGTCGGGAACCGGATCCTGGTCGCGAACCGGGACGCCAGGCCCGGGTTCGACGCGAGGAAGGACTCGGTCTGCTTCTCGTAGCCGGCCAGGATGATGATCAGGTTCTCCCGGTCGTCCTCGGCCCGCTTGAGCAGCGTCTGCACCGCCTCGATGCCGAACCTGTCGCTCTGCCCGTCGCCCTCGTTCACCAGGCTGTACGCCTCGTCGATGAACAGCACCCGGCCCAGCGACGAGTCGATCAGCTCGTTGGTCTTGATGGCGGTCGCGCCCAGGTACTCCCCCACCAGGTCGGACCGCTGCGCTTCGACCACCTCGGGCATGTCCAGCAGCCCGAAGGCGTAGAAGATCTTGCCGATCACCCGGGCGACCGTGGTCTTGCCGGTGCCCGGCGGCCCGAGGAACACGAAGTGGCGCATCGGCTTGTCGGTGGTGTACCCCGCCACCGCGCGGCGGCGGGCCGCCTCGATCGACGCGGCGATAGAGCGCACCTGCTCCTTGACCCCGTCGAGCCCGATCATCGCGTCGAGCTCCGCCATCGCGTCGTCGATGGTGATCTGCGGCTTCGGCCGCGGCGGCGCGGCCGCCTGCTGGTCGCGCGCCGCGCGGTCCGCGTACGCCTGCGCGACGCCCTGCGCGCGCGGGCCGTACCCGGGCAGATGGCCGCCCATGGCGCCGGGGTAGCCGGCGCCGCCGGGCCCGGCCTGACCGCCGGGGCGGGGCACCGCGCCTGGCCGGCCGGGCGGCTGGGCCCCGGGGCGCCCGCTCGGCTGTCCGTAAATCCGCGCGTCCTGCATGCCCTTAGCCGACCGCCAGCCCAGCGCTATCACGGCGAGCAGCCACGCGACGACCACGCCAACCGTCACCGAGATGTGCAGGTGCGGCAGCTGCTTGAGCAGCACGACGACGAATACCACCGGCCACACCAGCGTCATCGCCGCGGTCCGGCACGGCACGTACCAGCGGCTCAGCGGCGGCAGGTGCGCGATGACGGCCATGATCACCGGCAGCGCGAGCAGCGACCAGCGCACCGGCGCCGAGGGAAGCGCCGCCGGGTCGGAGCTGTACAGCCCGAACACGTAGATGAGCCAGATGGCGAGCATGGCCACGTAGGCGGTGGCCATCTTGGTGCGCGACTTGGTGACGACCGCTACGGGTGCGAGCACGGGACACAGGAACAGCACAGCCCCGAGAATCGGGACAATCCGCTGCGGAAACGGCGTCCGGTCGATCGCTCGCTGCACGCGCTCGACCAGGTTGAGCTTCTCCCGACCTGTGGACTGGAGCCTAGCGGTTGGCAACATCGTGCTCCCTCGGACAGTCGTACGTCTTGTATAGCAGGATCGGCCCTGATCGCAACAGCACACGGACAGACACGCTGTGTGAAATCACGACGCCAGAGGCCGGGCACTGGCGGGGGGAAGGGGCGAGACTGGAGACGGCCGCGTACGTTCTGGCGAATGGTTGTGATCTGTTTCTTACACGGAGCAGGTGAGATCGATTTCGTCGCGCAGCGGAATGCCGAAATCGCCGGTGCGCGGAATCTCGGGTTTGCGCAGCCGGGAGCGGTCCACCGCGCCGGGGCGCAGCGCGGCCAGCCGGAAGCCGCGGCGCTGGTAGAAGCGCAGCGCGTCGACGTTGTCGTTCGTGGTGGTCAGCGTGATCTGCTGGCAGCCGAGGCGCTTCGCCTCGGCGCGGACGGCCTCGATGAGCATCGTGCCGACCCCGGTGAACCGCTCCAGCGCGTTGATCGTGACGATCTCCAGGACGCCGGGGCGCACGTCGAAGGTCACGAGCCCCGCGATGCGGCCAGCGCATTCCGCGATGAAACCGGGCAGGGTCGCCGGGTAGAAAGCGCCGTCGTGGACGACCACCTCGGCCGCGCCCCACAGCTGGGTCGTCAGCCACTCGACAGTGGGGCGGTCGGTCTCCTGAACAGGCCGGACCGCTATCTCCCGAGCACGCACCGGACCATTATCGCGTATCCCGCCGGCAGCCGTATCTCATCCGCGACGGCTCATCCGCCGCAGCCGTTGCACCATGCGCAGCCGTTGCAGCCGCGCCGTCGCCATCCGCAGGTCGTCCTTGTCCAGCAGGTAAGCCACCACGATGAAGACCAGCACCGCGCTGATCCCCCCGGCCGCGCCCGCCGCGCCGTCGTACAGCTTGCCGCCGGCCGGCATGACAAGCGCGGCGGCTACCCCGACGGCCGTGCCGGCGGCGGCCGCCACCAGGCCCGCCAGCGACGCGTGCCCGATCCCCGCGGTGGCCGCCTTGCCCCGGATCCGCCCGACGGCGATCATCATCGGGATCGCCACCGCCAGCTGCCCGACCGTGCTGGCCGCCGACAGGGCGGCCACGACCAGCCGGGCCGGCACGAACTCGACCATGACGATGCTGAGCACGAGCTGCAGCACCGGGCTGGCACACAGGCCGATGGCCGCGACCTTCAGCTTGCCGAGGGCGAAGAGCACCCGCGACGCCTGGGTGATCAGCGCCAGGCCCGCCACGCCCGGCGCGGCGATAAGGAAGGCCTGGATCAGCTCGGGGACCTGGTCGGACTGCTTGGCGAGGATGTTCGCGGCGGGCACCGCGACCGCCGCGATCGCGGCCGTGCCCAGCCACGACATGAGCACCACCGCGCGCGTCGAGCCCGCGCTGGTCCGGTCGAACTCCTCGGAATCGGTCGCCGAGAGCACCGGGAACGCGCTCGTCGTGATCGCCAGCGGCAGCACGGAGCAGACCGAGGTGAACACCAGCTGGACGTAGTTGGACAAGACCAGGGCGCCGGTCTCGCCGCGGCCGTTGGCGAGGTCGATGGTGACCACGCCGTACAGGTCGAGGGCGACGAACTCGAGAATGCCGACCATCGCGAGGCCGCCGGCCTGGCGGATCACCCCCGCCGGGAACTTCAGCGTCGGCCGCCACCTCAGGTGCAGCCGCCAGGCCGGCGGCAGCGCCACGAGCACCAGCGTGCCGATGTTCATCGTGGTGCCGATGGACAGCACCAGCTCGGCCGCCAGCGGCGTCCTGGCCAGCGCGGCGTTCTTGTCCAGCGCGGCGAAGGCCAGGTAGGAGCTGATCATCACGACGTTCGCGGCCACCGGCGCGAGCGCCGGGCCGGTGAACCGCCGGTACGCGTTCAGCAGGCCGAACAGCACCACCGACAGGCCGTACAGCAGGATCTGGGGCGCGAAGATCACCAGCATGTGGCTCGCCGCGTTGACCATGTCGGCGCGGCTGCACGCGGAGTTCGGGTTGGCCGGGATGAGCGCCTGCGCGATCGGGCCCGCCGCGGCGGCGATGATCGCGGTGGCCGGCAGCAGGATGACCACGGCCCAGGTCATCAGCGCCGAGGAGATCTGCGCGACGCGCGCCTTCTCACTCGGGTCGGTCCACGCGCGGGCGGCGGACCGGGCCAGCACCGGGACCATGGCGCTGGTCAGCGCGCCGCCAAGGGCGAGCTCGTAGATCAGGTTCGGCACGCCGTTGGCGGTGGTGTACGCGGTGCCGAGACAGCCCGCGCCCACGCTCTGCGAGAACACGAGCGTGCGGACGAGGCCGAGCAGCCTGGACAGGGACGTGAGGCCGGCGATGAGCACCGCGCCCTGCGCGATGCTGGACGCGTGGCGGGGGACCTGGCTCTTGACCTCGCTTGCGGTCGGCGTGTCCAGCTTGTCAACCAGGGCAGAGAGCGGCTGCGTGATCGCGGCCGCGTGGCTCGCTATCTGACCCGGTTCCGTCCGGAGCGCGGCGCCGGAACCTGACGGCTCCGTCGTCCCAGCTTCGTTCGTCTGCACACAACCCAGCTCTCTACAGCGACCTGCGACGGCCGTTCGGCGGCGGGGGCCTGAGCCGACAGCGGATACATCGACTGCGCTGTACGGGAAATCCCGGTTCGACCTCAGTTCGATGTACGTTACCAGCGCTGTTCGTTTCTCGTCCTGCGGTTGCCGGCGATCTGGGCGTGTCGCGCAGGCGGCTGCTGGCCGGCCTGGTCAGCGCGGGAAAACGCGTGTATCACGGACGGCTGCCGGCCCATCTGGTTGAGTCGGAACCCCGTTGTTTTCAGCACCTTTGAGGTGACGCGTGATGCTGCCGGAAAATCTGCGTAACTTGATGCACCGCTTTGGTTTTGACGTCACGCGATGGCCGCACCGGCCCGATGACGGAGTGCTCGACTGGGCCCTCGACGCGGTGCTCCGGTCCCGGGAGATCAACTGCGTCATCGACGTCGGCGGGAACCGGGGGCACTTCGGGGAGCGGCTGCGCGCCCTCGGGTACCGGGGGCGGATCGTGTCGTTCGAGCCGTCGCCGTCCACGCTGCCGGTCATCACGGCGGCGACGGCCAAGGACGGGCGGTGGGAGGTGCGGCCGCTCGGGCTGTCCGCCGCGCCGGGTAGCGCTGAGCTGCGGCTGCACGAGGGGCCTGAGCTGGACTCGCTGCTCACCTCGCTGCCTGGGGTGGTCGACCAGATCCCGATCATGGCCGAGACCGGCACCGCGACGGTGTCCCTGTCCACGCTCGAGGCGGAATTCCCGTCGATCGTCGCCGGGGTGGACTCGCCCCGAGTCCTGCTCAAGTCCGATACCCAGGGGCACGACGCGGCCGTGCTGCGCGGCGCCGGGCCCGGCGGGCTACCGCCTTCGGTGGTCGCGGTCCTCGTCGAGCTGGCCGCGCAGCCGATCTACCACGACCAGCCGAAGATGACCGAGGTGATGGACATCCTGCTGGACGACGGGTTCACGCCGGTGGCCTTCCAGCCGCTGTTCCAGTCGTCCGACGGGCTGCGGATGGTGGAGATCGACGGGCTGTTCATGCGGTCGGCGACCGGGCTGCCTGACTACGGGCCAGGCTTCCTGACCGCGGCCGCCGCTGGCTCGGCCCAACCGGGTCAGCCGCGCGGCGATCTGACGATTCGCGGACGCCGGCGTCACGGCTGACCGAATCCAGAGGCGGCTACCGTATCGTGATGGGGTGCGTCCCGGGCACGCCTGGCATTCCGGGTGGCGCTGGACGGTCGTGCTGGCCGGCGTCGCCGCGCTGTGCTGCCTGC
>Ga0209693_10001471_pt1 | contig 10124 bp, 11 predicted proteins | sample HubBroMetageWRM3_FD_188345 | JGI IMG/M metagenome (GOLD analysis project Ga0209693, IMG submission 188345) | Warmed soil microbial communities from the Hubbard Brook experimental Forest, New Hampshire - Hubbard Brook CCASE Soil Metagenome WRM 3... | ecosystem: Environmental > Terrestrial > Soil...
GGAGCCAATGAGGCCGTCTTCCACATCCTCGAAGCGATCAACAGCTCAGGTTCCGACCCGGTCGAGTACATCAAAGGAATGTTGGCGCAGAAAAAGAAGGTCCCCGGATTCGGGCATCGCGTCTACCACACCGAAGATCCCCGGGCCACGCACCTGCGCAAGATGTCTGAGGACTTGGGAAAGTCCAACGGTCAGGCCAAATGGTTCGAAATGTCGCGTGCCATCGAACTATTCGTGAAGGCCGAAAAGAAGCTCAACGCCAATGTCGACTTTTATTCCGCCTCGACCTACCACACCCTGGGAATTGATGTGGATCTCTTCACCCCGGTGTTTGCGGTATCGCGAATCGGCGGATGGACCGCTCACGTGATCGAACAGCTCGACGATAACCGCCTGATCCGCCCCCGCGCCGACTACATCGGCCCACCCTACCCGCAACACTGGGTGCCCTTCGAAAACCGATCGGAAGTGTGAAATGTGGCGCGGGCGTCCTCGCCCGCGTCGCCAGCATTTGGCACACCTTGCCACGGGCGTAGAATAAAAGCAGGAATTCTATGCGCCGAGTCTATCTCGACAACAACGCCACCACTCCGGTGCTGCCGGAGGTTCTCGCGGCCATGCAGCCCTACTTCACTGAGCACTTCGGTAACGCGTCGTCCATCCACCATCACGGGCAGGAGACGCGGGCGGCAGTCGAGCGCGCACGCGAATCGGTTGCGGCTCTGTTCGGGTGCCGGCCCTCCGAAGTCGTCTTCACCAGCGGCGGCACGGAGGGCGACAACCTCGCCATCTCTGGCTTGACCCGCGCCGGCGACCACGTAATCGGTTCAACCATCGAGCATCATGCAGTGTTGAACTCGTGCAAGCATCTGGAAGCGATGGGATGCGAAGTCACCTACGTGCCCGTGGATAGCCGTGGCCTGGTCGATCCCGACGACGTTCTCCGCGGGTTGCGTCCGAACACCAGGCTCATCACCATCATGATGGCGAACAACGAAACCGGCGTCCTGCAACCGGTCGAGGAGATCGGCAAGATCGCCGCTGAAGCGGACGTTTATTTTCACACTGACGCGGTACAGGCGGCAGGGAAGGTGCCGATCGAAGTAAAACGTCTGGGCTGCGACCTGCTCTCGATCTCCGGGCACAAGCTGCACGCTCCGCAGGGTGTCGGAGCGATCTACGTAGGCAAGGGAACCCTCCTGCAGCCAATGTTTTATGGTGGAAGTCACGAGAGATCCCGGCGTGCGGGAACCGAGAATGTTCCCGGAATTATCGGTCTTGGCAAGGCCGCCGAACTGGCCAGAGAAGCATTGGAACGAGGCGACCTGGCGCGGATGTCGGCCATGCGCGATCGCATCGAGCAGACAATTCTCAGCGCAGTGGATGCCACGGGCGTAAATGGTGAAGGCGCTCCGCGCGTCCCCAATACCACGAACATTCATTTCGACTACATCGAAGGCGAAGCCTTGGTGATCGCGCTCGATTTGAAGGGCCTCGCAGTTTCGACAGGAGCCGCGTGCTCATCGGGCGCCATCGAGCCCTCCCACGTGCTGACGGCCATGGGCTTGCCGCCAGAAATAGCCCGAGCCAGCCTCCGCTTCAGCCTGGGCAAACAAAGCACAGCCGATGACATTCAATTCGCACTCGACCTCGTCCCGCAAACCGTAGCCCGCCTGCGCGAGCTCTCGCCGGTTTACAATAGAACAGCCGTCAGCTCATAGCGATCAGCTCTCAGCTTAGTCCTCCAGAACAAGTTTTTTGCTGATAGCTGAAAGCTGACAGCTCGTCCTGAAACCTGATGCCGCAAAACAAAACTATCGCCGTAGCCATGTCGGGCGGAGTCGACTCCTCGACCGTAGCGGCTATGCTGCGCGCCGAGGGACATGACGTCGTCGGCCTGACCATGCAGCTGTGGAATCAGCGCCGCTTGGCCGGACACGAAGGCATGCCGGAAGCGGTGCAGGGACGCTGCTGCTCGCTCGATGATGTGTACGACGCGCGCCGTGTCGCCGAAACTCTGGGCATCCCTTATTACGTCGTCAATCACGAAGACCGCTTCGAGCGCGATGTAGTGCAACCCTTCGTCCAGGAATATCTGTCGGGACGAACACCCATCCCCTGCAGCCTGTGCAACAACCACTTGAAGTTTGATCAGTTATTGATTGTGGCGCAGCAGATTGGCGCGGACGCGCTGGCGACAGGCCACTACGCTCGGGTTGAGTTCGAGGAGAAGCGCGGCCGCTGGCTGCTCAAGCGTCCGGCGGACTCGTCCAAGGACCAAACCTATTTCCTGTTCGGATTAACCCAGGATCAGCTCAGCCGCACCCTGTTTCCTCTCGGGGAACTGACCAAGCCGCAGGTTCGCGACCTAGCGCGTCATCACGGGCTGGCTCTGGCCGCGAAGCCGGATTCCCAGGAGATCTGCTTCGTCCCAGGAGGCGATTACAAGAAGTTTCTCGATGCCTACTTGGCAGAGCGGGGCGACGCTCTGCCCGATACCGCGGGCGAACTAGTGACCACTGACGGCGAAGTGATCGGCGAGCACAACGGCATTCACAACTTTACCGTAGGCCAGCGCAAGGGTTTGGGCGTGTCCACCGGCTCGCCGCTGTACGTCATTCAGATCAAGGGCGACCAGCGCCAGGTCGTCGTCGGCAACCAGGAGGAACTGTACTCGCGAACCCTGCGCGCGCGCCGGGTGAATCTGGTCGCGGTGGTAGATTTGCGTGAGCCGATTCGCGTCCGCGTGAAGATCCGCCATCGTCACGAGGGCGCCCCGGCTCTCTTAGAAAAGGCGAACAGCGACGAAGTGCTGGTAACGTTCGACGAGCCGCAGCGCGCCATCACACCGGGTCAGGCCGCCGTCTTCTACGACGGGGACGTCGTGGTCGGAGGCGGCTGGATCGCTTGAGAGCACGAGAGTACGAGACGGTTCTCGACTTGTGCCATTACTATCTCTTCCCATGAAAATCTAATACCAAGCAGCCTTCATCGCCTCGAAAAAAAAACGGAAGGGAGAAAACCCTTAGCAAGCTGCGAGCTTCTTGAGTAGTAAGGAAAGGAATGCACTCCATGAAAAAGCTACTTAATTTCGCACTGATCTCAGTTTTGCTGACGGGTATTTCTCTCGCTCAAAATTCAGCCCAACCAAGCGCCGCATCGGAGTCTCAAAACACTGCCTTCCGCCTCGCACCGGAAACGATCATTCGGGTTGAGCTCGCCAAGTCGGTCGATGCCAAGAAGGCCAAAGTGGGCGACGAGGTCATGGCCAAGACCATCGACGATTTCCTCTCGGACAAAAATGAAGTGCTCGCGCCCAAGGGATCTAGAGTTTTAGGTCACGTCGCTGAGGTGTCACCGCATCAAGGTGAGTCCGCGTCCACGCTGGGAATTGCCTTCGACAAAATAGTGTTGAAGAATGGGACTGAAGTACGGCTCAAAGCATCCATTCAAGCAATTGGCCCACCGGAATCAAATGCCGCGGCCGGCAACGACAACCTGGGCGCACCCGCCAACTCGGGCGGCATGTCCCCGATGTCGTCCCCGGGACGCGGGGCTTACGGAGGAACCACGCCGAACCCCGGCGGCACCATGCCAGGAAACGTGAACAACCCGGGCCCTGCTGCGCAGGATGCGAGCCAGAGCACGAGCCAGACTGCGGCTATCAATGGACGGCTAACGCCCAATGCCCAAGGCGTCATAGGTATGTCCGGCTTATCGCTGAGTACAGGAGCCGCGCAGGATTCGTTGCTCAGTTCTCCGAAACACAACGTAAAGCTGGACAGCGGAACCCAGATGATTCTGCGCGTTACTTCGTAGGGTAAGCGAACCAGGCCAAAGAAAGCAGCGCCAAACAGCTAGCGGAAAAGCATCGAAATTGGCGGCTGCGGCCTTGAGAGGGGCGCGGCTTTCCCGTAAGCGGGAAAGCGCTGCCTTCGCTCTATCACCCAATGCTAAATAAACATTTCGTCCTGTGGCACGGGCACGCCATTTCGCTTGCGCCTTCCGCCGATCAGGAATTCCAGCCCGGACGCGATTCCCTGGACGAGTCCCGACAACTGTCGAACCGGGGAAACCACCGTCTTATGCACCATATCGGTCGTACTCTCGACCCGATCCAAAGTGCGATTCAACAATTCGTCAGCTCGGATTACCTGCAGCCGCGTGCGGTCGATGGCGTCATTGACCGTGGCATCGAGGCGCTCGATTTGCGCGCGAACCAGGATGCTCGACTCGCTTACGTTCGTGACCAGAGTCTGGAGGTGCGGGCGAAACTCCAGCAGCATGGAGTGCGCGATTTCAGCTGCGGGCAGAATCTTGGTCCTCACCTCAGTGGCCAGCGCTTCCACGCGCGCCGCGCTTTGCCGGACGGCCAGGTACATGGCCACAAGAATTCCCGCCTGGATGACTACGGCCGCCGCAGTACAGGCGATGAAAATAGGTAGATAGTCCATAAGCGTTCCTCCGCTTTACGGCGCAAAAGCACGGCGCGGCGGAGAATTCGTGAATCAGGGATTCTGTGGGCCCCCACCCTCGGCAGCCGTTGCTTCCTGGTACGCCTGCCTTCCGGCTTCATACGCCGAGCGGAACTGCTCCTTCTGCTGATTCAGAACCTCGCGGCCGCGATCGGCCCAAGTGGCGGCTTGCTCGCGTGCCTGCTTCGCACGATCACGAACGAACTCGCGACCATCTTCGGCTCGGGAGCGTATCGCCTGCCTGGTTTCATCGCCGGAACGTGGAGCATAAAGAACCCCGGCGGCGGCGCCGATACCTAACCCTGCAAGGAACCAAAGCAAACTATTGCTGTTACTGTCCGACATAAACGAACCCTCCAACTCTCTCGTGCTAATCGGATGGTAGCACCCACATTGGCGAAATACAATTCGCGCCACATCGATAACCTCGGTAGCGGCTCAATTGTCGCTTCTAAGAGCGTCATTCCACGTTATCAGCCGCGAAGCGCGTAAGAATGCGGCTCACGGCGCTGGCCGTGGGGAGAAATGAAAAACCGACAAGCCCCAGGGGAGCGAAAGACGACTTCTCACGCACACCCTTCAGTCGCTATTGGCACCCCCTCGCTGGTTCAGCAGCCTGCCAGTGACCCGCCCCATTGAGATGCACCTTACTCCCCTCAGGACTATCCTTGGATCCAGTTTTTTCCGCGCGATAATGCAGTTCGTTCGCCAGCGGAATCGTAAGATTCATCCCAACGCCCTTGTAGACTTTCCAGCGAAGCGAGACAATAGCCGCTTGCGGCAGAGGGATGCGCATGTCACAGAAGTATCGCCAACACGGGTATCAAGACCGAGGCAGAGATGAAGAGCGGCCAAAACAATCTACCGAAAGGCCGGTTAAGAAGGAAACCTTTGGGCCGCGGGCACTACAAATGCCGGGCACACACACGGTTTCGCGTTGCGCGCAATGCGGCACTCTGCTGAGTTCGGTAAGTGAGCCCATCGGAAAATGTCCGAAGTGCGGCTTCGAACTCCACTCCTGCCGCCAGTGTACGTATTTCGATACCTCGAGCCGCTTCGAATGCACCCAGCCCATCCCCGAGCGGATCGCGCGCAAGGACGAACGCAATCCATGTACGTTTTATTCCATGCGCGTCCGGGTAGAAAAGGAAACCTCCACGCCAAGTTCAGCCCGTCCCATGGATGCCCGCACAGCATTCGAGAATCTCTTCAAAAAGTAAGTTGGCATATTCAATAAGAGGAACCACCCTTTTGGGTGCCGTCTCGAAGCGTCCTCATGTGGTTCTTACCAGGTTATTGGTAGCTGTGAGCCAGAACGCAGAAGGTTGATCTCCTCGGGGGAGAAGCTCCTATAACGACCGGAGTCGATTTGCCGCTGGCGAGCATCCGGCGGCATCGCTTGCAGAGCGAGAATCACATTCTGCACTTCTTTGCGAGCCGGCGGAAGTTTCTCCATAGTGAAGGCGAGTCGGTAGCGCGCGGCGCCGGTGTCTGCATCGGTCTTGTAAGTCGAAACCCTCCGCCTAGAAGCTGCGACGTTGATCACAGAGGCAGCCCTAGGAGAGTTCTCCGGTGCGGGAAGGCTCGATAATTTAGCCGAAGCGTTGTCGTAACTGTTCCCTCCAGGATCTGGTGCGGAACCACTGCCGTTGCCGTTGTCGGGATATGGATAAGCATATGCGCAGCCGGACGAAGGATAATAAGGATAGGCGCATGGGTAATAGTTGTAAGGAGCGCCCCACCCGGGACCATAACCGTAAGCATACCGGTAAGCAGGCCAGTAGGGTCCCCAGCTAAAGCCAATACCAAATCCCCATCCGTACCCGTAGCGAGGGTAGCCCCAATAATCGCTGTGCCAACCATAGCCACCGCCGTGATACCCGCCGTAGTAGTGTCCACCCCCATAAGTAGAGTGGCCTCCACCAGCACGAAAACCGCCTCCGCCGTGGAACCCTCCTCCGCCACCGTGGCCACCATGCTGAGCGAGAGCCTGCGTCGGTGCACACACAATTGCGATAGAGGCGACTACTAAGCAAAGAGCCTTTAACAAGGGGGATTTTTTCATCTCAGTTCACCCGTCAGAGTCTGCCTGGGCAGGAAAGCCTCTGAATAATGCTACTCCATTTGATCCATGGCGCAACATCAATTTGGTGCGGGCATGTGTCGGCGTCCTCTTCCTTGTCTCAGCCGATAGTCTGCCAAGGCCTGCTAGCTCGTATTCGAGAGGTCGGCGCCTCTTTTCTCTCGCCCGCTCCATGTCACGATAGCAACCATTGACCCGACAATCACGACCGTCCACGCCAGCACTGGAGGATAGCTGCCACCATAGCGATGTTCGACCAGCTTGGCCTGAATCACTGCGTTGCGTGACGAGAGAAAATTGCCCAACTGATAGGCGAAGCCGGGAAAGGTGCCGCGCACAGCGGGTGGAGAAAGCTCATTCAGATGGGCCGGAATCACGCCCCACGCGCCTTGCACCATGAATTGCATCAGGAAGCCACCCAGCGCCAGCATCGGAACGGTGTTGGAATAAGCCCAGAGCGGGATCAGTGGAATCGCCAGGATGGCGGCGATTACGATTGCCCGGCGGCGGCCGATTCGTTCCGACCACGTGCCGAACAAAATCCCGCCTAGCAGCGCGCCAATGTTGTAGACGATGGCAATCAACCCCACGATTTGCGGCGAGAACTGGTGGTTCTTCTGAAGAAACGTGGGATAGAGATCCTGCGTGCCGTGGCTGAAGGCGTTAAAGGCGAACATCAGGACAACCAGGAAAAGAAAATCGCCAAGGTGGGAAAGAATATCTTTTCCCAAACGGCTTTCCACTCGGCGCGACACGCCTCCTTGCAGCCAGGCCGGCGATTCATCGACTTTGGTACGAATGTAGATTACCAGGAATGCGGGCAGGGCTCCGATGACGAACATGCCGCGCCATCCGACGACGGGAAACAAAGTACTGTAGACAAAAGCCGCAATCAGGTAGCCAACGACGTAGCCTTCCTGCAATAGGCCGGAGAAGAAGCCGCGTCCTTCTGCGGGCAGCGTTTCGAAAGCCAAAGCCGCGCCGACTCCCCATTCGCCGCCCATTGCGATTCCAAACAATGCCCGCATGACCAGAAAGAACTTCAACGAAGGCGCGAAGGCCGAGGCCAACTCGAACACTGAATACGCGACGATGTCCACCATCAGCGTGGGGCGGCGGCCAAAACGGTCGGCCATCAATCCGAACAGGAACGCACCCAACGGTCGCATGGCGAGGGTAAGAAAAATTGCCTCCGTAATGGCCGACACTTTTGTTTGAAACTGGGTGGCCAGAGCATTCACACAAAAAATGAGGATGAAGAAATCGAAGGCGTCGAGCGACCAGCCAAGGAAACAGGCGATGAACGTATTCCGCTGCACCGAGGACAGCCTACGAAAATGGCCGAGAAATTCCATTCTTTTGTCGACGCCATCCGGCTCCGACCGGCTAAAGTTCCCAGGATGCTAACACACGGAAATAACAAGAAAAACGATCATCGCTCTGGGGAAGTAAATCCGGCGGACTACGGAAGAATCGTCTAAGCCAGCACTCTTGCGAGTCCGATTGGGCATGGTCGTGGTTTGAGTTCGTTATTGACTTAGGCGTGGGCTACGACCGCTACGAGTGGTTGTGCAGTCGCTTCTGCAAGAGGTAACTCGATGGTTACGCGCGCGCCGTGTGGCTCTACGTTTTCTATTCTGAGATCTCCGCTAGTCAGGCTGCTATTGTTAGGAGCAGCGGCGCTGGCTTTCGTGCTGACCGTCCCCGTCCATGCTCAAGACTTCGACGCCTACAAAGTCCGTCTTAGCGGGTTCTGGGCCTCACTCAACTCCTTCAGGAAGCCTGCAAGGATCCTCTGACAGCGGGACGATCAATCTACAACAAGATCTCGGGTTCAACAGCTACTCGACATTTGTCGGCAAGATCGACTAGAAGTTTACCCGCAAAAACCATTTGTAATTTGCTGCGACGGCTTCAACTCATCCCGGCAAACCGTACTCGATCGAACGATCGACTTCCGGGGCAAACCTTCGTCGGTGGCGCAACCATCCAGAGCAGCCTAAAGTCAAATCTGTATGCCCCGGGATACCAATACGACACTATCCGGCGAAAGCGTGGAGACCTTGGACTCGGAGTGCATGTCGACCTCTTTGCTGCTTCGGCGAAGATCAGTGCGACGCCCCAAACCGTCAATGGCGGGCAGTCAGAAACGGCGAGCGCATGGTTGCTCGCCCCGATCCCCGTGGGTGGGCCCGAATTCCGCCTTTACCTGACCAACTCGCCAACTTTTTGTGGAAGGCAACGTCTACGGGATGTACTTCGGCGGGTACGGAAACTTTATCTCGACGGTCGATACGGTTGGGTGGATTCTAACCAAGCACCTCAGCGCTAACGCCGGCTGCCAGTTGGGTCGCGTCTCGTGGTGACCAACAATTCAAGCTCCGATCGCATCGGTCTTCGTTTACCCAGAGGGTGCTGTGGCGGGGTTCGAGTTGTCATTCTAATGCCTGCACGCGGGGTGTACGATGCCTTATGAAACAAATCAACGGGCTTTTGCGCTCGTTCAGCGCGCTACTGCTCGCCTTGCTGGTGTTTCAGGGCTGCAACGCGCTCAATCCTTTGTGCGGGAGCTCCCGGCCAGTGCCGAACATTGCATCGCTTTCTCCAAACACGATTACGTTCGCGCAAGTGCAAAAGGGCTTTCTGCTCACTGTGAATGGTAGCCAGTTTGTTTCGTCTTCGGTCGTGGTCGTCAACGGAATGGCTCTAAGCACTCTCGCTACGAGCAGTCAGCAGCTACAGGCCACGATCACGACCGCCGTAATGCCCGCCCCAGGAAGCGCCAGCGTGAAGGTCAATACTCCGAGCGGGAACTCGGGCAATCTTGGGTGCAGCAGCGGTGGAACCAGCGGCTCCCTCGTCTTGACTATCACTTAGGCGAAAGCGCGTGTAGAATATGGGCGATCTGAGGACTGAAGAAAAGGGAACCAGACCAGCCTGACACCCGTCTTCCCTTATAACGCAAGAGGAATTGAAGCTGGGAGCGCCCTGCCGAATCACGTCGGTATGAATCTGCTGTCCATCAGCCCACGCGATGTTCTGTATTCACGCGCCGTATCTACAGCATTAACCAGAGATCAGGTTATTGTGTCTCACAGCGTTTGAGCATGAACATCCGAGCCCACAAATCGTCCGACCCCTCTGGCTCCAGTCTGCGCCCGTACTTGTGGCCGGCCGCGACGATCGGGCTGCTGATCATCAAAGGCACCCTTTCTCTGGTCTTAGGCACAAATACCCTCACGGCCAGGTTTGGGACGATTATCTATTTTGTGGTGCTCCTTTTAGGAGGCGTTTTTGCCATTCGGAATGCCATACCGCAGACCGACGGGAGTCGTTTCTTCTGGGCATTGATGGCTTGTGGCTACGGGCTGTGGGCTTTGGATCAGTGGCTCTACGTGTACTACGTAATTGGTTTGGGTATGGACGTACCCGATAGCTCGATCGCCGATCCTGCGCTGTTCCTTCATGTCGTGCCTTTCATGGCCGCGCTGGCGATCCAGCCACATCGGAGCCGGGCCAACAAGAATTTCTCCCGGGGCAGCCTGAACTTCTTTGTCCTGCTCTTC
>Ga0209693_10001472_pt1 | contig 10123 bp, 7 predicted proteins | sample HubBroMetageWRM3_FD_188345 | JGI IMG/M metagenome (GOLD analysis project Ga0209693, IMG submission 188345) | Warmed soil microbial communities from the Hubbard Brook experimental Forest, New Hampshire - Hubbard Brook CCASE Soil Metagenome WRM 3... | ecosystem: Environmental > Terrestrial > Soil...
CGCGATATCCCTCTACTGGTTCACCAACAGCGCAGCGTCGTCCGGCCGCATCTACTGGGAGAACAAATCGGCCACTTTCGCCGGCCCGAAGCTGACGCTTCCGGTCGCGGTGACCGTCTTCCCGAAGGACATCCCGCGCCTGCCACGAAGCTGGATCGAAGACACCTACAGCAATCTGATCCACTACGGCGAGGCCGGCCAGGGCGGGCACTTCGCGGCCCTGGAACAGCCCGAGATCCTGGTCAGCGAAATCCGCACCGGCCTGCGCACCCTTCGTCCCTGACGCCAACACGCCGAGCTCAGGAGCGCACGCCTATCACTCGGGCTTCACTGAATCGACCAAAGGCGCTGGGGTGCAGTGAAAGCGATCAAAACCGGCGAACCTTGCGCGTTCGGTGACACCGTCTCAGTGAGCGAGGCGGGCTTGTTCCGTCGCCGGTAGAGGGTGCGGATGTGCTCCCCGGTGCCTGGGCGGTAGCTCGCTGGTGGCTGGCGTGACGCTAGTCCAGCAAGCGGACCCGAGGTGTGATCCGGCAGATGTCCGGCCACCCAGCGGCGTGTGACAAAGCCTCAGCTGAACATCCACACGATCGGCGACGGCCTCGTCCCCATCGCCTACTCGCCAGCCCATTCCTGCGGCCATTCAACCGCCAACCCTGGGCCTGAGCCCGGATGTCGTCCCGGCCAATCAGAGCGGGACGACATCTGAGCCCTCGTACCTGACCGTGTTAACGAAATAATTATAATCAAATTTAAATATTTTATATTTCCTTAATGAAGTCATTGTTAATTTATCTGTAGCGTTGGCCTTCATTTTTGATCAACTCCCAAGGAGGGCGCGATGAGTGGCCTTTTGCCTGGAGGACAGCTGCGACGAACTGGACGCAGGCGGCCGGTTGTCGCGATGGCGGTCTCCGCGGCGGCGGCCGTCGCAATCGCGGTGCCCATGGCCGCGGCGTCGCCGGCTATGGCGGCGCGCACGCTGCCCGCGGCTATGAAGGCTGCTGCAACAGGCGCCCGTCCCTGGCTGGAGCAGGGCCAGAGCCCGGGCCAGCGGGCGAGTGAGTTGCTGGCGCAGATGACGCTGGCGCAGAAGCTGCAGATGATGGACGGTACGGGGTACCCGATCGGCAGCGACTACGCGGGCCATATCCAGGGGATTGCGGCGCTTGGCATTCCCGACCTGTATCTGTCCGATGGCGCGGTCGGTGTCGGGAACGGCAGCACCGGCGTGACCTGGTTCCCGGACGGGACGAACGACGCGGCAACCTGGGACCCGTCGACGGTGCAGGCGGTAGGCGCGGCGGACGGCCGGGAGCAGGCGGCCAAGGGACACAACGTGTCGCTTGCGCCGAACCTGAACATCCTGCGGACCCCGTATGGCGGCCGCGCGTTCGAGGGCTACGGCGAGGACCCGTACCTGTCCTCGCAGATCGCCGCCGCTGACATCCAGGGCGTGCAGAGCCAGGGCGTGATCGCCACCCCCAAGCACTACATCGGCAACGACGAGGAGACGCTGCGGAACTCGATCGACGTGCAGGTCTCGCAGCGGGCGCTGGCGGAGATCTACGATCCCGCGTTCCAGGCCTCGATCAACGCCGGAGCCGGCGCGGCGATGTGCTCCTACAACATGGTGGACGGCTCTTACTCCTGCCAGAACTCGCAGACACTGGCCGGCACGCTCGAATCGGTGATGCAGTTCAAGGGCTTCGTGATGAGCGACTGGGGCGCGACACACAGCACAGTGCCCTCGGTCGAAGCCGGCCTGGACATGTCGATGCCGGGCGGCACGCTGTTCGGCCCTGACTACTACGGTGCCCCCCTGGCCGCGGCGGTCAGCGACGGCCAGGTCACGGTGGCCCAGATCAACGCCATGGTCTACCGCATCCTGTGGGCGATGTTCTCGGTCGGCGTGTTCGACCACACCTACCCCAGCCCGGCCAGTGTGGCCAGCACCGACGTCAGCACCCCCGCCGACAACCAGGTGGCGCTGCAGGCCGCCGAACAGGGCGCGGTGCTGCTGAAGAACGACCGCGGCGCGCTGCCGTTCGGCAACCGGGATAAGTCAATCGCGGTGATCGGCGACGACGCCGGCGCCGACGCCAGGTACGGCGGCGGCGGCTCCGCATCGGTCAACCCGACCAGCCCCGTGACGCCGCTCGCCGGCCTCACCAGCCGCGCCACGCAGGCCGGCGACACCGTCACCTACGCACAGGGCAACGCCAACTACCTGTCGCTGTCCGCCCTGCCCGACACCGGCTTCGCGCCGGCCTCGGGCACCGGCCCCGGCTGGAGGGCCACCTACTACTCCGGCAGCACGACCACCGGAACTCCGCTCGGCTCGGAGGTCGTCACAAGCCTCGACGTGACCAGCACCCCGGCCATCGTGACGAACGCCGGCGTCTCCACGTGGTCGGTCACCTACACCGCCACGCTGACACCAGCAGCGTCAGGCGTCGCCGAGTTCGAGCTGTCCGCCGGGAACAACGCCACGCTGTCGATCGGCGGACGGCAGGTTGTCAGCTACGGGCCGGGCACCGGCTCCACATTCACCGGCCTGGCCAGCCTCACCGCCGGTGCCGGCGTCCCGTTCGAACTGGATGCGACCGGCCTTGCTGCCAGCAGTGGCGGCGGGTTCTTCGGCCCGCCGACCGTTGTGGACCTGACCTGGGCGCCACAAGAGAACCTGCTCTGGCAGCAGGCGGCCAGCGCGGCACGGTCCTCGGATGTGGCCGTGGTCTTTGCCAGCAACTACTCGGCCGAGGGCAGCGACCTGCAAACCCTGCAGCTGCCCGGTGACCAGGACCAGCTGATCGAGGCGGTGGCGCGGGCCAACCCGAACACGATCGTGGTGCTCAACACCAGCGGCCCGGCCTACATGCCGTGGCTGCCCCACGTGGCGGGCGTGTTCGAGGCCTGGTACCCGGGCCAGCAGGACGGTAACGCGATCGCCGCGCTGCTGTTCGGCGACGTGAACCCGTCCGGCCACCTGCCGGAGACGTTCCCGGCGAACTCCAGCCAGGGCGTCGCGCACGGCGGGACGGTGCTGACACCGAACCTGCAGTTCCCCGGTAACGGCACCGACATCGACTACAGCGAAGGCATCGACGTCGGATACCGGTACTACGACACCCACGGCCAGACGCCCCTGTTCCCGTTCGGGTACGGCCTGTCCTACACCTCGTTCGCCTACAGCAACCTCCGGGTCACACCGGCCCAAGGCGGTGCCACAGCACAGGTCACCATCACCAACACCGGACACGCGACCGGGGCCGAGGTCGCCCAGCTGTATCTCACCGACCCGGCCGCGGCAGGCGAGCCGCCCTACCAGCTCAAGGGGTTCCAGAAGATCACCCTGGCCGCTGGGCAGAGCCAGCGGCTCACCTTCCGCATCACCCGCCAGGACATGAGCTACTACCAGACCTCCTCGAGCAGCTGGGTAGCCGCTCCTGGCTGGTACCGCCTCAGCTTCGGCAGCAACGAGCGCGACCTGTCGCTGAGCGCCACATACTGGGCGGGCTGAGGCCCAGTACGGCACATACGTGCCGGGCGGCGGATCCCCGCCGCCCGGCACGGCCCTACAGCGCGCGGTCGCTGACCGCGCGCAATCACATCAAAAGGTGATCCAGTCACCGACCTGATAGGTTACGAATCATCGAGGCTGGATAACGTAGTCTTCGGCCCAGCGCACGCCCTTGATCTGATTGTTGCGCGGAGCATCCACTCTCAGATTCGCACCACGATCCGGGACGTCATCTACCGGCACGAGATAAACCTGCTGCGTGTCCGCGCAATAGACTCCGAAGTAATCGATGTAACCTCGGTAAGAGCGCTACTTGCCACCATGGCACCAGATCGATGTCGGACCGCCTGGAGCAGCGCTGCAAGCACAATCCCAGCCGTTCTATTTACCGATTGCGCTTGTGTCCCGCATATTCCCCATTGTATAGAACTGGGGAGCCGGGGCAACGAAATTAAGTGGAGCTGAGGGGATTCGAACCCCTGACCCCCTCCATGCCATGGAGGTGCGCTACCAGCTGCGCTACAGCCCCTTAATACATACCCATTCTAAAAACGGCCCTCGGGTGCAGTTATGAGCAACACCCACCATACCAGCCGCCGTAGCTACCGGCTGCGCTCTGAAGTGCAATGCGCACCGGTCGCGCTTAGCCCCTGCGCCAACCGAGCTATAGCCTCACGGCGAAGCCAGACCAGCAGGCCACAGCGCCACGTCAGTGTACAAGACCGTCCCAGGCAATCGCACCCTGGCGCCAGGCCCGACAGCGCTTATCTCTCTTCGGGTCCTGCCGCGAGCACCGGCACCGGCTCGGGATCCAGGTCCGGCAGCCGGCCGACGTTGTGCTCGAGCAGCCGCCAGTTGCCCCATCGCTTGCCCAGAACGGACCACGAGCAGTTGCCCAGCGGGCCGAGGACCCGGTTGCGCTCGGGAAGGCCGAGCAGCCGCGCGATGCCGAGGCCGATCGCTGCCCCGTGGCTGACGAGCACCGCAAGCGACCCGTCCGTATTCTCGGCATTCTCGGCGACCCGCTCGAACGCGGCCGACACCCGGTCGGCGACGGCGCTGATCGGCTCGCCGTCGGGCGGGATCCACTCCGCGTACGCCTCCGGGTAATTCTCCCGGATCTCCCGGTCGGTCAGCCCTTCCCAGGCACCGCCGCCGCGCTCTCGCAGGTCCTTGTCGAGCTGCACGGGCAGCCCGGTGAGCTCACCCAGATACCCGGCGGTCTCGGCGGCCCGGACGAGGTCGGAGGAAAAAATCACATCCGGGTGCATGGCAGCCAGGTAACGGGCCGCATGGCGCGCCTGCTCGCGCCCGGTCTCGTCCAGCGCGATGTCGCTGTGGCCCTGGAACCGGCGCTCGGCGTTCCACGGCGTCTGCCCGTGCCGCCAGAGCACCAGCCGCAGCACCGGCCCCGCGGCGCGGTCCGGCCCGACGCCCACCGCGGGCTGGCCGGGCGCGGCGGGCTTTTCTCCCGCCACGCTCAGCGCTGCCCGTTGCCGGGCGAACCCGGTCGGCGCGCCCCGGCGATGGCCGGCTCGGGCAGCGGTATCTGCGGGCAGTCCTTCCACAGCCGTTCGAGCGCGTAGAACACGCGCTCCTCGGCGTGCTGCACATGGATGACCACGTCGATGTAGTCGAGCAGCACCCAGCGTCCTTCACGCTCGCCCTCGCGGCGGACCGGCTTGGCGCCGACCCGGCGCAGCTTCTCCTCGATACCGTCCACGATCGACCTGACCTGGCGGTCGTTCGATGCGGAGCAGAGCAGAAACGCGTCCGTGATTACGAGCTGGTCGCTGACGTCGTAGGCGATGATGTCTGTTGCGAGCTTGTCCGCCGCTGCCGCAGCGGCGATCTCCACGAGCTCGACGGCCCTTGGGGTGGCTGTCACGTGTGCTGCTCGTCCTCCTCGAACTTCAGCTCTTGTCTCTACCATCGCACATCAGCAGGCGACGTGGCACTGCGCAGTTCAGGGTATCCCCCATTGGCGCATGATCCGGCTTAGCCGGGCCGCGGCGTGGCGTCCGCTTTCCGGTAGAGCGCCCGCTTGGAGATGTACTGCACGATTCCGTCCGGCACCAGGTACCAGATCGGCTCCCCCGCCTCGACGCGCTGCCGGCACGTGGTCGACGAGATCGCCAGCGCGGGAATCTCGATCAGGCTGACCCGGTCGTCGGGCAGGCCGGCCCCGCTCAGGTGGTGGCCGGGCCGCGTGCAGCCGACGAAATGCGCCAGCTTGAACAGTTCGTCCGCATCCTGCCAGGTCATGATCTGCTCCAGCGCGTCCGCACCGGTGATGAAGAAGAACTCCGCGTCCGGCCGGCGTGTCGCCCGCAGGTCACGCAAGGTGTCAATGGTGTACGTGGGCCCGGGCCGGTCGATGTCCACCCGGCTGACCGAGAACCGCGGGTTCGAGGCCGTCGCGATCACGGTCATCAGGTAGCGGTCCTCCGACGCGGAGACCTGGCGGCCTTCCTTCTGCCAGGGCTGCCCCGTGGGCACGAAGATCACTTCGTCCAGCGCGAAGAAGTGCCCGACCTCGCTCGCCGCCACTAGGTGCCCGTGATGGATGGGGTCGAACGTGCCCCCCATCACTCCGATGCGCCTGGCGGTTAGCCCGTCGTTCATGAAGCAAATCTAAAGGCAAGGAACGACAGCCACGCCTCTAGCTCCGCAAATGCCGGATCTCCGCCTGCCGGCCAATGCGCATCTCCCGGCCCACGAGCCGGAACCGGCGCTCGGGGCAGTACCGGGAGAACTGGAGGTTTCCGGCATCCGGGACGCCGGTCGCCACGATGGCGGCCGACGATCAGGCCGCCGCGTGGCTCACCCGAGGCCGGGCAGCGGCGGCTCGCCGTCCGCCCACCGGCGCAGCCGGACCGCCTTGCCGACCTCGCTGCGCGGCACGGTCCCCGCTGCGAGCACCCGCACGGCGACACCGACGCCAAGCTGCTCTCGCAGCCGCGACTCGAGTTCCGCTGCGGACGGCATCGGCGCGGAGCTACCCGTTCCATGTTCTATACAGGCCAGCAAGCGCGACGGGATCTCGCGCTCGTCGAGGACGAGAAGGTAGTCGGCGGCTACGGCGGGATCGGCGAGCAGCACCCGCTCCACCTCGCTCGGGTAGACGTTCACGCCCCTGATCACGAGCATGTCGTCGCGGCGGCCGGTGATCTTGCTCATCTTCACCAGCGTCCGGCCGCAGGCACAGGTGCCGCGGCGCAGCGTGGCGATGTCGCCGGTCCGGTACCGCAGCAGCGGCAGCGCCTCCTTGGTGACGGTGGTGAACACGAGCTCCCCTGGTTCCCCGTCCGGTACTGGGCGACCGGTGGCCGGGTCGACGGCCTCGACCAGGAAGTGATCCTCGTTGACGTGCAGCCCGTCGGCGGCCACCACGCATTCCGCAGCGACGCCGGGCCCGATCACCTCGGACAGGCCGTAGATGTCCAGCGCCCGCAGGCCGAGCAGTTCCTCGATCCGGCCGCGCATGGCGTCGGTCCAGGGCTCCGCGCCAAAGAGGCCCGCGGACAGCCGCAGCCCATCGCCGCGCCCGTAGCCCGCCTCGGCCAGCGCCTCGCCGAGCCGGATCGCGTAAGAGGGCGTGCAGGTCAGGATGTCCGGTTTTAGATCCCGTAGGAGCGTCACCTGGCGCGCGGTCATCCCGCCGGATACCGGCAGCACCGTGGCGCCGAGCTCGATGGCGCCCTGGTGGATGCCGAGCCCGCCGGTGAACAGGCCGTAGCCATATGCGTTGTGCACCAGGCTGGCCGGCCCGGCGCCGGCCGCGACCAGCGCCCTGGCGCACATCCGCGCCCACAGCTTCAGGTCACCCCGGGTGTAGCCAACCAGCGTGGGCCGCCCGCCGGTCCCGCTCGAGCCGTGCAGCGCGACGACCTCCTCCCGCGGGACCGCGAACATCCCGAACGGATAACCGCGCCAAAGATCGTCCTTGCCGGTCATCGGGAGCTGGGCCAGGTCCGCCAGCGTGACGTCGGCGCCGCTGCTGACGCCCGCGTCCTTGAGCCTTCCCGCCTGGACTCCCTCGGCGGCGAGCAGCCGGCCGATCAGGCCGCGCAGCCGGCCCTGCTGCACCTCGGCAAGCTGGTCGGCGGGCATCGACTCGGCATCAGGCTCAAACATGGACACCGTTACTTCCTCGGTCATGTGGTGCATTCTCTCGCGCCCCGCCCGCTTGCACCGCACCCATCGGCCGGCACGTGGCCCAACCAACTCGAGATATTGCGCGTTTGGCCATACCATGGCTGCATGACCTCCGTGCCTGACCGCTCCCGGGTCCGTCTGCCCGGTATCAGCTCCCGCGCCTACGAACATCCGGCAGACCGCTCCGCCCTGGTGGCGCTGCGCAAGCTGTCCGGGTTCGACACCCTGCTCCGCCGCCTGGCTGGGCTATTCAACGACCGCAGCCTGCGGCTCATGTTCCTCGCCAGCTCCGTGCGCGCGTCCGAGCAGCAGTTCCCGCAGCTGTATCAGTCGCTGCTGGACGGCTGCTACATCCTCGACCTGCCAACGGTCCCGGAGCTGTTCATCTCCCAGGACCCGACGGTCAACGCGATGGCCCTGGGCGCGGACAAGCCCTTCGTCGTGATCACGACCGGCATGGTCGACCTGATGGACGCCGAGGAGATCCGGTTCGTGATCGGGCATGAGCTCGGCCACGTGCTGTCCGGGCACGCCGTGTACCGGACGATGCTCTACCACCTCCTCAACCTCGTCACGCGGATCGCCTGGCTGCCTATCGTGCTCCCGGCCAGGGGAGTGATCTGGGCCCTCGAGGAGTGGTACCGCAAGTCCGAGCTGTCCTGCGACCGCGCGGGCCTGCTGGCCGGCCAGGACATCGATGCCGCACGCCGCGCGCTGATGAAGACGGCGGGCGGATCCCGGCTCGTCGAGTTCAACTCGGACGCGTTCCACCAGCAGGCGCGCGAGTACGACGCCGTTCCCGACGTCCGTGACGGCCTGCTCAAGCTGCTGCAGCTGCAGGGCACCACGCACCCGTTCGCGGTGATCCGGTTCGCGGAGCTGGACCGCTGGGCCGAGGCCGGGGATTACCCCAACATCCTGGCGGGCAACTACCCGCGCCGGGAGGACGATCCCGACGCCTCGGTCGGCGACGAGTTCAGGGCGGCCGCCAAGTCATACCAGGACTCGTGGAGCCGGTCGGCGGACCCGCTCATCGGCGCGGTCCGCGGGGTGGCCGAGACCGCGGCCGGAGCCGGCCAGCGCCTGTTCGGCGGCCTCGGCGGCCGCCGCGACGACGACGACAGCGGCAACAGCAGCAACTAACCCGCACCGGCGCGGCCCGGCCACGCCCCGGCTCACCGGACCTGCCAGGTCCGGCCCTGCCAGGTCCGGCCACGCCCCGGCCAGGCCCTGCCACGCCCCGGCTCACCGGCGCATCGCATTGCGAATTCCACGGACTGTGGACGGATCTGTGGATAGCGCGGTGGAAATGCCGGTAAGCGCAGGGGATAACTAAAGGTGTCCTGTGGATGGCCAAAGAATCTTGAAATAGCTTCGGGAAACCTCTTGTGCCAGGTCAGGCTGAGGCTGTAGAAATTCACTCACCACCAAAGACGGGTGCCGATCCCGGGGGCAACTCCAGGAAACGGCCGAGGAGCCGGGTGACCGGCACCGAGGGCGGGCGCCCGGCGGCGGTGGGCGGCCAGGCAGCGCAGAGTAGCCGAGCAATCGGTTCGCTAAGCGCGGCAGGGCCAGGCGAGGCCCCTGCATCTCATACATGTAGGGGCCTCGTCGCGTTCCCGGATAACGACGCGGCCCATCTGTGCGGGATAGGTGTCGCGGTGCCGACACCTATCCCGTACAGAGCCAAAACCGTGGCCGTGACTGTAACGTTCGGGGGCCCGGCGGTGTCTTCATGCCGAACAGGCAAACGCCCAAGGAGGACACCATGGCGCTACGCGTCCCGAAGGCTCAGCTGCCCGCCGAGCTCCGAGAGAGCATGATCAAGCAGCTGGGCGCCGTGCCCGAACCCGTCGAGGTGACGTACAACAACCCCAGCGTGGCCCTGTCCAGCCAGGAGTTCTCGGCCAAGATGGCCACGTGGGACGCGGCGGACGCCAGCCTCAAGACGTTCGCGCATATGGCCGTCGCTGCCCAGGTCGGCTGCAGCTGGTGCCTCGACGTCAACTATTTCCTGGCGATGAACCATAACCTGGACCTGGCCAAGGCGAGCCAGGTGCCGCGCTGGCGGGAGTCGGAGGTGTTCACGCCGCTGGAGCGGGACGTGCTGGAGTACGCCGAGGCTATGACCAGCACGCCGACGACCGTCACCGACGAGCTGTCGGCGAGCCTGCTGGAGCGGCTGGGCCCCGCGGCGCTGGTCGAGCTCACCGTGTTCATCGGCGTTGCCAACATGGCGACTCGCGTCAACACGGCGCACGGCGTCACATCGCAGGGCTACTCGGATGCCTGCGAGATTCCGCTGGCCAGGGGCTCCGAGAAGCCAGCCGTGCCGTCGGCATGACCGAGGACCCATTCGTCGCCCATCGCAGCCTGCTCTTCACGGTGGCATACGAGATGCTCGGTTCGGCGGCCGACGCGGAGGACGTGCTGCAGGAATCC
>Ga0209693_10001475_pt1 | contig 10119 bp, 6 predicted proteins | sample HubBroMetageWRM3_FD_188345 | JGI IMG/M metagenome (GOLD analysis project Ga0209693, IMG submission 188345) | Warmed soil microbial communities from the Hubbard Brook experimental Forest, New Hampshire - Hubbard Brook CCASE Soil Metagenome WRM 3... | ecosystem: Environmental > Terrestrial > Soil...
CTCGCCGGTGGCCATCTTCACCAGCGGCGGGCCGCCGAGGAACACCTTGGACCGGCCGGAGATCATCACCACGTGGTCGGACATGCCGGGCACGTACGCACCGCCCGCGGTGGAGTTCCCGAACACCAGCGTCACCGTCGGGATGCCGGCCGCGGACAGCCGGGTCAGGTCCCGGAACGTGCGGCCGCCGGGGATGAAGATCTCCTTCTGCGTGGGCAGGTCCGCGCCGCCCGACTCGATCAGCGAGATAACCGGCAGCCGGTTCGCCACCGCGATGTCGTGCGCGCGGAACGACTTGCGCACCGTCCACGGGTTGCTGGCGCCGCCGCGCACCGTCGGGTCGCTGGCCGAGATCACGCACTCGGTGCCCTCGACGACGCCGATCCCGGTCACCACGCTGCCGCCGACCGCGAACTCGGTCCCCCAGGCCGCCAGCGGCGACAGTTCCAGGAACGGGGAGCCCGGGTCGAGCAGCAGCTCGATCCGCTCGCGCGCCAGCAGCTTGCCGCGAGCGCGGTGCCGGTCGGTGTACTTCGGCCCGCCGCCCGCGATCGCCTTGGCCTGCTCGGCGGCGATCTCGGCGAGCTTGGCCAGCATGGCGTCCCGGTTCGCCTGGTAGCCGACCGAGCCTTCGTCAAGCACCGAGCGCAGCGCGGTCATCGCGGCCGCCCCAGAAACCCCAGAGGCCGCAGCAGCCGTAGCCATCCGGCTGGCATCACAGCAGCTCCTCAGGCACTTCGAGGTAACGAGCCCGGAGCCATTCGCCCAGTCCCTTTGCCTGCGGGTCGAACCGGGCGGCCGCGGCGACGCCCTCGCCGAGCAGGCCCTCGATGACGAAGTTGACCGCGCGCAGGTTCGGCAGCAGGTAGCGGCGCACCGGCAGGCCGGCTGCCTCAGGCAGCAGCTCGCGCAGCCGGTCCGTGGTCAGCGTGCTGGCCAGCCACGGCCAGGCGGCCTCGTCGCGGGCCCAGACGCCGACGTTCGCATCGCCGCCCTTATCGCCGCTGCGCGCGCCGGCCACCGTGCCGAGGGGAACGCGGCGTGTCGGGCCGTCATCTCGCCACGCCGGGATGGCCGGCGGAGCAGCGGGCGCTTGCTGCCCGGTCCGGGGATCGGCGACCGGGACGGACCGGCCGTCGGGCAGCACCGCGGTGTGCTGGACCTGGGCTCTGTCCACGTAGGCCGCGGTGAACACGCCGTACGGCTGCGCGTCACCCGGCGGCGCTGTGACGTGGAAGCCGGGGTAGCTGGCAAGCGCCAGCTCAATCGCGGCCCCGGAGAACGCCCGGCCGATGGCCTTGGCGTCGCCGCCGCGGACCACGCAGCGCAGCGTCGCACTGGCCTGTTCCTCCGTGGCGCCGTCGGCGTGGTCGGTGCGGGCCAGCGTCCACTGCACGCGCTCCGGCAGCACGCCTGCCAGCTGCTGGCGGACCAGCCGGGCCTTGGCCTCGATGTCCAGCCCGGTGAGGACGAACTCCACCTGGTTGCGGTACCCGCCCATCGCGTTCAGCGATACCTTCAGGGTCGGCGGCGGCGGCTCGCCTCGCACGCCGGCGATCCGCACCCGGTCCGGTCCGTCCGGTATCAGCCGGACGCTGTCCAGGCGGAGGGTCACGTCCGGTCCGGGGTATCGCGGGCCGGCCACCTCGTAGAGCAGCTGCGCCGTGACGGTGCCCACGGTGACGGCGCCGCCGGTACCCGGGTGCTTGGTGATCACGCTGGACCCGTCCGGGTAGATCTCCGCGATCGGGAAGCCGGGGTGGCGCAGGTCGGCGATCTCGGTGAAGAACGAGTAGTTGCCGCCGGTGGCCTGCGCGCCGCACTCGATCACGTGCCCGGCCGCGGTGGCGCCGGCCAGCGCGTCGAAGTCGTCACTGGCCCAGCCGAACCTGGCGGCGGCCGGGCCGACGGTTAGCGACGCGTCGGTGACCCGCCCGGTGACCACGACGTTCGCCCCGGCGCGCAGGCACTCGGCGATCCCCCAGCCGCCGAGGTAGGCATTCGCCGCTACCGGCTGGCCGCCGCCGGGCGCGGCCAGGCCCAGTTCGGCAGCGCGCGGCAGCAGGTCGTCGCCGACGACGCAGCCGATCTTCGGGTCCAGGCCGAGGCGTTCGGAGAGCTCGCGGATCGCCGTGGCCAGGCCCGCCGGGTTCAGCCCGCCGGCATTGGTGACGATGGCGACGCCGCGGTCGAGGGCCGGGCCGAGGCAGTCCTCGAGCTGGCGCAGGAACGTCCGGGCATAGCCGAGCCCAGGATCCCGCAGCCGGTCCCGGCCCAGGATCAGCATGGTCAACTCGGCGAGGTAGTCACCCGTGAGCACGTCGAGGTCGCCGCCCTCGAGCATTTCCCGCATCGCGGCGAACCGGTCGCCGTAAAAGCCAGAGGCGTTGCCGATGCGGATAGGCGCTCGTGCCCCGCCCGGGCCGGCCGTCACCCAGTCACCCGCCTCCCCGCCGAAGCAGCAGCGCCGCCGAAGTCCCGCCGCCTGCAAAGCAAGCATAGATGATTGTTTTCGGCCGGCGCCAGACCTGCGCCTGGACGCTGGATAGTCAGCCCGTGCTCGCTGCTGCCAGTCGACAGGACTAATGCCCCGGCCTGGCCTTCCGCTGCACAAGACGGACGTAAGCGACCAGTCGCCGGGGGCGTCGCGGAATACGCACTTGCATCAGATGAAATTCCGCAGACGGACCGACCTGTCAATATCTCACAGTATAGGATCGCAAAAATACTCTACGTGTTCATAAGTCTTCGGGAGAGCAGGCGGATGAGCGAGATGGGAGACCACGATGCCGTGCCGCGATCAGTCGGGCGAGCTCGCCGACCGCGTCCAGACTCAGCCGAAGGCCGTCGCCGGGGCACGGCGGGTCACGGCGTGACCGCGACGGAAGCCGAGCAGGGTCGCCGCAGAGGTGTGGTGCCCTGGTGGCGGCTGCGCTCGTGGAGCAAGGACCTGGATACGCTGACCCGGCTGCATAAGGGCCTGCGGGCCATGGACGCCGACGCTGGGCAGGAGCTTCTCTCGGTACCCGCACCCGCGCCCGTACCCGCACCCGCGCCCCTACCCGTACCCGCGCCCGCACCCGTACCCGCGCCCGTGCCCGCGCTGGTGGCCTCGCCGGCCGGCCTGTCGGCACCGCAGGACCTGACGGCGCTGTCGCAGAACGGGGCGAAGCGACGGCACGACATGCCAGAACTCCCTGCGGTATCCGATCGAGCCTCCTGTCCGGCCGCTGAGTATTCGCAGGAGACGGCCGGGCCGCCGGATGACCCTTGCCGCGAAGCCAATATCCAGGAGACGCACATCCAGGAGACGCCGACGAGGCGGATGCCCTCGCCGGAGGCCCAGCCTCCGCAGACTCCCGCACTCGAAGCGGAGCACGGGGAACCGGAGCACGGGGAACCGAGGCCGGGCCAGCAGCCGGATGGCATCCTGGAGCAGGCAGCAACCGGGCCCGACCCGGCGATCGCGGTGATCAAGGAGACTTTCCGCCACGTCGCCGACGGTGGCGACAAGGCGGTGGGCTTCTTCTATGGTCAGCTGTTCCTCCGCCAGCCGCACCTTCGCCAGCTGTTCCCGCCAGCCATGGATGAGCAGCGGGACCGGCTGTTCCATGCCCTCTGCCGGATCGTGGAGAGCTTGTCCACGCCGGATGAGATGGCTGCCTACCTCTCCCAGCTGGGTCGGGACCATCGCAAGTACCAGGTTGAGCCGGAGATGTACGAGGCGGTGGGCACCGCGCTGCTTGCGACGCTCCGGGCATTCGCCCGGGACGACTTCACCAGCGAGGCGCAACAGGCATGGACTGAGGTCTACGCGGCGGGCTCGTCGCTGATGATCAAGGCGGCAGAGGAGGACGCCGCCAAAAGCCCGGCCTCATGGACCGCCGAGGTACTCAACGTCGACCACCGGGCGGACGACATCGCCGTGCTGACCATCGCACCAGATCAGCCGCTGCCGTTCATGGCGGGCCAGCACCTGACCGTGCAGACACCGCGCTGGCCGCGGGTCTGGCGGTCGTACTCGATCGCGTGCATGCCCCGCGATGACGGCCTCTTAACGCTGCACGTGAAGGCGGTTCCCGGTGGCTGGGTGAGCAACGCGCTGGTGCGCTACACATCGCCAGGCTCTGAGCTGGTGCTTGGCCCGCCCCTTGGCACGATGACGCTGGAGCAGGCGACAGGCCGCGACCTGTTGTGCGTGGCCGGCGGTACCGGGCTGTCACCGATCAAGGCGATCATCGAGCAGGCGGTGCGCGAGTCGGCCGTGACGCAGCGGCGGATCTACCTCTACTACGGGGCAAGGCGGCGGCCCGAGCTTTATGACCTGCCTGATCTATGGCGGCTTCAGGATGCCTACAGCGGGTTCGAGCTGATCCCGGTGACCTCCGACGACCCCGCCTTCGACGGGATGCAGGGCAACGTCGGCCGGGTCGCCGCTCGGTACATGCCGCACACCGACTGCGAGGCGTACGTCGCGGGCCCGCAGGAGATGGTGCGCGAGACCATCCGGGTGCTCGCCAGGGCCGGCCTCGAGCGCGAGCACATTCACTTCGACGATGCCCTCCTGGCGGGCAAGCGCCGGGCCGGCGCTGGTATCTGAACCACGGGCACCTGAACCACGGGCACCTGAACCACGGGCACCTGAACCGGGCGAGCCGCCCGCTAGCTGGCGTGCCGGTAGAAGTTCGGCGACGCGTCGAAATCGTCGTAGCGGTGGTGAAACACCGGCGTGGTCGAGCCGGCTGTGGGCGGCACGATCCATGCCCAGTCGGCCGGGCAGCGCCGGCCGTGCTGCTGTTCTTTATCGATATGCGCCAGGAAGCGCTCCGACTCGGTGTGATGGTCGGCGATCTTCACCCCGGACGTCTCGTAGGAGTGCAGCACGGCGGCGTTCAGCTCAGTGACCGCGCGATCCTTCCACAGGGTCCGTGGGCTGTCGGTGCTCAGGCCCATTCGGGCGGCGATTTCCGGCAACTGGTTATACCGGCCCTCGTCACCCAGGTCACGAGAGCCGATCTCCGTGCACATGTACCAGCCGTTGAACGGCGCGGCCGGATAGCGGATGCCGCCCGCCTCCAGGAACATGTCGCTGATCACCGGGACCGCGTACCAGCGCAGCCGCAGCTCACCGAACCAGGCCAGGTCCGGGTGGCTAAGCGGGACCTCAAGCACGGCGTCGCCGCGCAGCTCGAAGCAGAGCGGCGTTAATCCAGGCGATTGGATGATCAGCGGCAGCAGGTCGAACCGGCCGGGCGGATCCCCGGCCCGCCAGCCGAGTTTCCGGGCCAGGCGGGTGATCTCAAGGTGCGCCGGATCCCCGATCACGGCGTTGCCTGGCTGATGACCGGCGTAGCCGATCAGCTGCGAGTTGAGGATGCGCGGGCCTGGCCGTGCGGGGGCATCCGGCGCGAAGACGGTGATCATCGGCCGGATCTGCCCGCCGTTGGTGGCCTCGCGCAGGTGGGTGACGCATTCAGCGGCGATCTGACCCGCGGCGGTCACCTGCCGCCGGTCTCTGACCCGCAACGTACGCCAGTACAGCCGACCGATGCAGCGCGAGCTGTTCCGCCACGCCACACGCGCGGCGAACGTGAGTTCCTCGGGAGTGTGCCGGTAGGTCCCGTGCGCTTTTATCTCGTCACGGACCTGCCGCATCCGGTCGGCGACGGCACCCGCCCCCGGGCACTCATCATGGAACAGCGTGATGAAGCGCTCAGCTGCCGCCAGCAGCTCGCCGGTGCCCGGCAGCGCCTCATCGGCATCCCGCGGGCCGGCGTCTATTTGGCCCGTCTGCGGTGGGTTTGCATTCGCTGGCGGCCGACGGGCTAACAAGCGCACCTTTATCACCACCATCAGCTGGACAAGTCGGTCGTTCTACCGTGACCTCGAATGGCCTTTCTGTCAAGCAGAACCGGGAAATTTCAGCCGGCGTTGCCAGCTGTCGGCTCTTATGTAACTTCCCAGTTCCACGAGGTACCAATTCGGTAATTTCCGCCTTTATCCCGTAATTTTCACGGTCAGCTTGACGAGCACCACGGCTCGTTCGGGAAAAGAACTTTTGATTATCCCGAACGGGCAGTGCTAATACGGCCCCGGCGCCGGCGCACCACCCCGCCTGGATCACCGCCCGGCCGCCGGTAAGCGGGTTGACACCACCCGCGTGTCCGCCTCCCTGACCGGGAATGCCACACCCCGGCCCGTTCCGTCACTAGAAGTGACGAATCACTTCGGAGAGCAACTATGCTGGTTACCCTGGGGGCGGCCGAGCCGGGGAACAAGTACTGAGGGACCGCTGTTACAGCCAGTGCATTGATAATCTGACTGCAAAGTTACGTTCGCTGCAATGTTATACTGGCTGCATCATGACGCTCACCTCTGAAACCGCTTCCCTCCTGGAGCCGCACGCCTCGCTCCGGGAGCGGAAGAAGCTGGCCACCCGCCGCGTCATCCGGCGCGTCGCCCTCGAGCTGTTCGCGGAGCGGGGCTTCTCGCACGTCACCGTCGAGGACATCGCGGCGGCCGCGGAGGTCTCGCCGCGCACCTTCTTCAACTACTTCCCGTCCAAGGAAGCAGTGCTGTTCGGAGCCGATCCCGGCCGGGCCGAGGAGGTCCGGGCGCGCCTGGTCCATGACCTGCCGGGCCGCAGCGCCCTGGAGGTGCTGCGCGCGGTCCTGGTCGACCGGGCCGGGCGCGTCGCGGCGGAACTCGCGGAGCTCGGCAGCGACCCGGCCCGCTGGGCCGCTCAGATGAAGGCCGTACAGGCCGATCCCCAGCTGCGCGCGGCGCAGGCCGCGCACATGGCCCAGGTCGAGTCCAGCTTCGCCACCGCACTGGCGGAACGGCTCGGCACCGACCCCCACCGCGACCCTTACCCGCTGCTGCTGGCCAGCGCGGCCCTCGCCGTGCTGCGGTCCACGATGGCGTTCTGGGTCGCCGGCGGCGGTACCGTGCCGCTCGAGCAGCTGGCCGCCGCCGCGTTCGACGCGCTTGCCGACGGGTTCGGTGAGAATTGCGCACTGCGCGAGCTGAACCCCGCGCAGGACTCTCCAAACCGAAAGGACGACAACAGATGAGCATGTCTAGCCCCGCCGCCGGGGGAAGCTCCCCCGGGCAGGCCGACGGCGGGCCGGCGGCGGTGAGCGCCGGCGAGGGTAACGGCGCGCGGCCGGGCCTGCCCCGCCGCGCGGTGCTGCTCATCATCGGCGCGCTGATGATGGGGATGGCGCTGGCCGCACTGGACCAGACGATCGTGTCCACCGCGCTGCCGACGATCGTGGGTGACCTGAAGGGCGGCTCGCACATCGCCTGGGTCATCACCGCGTACCTGCTGGCCGCCACCGTGTCGACCCCGCTGTGGGGCAAGCTCGGCGACCAGTACGGGCGGAAGATCTTCTTCCAGGCCGCGATCGTGATCTTCCTGGCGGGCTCGGTGCTGGCCGGGCTCAGCCAGTCGATGGTCGAGCTGATCGCGTTCCGCGCGATCCAGGGACTGGGCAGCGGCGGCCTGATGGTCGGCGCCCAGGCCATCGTCGGCGACATCGTCTCGCCTCGCGAGCGCGGCCGCTACGTCGGCCTGTTCGGCGCCGTGTTCGGCGTGGCGAGCATCATCGGCCCGCTGCTCGGCGGCGTCTTCGTCGACGACCTGACCTGGCGCTGGATCTTCTACATCAACGTGCCGATCGGGATCATCGCGCTGATCGTGGTGGCCAGCCAGGTCCCCGGCAAGCTCAGCCGCGTGCATCACACGATCGACTACCTCGGCTTCGCCGTCCTGTCTCTCGCCGCGACCTCGTTCATCCTGCTCACCAGCCTGGGCGGCACCACTTACGCATGGGACTCGGGGCCGATCTGGTTCCTGGGTGCCTTCGGTGTGGTGCTGGTCGGCGTCTTCATCTACGTGGAGCGCAAGGCCGTCGAGCCGGTGCTGCCGCTGCACCTGTTCCGGCTCCGCGCCTTCTGGGTGACCAGCGTCGTCGGCTTTATCGTCGGGTTCGCGATGTTCGGCGCGATCACCTACCTGCCGGCGTTCTTCCAGGTCGTCCGGGGCATCTCGCCGACCCTCTCGGGCCTCCAGCTGCTGCCGCTCATGGCCGGGCTGCTGCTGGTCTCGATCGGATCCGGGCAGATCATCAGCAGGACGGGCAAATACCGGTTCTGGCCCATCGCCGGCGCCGGGTTCATGACGCTCGGGCTGTACCTGCTGTCGCTCATGGGCGTCCACACGTCCTCCGTGCTTGACTCCCTCTACATGCTCGTGCTCGGGATGGGCATCGGCGGCGTGATGCAGGTGCTCGTCATCATCGTGCAGAACGCCGTGCCGCACTCGGAGCTGGGCGTGGCCACCTCGGGGGCGACGTTCTTCCGGTCGATCGGCGGCGCCTTCGGAACTGCCATCTTCGGCGCGATCTTCTCCAACGTCCTGGTCGGCAACCTGGCCAGGCACCTGCACGGCGTGCACCTGCCGGCCGGGTTCTCCAGCGCGGACGCCACGCCATCCCTGCTGTCGCACCTGCCCGCGGCGATCCACCAGGGGTTCGTGGCTGGCTACGCCGAGTCGATCCAGACGGTGTTCATCGTGGCCGTCCCGATCGCCGCGCTCGCCTTCCTCGCCACCTGGCTGATCCCGCAGGTCGAGCTCAGGAAGTGGTCCCCGACCGAGTCGGTCCCCGGCGGAGAGCCCCGGACCGATGCGGAGCTGGAGGCGCTGGGCTCGCGGGAGGCGTAACCGGCGGAGTCCGCGTGGGCCCGGACCGGGCCAACCTGGACAGCCCGCCGCTAACGTGCTTGCCCTTGCTACGCACGTAGCAAGCTGACTACACTTGAGCTATGGCCGCCATCCCTGCACGCGAGCTTCGTAACCACACTGCGGAGGTCTTGCGGCGTGTGGAAGCAGGTGAGGAGATCGAAGTCTTCAAAGACAACCGTCCTGTGGCGAAGATCATCCCGCTTTCGCGTCGGCGGCAATGGCTGCCCGCAGCAGAGATCGGCCATGAGCTCGTGCGACTGGGACCAGACACCACTGGCCTGTCTGAGGAATTGCGAGCAGCTCTCACCGACACGACGGACGATCTACCTTGGTGAGCCCCCAACGGGCGTTGGCCGATACGTCCGTCTTTATCGGCCTTGAGGCGGCACGATTCGATGTCAGTCGTTTCGAGAATTTCGAGTGGGGTGTCTCTGCGGTAACGCTGGGGGAACTGCGGCTCGGCGTGCTGCAAGCTCAGAATCCCGAGGCCACCTCCCGCAGACTCTCGACCTACCAGCTTGCGCAGCGGTTCGAAGCCCTCGCTGTGGACGAGGCGGTGTCAGAAGTTTGGGCACTCTTGATCTCCAGGCTCCGCGCGGCGGGGCGCAAGGCGCCGATCAACGATAGCTGGATTGCCGCTACCGCGATCGCCCACGGCGTCCCGATCGTAACGCAGGACTCTGATTATGACGCCATACCTGACCTCGAGGTCATCAGAATCTGACCCGCCAGAGCGCCAGGCTCTGCCGTCGCGTCGGGGCGCCTGAGCTTGACGCCGCCGCGGCAGGGACCACCGGGTCCGCGTCCCGGTGTTTGGCGGTATGGCGGACAAGACAACCTCCTAAGTTGAGAGCGCGGTGACCTATCGCCGCGACCAGTACGGTCACCTGCCGCGCATTGTTTTAAAATCTCTTTTCGGCCGAACGGGCCGTGGTTCCCGTGCCGCGTAACGTTTCCGCCTTTCGCTATGCGGTGACGCGTTCTGCGCTGGCGAGATAGGCCGACAGGAGCTGTCCGGCTCTGTCCAGCGCGGCGGCCGCTTCGTCGAGGATCGCGTAATAGGCCTGGAAGACGTGCGGCACCCCGGCGGTGATGTCGAGGGTGACCTGGACGTCGGCGATGGCGGCTTGCCGCGCGAGGCGGACGGCGTCGTCGAGGAGAACCTCGTGGGTTCCGGCCTGGATGATCAGGGGCGGCAGGCCGGACAGGTCGGCGAATACGGGGCTGATGAGGCCGAGAGCGGCGTCGTGTCCGGCCGTGTAGTCGGGGATCCGGGCCTGGAGGTTTTCCCGGCTGAGCAGCGGGTCGGCCTTGCTCTTGGTGTCCATGGTCGTCCCGGCCAGGGTGAGGTCGGCGTACGGTGACATGACAAA
>Ga0209693_10001476_pt1 | contig 10117 bp, 8 predicted proteins | sample HubBroMetageWRM3_FD_188345 | JGI IMG/M metagenome (GOLD analysis project Ga0209693, IMG submission 188345) | Warmed soil microbial communities from the Hubbard Brook experimental Forest, New Hampshire - Hubbard Brook CCASE Soil Metagenome WRM 3... | ecosystem: Environmental > Terrestrial > Soil...
CACGCTCAACCAGAACGGCGAAGTGCGCGATTACGGTGACGCGCCGGACGACTACCTGACCGACGTGCTCTCGGCCAGGGCCACGTCGTTCATCGCCTCGTCCGCCTCGCTGCACAAGCCCTTCATGCTCGAGGTGGCGACGTTCGCGCCGCACTCTCCGTATACCCCGGCGCCACAGTACGCGAATGCCGCCGCGAATCTGCAGTACCCGAGGAATGCCGCCTACGACCTCCTGCCGGTCGCTCCGCCGGCCTGGCTCGGCCAGCGCAAGCCATTGACGTCCGCGGCGCAGACGAGCATCACCACCATTTACCGCAAGCGCGTCGAGGCCGACCTTTCCGTCGACGACATGATCGGCAGCATCGAGCGCGAACTGCGGGCCAAGGGCGTGGCCAAGAACACCTATCTCGTTTTCAGCTCCGACAACGGCTTTCACATGGGCGAGTACCGGCTGGACCCGGGGAAGCAGACGGCCTATGACACCGACATCAACGTCCCCCTGATCGTCATCGGCCCGCACGTTCCGGCCGGGCGCACGGTCACCCAGCTCGCGTCCAACATCGACCTGGCGCCCACGTTCGAGACCCTCGCCGGGCTCAAGATCCGCAAGAGCATCGACGGGCACAGTCTCGCCGCGCTGTGGCACGGGGAACGGCCCAGGGACTGGCGGCAGGCCATCCTGATCGAGCATCACGGCCCCGACGACGTTCCTGGCGATCCGGACGCCCAGACCTACGCGGAAGCCGACCCGCCCTCCTACGAGGCGGTGCGGACCGAGAATGCCCTGTACGTCTTGTATTCCAACGGCGACCAGGAGTACTACGACACGGCCATCGACCCGCTCGAGCTCAACAACATCGCCTCGAACGGGGTTCCGGCCGAATTGCAGAAGGCGCTGGTGGCACTGGAGAACTGTCACGATGGCGTCACCTGCTGGGCCGCCGCGCACCTCCCCTAGAGAGGGCCATCGCCGCATCCTGGTGGCCTGAGCGTGCCATCGCGTCGCGCCGGGGGCCCACGGAAACCTGCGCGCCATCTCTTGACGCAAAGGCGCCGCCGCCCCACACTTTTGTGAACATTAGCTTAATGAGTGAACAATTGTTCACTCCGAGGCCCTTGGGGTGCCATGTCCGCTCCGCAGACCGAAGGCCCGTCTGAGGCCAGCGCCGTCAGTTCGGCGCGCGGCGATCTCGTCTCGAGTGGCCGGACCCTGCTGGCGCGTGGGCTGCTCAGCCAGACCTCCGGCAACCTCAGCGTCCGGGTGAGCCGGGACGAGGTCTGCATCACGCCGTCGAGCATGGAGTACGACCGGCTCGAGCCCGCAGATATCGTGCTCGTCGGAACGGACGGGCAAGTGCGCGAGGGCCAGCGCACCCCGTCGTCGGAGACGCCGCTGCACTGCCTGGTCTATGACAGCCGGCCGGATGTCTCCGCGATTGTCCATACGCATTCGCCGTATGCGACGACCCTGGCCATCCTGGGCCTGCCGATCCCGGCCGTGCACTACATGATCGCGAGAGCGCGGACGACGCAGATCGAGGTGGCCAGCTACGCGACCTACGGAACGGACGCGCTAGCGCGGAACGTGCGAGATGCGTTCGCCGCCCCGGCGCTGGCCGTGCTGCTGGCCAACCACGGGCTGGTTGCCGCCGGCGCCACCTTGCAGGAAGCCGCTGACGTCGCGGAGAGCGTGGAGATGCTGGCCCGGCTGTACTGCCAGGCGCTAGCGGTCGGGACGCCCCGCGTCCTGTCGGCCGACCAGATGGCGGAGGTGATGGCCAAGTACGAGCAGCGACGGCAGGCCCAGAGCGCGACAGTTTCGACCTAACCCCAGACAGGCAGCTCGGCGAGGAGCAGATGGCTACCGAGGCGAACATCGTGGTGACGCTTGACATCGGCGGCAGCGCAGCCAAGGCGGTGGCCTACGACGCTGTCCGCCAGCGCTGTGTCGCCTCGGCGGCGGTGCCATACCCCGAGGGCCGCAACGCCGGCGACGCTGGACTGTTCGAGCCTGAGGACTGGTGGCATGCAGCGGTCGGCGCCCTGACCGAGCTGCGGCGCGCCCTGGCCGAGCCGAACCGGCGCTGCCTGGGCATCACGGTCTCCGCTATCCGGATCCCTTTCGTGCTCATCGAGCGCGACGGTACTCCCGCCATGCCTGGTCTGCTCAACCGCGACCGGCGGGCCGCGCGCCAGGTAGCTGACATCGCCGCGGCGGCCGGCGCGGACGACGTATACCGGATCACCGGTCACTGGCTCGCCCCGGAGTTCGGCCTGCCCAAGCTGCTCTGGGCGCGTGAAGCCAGCCCGTCAGCCTGGCGCGCGACGCGGTGGGTGCTGCAGCTGCACGACTGGTTCATCTACCGGCTGTCCGGCGTGGTCGCGGCCGAGCCGTCCTCGGCGGCCATGAGCCAGATGCTCGACGTAAGCCATGGCCGCTGGGCCGATACCCTGCTCGGGACACTCGGCATCCCGGCCACGATGCTGCCGGAGCTCCAGCATGCTGGCACCCGGATCGGCGGGCTGCTGCCAGCCGTTGCCGACGCCACCGGGTTCGCCCCCGGGACCCCGGTACACCTGGGCGGCGGTGACACTCACCTGTCTGCCGAATCGGCGGGCGGCGGCGCCGATCCCGTACCGGTCGTGGTCGCTGGCACCACGGCGCCGGTGCAGCTCATCGTGGAGACCGCTGCCCTGGTCGCCCCGCCGGGCCTCCGGTACCCGCTCCTCGTCAGCGAGCACGTCACGGCCGGGCGCTGGGCACTGGAGACCAACGCGGGCCTGACCGGAGGAATTCTCTCCCGCGTCGCCGACCTCGGCGACCGGTCCGGCGAGCTGCTCGCGAACGAGCTTCGGCGGCGCGGCTTCGCGATCGCGGCCCGGGCTGCGGAGCTGACCGTCCTGGCCGGCAACCCCTTCTTCGGCCCGGAAGGATGGGCCACGTCGCCGCCGCCGACCGTGATCGGCCTGCGCGAGCACCACCGGGGCTCCGATTTGTTCCAGGCCTGCCTGCGCGCGGTCTGCTACGCAGTCCGGTCGGTCCTGGCCACGCTCACCGAGCGCACAGGCACCTCCGCGCCGCTGATCGTGGTTACCGGGGGCATGAGCCGCAGCGACGCCTGGGTCCAGATGCTCGCCGACGCCACGGGAACGCCGGCCCGGGTGCGGTCGCTGGAGACGATCAACGGGCGGGCCGGCGCCGCCCTGGTCACCGGCGAAAGACCAGTTCTGCCCGGATACGGAGCCGCGGGCGCGGACGAGCGCACGTTCATCCCGGCTCCCGCCGCCGAGCCTGGGCACGCCACAGGATTCGCAACCTACCGGGAGCTCTACCGGGCGACGCAACTCGAGCTCAGCGTGGCGGGGGCTTAGATGATGATCGCCCTGGCGAACGCTTCCTTCACCCCGGACGTCGCGTCCTGCCTGGAGCGGGAACGGCGCTGGGAGCTGCGCTCAGTGCCGCAAGTCCGCGACGCCGTGGCCGCGATGCCAGACAGCACCAGGCGCCAGGTGGGGGCGGTCATCGTGGAGAGTGAGCCAGTGGACGGCGCGCTCCTGGACCGCCTTGACCACCTTGAACTAGTCGCCTGCATGCGCTCGGAACCAGTGAACGTGGATGTGGCCGCGGCCACCGCCCGCGGCGTTCCGGTGCTGTACACGCCGGGACGCAACGCCGAGGCGGTGGCCGACTTCACTCTTGGGCTCTGCCTGGCTGCGCTGCGCAACATCGCCGTCACCCACCACCTGCTCGCTACGGGAGGCCTCGCCGGTGAGCCCGCCACACGCGGCTCCGAGGTCGCTGCGGGTGATGCCATCTGGCGCCCCGCCGACCCGGATGCTCCGGTGCCCTACGTCGTCTACCGGGGCAGGCAGCTTTCCAGCCTCGTCGTAGGCGTGATCGGATTCGGCGCGGTTGGCCGCGCCGTGGCCGGCCGGTTCGCGGGCCTCGCCCGCGCCGTGCAGGTGACCGATCCGGCCATGGAACCGGAGGTCATCACCGCCGCCGGATTCCTCCCGGCGTCCTTGCCTGAGCTGCTGGCCAGCGCGGACGTCGTCACCATCCATGCCCGCAGCGCCGCGGTCATCGTGGGACGGGAGGAGATCCGGCAGATGAAGCCGGGCAGCGTGCTGATCAATACCGCGCGGGCCACGGTCCTGGACTACGACGCCCTCGCCGAGGCGCTGGACTCCGGCCGCCTCGCCGCCGCCGCGCTGGACGTGTACCCGCAGGAGCCACTGCCCGCGTCCAGCCCGCTCCGGCGCCAGCGCGGCCTCACGCTCACACCGCACCTGGCCGGCGCGGCCGCCGAGGTGGCCGACAAGCAGTCCGAGATTTTCCTGGACGCGGTGCGCGGGCTCTACAGCGGCCGCGCCTGGGACGGTCTCCCCATCAAGAATCGGGAGCTGAGTGCGCGGTGGACTGCTCACCACGCCGCGGCCGTGCCCCCAGGCGATACAACGGCGGACCACCGGAGACCACGATGACCGGACCGTCGGCACCCAAGCCTGCGGGCACGCCGCGGTCGGCCGTGCCCAGTCTCGTCGCGCGCGCGGCCCGGCTGCACTACGAGTTCTCCCTCACGCACCAGGAGACCGCGGCGGTGCTCGGGGTCTCCCGGGTCAAGGTGACCCGGCTGCTCAAGCAGGCCCGGGAGGCGGGAATTGTCGTGATCACCGTACTCAGTGACCTGAGCCCGTTCGCTGAGCTCGAGGAGCGGCTGGCCGCCGCGGTCGGCCTGCGGGAGTCGATCGTGGTTCCAGCCGGGGGCGGCGGTACCGGCAACTCCCTTCGCAGCATGCTCGCCCGCGGCGCGGCCTCCTACCTTGAACGGGTCGTGCGTGATGGTCTGGTCGTGGCGGTGGGACTGAGCCGCACCATCGCCGAGGTGCCGGCCTGGCTCGGCCACCCGAGGCAATCGCGGGCCAGCTTCGTCTCGCTCGCGGGCGCCCTTCCCGCCGGGGGTCACGGCAGCGGCAATCCTTACCAGGCCGCCGACGCGCTCGCCGCGGCGTTCGGCGGAACCGCCGAGCACCTGCACGCCCCGGTCATCGTGCGCAGTGACGAGGCCGCCCAGGTGCTGCGGGCCGACCCGTCGATCTCCCGGACGCTGGAGCAGGCCGTGACCGCCGACGTGGCCTTGGTCGGCGTCGGCGGGCGGGACGATCGCATCGATTTCCAGCAGGGAACGCAGGTCACCCCCGACGAGTGGACCAGCCTCATGGCGCAGGGCATGGTCGGCGACATCGGCGGGCGGTTCTTCGATCGCACCGGCAGCGAGATCGAGCACGAGCTGAACCGCCGGGTCATCGGCCTGAGCCTGGAGGAATTCCGGAAGATTCCGGTGCGGCTCGTCGCCGCAGGAGGCCCGAGCAAGACCGAGGCACTCACCGCCGCATTGCGCGGTGGCCTCATCACGGTCCTGGTCACAGACGTCACAACTGCCAACACCCTCATCGAGGGCGCTTAGTGGGCCATTTGGCGGTATCCCGCTAAAGGCCACAACTCAAGAAACATCAGCATCTCTTGACACTGTAGGAGGTCGGGTGGTCAACTGGTCTGACCACTGGTCCGGATCATTGTTCACAACCTGCAACACGCACAGTCAGCCGGGGCCCTGCGCCCAAGGCAGGGCCTGGGCAACCCCCATTCGACGACGCGGCCCGCGGCATCACGGGCGGGAATCTCACGGAGGACTATGTGGCAACCATGAGTAAGGCACGCAGATCACTCGCTCTGTCGGCGGCGGTCGTCGCCAGCCTTCTCGCCGCTGCGGCTTGCGGCGGCGGCGGTGGCGGGTCGAATCAGAGCAGCGGCGGCAAAACCATCACGATGCTGGTGTCGGGCTACATGTTCGACTCGTCGCAGTTCATGAACCAGTACAGCGCCCAGATCACGAAGGAATGGGACGCCAAGTACCCCAAGATCAAGCTGCAAGTGATCAAGATCGCGGGAACGGACGTCGACGAGGCGGACGCCCTGGCCCTGCGGTTCAAGCAAGCCTCGACCACCCCCGACGTGGTGGTCACCGAGACCCCTTACCTCAGCGAGTATGCAGCCGCCGGCTATCTGCTCCCGCTGGGCAAGTACCTCTCGTCAGCCTCGAGCGCGCCGTTCTGGTCCACGTTCTCCCCGAACATCAAGAACCTGACCAAGTACAACGGCACTGAATACGGCGTCAGCGCGGGCAACAACGATCAGGGCCTGCTGTACAACAAGAAAATGCTGCAGCAGGCGGGCGTTCCGGTCCCCTGGAACCCGAAGAACTGGGCCGACATACTGTCCGCCGCGCAGAAGGTGAAGGCTCACGACCCTGGCGTGATCCCGATCTGGCTGGGCGCGGGCGTGCAGGCGGGCCCGTTCAACGTCGGCCAGGGCGTGGCCAACCTCCTGTTCGGCACGTCCACCCCCACGATGTATGACCAGTCGGCGAAGAAGTGGGTGGTCAACAGCTCCGGCCTGAGCAGCTCGCTGAACTTCTACAAGGAGGTGTATTCGCAGGGCCTGGGCGCCCCGACGTCGCAGCTATTCACCACCCAGGCGATCGGCACCCCGGTGAACCTCATGAAGCAGCAGAAGCTCGCGATCACGCTCGCGTCGAACTGGATGCCCGAGGCGTGGGTTACTCCGCACACCTCGTTCTACTGGCCACAGTCCAAGACTGCGGTCGGGATTGCTCCGATCCCGACCGAGTTCGGCCAGGCTCCCGGGGAGGCCGGAGAGATCTCTGGGTGGGCCCTCGGCGTCTCCAAGGCATCGGGCAACCCGACCGCAGCGTGGAACCTGGTGAAGATGAACCTGGAGACCACCAACCAGCTCGACATGGCGCTGTGGTCCGGCTTCGTGCCGCCGTCTCCGTCGGTGGCCAACCTGCCGCAGAATCTCAACTTCGCGGCCCCGTTCCAGGCAGCGTTCAACAGCTACCTTAAGTACGGCCAGGCGCTGCCTGCCAACGAGAACTTCACCGTCTACGCGAGGGGACTGAACGAGGCCACGGGCACCCTAGCTCAAACCCCGGGCACCTCCCTCTCGACGATCCTGTCCTCGCTCAGCTCCTCCGTTTCCCAACAGCTCGGCTCTCAGGCTGTTGAAACGAAGGGATGAGATAGCCAGGACGTCATCCCGTTTCCAGCTGCCGGAAAGAGCACTGTCTTGCCAGACCGACCCGCACGCGACCACAGCCCGTCGACAGAAGTGCGATTCGAGCCGATCGAGAAGATGATCGTCGCCCGCCAGGCGTTCGACCGAATCCGTTCGCTAGTGCTCTCCGGCCAGCTGAAGCCAGGCGATAGCCTCCCGCCGGAACGAACGCTCGCCAGCCAGCTCGGGGTGAGCCGCTCGTCCCTGCGGGAGGCCATCCGGGCGCTCACGATCATGAACGTGCTCGAGACCCACCATGGCTCGGGGACGTTCGTCACGTCGATGGATCCGAGCCTCCTGGTGGAGCCGATCGAGTTCATGTTCGACACCCCGGGCTCCACCATGCTCCACCTCTTCGAGACCCGGCAGGTGATCGAGGCCAACGCTGCCAGGCTGGCCGCGCTGCGGATCACCGATGCCGAACTCGACACCATCGACCGCATGCTGGGCGAGGCCGAACTGCATCAGGACGACCCGATGGGCTTCCTCGCACGCGACTTCGACATCCATGACGCAATCATTCAGGCCACCAAGAACCCGATCTTCATAAAGATCGCCTCGAGCATTGCCCGGCTCTCGCGGGAGAGCCGCAAGCGCACCACCTTCCTGCCGACAGTCCGGTCACACGCGCACGAAGACCACAAGATCCTCGCAACCCACTTGCGCGCGCACGACCCGCAGGCCGCCCAGGAAGCGATGGAGCGGCACCTTGAGGCCGTGAAGAGCGGATACCTGGAATGGCTCGAAAGCCAGCAGGCCGGCGCGCGCAGCACCGAGGCCAGCCGGCCCGAGCCAGCCGAGCCTGCCGAGTAAAGAAGGGGACGATAGATGGCACCCGAGATGCCGCCGCTCGTTATCACGGCCACCCCGAACAAGAGCTGGCTCAACCCTGAGCTGGCGTACCCAGAGGCCATCGCCGACGTCGCCGCCGAGGCTGAGCGATGCGTCGCCGCCGGCGCCTCGATCCTGCACCTGCACTCAGTCTCCGAGTGGGTGCCGATGATCGCCGCGGTGCGCGCGGTGGCCGGCGACGCCCTGGTCCAGTGCGGCATGTCGAGCATGCTCCTCGATGAACGCATGGACATCTACGAGCAGGGCGCCGACATGATCTCGATCATCGCCAGCCACCACGCCGAGGCGTTTCCCGAGGGCGACTTTGACGTGCTGCACCCGATGACGGAATTGATCCGGTACTGCAAGCTCTGCGTGGAGCACGACGTGCGGCCGGAGTTCGAGATCTGGCACAGCGGCAGCATCTGGAACCTGCAGTACCTGCTGGACCACACCGAACTGGCACGCCCGGTCATCAACACGCTGTTCTTCGGCTGGCCGGGCGGGACATGGAGCCCGCCGACGATCGAGGAGTACCTGGCCCGGCGCCAGCTCATGCCGCCCGACTGCGTGCTCACCGTCAGCGTGATGGGCCCGGAACGCTACGGCATCCTGGCTGCGGCCATCACGAGCGGCGACCACGTCCGCGTGGGTACCGAAGACTACGGCTACGACCGGTGGGGCAACCCGGCCCAGGCCAGCGACCTGGTTGCCGAGCTCGTCGGGCTGGCCGGCGCGCTGGGGCGGCCGGTGGCCACGCCCGGCGAGGCCAGGAAAATGCTGGCGTTCGGCCCGGCCCGCTGATGAAGGCACCCACCGCATCGCGTCCAGCGGACCGGGCCCGGCTGAAGCCGACCACGATCGCCTGGCTTCTGCCTGCGGCCGTCCTGCTCGCCGTGCTGTTCCTGGTACCGGTTGGCTACGCCATCTATCTCGGCTTCACCAATCTGGAGCTGCTCGGCCCGTTCGCGCAGAACTTCTCGTTCACCGGGCTGGCGAACCTCGACCGCATGGTGCACGATCCGGTCTTCTGGCTGTCGGTCAGGCTGACACTGATCTTCGTCATCGGCTCGGGGATCGTGGCGCAGACGGTCCTCGGCCTCGCCCTGGCGCTGCTGGGGCAGCGCGCCCATGTCACGGTGCGGACGAGCGTCGGCGCGATCGTGATCCTGGCCTGGGTCCTGCCGGAAATCGCCGTGGCCTTCATCTGGTACACATTCGCCCAGGCAGGCGGCACCCTGAGCTATCTGATCGGCCACCCGACGACCAACCTGCTGACCTCGGCGCCGCTGCTCATCGTGTGCGTGGCAAATGCGTGGCGCGGGACGGCGTTCTCGATGCTGGTCCTGAGCGCCGGGCTGCGCAACGTCCCGGCTGAGGTCGACGAGGCGGCCCAGCTCGAAGGTGCCTCGTACTGGCGGCGGCTGCTGCGGGTCACGCTGCCCATAATGCGGCCGACGATCATGACCAACATGCTGCTGATCACCCTGGGCACGATCTCCGACTTCACGCTGATCTTCGTGATGACGCAGGGCGGGCCGGGAAACGCAACCGCCATCTTGCCGGTCTACATGTACATCGAGGCCTTCCAGTTCAACGCGCTCGGGTACGGCACGGCCATCGCGCTGACGATCGTCCTCATCGGGGCGCTGCTGTCGATCGTGTACATCCGCCAGCTCCGGCCCGAGCTGGCCAAGGCCAAGGAAGCGGAGTAATGAGCGGAAAGGCCGGCAGATGAGCGTCGTTACCGGCGTCAGGCGCGGGGAATCGGCCGAGCAGAACGCGGCGCGCCGCGAGGAGCCGCCCGGCCAGTCCAGGCGGTCCCGATGGGTCGTCAGCCTCATCATGACCCTCATCGGGATCTGGTTCCTGCTGCCGCTGGCGTGGCTGCTCGACGCGGCGTTCAACCCGAACGCCGGGCCGGGGCTGGCGTCGCCACAGCTATCGGTGACCAACTTCATCGGCGCCTTCCACACCGGGGCCGGCCGGGACATCGCCAACAGCCTGTACCTGGCGATTGTGTCCACGCTGATCACAACGGCCGTGTCGCTGCTCGCCGGGTACTCGCTGTCCCGCAGGCACGTTCCGTTCAAGGGCGCCGTGCTGGTGGCGGTTCTGTTCCTGACCGGCCTGCCGGTGACCATGCTG
>Ga0209693_10001477_pt1 | contig 10112 bp, 9 predicted proteins | sample HubBroMetageWRM3_FD_188345 | JGI IMG/M metagenome (GOLD analysis project Ga0209693, IMG submission 188345) | Warmed soil microbial communities from the Hubbard Brook experimental Forest, New Hampshire - Hubbard Brook CCASE Soil Metagenome WRM 3... | ecosystem: Environmental > Terrestrial > Soil...
GCGTATGCTGGCTCGATTCTGGCGAGTTTCGGGCTGCAGTACGTGCAGGTACGAATCATGCAGTGGGTGGGGCAGGAAACGATGTACGACCTGCGCAAGGAAATTTTCGAGCATCTGCAGCGTTTGCCGATGAGCTTCTTCGACCGGAGCCCGATCGGGCGGCTGGTGACGCGTTCGACGACCGACGTGGACGCGCTGAACGATCTGTTCGCGTCGGGCGTAGTGGCGATGCTGAACGATTTCGTGCTGCTGATCGCGATGGCCGTGTTTTTATTCAAGTGGCACCCGACGCTGGCGCTGGCGACTTTTTCGCCGCTGCCGTTCATGATTCTGCTCACGTATTTTTTCCGGAATCGCGTACGTGATGCCAACCGGCGGATTCGCACGGCGATTGCGCGCATTAATGCGTTTTTGCAGGAGCACGTGAGCGGCATGGCGGTGGTGCAGCTTTTCAACCGCGAGGAGAAATCGCGCGCGAAATTCGCGGAGTTGAATCACACGCACATGGTGGCTTACAAGGATGCGATTGACGCGTTCTCGTTCTTTTATCCGGGCGTTGAATTTCTGAGTTTTTCGGGTATCGCGCTGCTTTCGTGGGTTGGGGGAGTAAGCGTGATTGCTGGGACTTTGCGGGTCGGGGTGCTGGCAGCCTTCATGATGTACGCGCTGCGGTTTTTCCGGCCGATTCAGGATTTGAGCGAGAAATTCAATATTCTCCAGAGCGCCATGGCGGCTTCGGAGCGGATTTTCCGGCTGCTGGACGAACCGGTGACGATTTTTTCGCCGGCGAAGATTCACGCGCTTCCTGCTCCGCGCGGCGAGATCGAATTTCGCAACGTGTGGTTCGCGTATGACGGTGGCGCGACGCCGAAAGAGGATGAGTGGGTGCTGCGCGATGTTTCTTTCCGCGTGAAGCCGGGGCAGACTTTGGCGATTGTAGGACACACTGGCGCGGGGAAGACCACCATCATTCAATTGCTGCTGCGCTTTTACGACATACAGGGCGGCGAGATTTTGCTGGATGGCGTGGATATACGCGAGCTGGACGTGCAAGATTTGCGGCGGCTTTTTGGAATCGTGCTGCAGGACCCGTTCCTTTTCACCGGCACGTTGGAAACGAATGTGAAGCTCGGCACCACAACGATCGATCGCGCGGGCACGGAGCGGGCATTGCGCGAAGTCGGACTTGGTGCGTATCTGGATTCGCAGGCGGCAGGGGTCGAAACGCCGGTGACGGAGCGCGGCGCGACTCTTTCGGTGGGGCAGCGGCAACTGGTGAGCTTTGCACGCGCGCTGGCGCACGATCCGAGATTTCTGATTCTGGATGAAGCTACATCCAGCGTGGATACCAAGACCGAGTTGATGATCCGCGAGGCGCTGGACCGTTTGCTGAAAGGGCGCACGGCGGTGGTGATCGCGCACCGGTTGAGCACGATTCAGCACGCGGATCGCATTTTGGTGTTTCACAAGGGCCGGCTGCGCGAGCAAGGGTCGCATCAGGAATTGCTGGCGCTGCACGGGATTTATTACCGTTTGTACCAGCTCCAGTATAAGGAGCAGGAGTTGATTGCCTCTCTGCCCAGTGGAAATGCGCCGGGCTTTTCGCAGCCGCTGCCCGCCGATGACTGACCGACGTGGGTCGGATGCGGCTCAGGCGCTACCGAGCCCGGAAGCAGACGGCAAGACCTGTACTTCAGCGGCTAAAACCGCTCGATTTTTCCGACTTTATGTCGTGGCTAAAGCGACGACCTACAAAAATTTTCACACCCTCTCGCCACACCTAGCAACTCCTCTTTTGGCGTTGATCAATCCTGAGCTACAGCTCCGGTCGACTGAAAATTATTCGCTGCACGAGCGTGAGCCGGCCCGATGAGCGGGCGCCAGGTGCTGATTTCGGCAGGCGAAGCGTCGAGCGATATGTACGCGGCACGGCTTGCGACGGCGCTGCGCGAGCGGACGGGCGCGAGATTCTTTGGCATGGGTGGCCCGCGCATGCGCGAAGCGGGCGTGGAACTTACCGCGGATTATCACGAAGTGGCTGTTGTGGGCATCACCGAAGTGCTGCACAAAATCCCCACGGTGATCGGAGTGCAGAATCGCCTGGCGCGCGAAGCAGCGAAGCGCAGCGCCTTGCTGGCGATTCTGGTGGATTCGCCGGGAACGCACCTGGGTGTGGCGCGGCGACTGAAGAAAAGCAAAATTCCGGTGGGATATTTTATTGGGCCGCAGGTGTGGGCCTGGCGTGCTGGGCGCGTGCGAGTGGTGAAGCGGCTGGTGCAACGCATGGTGGTGATCTTCCCGTTCGAAGAGAAAATTTATCAGGATGCGGGGGTGCCGGTGAATTTTGTGGGGCATCCGCTGGTGGATACGGTGCGGGCCACGATGTCCCGCGCGGAGTTCGCGGCGCGGCACGGGCTGGATGCCGGGCGGCCGATCGTGACCATTCTGCCGGGGAGCCGTCCGAACGAGATTGCACAAAATTATGCGCGAGTAATCGCCGCGTGCGAACGGATTGCGAAGGCGGGAAATGTGCAGTTTGTCCATGCCGCAGCGCATGGGTTGAGTGCGGAATTTTTCGCGCGTTATGCGCAGCCGAGCTTTCCCATCAAGCGGGTGGAAAACGCCACATACGATGCGCTGGCTGGGGCCGATTGCGCAATTGTGGCGAGCGGCACTGCGACAGTGGAAGCCGCGCTGCTGGGGACGCCAATGGTGGTGGTGTACCGCGTAGCCCCGGTGACTGCATCTATTCTGCGGCACATGATTCGCACGCCGTTTATCGCCATGGTGAATTTGATCGCGGGCAGGCTGGTGACGCCTGAGCTAATTCAGGACGATTTCACGCCGGAGGCTGTAGAGCGCGAGGTTCGGCGGCTACTGGAATCGGCTGATGCGCGCGAGGAGGCGAAAGCCGCCCTGGCGGAAGTGCGCGCGAAATTAGGGCCCGGAGGAGCGATCGAGCGTGCAGCGGACATTTTTGCCGGGATGATGTAACCTTTTGTGAGGGGCAACTTGCTACAGGGATTTGGTATCTGAGTTTAGAGGGGCTGTCCCGTTACGAGCGAGGTACGTTTCTTGTTCAAATTCTTGCGCAAGTACGAGCGGCTTTCTGCCGCAGTTCCGGCCTTTCTGGCAGTGCTGATGGCGTCATTGGTGTGCGCGAACAGCTTGCCCGCGCAGACTCCGCAAGGATTTCCCTTCCGTGCGACGTACTACGAAGTGGAAGTGCTGTTGCATCCCGAGGACCAGACCATTTCCGGGCAAGCCAAGGTGGAATTTATCGCGCAGCAGCCTGGGCGCACCGTGGTGGTGGAACTGCATCAGGATTTGCGCGTGAATTCGGTGAAGCTGCTGAACGGCGGCACGCTCGAATTTGAACGCGACAACCGCCTGCCCCTGCTGCTGACGATTGGCTTGCCGGACGTTGTGGCGCCGGGAAAGACCGTCACGCTGGTGTTCGATTACACCGGACCGATTTCCAGCGAAGAAGATAGCCCGACGCGCGGCGTGCGTTTCGCTAATGTGGACAAGACCGGAGCGTACCTGCTGCTGCCGGCGCGCTGGTTTCCGCTGACGAACTATCCCACCAACCGCTACACCGGAAAATTCAAGATTGATGTGCCGGATACTTTTGCGGTGGCCGGCACGGGCAAGGCCGACCCGCCGACAATGCAGCCAGGAATCGGCAGGAACGCGGCGGGAACGGCATCGTATGTATTTCATTGCGATCATGCCGGGCCGGTGGGCACGTTCGTCGCGGGAAATTTGCAACTGACGCCGGTGCAGTCCGAAGGCTTCAACGTTTCGGTATTCACGCCTCCGGCGCAGGCCAGCACGGCGAATGCCTACGCGACTTCGCTATCGCACATCGTAAGTTATTTTTCCGACGTATTCGGACCGCTAGACATGAAGGAAAACGATCCTCCGCTGACCATCGCGCAGCTGCCGGACGGAACAGTGACCGGATTCTCTGCGCCGGGAGTGATGCTGATCAGCGCGCGGCAGTGGGGCACGCGCGCGAACGACCGATTGCTTTCGCAGCTGGCGGCGGAACAGTGGTGGGGCGATCGCGTGCTGGCCTCGACCGATTCCGATGTGTGGTTGACGGACGGTCTCTCGCGCTATGCGGAAGCGATGTACGCCGAGCAGAGCGATGGCAGCGCTGGTCTGCATAAGGCGCTGGAAGATTTTGCGGTGGGCGCGCTGATGTATGAGGATGCCGCGCCGATTTCACAGGCTGCGCGCTTGCAAACTTTCTCGAATGAATACCGGTCGGTGGTAGCCGACAAAGGTGCGCTGGTATTCCATATGCTGCGCACGGAACTGGGCGACGATGCATTCAATGCGCTGCTGCGCGAGCTCTACAAGAAATATGACGGCAAGAACGTCAACCTGAACGATTTCGAAAAAATCGCGATGACCAAGATTCCGCCGCCGGTGAAGGGACAGCCGCCGGTGAATCTGATTTCGTTTTTTTCGCAGTGGCTGAATTCGACGGGCGTGCCGGAATTCAAGTTGGAGTACATCGTCTATCGCACGCAGAAGGGATTCAAGGTGGTGGGAAAGATTCATCAGGACCTGGACACTTTCCGGATGCCGGTACAAATTCGCGTGGATACGGAAGGAAATCCGGAGCTAAAGACAATCCTGGTGACCGGGACGACGCAGCCTTTTGAGATTGAAACGTTCGGACGGCCGAAGCCGAACGGCATCTTGATTGATCCCAATAATAATCTGCTGAAATCCAGCCCGCGCTTGCGAGTGCACGCGTTGATTGCGCGCGGCGAAGGATATGCGGAAGTTGGGAAATACTACGAAGCGATTCAGGAATATCAGAAGGCGCTGGACGCGCAGCCGAGTAATTCGCTGGCTCATTTCCGTATGGGCGAGGCCATGTTCTACCAGAAGAATTACCAGGCAGCGGCGAATGCGTTTCGCGCGGCTTTGGGCGGCGATGCGGATCCGAAGTGGACGGAAGTCTGGAGCCACATTTACATCGCAAAGATCTATGACCTGCTCGGACAGCGCGAACGCGCGATAAACGAATATAGTTTGGCGCAGCATCTGGGCGACGACACTGCCGGAGCGCAGCAGGAAGTGGCGCGATACATTCAGAAGGCGTACACGGGTGACGATTCCACCCCGGCCGGCGGTGCTGCTGGTGCGACGGCACCGACGACCCCGGCTGCGGCTCCTGCCGCTAGCGCACCGGCGGCGGATCCCACGAAGCCGACGCTTAAGCGGCCGTCACCGGGTACGCAGTAGTATACGGGCGCTCCGGCACTCGCGCGGGCGTGCGGCGGGCGAGGCCATCGTTCAAAAATTTCAAAACGTAGCGGGATCTTTTATAGGGGATCGAGCCCGGACAGGCGCGGCCGTTCGATACCTTTGTGCTGGATGAGAATTTGAAAAGTTTCGCCCATGCCTTCGGGATAAATCAGCGTTTTGAAGAGCAGCCGGGCGCGGGTTTGCTCGGTTTCGCTCATGGCTGGGGATTGCAGTTCGGCGAAATCGCTGTAGCGCGCCAGGCTCAATAGAAAATTTGATTGCGACGTAAGGCCAGTGCGCTGCAGTCCGGCTCGCGCGCCGTGGCGCTCGAGGGCCGTAAAATTGACGTGGGCGGTCAGGTCTTGCTGGCCGGGCGCGCGGAAAAAGTTTTCGCTGGCGCGATGTTTTTCGTAGGCGAGCAGGGTGCCGCGCATGTGGCGTTCATCGTATAGTTCTTGTGCTTCGTGGCCGTAGTCTATCGTGAGCACGAAACCGCGGCCAAGGCGTGCGCCCAGTTCCGCGATCCAGGCGCAGGCTTCCAGACTTACTTCCGCAAGCTGTCCTTCTTGGAGGGTGACGCCCTGCTCGGTGAGATATTCGCCTAGCTCGGGCGAAGAGAGCGGGCCGAACTGCTCGCACAAGCCGTTGGCGCCCAAACCGACGTATATTTCGCGCAGTTCGTCGCCTTCGCTCACCAGGCGATGAACCGGCAACGCGTCGAAAAATTCATTCGAGAATATGCAGCCGCAGGCAATCTGCGCGGGCATGTCTGAAACTATCGCAAAATGTTTGGCGGTGAGGTGTGGCGCGAGTGAGCCGGCAGCGGCGGCGATGCGGCGGGAGGTGGAGCACTCGACTGCTACGTATTGCAGCGCGCCGTAGAATTCGGGGAATGACTCGGCGGTGAAATCCAGAACTTGCGCGGCTAGAGCGCCCGTTCCCGCGCCGGGTTCTACGAGTAGAAATTCCGCGGGGCGTCCCAGCTGCACCCACATTTCCTGAAATTGGCGGGCGAGAAGGCGCCCGAAGATGGGGCTGGCATCCACGCTCGTGAAATAATCGCGGCGCGGCATTTGTTCGGCGCGCGTGTAATAGCCGTGCTGCGGATCGTAGAGGCACGCGTCCATATATTTCGCGAAGGTTATGGGCCCCCAGGCTCGAATGCGCTCGGTGAGCATGGTTGCGAGCTGGGTGGGAGCGTCAGGCATGGGGCGCGCGGTGCTCACGAGCGGGCGTCAATTCACCCGCTGCGGATTGCGCGTGAACATTTCGATGATGTAGTCGTGGAGGCAATCGTACAGCTGCTTCTGGAATGTCCACGGAAATTGGGTGTGCTCGATTTCACGCGGGCGAAGCAGAAAAGTATAGTCGTGGATCTCGGAATTTCTGGGCTTGTAGCGGATTTCGACTTCGACGCCTTCTTCCGCGGGGCGCGCGGCGAAATCGAATAGAGGATGTTCGTAGCGGACCAGCTGTGCTTGAACTTTTTCCACCAGCTGCTGGGTCATGGGCCTCGACTACACTTTCGATTCGAGCTCGGAGCGGACGCATTGGAATGCGGCGAGCGCTTCCTGGTCGAAGAGAACGAAATAAATTTTTTGCAGCGACGTGGGCCCTTCCAGGTGCTTAACCGCTTCACGCAGCATGATTTCGGCGCACTCGCGCATGGGAAAGCCGGCGATGCCGGTGCCGACGGCCGGGAACGCGATGGTCTTGAGTTCTTTTTGCGCGGCGATGCGCAGAGCGTGCGCGGTGGAACTCCGTAGGGATTGCGCGGAGGTGTGGCCGCCCAGTTGCATGCTGGCAGCGTGGATCACGAAGCGCGCCTTCAGATTTCCGCCGGCGGTGACGGCCGCACCGCCGACTGGCACAGGGCCGATCTCGTCACATTCTTTCTGAATTTGCGGGCCGCCACTGCGGCGGATTGCGCCGGCTACACCGCCGCCGAGTTGCAGGTCGTTGTTGGCGGCGTTTACGATGGCATCGGTGTCCATAGCGACGAGATCGCCCTGGAGGATTTCGATGCGGTCTGCGAGATTTATTTTGGACGGCATAGGTGTTAATGCGTTCGACGCGTGCGGCGCGGGCCTTGTTGCTGACGGCGCGCCGCGCGCTTATTTTTTGCTTCCGTCAATGTTGTAATCATACACGCCACGGCCGGATTTGCGACCCAGGCGTCCGGCGTTCACGTACTGCAAGAGCAACGGTGACGGCCGGTATTTTTCGCCGAGCGTTTTGTGCAGATATTCTAGAATATTCAAGCGCACGTCCAGGCCTACCAGATCTACAAGCTCGAATGGGCCCATGGGATGGTTGAGGCCGAGCTTGAGAGCTTTATCAATGTCTCCGGCGGACGCGATGCCCTCCTGAAGCATGTAAAAAGCCTCGTTACCGATCATGGCGTTGATGCGGCTGGTGATGAAGCCGGGTGAGTCGCGAATTACCACGACTTCTTTTCCCATGCGGCGGCCGACGGCGGCGCACGCCTGCACCGTAGCTTCAGAGGTTTCCAGCCCGCGTACGATTTCCAGCAGCTTCATTTTTGGCACGGGATTGAAGAAATGCATGCCGACGCAGTCGGAGGCGCGAAAGGTGATGGCCGCGAGTTCGGTGACGGAGAGCGACGAAGTGTTGCTGGCGAGGATTGCGTTGGGGCGGGCAAATTTGTCGAAGATAGTGAAGATTTCAAGTTTCACTTCCATTTCTTCGGGGACGGCCTCGATGAGCAGGTCGGTTTCGCGGCAAACGTCTTCGACCGAGCTGGAGGTGGAGAGATTCGCAAGCGCCGTGGCTTTTTGTTCTGGCGTCGCTTTGCCGCGGGTTACGCCCTCGTCTAGCGTTTCGCGGATGTACGCAGTTCCCTGCTCGAGCATTTCCGGCGAGACGTCTTCGAGCACGGTGCGATAGCCGCCAAACGCGGCGGCATAGGCGATGCCGCGTCCCATAGCGCCGGCGCCGATTACGCCAATTGTTTTTACGTCCATTTTCTTGTGCGGCTCCTATGCCTGCGGCGGAAAAAGCCTCGCGGCGTTGTCGTATAGAATTTTCTGCTGCGCCTGCGGTGAAATCGGCAAGGCCCGAAATTTTTCGATGTTGCCGCGTATGCTGGGCACGCCGGGGCCGGGCCAGTCCGTGCCGAATAACACTTTGTCCGCGATCTCTTCGATGCGTGGGAAGGATTCCATCAGCTTTTGCGGCGGGATGCCGGAAATGTCCATGTACATATTGGGGTGCCGGCGGACAAGGAAGAACGCTTCGTTCATCCAAAGAGGGCGGCCGCCGTGGGCGAGAATCACGACGAGATCAGGAAAGTCCACGCCTACGTCGTCAGCGAGGATGGGCTGGGCGTACACATTGCGGGCGCCGGGAAAAATTGAGGTGCCGGTGTGAATCATCACGGGCAGACGCAGGGCTTGCGCGCGTTCGTACATGGCGCGCAACGGGCCCAGGCCGTTGCGATATTCGTTTGGCGCGAAGAGTTGGTGCGAGGGATGGACTTTTAGGCCGCGGATACCTAATTTTTTGAGGCGATCCACTTCTGCGGCGGCATCGGCGATATATTTCGGATGCACGGAGCCGAATGCCAGCAATCTTTTGCGATCGGCGGAACAATATTTGGCGATCCAGTCGTTCACTTCGGCGGTGAAGCCAATCACCTCTGGGCTGACATAGTTGATCAGGCCAGCGCGCTCGATTTCGGCGGAGTCCATGAATTTCAGGAATTCGGCGGGGTTGGCAGCGTATTTTTCTGCTTCGTCGTAATCGCGGCGGCCACGTTTGATCAGTTCGAGCGCGGAGGGATTGACCATTCCGTGCGGGTTGATGTGGACGTGAATGTCGATAATCGGCGGCAATTTCGGGCGCTCCTGAACCCTACGATAATAACGATGCTGTGCGGTTTCTTACAGGTTGATTCTTTACAGACGGTCGATTTTCTCCTGGTCGAAGCCCAGGACTACGCGGCCGCCGGCTACGATTACGGGGCGGCGAATCAGATTTGGCTCGCCTACCATCATGCGAATGGCTTCGGCGCGGGTCGGCGGATTCTGTTTCATGTTTTTCCGGCGGTACATCTCGTTGCGTGTGTTCAGAAATTCGCTGTGATCACGATCGCCGATTAATTTTTCCAGCTCGTCGGAGCTGAGGCGTTCTTTATCGAGATTGCGGAAATGCAGGTCAAAGCCACGATTTTCCATGTAGGCGCGGGCTTTGCGGCAGGTGGTGCAGGTGGGTTTCTGCAAGAACTGGACGGACTTCCCTTTCGTCTTTGCTCGTGCGGCAGACTTCTTCGCTGTCGTCTTCGTCGTCATGCTCTGTTCCCCGTTAGTAGCGTGGGACGCTCGGATCGATTTCAGTGGACCAGCGTTCGATGCCGCCAGTCATGGATTGCGCGCCTTCGACACCTTGCGAGCGTAGCCACGCGGCCGCATCGAGACTGCGCATGCCGTGATGGCAGAAGAACACTACGTGGTCAGCACTTTCTAATCGCTGCAGATTCGCAGGAATTTCGCCCAAGGGAATCAGCACCGAGCCTGCGATGCGGGCCGTATCGTATTCCCACTTTTCGCGAACGTCGACGAAAAGCACTTCGGGATCGCGCGCGAGCAGGTCTTTCACTTCGCGCGGCGTGATTTCGATATTGGTCATAGGGTCTGCGCTCATCAGTATCCAAAATCCGCAGGTGCGGAGAAAGCATGTTCTTTCACGGCCAACGCTTCGACGCGGGTAGCGCCGAGGTGTTTCCAATACTCGGTGCGATCGGTCACTTGCGTGACCCAGCGCGCCAGCCAGTCCTCGAAATCCTCGAGGCGGCGAGTCTGTTCGTGGTATTCGGTGAAAAAAGC
>Ga0209693_10001478_pt1 | contig 10111 bp, 10 predicted proteins | sample HubBroMetageWRM3_FD_188345 | JGI IMG/M metagenome (GOLD analysis project Ga0209693, IMG submission 188345) | Warmed soil microbial communities from the Hubbard Brook experimental Forest, New Hampshire - Hubbard Brook CCASE Soil Metagenome WRM 3... | ecosystem: Environmental > Terrestrial > Soil...
TCTCCATCGAATCTTTTCATAGCACTCCTCCCGAATTTAACGTCCAAGCAGTCGTGCAGTTAGGCGGTTTTTACTTGCGGGTCGTGTTCCACCGGAAAGTTTACGGAATTTGCGATGAAGCACTTCGCATGCGCTTCCGCCTGTAGTTCACGTGCCTTGGCGATATCGGTCCCAAGTGCAACGGTGACTTCGGGCCGAAGAATCACGCGGGTGAAGTGCCCCGATCCATCCGACGTCTCCTCCATGAAACCCTCCGCGTGGTCAACGTATGCAGTGACAACAATCCCCGCGAGAGCGGATAAATGGAGGTACCAGAGCTTGTGGCACGCGGACAACGAAGCAACCAGCAGTTCCTCGGGATTCCAGCGCGCTGGATCTCCTCGAAATGCCGGATCGGAAGAACCGGGTATGATCGGCTTCTGACCTTCGCCAGCGATCTCGTGCCGTCGTTCGTAGTTCTTATAGCCGGATGTCCCGGTCCCGGTGTTGCCCGTCCATTTAACGACGACGCCGTAATGATGCGTTTTTGACATCTCGCACCCCCCAGTCGGATAGGAAAACTAACGTAGCACAAAGGATGGGAGGTAAAAGGGGCATAGAAGGAGGCGCAGCGCCAGCCCGGGTGTCCAAATCGCCGGACCTCAAACGTCACCATAGTGGCGGTACCCAATCTCGCCGCAAACAGCATAACGGAGACGTCAAATGCACTGGGAAATGTTGCTAGCTATCGAAATCGCGTTAACAGTCGTTGCCGTGTGGTTGGGACGCTACAGCTGCGTCTGCACCTTAGTCGCGGTCGCCAGAACCGCCGCCGTCGTGTTGGCATCCATCGCCGGATGTAAGTGATATGGCAAACTGGCCGAGGCAAAGAAATCTTGGCGTCGCTGTCCAAATGGCAGAATCTCAAACGTCATTCCAATAGCAGCACATGATGCGACCTAAAATCCATGATGGAGGCTCCAATGAAATACATGCTGATGGACTATGTGGTTGAAGCGGGCTGGCCTCAATTGACCAAGGAGGAGCAGGAACACTGGTTGGGCGCCTATAAAGCATATATGCAGGCTATGACGAGGGCCGGTGTTCTGAAGAGCAGCAACGGGCTGTTCCCCACTTCGTCAGCGACGACCGTGCGCGTCGCGAATGGCAAGCCCCAAGTTCTCGATGGCCCCTATGCCGATTCGAAAGAACAGTTGGGCGGTTTTCACATCATCGAGGTGCCCGATCTCGATGCCGCGATTTCCTGGGCCTCCCGGTCTCCGACCGCGCTGCATGGCGTTGTGGAAGTGCGCCCCGTGCGCGAGGGAACGCTTCTAACCAACGACATTTCTGAGTACATAAAAAAGTGAGCATCCGGCGCGACTGATATCCGGGAGCGGCCGGTCCGCTGCGACCTGAATAAATTCGAACGTTCAAAAAAAAGGAGATGAGACATGCGCAAATTAGGCGTATTCAATAACGTGTCGTTGGACGGCTACTTTGTGGACGCGCATGGCGACATGCGCTGGGCTTACCGGGATAAGCCGGACGCCGAATGGAACGCATTTGTGGCGGGTAACGCTAGCGGCGGAGGTGAATTATTGTTCGGCAGGATTACTTACGAACTCATGGCCAGCTACTGGCCTACTCCGTTGGCCAAGCAAAATATGCCCGCGGTCGCGGAAGCAATGAACAGAATGCCGAAGATTGTTTTTTCCAGAACGTTGGACAAAGTGACTTGGAACAATACGAAGCTGTTGAAGGGCGACCTGGCGACGGAATTACGAAAGCGGAAGAACGAACCCGGGCCGGACATCGTAATTCTGGGAAGCGGCAGCATCGTCTCGCAATTGGCGCAGGAAGGCTTGATTGACGAATTCCAGATCGTGGTGAATCCGATCATCCTCGGCAAGGGTCGGACTATGTTCGATGGCGTCAAAGAAAGAATCACGCTGAAGCTGGTGAAATCGCGAGTATTCGGCAACGGAAATGTCGTGCAGGACTACGAGCCGGCGGCCCGAGAAGCCTAAAATGTCCGTGCGGTCCGGCGATCGAAGGAGCAGATCCATGACTGAAACGAAAATTCTAATGACCGGCATCGCCTTCGGAGAATCGCCGCGCTGGCACGATCACCGCTTATGGTTCGCGGACTGGGGCGCTCAGGAAATCATTGCCGTGGATCTCCATAGCAAAAGCGAGGTTATCATCCGCGTTCCGTTCCCCTCGATTCCCATGTGTATTGACTTTCTGCCCGACGGACGCCTGCTGGTCGTCTCGACCCATGAAAAGCGCGTTCTGCGCAGACAGCCCGATGGGTCATTAGCAACGTATGCCGGCCTCAGTGTTCTCTCCGACCTTGGCTTTAACGAAATTGTTGTGGATGGTCGCGGCAACGCTTACGTCAACGGCGCAGGCTTCAACCTGCTAGCCGGTGAAAAATTCGTTCCTGGAATCATCGCTTTGGCTTCTCGCGATGGGTCGGTTCGACAAGTAGCCGACGGCATCGCCTTCCCCAACGGCATGGTTGTGACACCCGATAACTCAACTTTGATTGTGGCCGAGTCGTACGGCAAGAGGCTTACGGCCTTCGACATCGCGCGCGATGGCAGCTTGTCGAACCGGCGCGTGTGGGCCGATCTTGGCGTAGGCGTTCCCGACGGCATTTGTCTCGATGCGGAGAACGCCATCTGGTACGCGGACGTCCCCAACAAGCGCTGCGTGCGCATTCGCGAAGGCGGCGAGGTGCTGCAGACGATCACCTTGGATCGCGGCTGCTTTTCTTGTGCGCTCGGAGGCGCAAACATGAGAACGCTGTTCATGGTGGCAACCGAGTGGCGTGGTACTGCGCATATGGCCGACGGGCCGCGAACGGGCCAGATAGTTACTGCAGAGGTGGCCGTCTCCGGCATCGCCCGCGAACATGTTCGCAGTCTTTCGTGAGCGTATGAGTCCCCCTGAAACCGATGCGCAAGCGCGCAGCACGGCGGATGCCGTCGCGCGCCGTAGTTACGGCAAGCTCGTTGCCTTTCTCGCGGCGCGCACGCGCGATGTCGCGGCTGCCGAAGACGCGCTCTCCGAAGCCTTTGCTTCCGCGCTTGCAGACTGGCCCCGGAATGGCTGTCCATCGAATCCAGAAGCGTGGCTGCTCACAGTCGCGCGCCGAAAGGCCATTGATATGCACCGGGGATTGCGCCGCCATGAACTTGCTGCCGACGAGCTGCGCGTTATGGCCGAAGGGCTCGACGCTGCCGTAAGCGCTGCCGAAATTCCAGATCAGCGGCTTGCGCTGATGTTTGCTTGTGCGCACCCGGCAATAGACGCTGGAATTCGCGCGCCGCTGATTCTGCAAGTAATCCTTGGCCTGGACGCAAAGGCCATCGCGTCGGCGTTTCTCATGTCTCCCGCGGCGATGGGCAAGCGGCTCGTTCGCGCTAAAGACAAAATGCGACACGCCGGTGTTCCATTCCGCGTTCCAGAGCGCGAGGAGCTCGCTGGCCGGCTCGATACTGTTCTCGATGCTATCTATGCTGCGTTCGCGGAAGGCTGGACTGATCCTGTCGGCACAGATGTCGTCCACCGCGATCTCACCGAGGAAGCGTTCTTTCTGGCCAGAATCGCGACCGAACTTCTGCCGGAGGAACCGGAAGCGTTCGGCCTGCTCGCATTCATGCTGCACGCCGAAGCCCGGCGTCGCGCGCGGCGTGATGCCAACGGCGACTACGTTCCGCTTGCCGAGCAGGATTCGGCATTGTGGGATTCGCAAATGATATTTGAGGCCGAGGAGCTTCTGCGGCGCGCGAGCTCTCATAGCTCTATCGGCCGCTATCAGTTGGAAGCGGCGCTCCAATCGGCGCACGTGTATCGCTGCCGGACCGGTTATGCTAACTGGGCAGATGTCGTCAAGTTATACGACGCTCTTCTCGCGCTCACCGCCTCGCCGGTAGTCGCGATCAATCGCGCACTTGCAATCGCTGAACTGCACGGCGCAAGCGCTGGCCTTGAGGCAATACCAGACATCGCCGCGGACGCGCGGCTGGCCGAATACCAACCCTACTGGGCAGCCCGCGCGGAACTTCTATCCAAGACCAGCGCACAGAACGAAGCCCACAGCGCCTATGGGATGGCAATCGGCCTTGAGCGCGACGACGCCGTCCGCCGCTTCCTGCAACGACGTCAGTTGGCATTGGCACGTTGACCGTTCGTACGGACGGGGACGCAGCCCGTCAGTAATCGGCAGCGACCGGGCGTCACGCTTTGGGCATCGCATTCCTTTTTTCGAGGTGTGCGCGGTGCGCGGGCGTAGTATTCACCACAGAGATGGTGGCCTTTGGCGCGGACATATCTTCGCGCGCTGGCCGGGGGCGCCCAGCCCAGCGTTCGTTTTCGTGAACGAGTACACCCAAGTCCCTAGTCCCAAAGCCGGTGCCACAAATTCATCACACTCGAAGGAGGCATCGCGATGCGATCCCTTTTCCCTTTGGCTCTCCTCGGTCTCATCTTCGCTTCCGCCGCGACTCAACCAACGGAAGCGCCCACCGGATTCGACAATAAGAGCAACGGTGTGGTGGACGACGCCACTCATCAGACCGATCAAACAAAATTCGAGGAGGTCGAGCAGCTCAGCGATGGTCTGGGCCCGATCTATAACGCGCAGTCTTGCCGCGAATGTCACCAAAGTCCTGTCTCGGGCGCGGCGTCACAGGTGACTGAATTGCGCGTCGGCCATCAGGGACCTGACGGCCGCTTCCGCAACCCGGAAATTCCCATCGCGCATGGCTCCGAAGTCATTACCGGGCGATCGCTTGTGAACGATCGCGCGATCTGCCCTAATGCGGCTTTTCCCAGCACCGAAATTCAAGAACGAGTTCCAGAGACGGAGACGATCCGAACGTTCCGTCTTTCGCTCAACCTGCTGGGAGATGGATTCGTCGAGGCCGTTGCAGATCAAGCGTTCGTCGACCTTGCCAAGCAGCAATGCAAATCTTCGCGCAGGAAAATTTGCGGTCAGGTTCTCCGTGTACCCATCGTGGAAGCGCCCGGGCAGATGGGCGTAGGCCGATTCGGCTGGAAAGACCAGCACGCGAGCTTGCTGTCGTTCGCCGGCGACGCATACCTGAATGAGATGGGCATCACAAACCGCCTGCAACCCGACGAAGTCACCAAGCTCTGCAACACCGCTTCGGAGCCGAACGACACGCCGGGGCCAGACGGCCTCTCCGACATTGACCACTTCGCCCGGTTTGTGCGAGCTACGAAGGCGCCCGCGCGCGATGCTCAGGTCGCGAGCACCGCTGCGGCGAACAGAGGCTTGGAGCTCTTCGAGAAGATCGGGTGCGAGACTTGCCACACCGAGAACTTGACGACCGCTCCCGCTGGAACAAAAATCAATGGTGGATCGTTCACGATTCCCGATGCGCTCGGCTCTGTCACGTTCCATCCCTACGGAGATTTCCTCATGCATGACGTGGGTACGGGCGACGGAATCCTGCAAGCGATTCCGGAGCACTACGGCAAGAAGGTTTTTCAAATGATGTCGGGTTATCTCTCGAAGCAGGACTTCGAAAGCAGCCGGAATAAGATCCGCACCGCGCCTTTGTGGGGAGTCCGTCTGCGTCCGCGCTTGATGCACGACGGCGCTTCGCTGACGTTTCGCGACGCCATTGTGCGCCACCACGGAGAAGCCAGCCACGTAACCACGCAATTTGAAAAACTCACAAGGGAGGATCAGGAAGCCATCATCGCATTCCTGAAGTCACTGTAAGCGACGCAGTCGGCCATGCGCACCGTCAATTCTTAACGGCGCGCTCGCGCGTGATTTCCTCGGCGATGCGGCGGCCGACGGCCGGCGCGATCATGCGCACTTCAGACATCAGCTGCACGAATTGATCGGGGTAGAGTGATTGCGCACCATCCGACAACGCGCGCTCGGGATCCTGATGCACTTCGATCAGCAACCCATCCGCGCCCGCCGCCACCGACGCGCGGGCCATGGCGCCCACTTTGTCGCGGCGTCCCGTGCCATGCGACGGGTCGGCGACCACCGGCAAGTGCGAGAGCTGCTTGATCACCGGAATCGCGGCTATGTCCATGGTGTTGCGCATGTACGTGTCGAAGGTGCGGATACCGCGCTCGCACAGAATCACGTTGTAGTTTCCGCCTGCCATGATGTATTCGGCGCTCAGCAGCAATTCCTCGATCGTTGCAGACATTCCGCGCTTCAGCAGCACCGGCTTCTGAATTTCGCCGAGTGCACGCAACAAATAATAATTTTGCATGTTGCGCGCGCCGACTTGCAGCACGTCCACGTAGGGCACCATCACATCAATCTGCGAAGGGTCCATCACTTCGCTGACCACTAGCAGCCCGTTGCGATCGGCCGCGCCGCGCAGAAGCCTGAGCCCGTCTTCGCCCATGCCCTGAAACGAATACGGGGATGACCGCGGTTTGAACGCACCGCCGCGCAAAAGTTTCGCGCCGGCCTGCGCCACGCGCTCGGCGATTTCGCCGATCTGCGCGGCCGACTCCACCGCGCACGGCCCCCCCGCCGCCACAATTTCCGGCCCGCCAATCGTAATGCCTTTGCCTAGTTCGATGACCGAGCCTTCGGGACGAAAATTCCTCGACGCCAATTTGAACGGATGCGAGATGCGGATAATTTCTTCCACACCAGGCGCGGCTTGCAGCGCTTCGAGCTCGCCTCGATGCTTTTCGCTTTTGCCCACGACGCCAATCACAGCTCGTTCCTCTCCGCGGCTCAGATGCGCATTGAAGCCGCACTCCTGTATGCGTTTCACTACATGATCGATTTGCTCTTCCGTTGCATCTACAGCCATATTGATGATCATAAATTCCCCTCGATGGATTGAACCGTCTCGGCGCGCGCGAGTTCCGCCGCTTTGTACGAGCCCAGCACCTTCAGTTCCACCACAACGCTTCTCAACTCATCCAACGCCGCAACGATTTCCGGATCGCTGGCCGCCGCTTGCAAGTCTAGATAAAAACGGTACTGCCACGGACGCCCGTGCACCGGCCGGCTTTCAATTTTCATCATGTTGATGTTGCGCCGCGCGAAAGGCTCGAGCGCGCGCAGCAATGCACCCGGAATGTGCGCGAGTTGAAATACCAGCGAGATTTTGTCTGGCGCCGACGCGAGCCCTGGCGCGCCGGCAACCTCGTCCAGCACAGCAGCCGCGACCGCCAGCAGAAAAAATCGCGTGTAATTTTCGGGGTCGTCTTCGAGATGTTCGCGAAGGATCGCAGCGCCATAAAGCTCGGCCGCACGCCGGCTAGCAATTGCCGCGCGCTTTTTGTCGCCCGCGTTCATGACGTCGCGCACGCTTCCGGCCGTGTCCTCGGCTGCGATTCGTCTTAGCGCTGGATGCGCGGCGAAGAATCGTTCGCACTGCGCCAGAGCCACCGGATGTGACGCCACCGACGTTAATCCCTCAAGCGTCGCGCCCGGCAAGGCGATCAAATTGTGCGCGATCGGAATAATCACCTCGCCCACGATATGCAAGCCGCTTTCCACCAGCAGGTCGAACGAACGATGCACCGAACCCGCCAGGCTGTTTTCCATGGGCGCCAGGACGTAATCCGCCAGCCCGTCCTCGATCGCCGAAAACGTCGCGTCAAACGTGCCGCACGGCACCAGAGCGATATCCGACCCAAGCAGTTTCAGCGCGGCCTCTTCGCTGAACGCTCCGCGCTCTCCCTGGAACGCGATTCGTGCTTTTGACGCATCTGTCATGCCGCCGCCACCTTGGCAGCCTTCGCGGATCTACCTGTCTTCCGGCGTCTCTCGCGCGTATCCGCGTGCGCCTTTCCGCCGCCCTTGGGAAGCTCTGCTTCGCCCAGGCCATGAGCTTGCTGGATTCGTATGGACTCGTGCAGAATCAGTCGGTAAATCTTCTCCACCGCCTCGCCATCAAGCGGGCCAGGATTCAAAGTTTTCATACGCGAAAGAATTTCCTGCTCGCGCTCGGGAACCCGCAACGCCATCCCGCTCGCCCCCTTGAGACGGCCCACTTCCAGCGCAAAGCCGGCGCGCACGTTGAGCAGATGCAGCAAGGTAGTATCAATCGCATCAATTTTCGCCCGCCAGTCGCCGATCTTGATTTGACTCATCCCACCCTCCTGATTGGCCCAAAAACAAAAAAGGCCGCGTTCTCTTTCGAGGCTCGCGGCCGGCGTTTAAGACTTTGTGCGGTTCTTAGCTTCTATTTCTTGCGTGATCCGCGCGCGTCTCGCCGGCCCGCTCCTCCGTAAAGGAGAAGCGGTAAATAAAAGCGAAACGGTAATAAAACTTGCTCGTCACGCGAATCGAATTCTCACCTTCCGCTGCGGACTCCGTGCAGCGAAATCTCACTATACGAGACACGTGTCGGGTCGTCAAGCGCTTCTTGCACAAAGAGCACATAAACAGTTTTTATGCTCAAGACAATAATTACAAATTTGACTTATCTCGGCTCGGAGCGCCTACTGGCTCTTACAGCGTATCCGTTTACGCTGCCGAGGGTCGGGTCCTGATCGAGAAGGGTGAAGGAATCGCAGCAGAGTTCGGCGGAACGCCAATCCATGAAAAAAGTATCGAATATCCTGGTCGTAGTACTTATCGGGTGCGGGCCACCCGCCTAGCCTGCTTCTAGGCGCTGCGCCCCGCACCAGAGTAACGGTGACGGGGCTTTTTTGATTTATACGCACTAAGGGAGACCCCAGGCCATTATGCAGAGCGACGTTATAAAAAAAGGAATCGCGCGCGCCCCCGCCAGGGCAATGCTGAAAGCCACAGGTCTCACCGACGACGATCTGGCCCGTCCGCTCGTCGCCGTTGCCAACACCTGGACCGAAGTCACTCCCTGCAATTTTCACCTTCGGCATTTGGCGGAGCGCGTTAAGGAAGGCATCCGTGCCGCGGGCGGCACTCCCATCGAGTTTGACACGATCACCATTTCCGATGGCATCACCATGGGCACCGAAGGCATGAAGGCTTCGCTGGTCTCGCGCGAAGTGATTGCCGATTCGATTGAACTCTTCGTACGCGCGCACGCGTTCGATGCGGTCGTCGCATTGTGCGGCTGCGATAAAACGATCCCTGGCACCGTGATGGCTCTCGCACGCCTGAATCTCCCTTCTCTTTCGCTCTACGGCGGCTCGATTCTCGCCGGACACTACAACGGGCACGAGGTCACGATTCAAGACGTCTTCGAAGCGGTCGGCGCGTGCGCTGCAGGCAAGATGACGGTGAAGCAGCTTGGCGAACTGGAAGATAAAGCCTGTCCGGGCGCCGGCGCCTGCGGCGGCCAGTTCACCGCCAACACCATGGCCACGGCGATCACCTTCCTCGGAATTTCACCGATGGGTGCAAACGAAGTTCCAGCCACGGATCCGCGCAAGGGTAAGGTCGCGTTCGATTGTGGCAAGCTCGTCATGCATCTACTGAAAGAAGATATTCGCCCGAAGCAGATCATAACGGGAGAATCGCTGCGGAACGCGATTGCGTCTGTCACCTCTTCCGGAGGCTCCACTAACGCGGTCCTGCATCTTCTCGCCATCGCGTCCGATGCCGGCGTGCCGTTGAGCCTCAAAGATTTTGACGAAATCTCCGCAAAGACACCCCTGCTCGCCGACCTCAAACCAGGAGGCAGATTCAACGCCCCTGATATGTTTCGCGCCGGCGGCATGCGTTTGCTGGGTCAGCGGCTGCTGGAAAATGGACACTTGCATGACGGCATCACCGCCTCCGGCCGCAAACTTTTCGACGAGATTCGCGAAGTGAGCGAAACCTCTGGTCAGGAAGTGGTGCGTCCGCTGCTAAATCCCATCAAGCCGAATGGCGGACTGGCCATTCTGTACGGCTCGCTCGCGCCGGAAGGCTGCGTCGTGAAACTTGCCGGTCACGAGCGCGTTCTGCACAGCGGACCCGCGCGTGTTTTCGATTCGGAGGAGGCAGCATTTGAAGCAGTGCAGAATCGCAAGATTCAGCCGGGGGATGTCGTCGTTATCCGTTATGAAGGTCCCAAGGGTGGCCCGGGAATGCGCGAAATGCTGGCCGTCACCGGGGCGCTAGTCGGTCAGGGCCTCGATGACTCCATCGCGCTGATTACCGACGGGCGATTCAGCAGCGCGACTCACG
>Ga0209693_10001481_pt1 | contig 10103 bp, 10 predicted proteins | sample HubBroMetageWRM3_FD_188345 | JGI IMG/M metagenome (GOLD analysis project Ga0209693, IMG submission 188345) | Warmed soil microbial communities from the Hubbard Brook experimental Forest, New Hampshire - Hubbard Brook CCASE Soil Metagenome WRM 3... | ecosystem: Environmental > Terrestrial > Soil...
CGTCGCCGTACATGGGTGAGGTGTCGATAAGCCGGATGCCCGCCGCGATGGCGGCACCGATGAGCTCACGGTGCCGGCCGCCGGCCGCGGCGGCCTCCAGCCGCCGCCAGGTGCCCAGCCCGACCACGGGCACGCTCATCCGCGCTCGGCCGAGGCTCCGGTTCTCCACGTCGGATTCCTTCCCAGGTCCGGCGCCCAGTCACCAGAGCCGGCGGCACAACGGGGGCGCACGTGGTTTTGTTAGTTCGCCACAGCAAATTATTCGCGCCGTGACCCCTGTTGACAGGGTAATGATCGTTTCCTAGCGTGATCGTTACCAGAGGTGAACAGGCCTGCCAACTCTGCTGACACTGACGGACCTATAGCCACTCAAGAGGTGTCAGGCATGGCAGATATTGTGATCGGCGTTGCTTCGTCGCACACGCCCCAGCTGAGCTCTGGGGTTGACATGTGGCTGGACCACGCCGAGCGCGACCGGCGTAATCCGCAGCTGCTCGGCAGGGACGCCGCGTACCACACGTACGACGAGCTGCTCGCCGTGGCCGACCCGGCGGTTGAGGAACAGCTCGCGCCCGAGATCTGGGAGCGGAAGTATCAGCGCGGTCAGGAAGCCATCGAGGCGCTGACCGTCTCGCTGGCCAAGGCGAGCCCGGACATCGCGATCGTGATCGGCGATGACCAGCGCGAGATGTTCACCGACGACGGCATCCCCGCGTTCGCCTGCTTCACCGGGCCCGAGCTCGTGGACATGCTGCCGGACGAGGCAGTGCTGCAGCGCATCCCCAAGGGCATCCGCGCCGCGTACTGGGCCGTGCACGCCGACGAGCCGGCCACGCACCTGGTCGCTCAGGAGCTGAGCGCGCACGTCGCTGAACAGCTTGCCTGGGACGACTTCGACCTGACCGTGGTGCGGCAGCAGCCCGCCGGGCGCACCCTGGGGCACGCTTTCACCTTCCCCAGGTACCGGCTCGGGCTGCCGCACAGCACGCCGATCGTGCCGGTCTTCGTGAACACCTACTACCCGCCGAACGTGCCGTCCGCGACGCGGTGCTACCAGCTCGGCAGGGCGCTGCGCCGTGCCGTGGAGTCCTGGCCTGACGACGCACGGGTGGCGGTCATCGCCTCGGGCGGGCTCAGCCACTTCGTCGTCGACGAGGACCTCGACCACCGGGTCCTCGACGGGCTCACCTCCCGCGACGCGTCGGTCCTCGGCTCCCTGCCGCGGGACCAGCTGCGCTCGGGGAACTCCGAGATCCTCAACTGGGTCGCCGCCGCCGGTGCCCTCGAGCACCTCGCGGCGACCGTGCTCGATTACATCCCCGGCTACCGGACACCAGCGGGCACGGGCGCCGGCATGGCCTTCGCCCGGTGGGAGTGACCGCCGATGAGTTTCTGACTAGGAAGGATCCTCGTGTACAACAACGTCCGCGTGCTCGACGTCCACGGCCACGTGTCGGTGCCGTTCTCCGCCAATTCCTTCCTCGTGCTCATGATGGGGTCCAACACGCCGATGGCCTCGCCGATCGGCCAGGACAAGGCCGGTCCTGCGGGGGTGACACAAGAGGACTTCCGCGCGGCCGCGCTCGGCCACGCCAAGTACATGGACGACAGGAACATCGACGTGCAGATCATCGGGCCCCGCCCGTTCCTGATGATGGGCTGGATGGAGCCGCACCTGCTGCCGGCCTGGACCCGGTACGTCAACGACATGATCCACCAGCAGTGCCAGATGGTCCCCGACCGGTTCCTCGGCGCGGCGATGCTGCCGCAGCTGTCCGACGCGCCCGACCTGTCCAACTGCCTGGACGAGCTCAACCGGTGCGTGACCGAGCTCGGGTTCGCCGCCGCGTACGTGTCCCCAGACCCGGCCGGGCGGCGCACCACGCCCGGCATGCACGAGCCGTACTGGTACCCGCTCTACGTGCGCGCCCAGGAGCTCGGCATCCCGCTGATCGTGCACGGCACGAACTCGCTCGACCCGCGGTTCCGGGTGGTGCCGCACAACTACCAGCTCGGCTTCTACACCGAGCAGTACCTCGCTGGGCAGTTCCTATCCCACGGCGACGTCTTCGAGCGATTCCCCGAGCTGAAGGTGATCCTCTGCCACTGCGGCGGCGGGCTGGACCGGTTCATCCCGACCGACCACCACATCGCGCAGAAGGACCTGTCGGAGAACCTGTTCTACGACACGTGCGCGTACGACCTGAACTTCCTCGAGGCGGCCATCAAGCAGCGCGGCGTGCCGCGGCTGTTGTTCGGCACCGAGGCGCCGGGGTCGGGCCGCGCGGTCCGCCCGGAGACCGGCCGGACGAGCGATGACCTGGTGCCCATCATCGGAGCTTTCGATTTCATCACCGAGGATGACAAAATCAAGATCTTCAATGAGAACCCGGCCCGGGTGGTACCCGCGCTGGCCAAGATCCGCTGACGTTGCTAGGGGCGTGCGTGAACGAACGGGACGAGGCGACGCGGGCGGAGACGGTCGGCAGCCTGCTGCGTGACGAGGCCGTGGTCCGTGCCGCCCGGCGCGGCGGCCCGGCTGACGCGGCGGTGCTCGACGACGCCGCGCGGGACGCGATCAGGCTGCAGGAAGAGGCCGGGCTCGACGTCATCACCGACGGCGAGGTGCGGCGCGTGGCGTGGGCGCAGACCACGCGATTCCTCGACGCGTTCGCGGCCACCACCGGCCGCGGCGCGCTGAACTGGCGGGGCGCGACACAGGGCCCGGCTGACGCGCCGGCCACGGCGGCCGCGCAGGCCGTGCCGAACTCCCCCGGCACGCCGGACCCAGGCCCCGGCGCCCGGCCCGCCGGATACCCGGCGGTGGTCCGGCGGATCGCCACCGCGCCGCGGCTCGGCGACATGACCGACGAGTACGCGTTCCTGGCCCGCTACGCGCGGGCCAGGACCAAGTACACGATGCCGGCGCCGAGCTACCACCGGCGGTACTGGTCCGCCGAGCACGCCGCCGGCATCTACGACTCGGCCGAGGAGTACCTGGCGGAGGTCCGCGACTTCCAGCGGTCGGTCGTCGACAAGCTGATCTCGCTCGGCTGCGACTACATCCAGCTCGACGCGCCGAACTACGGCTCGCTCTGCGACCCCGACACCCGCGCCGCGATGCGCGCCGCGGGCAGGGACGCGGACACCGAGCTGGCGTTCGACGCCGAGCTGGACAGCTCGCTGTTCGACGGGACGAGCGGGGTGACCACCGCGCTGCACGTCTGCCGCGGCAACGGGCCAGGCGGCGCCTGGCACTCGGCGGGCGGCTACGGCGCGATCTCGGCCGCGCTGTTCCCCAAGCTGGCCTTCAGCCGCCTGCTGCTGGAGTACGACTCCGACCGGGCGGGCGGCTTCGAGCCGCTGGCGGACGTGCGCGACGGCACGGTGGTCGTGCTCGGCCTGCTCACCACGAAGTCGGACCAGCTGGAGTCCGAGGACGACGTGATCGCGCGGATCACCGAGGCGACCGGCTACAAGCCGCTCGACGAGCTCGCGCTCAGCACGCAGTGCGGGTTCGCGTCGGTGCCGGTCGCCAACCCGGTCACGCCCGCCGTGCAGCGGGCCAAGCTGGAAATGGTGGCCAGGCTCGCGCGCCGCATCTGGCGCGTCCGGCCCGCCGCGGGCGAGGAGTAGTTACCAGCTCGCCTGGTGGAAGGCCCAGGCGTCGGCGATGATCTCGCGCAGGTCCGGCCTGGCGGGGCGCCAGCCCAGCTCGCGGCGGGCCTTCTCGCTGGACGCGACCGTCACGGCCGCGTCACCGGGGCGGCGCGGTGCGACCTTGACCGGGACCGGGCGGCCGGTCACCTCGCGGACCGCCTCGACGACCTGCCTGTTGCTGTAGCCGTCGCCGTTGCCAAGGTTGTAGAGCTCGTACCTGCCCGGCTGGATCGCGTCCAGGGCGAGCAGGTGCGCGGCCGACAGGTCGGCGACGTGGATGTAGTCCCTGACGCAGGTGCCGTCGGGAGTCGGGTAGTCGTCGCCGTACAGCATGAGCTCCTCGCGCTGGCCGCCGGCCACCTGGAGCACGATGGGGATGAGGTGGCTTTCCGGGTTGTGCCGCTCACCGAGCGGGCCCACCGCGCCGGCGGCGTTGAAGTACCGCAGGCTCGCCGCGCCCAGGCCGAACGCACCGGACTCCCCCGCCAGCATCAGGTCCACCGCCAGCTTGGTGGCCGCGTACGGGTTGCGCGGGCGCACCGGCGCGTCCTCGGTGAGCTTCCCCGTGTCCGCCGCGTCGTACATGGATCCGGTCGAGGAGAAGATCATCCGCGGCGTGCCCGCTGCGCGGATCGCGTCGAGCACCGCCATGGAGCCGGCCACGTTGATGTTCCAGTACAGGTCGGGGCGGGCCACCGACTCGGCGACCTCGATCCGCCCCGCGAAGTGCAGCACCGCGTCGAAGCCCGCGCTGGGTGTCAGCACCCGTCCGATCTCGTGCACGGGCAGCTGGTGGAACTCAACGCCCGCCGGGATGGTGAATGCGAACCCCGCGGACAGGTCGTCGAGCACGACCACCTCGTGGCCCGCGTCGGCCAGGTCGTGCGTCACGACGCTGCCGATATAACCCGCGCCGCCGGTTACTAGTACCTTCACCCGAGTTAGCGTATCGGCGCGCGGGGGTAACCGCTGACTTACTCCAGGCCCACGAACGCGGCCAGCTGCGCGACCGCGTAATCGAACAGGGCGCCCGCGGGCTCGAACGACCCCACGAACTGGCCGAACAGCTCGAAGCTGATCATCCCGAACAGCTGCGTCCAGGCGATCACGGCGCGGACCACGACCTCCGACGGCACCGCGGGCAGACCGGGAGCGGTCACCAGGGCGGCGGCGATCACTGCGGCCTGGTCCGCCAGCGCGCCGCCCAGCCCCGGCCCGGCGACGGCGCTGCCGTCGTCGCCCGCTGGCATATCGCCGCTGGCCACCGCATCGCGCAGCACGCCCATGAAGGCCAGCGGCACGCGGGACGCCGGTCCGACCGTCGCCTGCGGCGCCCGGTATCCCGGGACCGGCGAACCGTAGATCAGCGAGTACTCGTGCGGGTGCGCCAGCGCCCAGCCGCGGATCGCGTGACAGGCCGCCAGCCACCGGACCCGGGGCCTCGCGCCGGCCGCGATCGCGGTCTCGGCGACCTCTCCCATGGCGTCGTAGGCGTCGATGATCAGCGCGGTCAGCAGGTCGTCGCGGCTCGGGAAGTAGCGGTACAGCGCTGAGGACACCATGCCGAGCTCACGCGCGACGGCGCGCAGCGACAGTCCTTGCGCGCCCGTCTCGGCCAGCTGCCTGCGGGCCTCCTCCTTGATCTCGCGCGTCAGCTCGGCACGGGCGCGCTCGCGCGCGGTGGGGCTGGCCTTGACCTGGCTCATCTGGCACCTCGACATAGAATGAGATCAGTTGACACAAACGAGAGCACTGCTCTTGACAACGCAGCCCGTTGTCGTGTTCACTGATCTTAACCGAGAGCGGTGCTCTCGCAAAGCCTGGAACGACGAATTAAGGAGAACCGCGATGAACGCGACCAGCCCCCGTTACGTGCAGCCGAAGAAGGCCACCAACTTCTTCAACGAGTCCGTCGGCCGCCTGACCCGGCTGGGCATCAGCGTCTACGGCTCGCGCGTGCTGTACGTGCGCGGCCGCAAGTCCGGCGAATGGCGCAGCAACCCCGTCAACCCGCTGACTGTCGACGGCACCCGCTACCTGGTCGCTCCGCGCGGCAACACGCAGTGGGTCCGGAACCTGCGCGCCGCTGACGGCACCGGCGAGCTGCGCATCGGCCGGCGCGTCGAGCCCTTCCGCGCGACCGAGATCACCGACGACGACAAGCCGGCGGTGCTGCGGGCCTACCTGAAGAAGTGGAAGTGGGAGGTCGGCGTGTTCTTCGACGGCGTGGACGCCAAGGCATCAGAAGAGACGCTGCGCGGGATCGCGCCCGGATACCCGGTATTCCGGCTCGAGCCAGCCACGGTCACTCGCTGAAGTCGGCGGCCAGTTTGTCCATCAGCGCGTCGAGCCTTTCGTTCACCACTTGCCGCGCGGGGTCCGCCAGGTACCAGTCCGCGATCTCCCTCGCGCCCCGCTCGAACGGTATCGTCGCCCGCCAGCCGGGCACGACCGACCGCAGCTTGGAGTTGTCGAACACCATCGAGTTCGCCTTGTCCCCGAGCAGCCCGGCGCCCCACTCCTGGTCGGCCGCGGCGATCACGTCCGAGGGCACGTGCACGATGCGGGCGGTGACGCCGAGCGCGGCCGCCAGGGCCCGCGCGATCTGGTCCCAGGTGAGCACGTCGTCGGACGTGATGTGGAACGCCTCGCCGTACGTCCGCGGGTGCCCGAGCAGCGGCACGAACGCGCGCGCGAAGTCGTCGTGGTGCGTCACCGTCCACAGCGACGTCCCGTCCCCGTGCACGATCACCGGCTGGCCGGCCAGCATCCTGGCGAGGCTCGTCCACCCGCCGGACAGCACGGTCTTGGTCGCGTCGTAGGTGTGCGACGGCCGCACGATCGTCGCAGGGAAGTCGCTGCCGCGATACTCGCGGGTGAGCAGGTCCTCGCAGGCGATCTTGTCCCGCGAGTACTGCCAGAACGGGTTCTTCAGCGGCGTCGACTCGGTGACCGGCAGCCGCTCGGGCGGCGTCTGATACGCCGACGCGGTGGAGATGAACACGTACTGCTTCGTCCGGTCCCTGAAAATCTCGATATCGGTGCGCACGTGCTCCGGGGCAAACGCGACGAAGTCAACGACTGAATCAAATTCAAGGTCTTCAATAGCATCCCGAACGGACGCGGGGTTCCTCACGTCCGCCCGCATCTCGTGCACCCCGGCCGGCAGCGGCCGCGTGGTGCTCTGCCCGCGGTTGAGCACGTACAGGTCGATGTCGCTTTCCACGGCCACCCGGGCGCACGCGGAGGAGATAACCCCGGACCCGCCGATAAAGAGAACCTTGAGTTTGCCCATGAACACCACCCTAAGCGGGCGGGGTTGCTTTCCATCGTCACGTCGTACTTGCCTTCGGCCGTACCGACCGCGTCCACCAGCTCCAGCAGCGCGTGCGCGACGGCGAGGAGATTGGCGTCAACGGCCGCGCCAGTGTCATGGAGCATCTTGGCGAGGGGGGTTTCCCAGGTCCCGGGGTCATCTTCGTACTGGGCCAGCACCAGCTCGGCGCCGGGCTGGTCGCAGACACGGTTCCGCACCAGACCGCGGAGTGTCGCGTACGCGGCCTTGATCGCGTCCTTCACGTCGTCTTTCAGCGCTTCGAGAGCGCCCTCGCTGGAACCAGCGGCGAGCGCCGCAACGATTAGCGTGATCGGGTCCATCCGCTCGTCCTTTCCGCCCGATATCGTCTCACGGAGAAGTACGCTCACGACAGCAGCAAGGTGCGTGCGGGGAGGATGAGGTTATGTACTCGGGCGTGGCCTATCAGGGGTCTTCGACGCGGGACCAGACGGCGACGCTGTTCGGGCAGACGATGGGGCTCGTCGCCATGACCGCGGCGTTCTTCGCGGCGGGGGCGTACGCGGGGCGGCACCTGTCGGAGGGGGCGGTGATCGTCGCGTGGATCGCCGCGTTCGTGGTGCTGCTGATCATGAACTTCGTGGCACGGCGGTCTTCGCCCGCCGCGGTCGTGCTGCTCGTGATCTTCGGGGTGCTGATGGGGGTGGCATCGGCGCCGACCCTGTACTGGTACGCGTCGACCAACCCGCAGATCCTGTGGCAGGCCGGCGGGGCGACCGCGCTGTTCATCGGGGTGTTCGGGTCGATCGGCTACCTGACCAGGCGGGACCTGTCGGCGATCTACCGGATCGCGTTCTTCGCGCTGATCGCGCTGCTGATCTTCGGGATCGTGCTGATCTTCGTGCGCATTCCGCACGGATCGCTGATCTACGCCATCCTCGGGCTGGTGGTCTTCGCCGGGCTGACGATGGGCGACTTCCAGCGGCTGCGCCGGTCGCGCGGCCTGGATTCGGCGCCGTTGCTGGCCGCGTCGATCTTCCTCGACGTGCTGAACGTGTTCTGGTTCTTCCTCCGTATCTTCTCCGGCAGCAGGAACTAAGCCCACCCCGCGCGGTCCGCGACGCGCGCCCGTAGGATTCTCGGGAACGGGCAATCCGGTTGGGCGGGGGCACCGAATGCTCCGCGTGGAGGCGTATGACGATGTGCGCGGCGCGGTCTGAGCAGGAGCCCGCAGAGCGGGCTGACGCGGACCTGGACACGTTGCTCACGCACGTGGCGAAGGGCGACCAGGCCGCGTTCGAGGCGCTGTATGACCAGCTCGGGTCGTCGGTCTACGGCCTGGTCAGGAGGGTGCTCCGCAACCCGTCCCAGGCGGAAGAGGTCGCCCAGGAGGTCCTGCTCGAGGTGTGGCGAGCCGCGTCCCGGTTCGACCCGGCCCGGGGCAGCGCGGCGACCTGGGTGCTGACGATCGCGCACCGCCGCGCCATCGACCGGGTGCGGGCGGAAGAGGCGGCCACCGCGCGGGAGCAGCGGACCGCGGAGGTGCCGGCCGCCACCGACGAGGTGGCGGAGACCGTCGAGGCGAGCATGGACGCGGAACGGCTCCGGCGCTGCCTGGCCGGGCTCACCGAGCTGCAGCGCGAGTCGATCACGCTCGCCTACTACGGCGGGTACAGCTACGCGCAGGTCGCCGCGCTGCTGGACACCGCGCTCGGCACGATCAAGACGCGGATCCGCGACGGGCTGACCCGGCTGCGCGCCTGCCTGGGGGTGAGCTGATGAGACTGCGACTTCCCAGACCCTGGCGGCGTGACCTGCACGCCCTGGCCGGCGCGTACGCGCTCGACGCGCTCGACGACGCCGAGCGGGACCGGTTCGAGCGGCACCTGCGCCGCTGCCAGGCCTGCCAGAACGAGGTCCGCGGCTTCGCCGCGACGGCGGCCGCCCTCGGCCGGGCCGCGGCGGCCGAGCCGCCGGCCGGGCTGAAGGAGCGAGTGCTCGCGGCGACCACGGTCACCCGGCAGCTGCCGCCCGTCACGGCCACGCCGCGCTGGCGCCGGGCCGCGGCGGGCAGCAGTGCGGCCAGGAGGGGAACTTCGCGTACGTTCTGGACGATGCCGAAGATCGCCACCGGCATCGCCGCGGTCGCGCTGGCCGCGGTTGTGGCGCTGGCCGTGATCACCATCGGCACGAACAACAGCCTGAACAAGGAGCGCGCGCGCAACCAGGCGATCGCCGCCGTGCTCGCCGCGCCGGACGCGCGGATCGTGTCCGGACCGACGACCGCGGGAGGCACGGCTACCGTGGTGGCGTCGCACCTGGCGGGAAAGATCGTGTTCACCAGCTCAGGGCTGCGCGTGCTGCCGTCGTCCCAGGTGTACGAGCTGTGGTTCCTCGGGCCTGGCAAGGCCCGGGGTGCCGGGCTGGTGCCGCCCGCCGGGGTCACCGGGTCCACCGCCCCCGTGCTGGCGTCGGGGCTGGAGACCGGTGACAGCGTCGGCGTCACCGTCGAACCGGCAGGCGGGACGACGGCGCCGACGACTACGCCGATCGTGGTGCTGGCGGTGCCGGCGTGACCAACCCCGCATCCTAGGCTGGCCTAGCGTGCCGGATGAGAGGAGCGACATGCACCACGACCTTCAGGTACTAGCCGATCCCGCTGCCGTAGCCCGGGCCGGCGCGGTATTCGTAGCCGAGCGCGCCCGCGCCGCGGTTGCGGCCAGCGGCAGCTTCCACTTCGCGGTCAGCGGCGGCCACACCCCCTGGGCCATGTTCGCCGAGCTAGCCTCGGAGGAGGTCCCGTGGGAGGCGACCGTCATCTACCAGGTGGACGAGCGCGTGGCACCGCCCGGTGACCCGGACAGGAACCTGACCCACCTCACCGAGGCACTGGGCTCGGCTCCGGCGCGGGTGCAGCCCATGCCGGTCAACGAGAGCGATCTAGTGGTCGCGGCCGTCAGCTACGCGGCCGTGCTGCCGGAGCACTTCGACCTTGTCCACCTGGGTCTTGGCCCCGACGGGCACACCGCCTCCCTTGTCCCCGCCGATCCGGTCCTGTCGGTCACCGATCGCCTGGTCGCCCTCACGGAGCCGTACCAGGGGCATGTGCGGATGACGCTGACCTACCCGGCGCTGGCGCGGGCCCGGC
>Ga0209693_10001482_pt1 | contig 10100 bp, 8 predicted proteins | sample HubBroMetageWRM3_FD_188345 | JGI IMG/M metagenome (GOLD analysis project Ga0209693, IMG submission 188345) | Warmed soil microbial communities from the Hubbard Brook experimental Forest, New Hampshire - Hubbard Brook CCASE Soil Metagenome WRM 3... | ecosystem: Environmental > Terrestrial > Soil...
ACGACGCTGACACCGGCGGCGTACAGCTTGCTGGCCACGCCCAGGGTGTCCTCGCCCCCGATCGCCACCAGGGCGTCGACCCCGAGGCTGGTCAGGTTCTCCTTGATCCGCTCAAGGCCGGACAGGCCGCCAGAGGACGCCGCCTCGCCGAGCGGGTTGGTCCGGGACGAGCCGAGGATCGTGCCGCCGCGCGGCAGGATGCCGCGGACGGCCTGGACGTCGAGAACCATCGTGTCGCCCTCGAGCGGACCCCGCCAGCCGTCTCGGAAGCCGATGAACTCGAAGCCGTGCTCGGTCTGCCAGGCCGTCATGCCGGGAGGCAGGAAATCCGGGCTCAGGCTGTTTCGCACATAGCCCAGCGACATGGTGTTGTGAAAACCGAGCGGCAGCGGCTCGTTGAAGCGCAGGCCCGCCGTGAGCTGCATGAAGTTGCGATTGATATTCGGCGGACTCCAGTCGAGCGCAAACGTCGCATCCAGGCCCCGTGCTTCCTTCGGGTCGACGCGCCAGAGCGCCTGGCTCGCCTTCCAATACAGGAGATAGTTGCCCGACACCGGCGTCGGGCTGAGCGGCGCGGTGAAGCTTCCGGGATTGTAGGCCGCGCCGAACTGATAGACGCCGGAATATCCTTTGCGGCTCTCGACGTCGTCGACCGGCGCCGATGTCGCCTTCCGACCGGGGGTGAACCCGATCTCTGAAACGATGACCGGACTGCCCCGGAACTGCGGCAGGAGTCCGGTCGGGTTGCTTGTCGCAGGCGACGGATCGCCTGCCATCACCATCGATTTCGCATAGAAGTTGTCGATCGGTGAAATGCGAATTTCCGCAGCCGGCGTCGCGAACGGATTGAAGGTCTCCAGCGTCGTGGCCAGGTTGCCCAGCGCATAGTTCAGCGGCGACATGATGAAAGACTCCCCGTACTGCGCGTTGCCATAGAAATCCTGGCCGGCGAACTGTCCCACGCGTACGGCGATACGCTCGCCCAGCCATCGCTTCTCGATCCACCACGAATCGAGGCGAGTCGCGTTCGCACTCACCAGTCCGCTGGGCCCGGTCAGGAGCCCCAGATCCAGTCCAAGATTGCCTCCTCCTTGCGCGAGTCCCGTCGCGTGGAAGTACCATCCGTCGAACCCGGCCAGCGCGCCAAAATCGATGTCGACGGTGGCGCGGAAGCGGTTCCACATTGCAAAGGGCGTCTGCTGACTCTTGAAGCCCCAGAGGGTGTCGCTGACATACTGGAAGTCGAATAGCACGCCCTGCTCCACCAGGCGTGTTCGCAGGCCGCCCCAGTCTCCCAGCAGATACGATTCAGACGCCAGGCCGGTCTGGGCGTAAGCGGGGGCCGCGAGGACGCACAGACCGGTCAACACCAAAAGGACAAGTGTGCTGTGCCTCGCCTTGGCCATATGGTGGCTCCTGCCGCGACCATCCTGGCGGCACGCCGGCTCGTCGCACCCGGCCTGACTTGGGGCGCCATGTCCTATTTGGATTCGGCTGAATCCGGCTGCGGCTTGCTTCCCTTCGACGACACCCGCCACACGACGTTTGCCAGGTCGTCCGCTATCAACAGTCCGCCGGACCGATCGACGGCCAAACCAACCGGCCTTCCGCGCGCCTGATTGTTCGCATCGAGGAAGCCGGTGACGATGTCCTGCGCCTGGCCGCTCGGCCGTCCGCCGCTGAACGGCACGAAAACCACCTTGTAGCCGTTAAGAGGGCTGCGATCCCAACTACCGTGTTCGCTTACGAACGCGCCGCCGCGATAACTTGCGGGAAGGTCGGTGCCTGTGTACATCACGACACCCAGTGGCGCCACGTGAGAGCTCAAGGCGTAGTCCGGCGCAATCGCCGTGGCCACCAGGTCAGGTCGCTGCGGTTGAACCCGCGGGTCCAGATGCTGGCCGTAGTAGCTATAGGGCCAGCCGTAGAAACCTCCGTCGCGCACCGAGGTCAGGTAATCCGGAACCAGGTCGGGCCCGATCTCGTCGCGTTCGTTGACGACGGCCCAGAGCTTGCGCGTCTCAGGCTCCCACGCAAGGCCGGTCGGATTGCGCAGGCCGCTGCCGAAGATGCGATGGGCGCCCGATGCCCGGTCGACCTCCCAGACAGCCGCTCGTTCATATTCGGCCTGGATTCCGTTCTCGGTGATGTTGCTGTTCGATCCGACCCCGACATAGAGCTTGGAGCCATCCGGGCTGGCCAATAGACTTTTTGTCCAGTGATGATCGATGGGTCCGCCAGGAAGGTCGGTGAGCTTGGTGCCCAGTGCCGTGATGCTGGTTTGCCCTTCCTGATAGGGATAGCGGACGATGGCGTCAGTGTTCGCGACGTAGAAATCCTGGCCGACCAAGGCGACGCCAAAGGGCGAATTGAGGTGGTCCAGGAAGACGCTTCGGACATCAGGAATGCCGTCTCCGTTGGTATCGCGCAGCAGCGTGATGCGGTTTCCGCCCTTGCCTTTGGCACCGGCGAACCACTGGACCCAGCCAGTGACCAGATCCTTGGGGCGGTGGATCGGCGCTTCCGGACCATTGCCCTCGACCACCAACACGTCGCCGTTGGGAAGGACGTAGAGGGACCTTGGATGCTCGAAGCCGTTGGCCAAGGCGTGGACCTGCAATCCCTGCGGCACCGTCGGCGTTTCCTGTCCCCACGGGACGACTTTCGCAATCCGTATGGGCGGGACCAGGTACTGCTGCAACGGGGGCAGCTCGGGATTCGCCCCGATCTGGATCTTCGGATCGCCGCCATTGTCGTAGCAGCCGGCGAGTCCCAACGCGGCGAAGGCGACGACGGCCAGACGCGGCGCTGAATGTGGAATTTTGCAGATGCGCATCATAGGTCTGCTCCCTCGCGACGACGGGCTATCAGGGCCCGACCTGCCCAGCCCGTGATCAGCAAAATGACGACGACAGCCCCGGAGAGCGTCAGGCCCGTGGGCACCACCGCGGTATAGCCGTCACGGCTGTGAACGAAGGCATTCAGCAGCGAGAGCAAGACAGCGAGCGCGTAGCCAACCGCGTGAGGCCAGGCCAGCGTATGGCTCCGTTTGCCACGTAGAAGGTCGACCACGAAGGCGATGACCGCAAAGCCCGCCATGACCAGGCCGGCAGTGATCAGCCAGTCGGAGAACGTCTCCCACAACACGGCGGCGGTCCGCCAATAGGCGAGATCGGTGACAAAAGCGGCGGTGAAATAGGCGATGGGAAACGACACCAGTATTGGATGAATCGGTTCTCCACTGAAGCGCAAGTCCATCCGGTCGGGTGCGTTGCGGCTGAGGTTATGTGCAGTCATTGGACACCGTTCGGTTAGCCAAGAGCCGCGCCAACCATACGCATGGAGAGATGGACCGGACCATTGTCCGAAGGTTCATCCGTCTGTTACGTAGGTTTGAGAGGAGCATACCTAGGTTTTAGGATCGGCCCTCTGAGCCTCGGCAAGTGATGAGGGCGAGTGATGGCGGTTTGTCCGCAGATCAAGATGCAGGCGCGCAAAACAGCAAGAACGACGCAAGAGCAGCAATCCCCGGGAAGCGGCGCCTTGCGCGGTGGATTACAATTGGCAACGCCACCGGCGCACCGGTCGCCGACAGAACCAATATCATGACAGGCGGTCCGCGCGGCTAGCCGGTGACGCCCCTTTTGAAATAGGCGGGGTTTCATTGCGTCGTTCCAGACGAGCCGCATTCGAACGGAGGACGCACGATGACCGAGCCAACCGACGTCGACAACGATCGAGCGCTGACATCGCGCCGGCGGTTTCTGCGCGAAGGCGGTGCACTGGTGGGCGGCGCCGTCCTGGCGGGCGGTCTCGCCGGCAGCGAAGCGCTGGCAGCAGGCGATAATGCCGATAACCTCCCGCCCAACGTGCCGGAATGGATGAAAACGCCCGGCGATCCGATGGGAAGCCAGCCCTATGGAACGCCTTCGCCGTTCGAGAAGGGCGTCATCAAGAATATCCCGAAGGATCTGCCGCAATATCTATCCGCGTCTGGGCGGACGCCGCTGCAGGATCTCGATGGCATCATCACGCCAAACGGACTGTTCTACGAGCGTCATCATGGCGGGGTGCCCACGATCGATCCGGCGCAGCATCGACTGATGCTGCATGGCCTGGTCGATAGGCCGTTGCTTTTCACGATGGATGACATCCGGCGCTTCCCTTCGCAATCGCACATCTATTTTCTCGAGTGCTCCGGCAATCCCACCTACACGAAGCCCTACGGCAAGACGGCATCCGACCTTGTCGGTCTCTTGAGTTGTGCCGAATGGACCGGGGTCAGCCTGAAGCTCGTATTGCAGGAAGCGGGATTGCAGGCGGGCGCGAAGTGGGTCGTCGCCGAAGGCGCGGATTCCGCGGCGATGACGCGCAGCATTCCGATCGAAAAATGTCTCGAAGACGCGATGCTGGTGTACAGCCAGAACGGCGAACGGCTGCGCCCTCAGCAAGGCTATCCGCTTCGGCTGCTGTTGCCGGGTTTTGAGGGCAACATGAGCGTAAAGTGGCTGCGCCGTCTGCGCGTCGCTGCGGAGCCGACCTACTCACGCGAAGAAACATCCAAATATACCGACCTGATGCCGGACGGGTCGGCGCGTGAGTTCACGTTCTACATGGAAGCCAAATCCATCATAACGCGGCCCTCGGGCGGTCAGCGGCTGGACACACCGGGCTTTCACGAGATCAGCGGTATCGCCTGGAGCGGACATGGCAGGGTCAAGCGGGTCGACGTCTCGGTCGATGACGGCAAGAGCTGGCAGGAAGCGCAGCTTCAAGAGCCGGTACTGACGCGGGCGCTGACCCGCTTCAGGCTCCCCTGGCAATGGGACGGCAAACCGGCCGTGATTCAGAGTCGCGCAACAGACGAGACCGGTTACGTCCAGCCGACATTGGCCGAGCTTCTCGCGGTGCGTGGCGACAACTACCACTACCACAACAACGCCATTTGGCCCTGGCGCATCTCAGCGGATGGCGAGGTGTCCAATGCCAACGCGTGAATTTTATGGCGCAGTGCTCGCCGTGCTTGCGCTGGCGGCCGTTACACGTGCACAGGCGCAAAGCCCCTACGGCATCGGTCGACCAGCGACGCCGGCGGAGATCGCGGGCTGGAACATCGATATCGACCGCGACGGTAATAACCTTCCGCCGGGAAGCGGCAGCGTTAGCCACGGGCGCAAGGTGTTCGATCAGCAATGCGCGGCCTGTCACGGCGCAAAAGGCGAAGGCGGGGTTGGCGATAAGTTGGCGGGCGGGCAGGGCACGCTGGCGACGCCAAAGCCGATCAGGACCGTCGGCAGTTATTGGCCGTACGCGCCGACATTGTTCGACTACATTCGCCGCGCCATGCCGCAGAACGCGCCGCAATCGCTAAGCAATGAGGACGTCTATGCGGTCTCCGCCTACATCCTCAATCTGAACGGACTGCTTCCGGCGGATGCGACGCTCGACGCCAAGACGCTGAGTGCGATCAAGATGCCGAACCGGAGCATGTTCGTCGGCGATCCCCGTCCTGACGTGAAAAACCCGGCATGCATGACGGGTTGTTGAGGAACAAGTCGCGACTCACCGGCTCCCCCAATATCACAGGCCTGGATCATATTTGAGTCGCTTGATCAAGCGCATGAGCGCGACCAGGGCTTTCGTGAGGAACTCACGCGTGGGCTCATCGAGCAGGCGTCCCTGGCCATCGAACTTGCTTGCTGCGCCACCGACCAGCACCTCCAGGCCCGGCACGACGTGGACGTTGAGGACCGACAGCACCTGGCGAAGCTGATAGTTGGCCAGTGCGGTGCCGAGCACGCCGGGACCGGCGCCCATGACCGCGGCCGGCTTGCCGTCGAGCGGTTGCGCAGGTGGGCGGGACACCCAATCGATGGCGTTCTTGAGCACGCCGGGAAAAGAGCGATTGTATTCCGGCGTGGCGAAGATCAGTGCGTCCGCGGCCCTCACGCGATCCCGGAGAGTAGCCACCACGGGCGGATAGCCAGCGACGCGGATATCGTCGTCGTAAGGCGGGATAGAGGCCAGATCCGCATAAATCTGAATCGACATACCCTGTGGCGCCAGTTGCTGGGCCGCGTGAAGCAACGCGGTATTGAAGGCGGCCTTTCGCAAGCTGCCCGAAATCGCCAACACCTGGATCGTTTCTTCACTCATCATCGGCCTTTAACACCGTCGGCAGAAATGGCTTTGGCCGTATTGCCGAAGGTGGCGCCGTTTTGCGCTGATCGCTGCCTGCCACCCGTTGGGGTCTCTGGCGCCGGCTGCAACATCCCGTCCGTGGGTCGGGTGCGACTTCGAAGCCGCCCCACCCTCGCTAATCGAAAAATCCGACAACAAATTCGGCAATCCGGAACAAGCGTCAAATCGAGTCCATCCATAGGTTCCTCGACATGTTCATCCCACCGAAAGGAGAAACGTCATGGCCTGGAAAACACCTCGCATCGTCGAAATCGCTGTCGGCATGGAAATCAACACCTACGCCTGTGCCGACCTGTAATCTTTGTGGCGTCGTAGCCACCTCATAGTCAAGGACGCTCGCCTTGAAGGCCGTCCTCCTGGTAGCCGCCGCCGGTGGCGGCTTGCCGCAGTGAAGCTCGAACGCGGAAGCGTGTCGTAGGCGCGCGCCGACGACGGCCATGTCGTGCCGCGAACGCAAGCGTCGCTTGCCGTGAGCGAGCGCTGGTTCCTGGATCAACGCGTCCCCCGATCTTCGCCAATCGATATCGATCGCGACGGCAATTGCGCCGGTAGATCACCTTGGTGCGTCGCAGCTAACCGCAGCCGCCTAACACTGGCTTTTCACACGCGCACGATCCAGCGCGACGGTGGTTTTGGGGGACTGGGCCGCGGGTCTTCTGCCTGCTCAGATGCCTCTATCCACACCTGACGCCCCGGCCGCAGCGCCGGGGCTTTCCTTTGGTATGAGAGAACACCTCCAGAGGTTCATTCACACCTCACGGACGTATGCATGTCTTCGCACCTCTGGATAAAAGACTTTCCCGAATGCGCTGGTAAAGCTGTGCTTTGAATGAAGGGCAACAGGGCACGCGCCGCTCCAGCCATTTCAGAATGATTTTCCAGAAGCTTCCCTGGTGATGGCGCAACTACCCATCCCAATTTCCATAGGAGGCAATCATGCTATACCGGCTTAAAAAGCGCGAGCCCGTGCATCTCAATGATAAGCCCACGCACTGTCACTGGTGCACAGGGATGCTTCGTGGCCTGCGTAATATTTACAAGGGCCAAAACTGCTCGCGGCACTATTGCTCGCAGGGGTGTCTTAGAGAAGGAGAAGAACGAGCCGCGCGATATGCCATCGCCGGCTCTAGCCTTCATGCAGTGGCCAGCTGAAGATCGGCAAAATCGGATCAATCGCAGCAATACATGGCGCGTTGGTCCTGCGGACTGCCGATCACAACGAAATCGACAAGCCGACGCGCGAGTTCGAGCGTCCCGCAAGACTGCGTACGGTGGCAAAGAATATGCAGTCGAGATTGCCACCGTCGTCCGCCATTTCCTGCACTCGAATGCGGAAAGAATGAACCTGGTTGGCATACGCTAGTATAGGTCGATCGACTATCCGTACAATGGATGTCGCTTTCCAAATGATGCCAACTTTGCCTGCAATCTCCACAGGAGGCAGGCGATGCTAGTTCATTTGGCCCACCATACCGCCATCGGAATCGCCTTCGACCGGATCTTTATCCTCATTTCGGTGCAGCGCGATGTCGCCGCAGCGACACCTCCGACCGAGAGTCCCAGAGCGAGCCGCCGCTGCACACCGCTTCAGAAATGGCGAATGAAGCGGGTCACGGACCATGTCGATGCCCATCTGTCCCGTCGTATCACCTTGGCCAACATGGCCGCCGCCGCCGGACTCACCCGCATGCACTTCGCTGCCCAGTTCCGCGCATCCACCGGCATGCGGCCACACGACTTCGTCCTGCAACGACGAATCGAGCGCGCCCAGGAGCTGCTGCGCAATCCCGACCTGGCGCTGGTCGATGTCGCGCTGAGCGTTGGCTTTCAGACCCAGGCGCATTTCACCACGGTCTTCAAGCGCTTTGCCGGCGGGACCCCGCACCGTTGGCGCCGCCTGGCGCTAGGGCACCATGCTCCAGAATTCGCCAGCGCGCCTGATCCGGGCATGGAACGGGCCGGCGCCGAAATGCATCAGGATGGTTAGGAAGCGGACAAGGGCAAGGAGGGCGTAAGGCCGCCGCCGATAGCATCGTCCAGCCGATCAGCGGCAGCGCGAATATCTGCGCATAGAACAAGAGATGCGAGCCAGGGGACGCCAGCCATGGCCGGGGGTGATGCGATTCACAGGCCGGAGCTGCCCAGCGCGGCGTCGAGGCAGCGGATAATCATTTGGCTGTCGACGGGTTTGCTGAAGAACCCCGCAGCGCCCGCCGCTTCGGCGCGCTGGCGGAGGCTGTCCGCGGGAAAGGCAGTGATGAAAATGATCGGCAGCACCTGTTTCCGGGCAAGAAGCACGTCCTGCAAGTCCAGCCCGCTCATTCCCGGCATATGGACGTCGGCGATCAGGCACGCCGTGTCTTGCCGGCGGGGCGAAGCGAGGAAAGCTTCGGCCGAGTCGAATTCGCAGGCTTCGTAGCCCAGCGAGCGGACGAGGCTGCTCATTGCTGCGCGGACGGACTCGTCGTCGTCGACAATGGAGATGATGGCGGCACTCGGCACTGGGCGTCCTCCGGTGGCGGTCGCGACTACGGGGCGACGCGCTCGATAAATTGGGCGACAGCATGACCGGTCGACGTCGCCTGCGACCATACGAACGTCTAGGCTAGGATGGATGTGCCTTCTGGTGCAGCCCAAGGCTTTCGGCCATCCTTACAAGGTCGGCTAGGGATTTTGCTCTCATCTTCCGCATGACCTGGCCGCGATGGATCTTGACCGTGATCTCGCTGAGGCCGAGCTGGGCGGCCACCTGCTTGTTAATCAACCCGGAGGTGACCAGCGCTATCACCTCGCGCTCGCGCCCGGTTAGCAAGTCGTAGGCCGCACGCAGCGCCGACGCGGCATCGTCCGCCTGCCGGGCCTGGCAGTCGCGCTGGATGGCGGCGGCCACGGCATCCAGCATGTCCTGGTCGCGGAACGGCTTGGCCAGGAAGTCGACGGCGCCGGCTTTCATGGCCCGCACCGACATCGGAATGTCGCCATGGCCGGTCATGAAGATGATCGGCGTGCGGATATTCGCCCTCAATAGCTGGCCTTGGAAGTCGAGGCCGCTCACGCCCGGCAGCCTTATGTCGAGCACCAGGCAGCTCGCGCTGTCCGGCTGCTTGCGCTGCAGGAATTCTGCGGCCGAGCCGAAAAGCTCGACCTGCAGGCCGACCGAGCGAAACAGGCCGCTCAACGCTTGGCGCACCGACGGTTCGTCGTCGACGACGAAGACGATCGGCGCGGCGGCCTGGGCCGTGCTTGGGACCTGCGAGACGCGGCTCATGATGTGTCGCCGGCCTTGAGAGGCAGGGCGAACTGGAAGGTCATTCCGGGCCCTGTATTGTTCGACGCCCATATGCGGCCTCCATGGGACTGGATGATTGAGCGGCAGATCGACAGCCCCATGCCCATGCCGTCGGCTTTGGTCGTGAAAAAAGCATTGAACAGGCGGTTCATGCTGGATGGATCGATGCCGATGCCGGAATCCCGGACAGAGACGACGACCTCGTCGGCCTGGGCGAAGGATCGGACCACAAGATGGCGCGGCCGGTCGGGCACGGCTGCCATTGCCTGCACGCTGTTCGCGACCAGATTGATGACGACCTGCTGCAGCTCGACGCGGTCAGCGACGACCGCCGGCAGGTTGGATGCGAGATCGAGCTGCAAGGCAGCGCGATGATTGTGGATCTCGCGCTGGACCAGGGCAACGCTCTCAGCGATGACCTCGTTCAAGTCGAGGCGCACGGTCTGGGCCGGCGCCTTCCTGGCAAGCGCGCGCAGGCGCTTGACCACCTGGCTGGCGCGCTCGCCGTCGCGAACCATGCGCTCGATCGCGCCGCGCACCTCGCCGAGCTCCGGTTCGCCGCGGTCAAGCCAGCGCAGCGCGGCTTCGCCGTTGGTGACGATGCCTGCCA
>Ga0209693_10001483_pt1 | contig 10097 bp, 9 predicted proteins | sample HubBroMetageWRM3_FD_188345 | JGI IMG/M metagenome (GOLD analysis project Ga0209693, IMG submission 188345) | Warmed soil microbial communities from the Hubbard Brook experimental Forest, New Hampshire - Hubbard Brook CCASE Soil Metagenome WRM 3... | ecosystem: Environmental > Terrestrial > Soil...
CGAGCGTCGCATCTGCGGGATCTTTCGCGGGAGCGGGTGGCAGCACCGCGTCGGGCTTGACGGTGGTGGCCATGCCGACGATGTAGTCCTTTTCGTCGAGGTTCATGCCGCGGACTCCGGTGGCGTTGCGGCCCATGGAGCGGACTGCGGTTTCTTCGAAGCGGATGGCTTGGCCGTCGTGCGAGGCGAGGAAGACGATCTGTACGCCGTCGGTCAGGCGGGCGGCTACCAGTTCGTCGCCCTTTTCAATGTTGATGGCAATAATGCCTCCGGCGCGGACGTGAGAGAAATCCTTCAGGTCGGTCTTTTTGACCGTGCCGTTGCGGGTGGCGAAGAAGACGTACTTGCCTTCTTCTTCGAGATTGCGGACAGCGAGAATGGTGCGAACTGTTTCGCCGGGTTGCAGCGCGAGCAGGCTGCCCACGTGCTTGCCCTTGCCGGCTGCGCCCACGTCGGGGATTTCGTACACCTTCAGCCAGTAGACGCGTCCGGTGTTGGTGAAGATGAGAATGTAGGCATGGGTGGAGGCGATGAAGAGATGTTCGACGAAATCCTCGTCGCGCGTCTTCATGCCCATGCGGCCCTGGCCTCCGCGACGCTGATTGCGATACGTAGAGATCGCCGTGCGCTTCATGTAGCCGCTGTGGCTCACTGTTACGGCCATCTGCTCGTCGGCGATCAGGTCTTCGAGATGAATCTCGGCGGCTTCGTCTTCGATGACGGTGCGGCGCTCGTCGCCGTAGAGCTTTTTGACTTCTTCGAGCTCTTTGATGATTACGGCGCGGAGTTTTTTCTCCGAGCCTAAAATTGATTCGAAATCAGCGATGTTGTCGCGAGTCTGCTTCAACTCTTTGTTGATTTCGTCGATGGAGAGCCGGGTCAAGCGATGCAATTGCAGTTCGAGGATGGCATCGGCCTGAATGCCGGTGAAGGGCTTTTCGGGATCGAGCTTGGGCGTACGGCCCGTAGTGTTGATGTCGATCTTCTTGCCGCCGAAGTAGGCGATCAGGTTTTCACGCGCGTCAGCTCGGTTTGCGCTGGCGCGAATGATGGTGATCACATTGTCGAGGTGATCGAGCGCGGTGAGGTAGCCTTCAAGAATGTGTTCGCGGTCTTTCGCTTTGTTCAGCAAAAACGCAGTACGTCGGCGAACTACGTCAACGCGATGATCGATAAAAAGTTGGATGGCTTGAATTAGCCCGAGTTCCTTCGGCTGGCCGTTCACGACGGCCAGGAAGATCATTGAAAAACCTTCCTGCATCGAGGTGTGCTTGAACAGCTGGTTGAGCACGATTTGGGGCTCGCCACCGCGCTTGAGTTCGACCACGATGCGCATGCCATCGCGATCGCTTTCATCGCGGATATCGCTAATGTCGTCGATGATCTTGTCGTTTACTAGCTGGGCCATGCGTTCGATCAGGCGGGCCTTGTTGACCTGATAGGGAATTTCGGTGACGATGATTGCCTGGCGATCTTTGTTGAAGGTTTCGATGGCGGCTTTTGCGCGCATCATGAAGCGGCCGCGGCCGTGTTTGTAGGCTTCGAGGATTCCACTCTTGCCGTGGATAATTCCGGCGGTAGGGAAGTCTGGTCCCTTTACGATTTGCAGAATCTCGGCTAGTTGAGTGTGGGGATTGTTCACCAGGGTAATGGTGGCATCGACGATTTCGGTCAGGTTGTGAGGTGGGATTTTCGTGGCCATGCCTACGGCGATTCCGTCTGAGCCGTTCACCAGCAGGTTGGGGATTCGGGTTGGAAGAACGTCAGGCTCGATTTCGTTGCCGTCGTAGTTGGGGCGGAAATCAACGGTTTCTTTATCCAGATCTTCGAGCAGAGCGGAGGCCACTCGCGTCAGGCGGGCTTCGGTGTACCGGTCGGCTGCTGGCGGATCTCCGTCCACCGAGCCGAAGTTGCCTTGTCCATCGACGAGCGGATAACGCATCGCGAACGGTTGCGCCAGCCGCACCAACGCGTCGTAGACCGCGAGATTGCCGTGTGGATGGTATTTGCCCATCACTTCGCCGACGATTCGAGCGCACTTGCGGGTCGAGCGATTGGGAGCGAGACCCATCTGCTGCATGGTGTAAAGAATGCGGCGATGCACGGGCTTCAATCCGTCGCGCACGTCGGGCAGGGCGCGTCCAATAATGACGGACATCGAATAGTCGAGATACGACCGGCGCATTTCCTCTTCGATGTTGACGGGTTGAATGTTCAGGGCGCCGGGATTGCCACCTTCGCCAGGGGGCGGAGGCGTTAACGGTAGTTCGGGATTCTCGTCGTCGGCCATAAAGAAGCTTTTGGCTCCTAGCTGTTAGCTCTCGGCTTTCAGCTCTCAGTTGTCTAAACATCCGCTTCCCGCAGATTCCGGGGACCGTCTACAAGCGTTCTTCGCATTACTGCGGCAAACGGTTGTATTTACAGGAGTTTAGTGATAAGCGGATAATTGAAATTATATCACACGGGGAAGTGTTTTGGGAGCCTGCGGAGGTTGCTGTTTCAGGTCCCAGCGACACAAAACTTAAGGCCGGGTGATGACTTCGTTCGGAGCGGAGGGCAGCAGAAATTTTACGCCGTTGTCGTGATTTGCTTGCACTGTCGCCGCGATGTTCAGTGCGGAGAGTTCGATGTTTTTCGTCCAGTGGCCGCTCTGCCAGTAATCTCCGTTTGCGTAGAGAGTGGCGCCGACGATCGCATACCCGGGCACTTGTTCGCGATGACCGTCGCGAAAGATCAGTAGCGTCGGCGGGAGCTCCGGTTGGGCTTGCCCTGAGGACTTGGCGGCGGCAGCTTCGACGTAGTCGGGAGGCGAATTGGTGCCGCGTTCCGCAGGCTGCTGCCTTCCTCCGAAGCGCACATACCGATTGCCTTGGAGTTCGATCATTAACGGTTCGGATTTTGCTTCCGGTGCCGTATCGATGGTAGTCGTCGGCTGCACGACTAAATACTGGGGTGGGATGGTTAACGGTGCAACCGGATAGTCCGCGTAAAACGGATCGCCGAGGAAAATCGCGCCCGGGCCGAAAGAGTGGGAATGCGGTCGTCCGTTAAATGAAACGTTAACACCGCGCCCGAAGCCGAAGCCGCGCCTCTGCGCCATTGAGATTGGCGCGAAAACTGCCGCCCCCAGCAGCGCCGTAATCGACGCGATGATCAGCCGCCTGGGCATACCTTAGTTGGCTTCAGCGGCAGCAGGCACCTGGAAGTCGATGCCACGGTCGTCATTCTGCTTCGCCGTGGCACTCAGATCCAGATCGGCGAGAGCAATCTTCTGGCGACGTCCGCCGGTCAAGTCGTATAGCGTGCTGCCGACAATTGCGTAGTTCGCAACCTCCACTTGATGACCGTCTTTGAAGACGAGGACCGTCTGAGGTGGATCCGACGTGGGACTGACTTCCGACTGCGCGGCCGAGTCAGACGCCGGGTCGGGCTGCGGGTCGTCGTTGCGTGCCCGGCTGGGATGCGAGGCAGGAGTTGAAGCGGGCTCTGTCCCGGGACCCCGCCGGTCAAATACTGTGGGTCCACCGTTATATTGTTCGTCCGGTGGGTTATCGGCTACGTCGTCACCGGAATCGTAGTACCCGTAATATGGCACGGCGTAAGCCCCGCCCCATGGCAGAGAACCGTTGTGATGATGCTGGTGAAAGTTCGTCGAATTCGGGTTGGCCACGAAATGGGGATGGCCCAGGGATGTGCCTGCGAAGCAGCACGTCGGAGAACCTGGCGTGAAGCCACGCGGTCCGAGGGAGGTGACGCTTGGCGGGACTCCGTTGATTTGGCGACCGCCGAATCCGGGTGACGTGACCGACGCGGGCATGCCATTGATCTGGGCACCGGCGGTAGAAGTCAGAAGGAACCCAAAGAACGCAAGCGCGAACGGAGCCAAAGCAAGACCCGCTCCGGTAGCTCGATTCAGCCGTTGCATGGGGAAATCAAACTCTAATTTTCGAGGCATGGCGCACTCCCCCCTTAAGTATTAGAACATAGCTGGGTGTGCGAAGTTGCGCGCCTAAAAAGAATTACTTTCGTGCTGGCCTTGCGGGATTTGCTTCTGTGCTAAGTAGTTGAAAATCCGGGCTCTGTTCCGTTGGGGGCACGCCACCTAAGAGCTGATCCCTCTTCGTGACGTCAATCCACCGCATAGTCGATCCGGTGAATCCCAGGGGAGCTAGTCTGCCAGCGCCTCGATGATGCTCAAGTCGGGCGAAGTCGGGACCACTGGATTGAGACGGAAACCCGCGCGAGCCAACAACGGCGATATTCTCCCACTGTGCGCTCCTTTCCGCCAGTCATGAGCAGCATAACTACATCAGCAACTTGCCCGCAGATGGAGCATTCCCTTCCGGAAGAACCCACCCGACGAATAAGACGACGCTGCCTGCGGGAACCGCCCGACGGCAATTAGCAAGGATAATTTGGGCCCGCTCGTCGTCCCAGTCGTGGATGACGTGTTTCACAACGTATGCCCGACAGCCGGAAGGCACTTCACGGAAGAAATCACAAGGCCGCATGGTGCTGCGCGATGCGAGTTCGCCGCCGAGGAAGCCACGCTCCCTGGCTCGTTCAGGCGCATCAGGCAGGCCGACGCGATACCGGTACGGCCCGAGACTCAATATCAGTAACGTCGCCAGTACCGCGGCGCAGAAAAATCCGCTTAACGGCACAACATAGGAACCAGTCTTATCGAAACCGAAGCCCATCAGGTAAGCTCCCAATCCTCAAGACACGCCAAAGACGGCCCATATCCACCCGCAAATCGCGCCATATGAGCGCAGACCAAAATAGCGGCTCGTCAAATACGCAATAATGTCTACCTCAGCCCCTATGCCGAGACCGACTAAAAGGGCGGCGATGAACGCAGACCAGATCGCGTGGCCCACCTCCAGGAACGCAATCCTGATCGCAACCGAAGAGAAAAGCACGGAAGCGACACGAGGGACGAAGAATTGGTCGAGCAAGGAACCACAGCCCACCCGTCCTATGAACAGCCCAACGCCAAACAGCGAGCTAGCGAAAGCTGCCAGGGGAGCCGTGCTCCCGCAGTCGGCCAAGATTGCGGGCAAATGAATAAAACAGGCATGCACGCTGGCGGTCACCAGAAAAAGCACGGACACCATGATCCAGAATGCTGAGGTGGGCACGGCTTCGCGCAAAGTCAGGCCGATTTCGTTCGCTGCGACCGGCTTTGACGCATGGGACCCTGCAGCCCCATCTGGCAGGAGACCCATACTCTCGGGCTTCTCCTTCAGGAAAGCCGCAACCACCGGCAAGGGAATAGCAAAATCGCAAGGCCGAACACACTATAGGCGTTGCGCCATCCGAGCGTTGCGCCCAACCGCTGCGCCATTGAAGGAATGACGATTGCACCCGAGCCCATCCCGAGCATGACGCTCAGTGCCAGTCCTCTGTGGCGGTCAAACCAGTGAGAGACTACGTCGGTGTATGACATCGCTCCGGCGCCGCGGGAGACTACATCGAAAGCCAAATAAAAGACGTATAGTTGCCATATTGCCCCCGACAAAATTCTGCTGGACACCAGGATCAAGCCCAAGAGGGCGGTGAATGGAAGGAGCGCCCTTTGCGGACCGGACCGATCTACTAATCGCCCAGCGAGTGGGACACACAGCGCCGCTGTCAGGTTGTGAATTGTGAATGCGAGCGAAATCCTCGGCGCGTCCGGAATGAAATTTCTTGGCAAAGATCCCGAAGGGGGAAGACGTCGATTGTGGCGGTGTTCAGGAACAGCCCGAGGGCTGCCGTTAACGCGACTCACCAGCCGTAAAACACTTTGGGCTGTGTGCCTGTCATTTCGGACATCCAAGAAGAGGCAGAACAAAGCGCCTGCCAGGCTTCGGGCTAACCGTATACCCGCCACCTCTCCGCAGTCAATGTATATGCGGTGGCTTGGAGGCATGCCCCCTTGGTTCGAAGCGGGTTGCCCTCTGACTTAAGGGCTCTAAAACGGCCTTCCCACGCGCGCCAGTTCCGCCAGATTCCAGAATACGTTTGCCAGCAGCAGTCCCCACACGCAGGCTCTTACCAGCTCGTGCTGCCTTGTCTCCAGCAGGTCGGCGGCGATTCCGGCGACAAACACAAACAAAAACGGCACTGCCATGAGTTGAAATCCAAATCCTGGATAGTGTGGCGTACCCAGGCCGAAAAGAAGGAATAATGCGGCGATCATCAGGGGCGCGGTATTGCCGAAATATCTTGGGCGACGCCAAGCGAAGTACGCGATCAAAGTCGCCGGAATCGCCAGCAAAAGCGCTGGGCCGCTTTGCCCGATTTGCCTGGGAATCCGCACATAGGGTCCGGTCATAAGAAACGCCTGCCAGGTAATTCCGAAAAAACGGGCGTGGCGGATGCCCTGCCAAAATACGCTGGGACGGAACAGGTACGAAGCAAACAAGAGGAGGAATGCCACTCCGCACGCGGCCGCCCAAATCGTAACCGCTGCTCGCCGTCGAGTGGGTGCCAGGTACAGCATGAACCCGAGCGCGATGGGAATCAGAATGACCAACGAAAACTGAGAGCCGATGGCTAACGCCAGAGAGAGTCCCAGCAACAAAATGCGACGCCAGTTCCACACGACAACTTCCCGCGGAGCATACAAAGTGTGGGCCACCGCGATGGCGGTGAAGATGGCTCCGAACGCGCCCCACGCCGCACCTAGCTCTGGCGGTGCGGAATATAGTGTGCTGCTGCGGAGAATTGCGGGTGAGAAGCAATACAACGCCAACGCGATGTAGCCGCCAGCGTTTCCGTAGAGCCTGCGCGCCACGTACCATAAGGATGCGCCCAAGACCACGCCAAAGATTAGATAGGGTGCTCGCGCCAGCCATCCCCAGTAATGGAAAGATCCGGCCTCTGCGGTGCCCGTCCAGCCCAGTAGAGGAACTGCGGCCAACAGATACCACAGTGGTGAGTGATTGGGGTCGTAGCCTTCGTTGTGATCGATTTCGAGTGGCGTCGGAGTGCCGGCTTCCATACGCTCGATCGAGGGCGTTCCAGCGATCGATTGCCCGCTCCACTGTTGCAGTCCTTCGATCACCCGGAAGAGCTGCGAGGAGTCCACTTCCGTAGGCTGAGTCCCGCGGAAGAGCAGCCAGCCGCACTGGGCCAGAAACGCCAACAGAAGAAGTCCGGCTAGAACCTGAGGCTGGCCGAAGCGTTCGCGCGTCAGAAATTTACTCATGAAGGGACGGCGAGTGTTTTACCATGTCCGGGGACAATTGGGGAAACTTCCGCCATGGACGAAGTGAAAGAGGGCTCGCCGCCCGCAGATGGTGTCCCACTGGAAACACAGGTTGGTCAACCCGACCCCACGTTGATCCCTCCGGTGCAGCGGCCGTTGCTTGAGCCAACTCATACGATCTTTGTCGGTCCTGCAGGGTTGCGAGCGGGATGGCGATTTCTGCTTTACCTTGGAATGTGGCGGGTGTTCCTCGTTCTACTTCGCACGCTGGTGCCATATGTGCGACCGCACGGAGTGCGCGGGATTTGGCAGGACTTGATTGTTGAACTGGAGTTTCTCGCATCGGCCTTTCTGCCCGCGTTGGTGATGGGGGCGATTGAGAAACGTTCTCTGGGCGATTACGGCCTGCCACGGCGAAATGCCTTCGGAAAAGCGTTCTGGGCGGGCATGGCCTGGGGCATCGTGGCCATTACGCTTCTAGTGCTCGCCATAGGTGGCATCGGAGATTTTTCTCTCGGTGGGCTCTCCCTGCATGGCGGGCGCATCCTGAAATTTGCGGCTTTCTGGGGTGGGTTCTTTGTCATCGTTGGCTTGTTCGAAGAATTCCTGTTGCGTGGCTATACGCAATTCACGCTCACCCAGAGCATCGGTTTCTGGCCCGCAGCGCTGTTGCTTTCGACTTTCTTCGCAGCTTTGCATTTTGGCAATCCCGGGGAAACCTGGATGGGTTTGCTCGCGGTCGCGGTCATCGGACTTTTTTTCTGCCTGACTCTTCGCCGTACGGGAAACTTGTGGTTCGCCGTCGGCTTTCACGCTTCGTGGGATTGGGGCGAAAGCTATCTGTACTCTGTGCCCGACAGTGGTGGGATGGTCACCGGGCACCTGTTGCGTTCATCCTTCCACGGCTCGTCCTGGCTCACGGGCGGCTCGGTCGGGCCGGAAGGAAGTGTGCTGGTGTTTGTGATCCTCGGGCTGACGTGGGTGGCGTTTGATCGGGCGTATCCGGAGGTGAAGTACCGGGCGAACAGCCGCTAACCGTGGTGCTTTACCTTGCCTCGCGGAAAGCGTCCTCGATATCCCGCCACGGCAACGATGGCGTCCGCAAAACAATCTGCAGCTGCGGGATGGGAGGTCAAGAACAGAGCAGGCTCGATCAATTCGAGTTCCATGATGCAAAACTGGCCTTGGCGGTGGACTCGGTCGACAATTCCATCGACTCGGGCGTACAGCGTGGGCGTTAACGCTTGCACGGTCCGCCTCGCGCATTCGAGAATCGGTGCGGGCGGATCGGCGGCGACAGACTTGCCCCCGAAGTCGGACTGCACGCGAAAGTCTCCTGGCTTCGGCGTTTTGAGGACGGCATGACTGAACTGTCCGCCGAAGAACATGAGAGACCACTCGCCATCGGTGACGATGTTGTCCATAAATTTCTGGACCATGACTCCCGATCCGGCCATGAGTTCCTCGAACAAGGCTTGCTGTGATTCGGCGTTCTTAGCGTCCACCCGTTGGGTGCGGTGCGCTGTGGCGGAGATTCTGGGTTTGACTACAGCTTTGTCCCAGCCCTGGTCGCGTAACGCATCCGCCAGATTCCAGGTTTCTCCGGGCTCGCACCAGAGGGTTGACACAATGGGGATGCCGTTATTCTCAAGCGAGCGTAGGTAGGACTTGTCCGCGTTCCAACGAATCACCGCCGGAGAATTCCAGAGGTTGCAGCCGGTTGATTCGAGACATGCAATCCAGCGCAGAAACTCTTCGTTGCGCAGGTGATAGTCCCAGCAGGAACGAATTACGATAGCGTCGCAATCTTGCCAGGAATAGTTCGGATCGCTCCACAGGGCGGGTTCCGCTTTGAAGCCACGATCCGCGAGCGGTCGCAGCAGAGCTTGATCATCGGGGGTTAGATCGGGCCAGTCTTTGGAAGTGGCAAGGGCAATTCGCATAGAATCCGCTGGCTGGTATTTACTATTTTACTTCGAAAAGCGCGCCTCATTTCCTGGATCAATCAGGCTTGGCTCTCATCGTGGTGAAAGGTGTTCACGGCAAACACACGCAGCGCAACGCTTAGCATATGGCTGAAACCAGAGACCAAGAAACGGCTGGCCAGGCTGGCGAAGGCCTCGGGGCGCAGTTCGAACTTTCTGATTGCGGACGCTGTGGAGGTTTACGTCTCCGATCAGGAAAGAATGCTAGCCGAGGTTCGTCAGGCGGACCAGGTCGCATCTGGACACTACATCAAGAACGAGGACATGAAGGCGTGGCTGTTGTCGTGGGGAACTGAGCACGAGCTGCCGGTTCCCAAGTGCGCCTGCGGCAAACAACACGATGACGAGACGCTGTGCCAGTAGAAATCGTTGGGTCTGCGCTGGCCCGAGCCCGGTTGCGGGAAATTCGCGCTTAGTGGCGCTGGACAGGCCCGAAGCGGCGGAACGGCTCGCCACGAGAATTGTTGCCATCCTCGAAGCTCTCAGAAATCAACCTTATCTGGGCCGCGTCGGGGCAGAGCCGGGATCCGGGAGCCAGTGATTGCAGGCACTCCGAACATTATCTTGTACCGCGTAGACGGCCAGCGGGTTGTCATCACGGGGCACAACAGCGGGAAAGGTAGAAGATCGCGAATAGACACCGGGCTTGGCTCCCCCAGCCGTCGCGGGCGAGGGCGCCCGCGTCACCCTAGATATCCAAATTCTTTACATCGAGGGCGTTGTCCTCGATGAACTTGCGGCGGGCTTCAACATCCTCACCCATCAGCGTGGTGAATATGGTTTCGCACTCGGCGATGTCTTCGAGCTTCACGGACAACAGCGTGCGCCGCTCCGGATCCATGGTGGTCTCCCACAATTGCGGCGCGGTCATTTCGCCCAGGCCTTTGTATCGCTGCACGATGTAATCCTTGCGCCCC
>Ga0209693_10001484_pt1 | contig 10096 bp, 11 predicted proteins | sample HubBroMetageWRM3_FD_188345 | JGI IMG/M metagenome (GOLD analysis project Ga0209693, IMG submission 188345) | Warmed soil microbial communities from the Hubbard Brook experimental Forest, New Hampshire - Hubbard Brook CCASE Soil Metagenome WRM 3... | ecosystem: Environmental > Terrestrial > Soil...
GCACTTCCTGCCCGGCGTTGCCGAGCGCGCCCGGCCAGATGGTCTGGCCGGTGTTGTTGATGAAAGTGAACGTGGCGGTCCCCTGGGCCGCGGCCCGGCTGGGCCAGGCGATCGCGCCAAGCCCGACGGCGGCCGCGGCGCCGCCGAACAGGCCGAGGACCCTCCGGCGGCTGTGCCGGCGGGCCAGCCGCCGCGTCGCCGCCTCGGTGATGCTGTCGAACGACATCGCGTTCCTCCTGCGTGGTTGGTGGGTCCCCACCCTGCTCAGTACGCCCCTTCCGGCGCCGGCGCCCGCGCGATCTGCCCGCCGTGCCGAGCCTCGCCGAGCACCGCCGCAAGCTGCTCGGCGCTGCTCGCCGTGCTCGCGGCGATGACCCGGCCCACGCGGTCGGCCACCACCGCGTACGGGGTGGCGGGGATGCCGTTGACCTGCAGCAGCTGCGGCCCGGTCAGCACCGGCAGGCTGACCCCGTTCGCGGCCAGGAACGCGCGGGTCCTGGCCTCGTCGCGATCGCTGACCAGCAGCGCCCGCTCGTTTCCGGGCAGGCCGGCGGCCACCTCGGTGAAGGCCGACAGCGCGGCGGCGCAGGCACCGCACTCGGGCCGGACGAATCCGTACAGGATCAGCTCGTGCTGGCTGCCGATGAGGCCAGGGGGGACGTCGAGCCGCAGGCTGCTGCCGGGCTGAGGACCCGGCCGGGGCCGCGGGCGCGGCGCGGGACGCTGCCCGGCGCGCAGGTGCAGCAGGCCCACCTGCCTGGCCAGCGCGATGACGGCCAGGGAGTCGACCACCACGATGACGGACAGCAGCACGATCACGGTCCACAGCGCGGTCATGTGCGTTCTCCCGCCAACGACGCGGCGGTGGTCGGCCAGCCCGCAAGCAACCGCGCGGTCTCGGCCAGCACGAACACCAGCACGAGCATCAGCGCCGCCGCGAGCACCCGGACGCCGGGGGCGGGAGCGGCCGCCGGGCGGGCCAGGGCCGACGTCACCACGATGATCTCGAGCAGCACCGCCCGCAGCACCGACGGCAGCCCCACGGTGTCGAGATCCGCGCTCCCGCCGAAGCACCCGCAGCCGATCCGCTGGCCCCGGGCCAGCGCCAGCGACATCGCGGCGAGGAAGGCGCCGACGAGGCCGCCCGCGACCGCCAGGCCGGCCAGCCTGGTCCAACCCGCGGCGAGCAGCGCCGCGCAGCCCACCTCGGCCAGCGCGATCGCCAGCGCGGCCGGCCTGGCCAGCGAGCGCGGCAGGATCCGGTAGCCATCGATCGCAGCGGCGAAGGCCAGCGGGTGCCGGAGCTTGACCGCGCCGGAGAACCCGAGCACGACGGCGAGGACAAGGTATCCGGACGACGCGAGAATTCTCATCGCGAGGCCCCCGTGCGCACCGTGCCATTCGCCCATCCCATGGGCAGATCGTGGCTTCCCGCACGGCAGCGGTCAACGCGATACGTCCTTTTTAATGATGTATTAAGAGTTTCATTAGGTTTCATCCTCGATAGCCCCTCTGATACCCGGTTGAGTGGCCTGAACGCAGCGCCGCGGCCGGACCGGCCACCATGGATCGCGTGGCGCCGGGGATGCGGCCGCCGGGCTCGCGCTGAGAAGATGGCAACGTGACCGAGACGCGACCGGATAACGCCACGTCGGCCCGCGACCCGCAGCGCCCAGCGCGGCTGCTGCGCGCCGAGCATGACGCGCTGCTGCCGATCCTGCGGCAGACGCCCGAGGAGGCCTTCGGGAATCCGACCGCCTGCCCCGGATGGTCGGTCCGCGACGTTCTCGCTCACTGCGGCGCCGCCCTGACCAGGGTGGCCACCGGCACGCTGCACGCGTTCACCCCGGAACTCAACGAGATCGACGTGACGCAGCGGCGCGACTGGCCGCTGCCGCGCCTGCTATCCGAGCTGGAGCGCGGCTACCTCGAAGCCGGGCCGGTGATCGCCGAAGCGGGCGGCAGGCTCGACCCCATCGCGCTCGGCGAATGGATACACGGCGGCGACGTGCGGGGCGCGCTCGATGAGCCGCTGGCCTACGAGAGCGACGGCTTCGAGGACGCCTGCGCGCTGCTCGCCGAGTGGACGCGCCGCCGGAAGGTCCCGCTGACCGAGGTCGACCTGCCCGGTACCGCCCTGCGGCTCGGCGTTCCCGTCCCCGGGCGCCCGGAGGCCACGCTGGTCACCGACCGCGCCACGCTGATGCGGCTGTTCGCCGGGCGGCCGACCGAACCGGCCGAATACCGGCTGACCGGCGCGGTGCCCGAGGAGTTCGTGGTCTTCTGACGCCCGGCTACCTGGCCTCGAGGGCCAGCCGGCCGGCCAGCACGACCATGATGGTTCCCGAGCCCGCGTCCAGCGCCTGCCGTGCCCGGCGCCGCCGGGACAGCCAGCTGCCAAGCCGTCCTGCGGTCAGGCCCACCGTGCCGTCGACCAGCACCTCGAACGCGACGAAGATCACCCCGAGCACGGCGAACTGCAGGGGCACGTGCCCGAGGCCGCGGTCGACGAACTGTGGCAGGAACGCGACCGCGAACGTGACCATCTTCGGATTCACCAGATTGGTCAGGAACCCACGCAGGTACGCGTAGCGGCCGCTGACCGGCGCGTGGTCCGCCGCGGCCGGGACCGTGCCGCCGCGCCGCGCGCTGCGCAGCGCCTGTATCCCCAGGTAAAGCAAGTAGGCGGCACCGCATACCCGCAGCGCCGTGAACGCCGCAGGCGCCGCCGCGAACAGCGCCGCCAGACCCGCTGCCACGGCCGTGATCTGCACAATCTCGCTGGTAGCCGCTCCGAGCGCGGCCAGCAGCCCGGCTCGCGGCCCGCCGCGGGCGCCGGTGGCGAGGACGAACATCATGTCCGGGCCCGGCGCGATCATGGCCAGGAACACCGCGACCACGTAGAGCGCGAGCAGATGGCCGTTCATGCCGGTCCTCACTTTCGCTGCTTCAGGTTCGGCTGCCCCGGATACGGCGCAATATGCTCATCACTTGGCCGGTGAACCCGTCGAGCCAGTCAGCGGGAAGGCCGAGGACCCGCTGCGGCTCTGCGTCTCGCGGACGGGGCTCTGGCTGCGCTGCCTGCTGCGGATTCCGGGGCTTGCTGGCCGGCCGGGTATTCGGGCGACGGTCCACCGGGAAGCCGAGGACCCGGTTCCGCTCTTCCCGGTCGCCGGTCACGGATCCATCTTCTGCCCGGGGCGCGGGGGCCACCAGTCGGGCACCGGGACCGGCTCGGAGCCGGGCCGGGCCAGGGCCGGGTACTCCGGCACCCGAACCCCCGGCCAGCGTGACGAAAGCTGCTCATGCATCAGCGCGATAAGAGCCCGCAGCCTGGGCAGGGCGTCGCCGCCGTCGGCCCGGTCGATGAAGTTGCGCAACCAGGCCAGCAGCCGGGGGCGCATGGTCGTGGTACCCCACGTGGAATCTTCATCGAGCACTTCAGTGAGCGTACGTCCCCGGGCGACGATCCAGCCGGCCAGCGCAGCGGCCACGCCCGCGACCCAGTCCGTGCCCAGGCCGATCCCGGCGGCGCCCAGAGTCTCGCGGTAGGCTTCGACAGCCGGGGCGCCCACCTCGCCGGGAAGGTCGGCAAAGCACCAGCAACTCGGGAACGGCGCCAGCAGGTCACCCCCAGGCGCGGGTCAGCACGGCCTGGGCGGCGCGTTTCTCACCGGCGCGCAGTTCGGAACTCGATGCGGCGTCGGCCACGGCCTCATTCTCGCCGACGACGCAAGAGATTCGGGCCGCCGGAAAAGAGGCCACAGACGCCACCGGAACTCCGGACTGTCCGTAAACCCAACCAGCCGCCCCGCCAGAACCCGGCAAAGCGGTCATTTATCTCGCCCCGAGCCGCCAGTACCCGGACACCCAATGGTGTCAAATGCGCCGGCGCTGCCGCTGTATTGGTGGCAACGAGCCGGCGACACCAATCGACGCCGCGCCTTACCGGATCCCGATGCCGCCGTCGGAGTGCACGACCGTGCCGGTGATGCCGCGGGCCCGCTCCGACGCCAGGAACACGTAGCTGCCCGCGTGGTCTTCGCCGGTCAGCGCGACCCGCAGCGGCGTCCGGTTCCGCAGGTCCGCCGCCCGTTCCGGGCCCGTGTCCAGGCGGCGCTGTGCCTGCCCGAGACTGACCGGGCCGGCCAGGTCCGTGCCGAGGGTTCCGCCCGGTGCGACCCCGTTGACCCGGACCTGCGGCGCCAGCTCGTGCGCGAGCGCGATCACGCAGCCGCGGACGGCAAACTTCGACGCCACGTACAGGATGCCGCCGCGGCCCGGGTAGAAACCGGACGTGGACACGGTCAGCACGACCGATCCCGACGACCGGCGCAGCTCATCCAGCCCGGCCTTGACCAGCACCAGCTGGCTTTTGACGTTGACCCGGAACATCTCGTCGAACGCATCGTCGAGGTCAGCGGCATCGAGGTCCGCCAGCCCCCGGTAGAAGTCGAAGATTCCCACGCAGCTGACCAGCACGTCGAGCCCGCCGAGCGAGGCGCACGCCGCGCCGACGGCGGCGCCGGCATCGCCCTGGGAGCTGGCGTCGCCCTGGTGCACGACGCAGCCGTCCAGCTCGGCGGCCAGGCGGCCGCACTTGGCGGGGTCGATCTCCAGCGCGGCCACCGCGGCTCCCTCGTCGGCGAACGCGCCGATGACGGCGCGGCCGATCCCCGACCCCGCGCCTGCCACGAGCGCGCGCTTGCCGTCGAGCCACCCCATCAGCCCTCGGTCTCGGGTTCGCTGCCCGCAACGTCACCGTGCGTGCCGTCCGGGGCTTGCGCGGGGTCGCCCGGCGTGGCCAGCAGATGGCTGAACAGCCCGTGGTCCTGCCAGGTCAGGGCCTCGAGTTCCAGCGGGCACAGCAGGATCTGGCGGCCCGAGCTCGGCACGAAGATGCGCAGGCGCACCCCGTTGCGGGTGCGCACCCGGTCGACCTCGACCTCGGTGAACTCGTTCGCGATCTTGATAACGGGATCGCCCGCGTTTGCTGCCGAGTTCTCGGTCACAGGAACACCGCCAGGTTCTGGGTGCGGAGCACCGATTCGTCCACGATGATCTGGCGCCGGGCCAGGCGGTAGCCGTCCTCGGCCGGGCGCAGGATGTCGGTCCGGCCCGCGGACAGCAGGTCGGGCGGCCGGGTGTCACCCCGGCTGCGGAAGAGCAGCAGCGAGGACTCGACCCTGAGGTCGCCTCCGGCGCCGGAGAACGTGCGGACGTTGGACACGAAATGGCGGGTGCGCGACGGCGGGTCCTCGGCCCAGGCATGATCGGTGGCCAGCCGCTGCACGCGCTTGCGCAGCGCGTAGAGGTCTTCGTCGAAGTGGCCCATGTCGGGAAGCGCGTCGAAGCCAGCGCCGCGGGCGGTCGTCACCCGCACCGGCATGACGTAACGGATGTCCTCGCACAGCAGGTTCAGCCAGGCCGCGTAGTCCGCGGCATCGAGCAGGGCGGCCTCTTCGACCAGGAACTGGTGGGCGGCTTGGTGCTCGGGGTCGCTGTACCGCAGCGGGCGCTCGCCGGTCACCGGGCACCGTCTGCGGCACCGGCCAGGTGATCGCTCCACATGCCCAGCCAGTGCCGCTGGTTGAACTCACCGAATCCCTGGTATGCCGTGCCGGGCCCGGAGAAGCCGGTCAGCGGCGGCTTGATCGGCTTGTCGGCTGAGGTCAGGCCCATGCGGCTGTTCAGCAGCAGCCGCCTGGCCATCGTGCCGGCGGCCATGTCCGTGATCGACACCCAGTTCTCCACGTCGTCCTGCTCGAACATGCCGGAGCTGCCGAAGCACATCAGGTACGCCCGGTAAGACCGCTGCTTGAACCACTCGGGCGCGCTCGCGTCGACCGCGAACCAGGAAAGCACCTCGGTCTCCCGCTCCGACACCGGCTGCCACTGCCGGATCGAGATGAACGGCGCGACGGTGCCGTTCTCGTCGACCTGCGGCCAGTTGTGGACGAAGCTCAGGTTGGGAAACAGGGTGGCGGCCGACACCATGAAGCCGCTGTCTTCCACGAGCGCCCGCTGACCGGGCGACCACGACGACTCCATCGCCGGGATCATCTCGTCCGGGTAGCCGACGTAGCGCAGCTGCCCGCCGAAGGACCCGCCCGGTGGCAGCTTGTAGGTGGTTCCGGCGCCCGGGCCCGCCATGTAGAGCGCGCCCTCCTTGCGCTTGCTGGCCCGCGGCTCACGGAAAAGCCCGATGTCGACGACGCTCGCGTGGGTATGCGGCGTGTGATAGCTGTCCCCGGCGAAGTTCTCCGCGCCGATCTTCCAGTTCGCCCGCACCCGCCACCGCTGCGGGCCCCGCAGTTCCACTTTGGCCTGGCTCTGGCGGGTGTAGAGATCCAGATAGAACGCGAAGTCCCCGAGCCAGTCCCGCAGCGGGGGTGCCTGTGGGTCGAGGCTGACGAAGATCAGCCCGTTGTAGCGGTCCATGGCCGGGGCGGGCAGCAGCGCCTGCTCTCGGCGGGCGAAGCCGTCCTCGCCACCGTAGGCCTCGTCGTGGAACGGCAGCCCGGCCAGGCGCCCGTCGTTGCGGTAGGTCCACGCGTGATAGGGACACCGGAAGTGCGATGCATTCCCCATCTCCGCCCGGCACACCTGCATGCCGCGGTGCAGGCACATGTTGAACATCACCCGCACGGCGGAGTGCTCGTCCCTGGCCACGATGAACGAGTCGGCGAGCACCCGCCGCACCACATAGTCACCGGGCTCGGGGATCTCCGACTCATGCGCCACGAAGATCCAGGCGCGCGCGAACAGCCGGTCACGCTCCAGGGCGAAGATCTCCGGGTCGTTGTAGATGTGAGCGGGGATCATGCCGCGCCGCACGTCGGCCACGATGGCGGTCAGGTCCGGCACTGCGTTAATCCTCCGGTGGACAACTATCGGCGCTGATCAGCGGCGGTTCCCTGGTGCGATTCTGGCTTACAGAAAGCGCTTCTGCAATGTCCCGATTCCGCCGCGCCAGAGGCTATCGCCCGGCTGCCGGGCTCCGCGCTCGACGCCCTCAGCCGTCTGCCGGCGCGTCCGGCTGCTGCCGGGTGCGCCGGCCTCCGGCACCGGTCCTGCTTATTCGAGGAATCCCCGGACGTAGGTGGCGGTCGAGGCGACGTGCTCCTCGGTGACCGCCCGCGCGGTGTCGCGGTCGCCCCGTTTGATGGCCGCAACGATCCGGTCGTGCTGGTCATCGGAGTGCCGCAGTGCCGCCTCCATTTGCGGGGTCTGCCGGACCAGGTCCACCAGGCGCACGTTCACTTCGACGATCAGTTTCGCGACCGCCGGGGCGCGCGCTATCTCCGCGATCAGCAGGTGCAGCCGCTGGTCAGCGAACCGGTAGCTGAGCACGGCGCCGGCCTGGTCTCTGCCCTCAACAACGGGGCCCTCACGAACGGGGCCCGCAGGAACGGGGACGGCAGGAACGGGGGCCGCAGCGACGGGCGGCCCGTCTCGCACCTGCCGCTCACTCGGCGGGTACGTCAGCCGCGGTGCCGAGGCGAGCGTCAGCAACGCTTCGTCGAGCAGGTCCTTGTCAGCTTCGGTGGCCCGGTCCGCCGCCAGCATGGCGGCCCCGGGCTCCAGCACCATCCGGAGATCGAACGTCTCGTCAAGCTCGGGGCCCAGCGCCGCGGCTACCCGCCGGACGCTCGCTGACGACGGATCCGCCGACACTTCCCTGACGTAGGCGCCCCCGTTGCGCCCTCTGCGGATTTCGAGGTATCCGAGCTGGGTCAGGGAACGGATGGCCTCACGAACCGTTGGCCTGCTGATGCCGAGCTTCTCGGCAAGCTCCCGTTCTGGCAGCAGCCGCTGGCCGGGCAGCACGATGCCGAGCTTGATCAGCTGCAGGATCTGCGCAAGTGCCTCTTCAAAGGCATTGGCTACCTTCAGCGGACGCAGCTCTAGGCTCTGCAGTACGCGGTCAGCGCTGGAGTCGGAAATGTGTGCCTGACCTCACCATCTGGCGCTTTGCTGGCTCCGTTAGCTTTCAGTATCAAATATCGCCGCTCGCTGCCGCGTCCGGTTAACGCGTGACTCGAAAACGTCGGGGCGCGAGTAGTGCCCGGCGACATCGAACATCAGCCGTTCTTCGGTTACCACGTGCGGGTCAATGTCGGCGACCAGCACTTCCTCGGTGCCGATCACGGGTCCGGCGATCCAGTTACCGTCGGGGCCGACGATGCCCGATCCGCCGTCAAAGAGCTCATTGGGATACTGGGCCTTGATCTCGTCGAGCATCGGGAAGTCTGCGGGCGCGTCGTCGAGCGAGAGCAGGCCGCTCGCTGCCACGGCGTAAGTCCGGCCCTCCTGCGCGATGAACCTGGTGATGTCGCGAGTGAGGCCCGACCAGCCGGGCCACACCGATACGTAGAGGTCCACGCCCTGGGCGTACAGCGCGAACCGGGCTTGCGGCATCCAGTTCTCCCAGCAGATGAGGCCGCCGAGCCTCAGGCCGCGGTAGCTGTACGTCCGCAGGCCGTAGCCGTCGCCCCGGCCCCACACCAGTTTCTCGTCGTGGGTCGGCGCGAGCTTGCGGTGCACGCCCACGATGCCCTGGCCGGGATCGATGGCGGCCAGCGAGCAGTACACGGTGCCGGAGGCACCCCCGTCGCCGCGCTCGGTTATGCCGAGGAAGACGAAGATGCCCAGGTCTCCCGCTGCCTCGCGAATGAGCTGGAGCTCCGGGCCGTCGGCCGCCACGGCGTTCTCGACGTACAGCGCGTACGCGTTCTTCTGGCGGGGATCGTTGAACGCGGCGCCGTTCGTCCGGCACACCCAGAATGGGTACCCGGCCAAAAACGTCTCCGAGAACACCGCGACGTCGGCGCCGCGCCTGCCGCATTCCTCGAGGAGCTTTATGATCTTGGCCGTCGTGGCTTTCTTATCGAGCCAGACCGGCCTGGATTGGACGACTGCGACCTTCATCGGAACCCCTGCGTCTGTCTCGGCTCAGTACATCTCGAAATATTCCTGGTGCTCCCAGTCGGTCACATGCTGCAGGAACCGGGCGATCTCGAAGTCTTTGATGCGCAGCAGGTAGTCGACGAAGACGTCGCCGAAGGCCTCGCGGAAGAACTTGTCCTGGCGCAGCTCGGCTACCGCGTCCATCAGGCTGCGCGGCAGCGGCGTTGCCGACGCCGCATACGGCTCCAGCGAAGGCGCAGGCGGCTCGAGCCCGCGCCGCAGCCCGTCGAGGCCGCACGCGACCTGGGATGCGATGTACAGGTAGGGGTTAGCTGCCGAGTCGCCGACCCGGTTCTCAATGTGCGAGGCCGACGATCCTGGCTCGCCAATCACCCGCAGCATCGCCCCCCGGCTCTCGATCCCCCAGGCGACGCGGTCGGGAGCGAACGAGTCCGGCCGGTACCTCTTGTAGCCGGTGAGCGTGGGCGTGGTGAACAGCGACGCCGGGACGGCGTGCTCCAGAAGTCCGGCCAGCCACATCATGCCCGTCTTGGAGAGGTTCTGCGCCCCGTCGGGATCCGCGAACGCGTTCCCCGACGTCCCGGGCTCACGCAGCGACTGGTGCAGGTGCCATCCACTCGGGAAGAATTCCGGGAACGCGGGACGTGCCATGAACGTGGCGTGGTAGCCGAGGCGGCGGCAGATCTGCTTGATAGCGGTCCGCAGCAGCAGCGCGCTGTCGGCCGCCGCCATCGCCTCTTGCGGCTCGAACGTGAACTCGACCTGGCCGGGTCCCCATTCGTCCTCGACGGTAGCCAGTGGCAGCCCGAGGTCGGTTAGCTGCTGTGAAAGCGCCTCCAGCAGATCATGTGTCTCGTCCGTGCGGCTTTCGGTCAGGTACTGGAAACCGTGCGACAGGCCCTCCACCCGCGGAGGCGTAGGCGGCCAGCCGCAGTCCTCCGGCTTCAGCATCGGGTCGAGGAGCCGCATGATGTAGAGCTCGATCTCGAGCCCGACGACGAGTTCGTAACCCTCGGCGGCCAGTTGATCGAGCTGCCCGCGCAGCAGGCCGCGAGTCGAGAACGGGACCGGCTTGCCGTTCTGGAAGTAGGCGTCGGACAGCACCGAAGCGGCGCCGTCGACCCAGGGAAGCCGCCGGAAGGTCGTCGGGTCGGGAACCAGGATG
>Ga0209693_10001487_pt1 | contig 10085 bp, 7 predicted proteins | sample HubBroMetageWRM3_FD_188345 | JGI IMG/M metagenome (GOLD analysis project Ga0209693, IMG submission 188345) | Warmed soil microbial communities from the Hubbard Brook experimental Forest, New Hampshire - Hubbard Brook CCASE Soil Metagenome WRM 3... | ecosystem: Environmental > Terrestrial > Soil...
GTCGGCGCCCGCGGACAGGTAGCTCTCGTGGATGGTGCTGACCAGGCCGGGGTCGGACAGGTTGAGCTCGGGCAGGGACCGGTCAAGGGCGGCGCCCGCGGCGTGCAGCATGGTGCCCATCGCGCCGTCGCAGACCAGGATGCGCTGACCGAGGAGCCTGCTCGTCCTGGTTCGTTGCTGGGGGGCCCGGCCTTCTAGGGCTCGGCCTTCGACGGCTCGGCCTTCGACGGCCCGGCCTTCGAGGGCGGTCACGGCTCGTCTCCGAGGGCGTCGAGGATCTCCAGTGCCACCTGGGCGATGAGGCGGTCGGTGTAGTTGTCGAGGCGCAGGCCGGTTATCTCCTCGATCCGCTTGACCCGGTAGGCGACCGTGTTCGGGTGCACGTGCAGGATGCGCGAGGCTCGCTGCGGGCTGTTGTTCTCCCTGAAGTAGCAGGCCAGCGTCGTCAGGTACTCCGACTTGTGCTCGTGCTCGTGCATGCTGAGCTTGCCGAGCACGTCCGCGGCGAAGCTTCTCAGCTCGGCCAGGTCGGGCACCTGCAGCAGCAGGCGGAGGATGCCGAGGTCGCCGAAGGCGGCGGCGGTCCCGGCCCGGCCGAGGCGGCGCAGGGTCTGGGTGGTGCGCTGGGCCTGGGCGTAGGAGCGGGCCACCTCGCGCGGGTCACGGCAGGTGCCGCCGATGCCGATGACGACCTTCGCGGCCGGGAACAGCTCGGCGAGGCGGGCCAGGCAGGCGGCGGCGAGCTGGCGCGCGTCCAGGCCTGTCGTTACGGTGGCGCCTGGTCCGGGGCCTGGTCCGGCCCCCGGCCCGGGTCCAGCTTCGGTTGGCGACGCGGTGACCACCACCACCTCGGACTCGCGGGCGGAGATGATCGCCTCGGGCGCGCGGGTCGCCACGAAGTGCTCGATGCTCTCCCAGATCCGCTGCCGCTGCGCCGCGGCGTCCTGGGTGGTCGGCAGGTCGAACGCGATCGCCAGCACGTTGTGGTTGCGGGCCGGGTCGTAGCCGAGGTGCGCGGCCCAGCGGCCCACGTCGGCGTTGTCCCTGCCGCGGCCGAGCAGCAGGCCCTCGACCAGGTCGTCGCGGACCCGGCGGGCGGCGGCGGCGACCACCCGCTCGCGGCCGAGGATGACCCCGCAGATGGTGGCCGCGTGCTCGGTGACGAGCAGGCTCATGTCCTCGCCGAAGAGGTTCTCGGCGGGATCGATGGTGATGAGGTAGTTCGGCACCTCGTCACCGACCAGGACCGGGGCGACGATGATCGCGGGCATGCCGCCGACCTTCGGCAGCCGGAGCGCGCGCTGGCTCAGCCGGGAGGCCCGCAGCACCTGGCCGAGCCTCGGGTGGACCACGTGCTCGCGCACGTCGGCGGCGGCCTTCTCGGCGGGCACGCCGGGTGCCGCCGCGGTCAGCACGTCCATCAGCTGGCTGATCACCGCGACGGTCGCGGACGTCCGGTCGGAGATGAGCCGGACCACGCCGGCCAGGTCAGCGTCCTGCAGGGCCAGGCCGGACAGGTACCTGTACACGGTGACGAGCTCGCGCAGGGCGGCGTTCTCGCGGTCCAGGTGGCGGGGGGCGACCAGGGCGTCTTCGGTTCTGCCGTGATCGGGCCTCGTGTGGTCGGGCCTCGCGTGGTCGGGCCTTGGGTCGGGGCGCGTGTGATCGGGTCTTGGATCGGGGGGCGCGGGCTCGGGCCGGGCGTGCTCGTCGGCGCGTGCTGGCGACCAGTGGGGTACCGCCATGCTCGCGATCATACGTTTTGGGCGTGGCCTGGTCGTTGTGGCGGAGCACAAACCGCGGTCATGATCGGTTGTCTACCTGCGGCGACCCATCACAATCGAGCAGGTCAGCGGGTTGACACTTGACAAGTGGCGCGTCAGGCGTGGAAATTAACAAGCACTTTAGATGTGTGCGGTGTGTGCGCAGTTGGCCTGGTTTGGGTCTGGTTGGTTTCTAAGGGGCCGCGGTTGCTCGAGTACCGGGACGTTTACGCAGGCGGGCGACTTGTCGGATCCGGGTCGGCCGACGTTATCACGATCGTCAACCCGGCCACCGAGGAGGTGACGGGCGCCGTCCCCTCGATGGTCGAGCGGGACGTCGAGGTCGCTGTGGCCGCGGCCAGGCAGGCTTTCGACACCGGCGCGTGGCCGCATTTTCGGCCGTCCGATCGTGCCGCGGCCATGGACCGCCTCGCGGCGGCCATCGAAGCCAGGGGCGAGGACACGGCACGGCTGGTGACGGCCGAGATGGGCATGCCGATCACGTTGTCGCGGCGGAACAACGTGACGATCCCGTGCGCGATCATCCGGTACTACGCGGCACTGGCCCGCGAGCTGTGCACGGAGGAGATCCGCGACGCGGTCAGCTTCGCCGGGCGGACGATGGTCCGGCGCGAGCCTGCCGGGGTGGCGGCGGTGATCGCGTCCTGGAGCTATCCGCTGATACTCGCGTTCTGCCAGCTTGCCCCGGCGCTCGCGGCGGGGTGCACGATCGTGTTCAAGCCGGCCCCGGAGACCTCGCTGTCCGCCTACATCCTGGCCGAGGCGTTCGAGGCTGCCGACTTCCCGCCCGGCGTCTTCAACCTCGTCACCGGGACCGGGCAGGTAGGCGAGATGCTCGCCGCGCACCCCGGGGTGGACATCGTGGCGGTCGCGGGCCCGACCCGGTCGGGGCGCCGGATCGCGGCGATCTGCGGCGAGGCGCTGAAACCCGTGACGCTGGAACTCGGCGGGAAGTCCGCCGCGATCGTGCTTGACGACGTGGACCTGGCGGGCGCGGCGGCTGCGCTCGGCGTGCTGTGCTTCGGCAACTCGGGCCAGGCGTGCTACACCATGTCCCGGGTGCTCGCGCCGCGGTCCCGGTATGACGAGGCCGTCGAGGCGCTCGCGGACCAGGCCTCCGGCCTGGTGATCGGCGACCCGATGGCCGAGAAGACGACGATGGGGCCGCTGGCCAGCCCGCGGCAGCGGTCCAGCGTGGAGTCGTGCGTCTCGTCCGGTGTCAGCGCCGGGGCCGTCGTGGTGGTCGGCGGGCGTCGACCAGCGACGCCGGTTTACGGGTATTACTATGAGCCAACCGTGTTCGCCGGGGCCACGGCGGGGATGGCGATCGCGCGGGACGAGATCTGCGGGCCCGTGGTGGCGGTGATCCCGTACGACGACGAGGCCGAGGCGGTGGCGATCGCCAACGACTCCAGCTACGGGCTGGCCGGGAGCGTGTGGACCGACGACCCGGAGCGCGGGCTCAAGATCGCCCGGCGGGCTCGGGTGGGAACCTTCGGGGTGAACCTGTACGTGCCGGATCTCGGGTCGCCGTGGGGCGGGCGTAAGGCGAGTGGCATGGGGAGCATTTACGGGCCCGAGGGGCTTGACATATACCTGGCGACGAAGTGCGTGTTCCTGCCGTCTGTGGCCGAGGTGCCTGGCTGAGGTGCCTGGCTTAGGTCCCTGGCTTATGTCTGGTCGACTGGGTGGCTGGCGGCGAGGGCGGCGCCGACCTGGTCGGCGAACGCGATGGCCAGCTGGCGTTGCTCGGGCGTGGGGCGTGCGCCGGGGAGCGGGGTCATCAGGAACCGGCCCTGGAACAGCCCGCCGCCTTCGACGAGCAGTTCCGTGTCCATGCCGGGCGGGAGCCCGTCGAGGTCCACGTTCCAGCTGCGCTGGCCCGCGGTGACGGTCCCGTCTGACTGCAGCCGGGCCGGCTGGCCGAGCCCGGCGACGCCGAGCTGGAAGCGGCAGGCCTGCAGGGAGAGCAACTGGGTGAGCTGGCTGGTGACCTGATCGATAAGCATCGACTGCGAGCCGCCGGCCGCCACGGCCTTCACGGCGGCACCGAGACCTTCGAGGTAGCCTGCCCGCTTGCTCGCGGTGATGTGCTCGCGGCGGCCCCAGACGGCGAGCTCGGTGATCGCCACGCCGATGACAAGCAGCAGGATGGTGGTCTCCAGGTCGGTCCGGCCGGTGATGTCGAACTGCTCGTAGGGCTTGGTGAGGAAGAAGTCGAACCAGGCCGCCGCGGACACCGCCGCGAGGATCCCGGCCAGCCGATAGCCGCTCGCGGCGACGGCCACCACGACAAGCAGCAGCGCCAGCGCGCCGTCGGTGTTGGGGACGCTGGCGCGGAACGGTACCAGCACCGCGGCCAGCCCGAGCGGGACCGCGAGCGCGGCCAGCACCGCCATGCGGTCCCGGGTTAGATAGCGAGACATCGGGACACCTCCGCCGGAGTCGCTCCACCCCGAAGCCTGGCGCCGCCGACGGCCGGCGGCACCAGCGCCGAGACGGAGAACCAGCCCGTATCCAGGATATCGCTCGGGATGCCGACGGTCTGGGCGGGGCGCGTCGGGGGACACGGCGTAGGCGTAGTACTTGAGGCAGAGCACTTCTTCACCTGGTCGGCGTGCCTGGGTGAGCACCGGGGACATAGGACGGGACCGGGAGTGGTTCCAGTGTCCGTTCGGGATAACTGGAAAGAAGATAAGCCGGCTACGGCGGCCACGTAGAAAAGGGAGAGCAGGGAAATGAGCGCGGACTCGGCGTACGTGATCGCGGGGGCGGGCCTGGCCGGGGCGAAGGCGGCGGAGACGCTGCGGGACGAAGGGTTCGACGGCCCTGTCGTGCTGATCGGCGAGGAGACCGAGCGTCCGTACGAGCGGCCGCCGCTGTCGAAGGGCTACCTGCTTGGCACGGCGGAACGGGAAACCATCTACGTCCATCCGCGGTCCTGGTACGCCGAGCACGGCGTGGACCTGCGCCTCGGCGTGCCGGTCACCGGGATCGACCCTGCGGCGCACGCGGTGTCGCTTGCCGACGGCAGCCGGGTCGGGTACGCCAAGCTGCTGCTGGCCACCGGATCGGCGCCGCGGCGCCTGCCGATAGCGGGCGCCGACCTCGACGGCGTGTTCTACCTGCGCCGGGTCGCCGACAGCGACCAGATCAAGGCCGCCTTCACCACGGCGTCGCGGGTTGTGGTGATAGGCGCGGGCTGGATCGGCCTGGAGAGCGCGGCCGCGGCCCGGGCCGCGGGCGCCGAGGTGACGATCCTGGAGTCGGCCGAGCTGCCGCTGCTGCGGGTACTCGGCAAGGAGGTGGCCCAGGTCTTCGCCGACCTGCACCGCGACCAGGGAGTCGAGCTGCGCTTCGGGGTCAAGGTCGCCGAGATCACCGGATCCGGGGGTCGCGCAAGCGGGGTTCGGCTGGCTGACGGAAGCAAGGTTGCCGCCGACGCGATCATCGTCGGGGTGGGGATCACGCCCAACGGCCGGCTCGCCGAGGCGGCCGGCCTGCAGGTCGGCAACGGCATCGTCGTCGACGCGCGGCTGCGCTCCTCCGACCCGGACATCTACGCCGCGGGGGACGTCGCCAACGCCTACCATCCGGTGCTCGGCAAGCACATCAGGGTCGAGCACTGGGCCAACGCGCTCAACCAGCCGCAGGCCGCCGCCAAGGCGATGCTCGGCCAGGACGTCGGTTACGACCTGATCCCGTACTTCTACACCGACCAGTACGACCTGGGCATGGAGTACGCCGGGCATGTCGAGCCGGGGGGCTACGAGCAGGTCGTGTTCAGGGGCGACGTCGCGGGGCGGGAGTTCATCGCGTTCTGGCTGGCCGGGGGGCGGGTGCTTGCCGGGATGAACGTGAATATCTGGGACGTGAACGAGGCGATCCAGGCCCTGGTGCGCAGCCGCAAGACCGTGGATCCCGGGAGGCTCGCGGACGCTGACGTGGCGCTGGAGGAGTTGCTCGGCGGGTGACACGGCGGCCGCCGGCCGCCTGTCCACCCAGGGCTTACGGGTTCAGGCTGGCGTAGATGGCCTGGTGCTCGGCGGCGGACCCGGCCCAGGAGAAGCGCTCGCATACCTTGAGCGCGGCCGAGCGGAGCTCGTCGGCGAGGCGCCGGTCATCCAGGACCGTGCCGAGCGCCGCGGCCAGCGCGGAGGCGTCATTCACCGGCACCAGCAGGGCGTCCAGGCCGTGAGTCATGTACTCACGGAACACCGGCAGGTCAGAGGCGACCACCGGCAGCCCGGCGCTCATCGCCTCAAGGACCGCCAGGCCCCAGCCCTCCTTGGTGGAGGGGAACGCGAGCACGTCGGCCGCCGCGTACCAGGCGGGCAGCTCGGTGTCAGGCACCGTGCCGAGCATGACCACGTCGTCGTCCAGCCGCAGGCCCAGGCCTGGCAGCGAGGCCAGCACCCGGTCCCGGTACGCGCGGTAGTCCTGGAACGAGTGGCCGCCGACCACCGCGAGGACCGGGCGGCGTCCCTCCCGGCTGAGGATGGCCAGCGCCCGGACCAGGGTGTCGCTGCCCTTGCGCGGCTCGATGCCGCCGACGGACAGGATCAGCGGACGGTCCGCCGCGCCGGCGCGGCGGCGCAGGCCGGCCGCCATGGTCGGGTCCGCGGCCTGGAACCGGGCGATATCGACCCCGTTGTGCACCACCTCGGCGGCCGTGCCGTACTCGCGGCGGAGCAGCTCCCGCCAGTGCTCGCTGACCACGAGGATCCGGTCCGGCTCCAGGATGGCCTGGCGCTGGCACTCGATCAGCGAGGGGCTGGTGAAGTCGTCGACGTGGTGCACGGTGCGGACCACGACAGGCACCGGGCCAGGCCGGGCGGCGCCGTCCCGGACCTGGCAGGCGCCGTCCCGGACCTGGCAGGCGGCGTCCCGGACCTGGCAAGCGGCGCGGGCCGAGATGCAGTCCTGGGTATGCAGGACCGGGTAATCGGCCGCCAGGTCGCCAAGTCCGGCCGCAAGCGCGCTGACGCTCGCGAAGACGCGTTCTTCCAGGGTCGGCAGGGTGGCAGGGGCGGGGATGATCGTATGCGGCGCGCGGACGGGGCGGAAGAAGCCCACGGCGGGGTCGCCGAGGGCGATCACCCGGACCGGGTATCCGGCGTCGTGCAGGGCTTCGGCAAGGGCGAGGGTGTGCACGGCGCCGCCGCGCGGCTTGGCGGAGTAGGTGACCAGGGCGACCGGCACCGGCGTCCCGGCGGGCACCGGCGTCCCGGCGGGCACCGGCGGGGTCACCAGGGTCCTGACGTGGCCGGGGCGGGGTTTCTGGCGGCGACCGCGGCGGCTATCCGCGCCGCCTCGGCGGCGCTCGCGGCGACGATCGCACCCGCCTCCCGCAGCGTGTCGCGCTGGCGGTCCAGGCCCTGCGGGTCGGCGCGGGCACCCAGCACGTAGGCGATCACGGCGGCTCCGCCTGCCACGATGTCCGCGCAGGTTCCGGCGATCGCCCCGGCGGGGTCGGGATGTGAGCCGTAGCCGATGACGACATCGAGCAGGACGGCCGCGATGTCGTCGCCGAACGCCTGCTCCTGGAGGATCTCCCGGCGTGCGGCCGGGTCGATCATCGGGTGCGGGCGCCCGCTCGTGTACTCCTCCTCGCCGAGATCCAGGCAGATGTGCGCCCCGGCGGGCGCGGGCAGCGCGAGGTCCTTGTGCAGCGGGATGTTGGAGTAGACCGGCCCGAGCGCCCGGCCCAGCACGACCTGAGCCTCGTAGCACAGGGTGCCGCCGGTGAAGAAGCCGCGCACCGCGGTCCTGGTGGCGCCGATCTGCCTGGCGGCCTGCTCGACGGCTCCGGCCAGGCCCTGGGCCTGGTCAGGCACCTTTCGGCCGAGGATGCCCGCGGCCAGCAAGGCTCCCTGCTCAAGCGTGGCGGCCAGCGGCGCGCCGGCGATCATGCCGTCGGGAGCGGACATGCCGAGGCAGGCCGCGACCACGGGAGTGCCCCGGCTGGCGCCGATCACCGACCGGGCCACGTCGGCGTCGGGGGGCTTGGAGACGAGCAGGATGACCTCGGTAGCCGGATCGGCGTCCAGGTATCTGACGGCGTCCCGTGCCATCAGACCGCCGACGTCGGCGGACAGGTCCCGGCCGCCGACGCCGATCACCTGGGAGACGCCGATCCCCCAGTGGTCCAGCAGGCACATCACCTCCTGGGCGCCGGTCCCGGCGGCGGCGACCACTCCGACCGGGCCGGAGGTCACCGCGTTGGCGAACCCGAGGCCGACCCCGGCGAGCACGGCCGTGCCCGCCCCGGGGCCCATCAGCAGCAGGCCCAGGCCGCTGGCCCGCCGCTTCAGCTCCACTTCCTCGGCAAGCGGCACGTTGTCGCTGAACAGCAGCACGTGCAGGCCGGCGGACAGGGCCGAGTGCGCGGCGATCGCGGCATAGGGCCCTGGCACCGACACCACCGCCACGTTCGCGTCCGGCAGTCTCGCCGCCGCCTCGGCTACGGTGCGCGGCCGCGACTGGCTGGTTGCCTCACGTTCCCCGCGTTCCCCGCGGGACGAGCCTGGCGCGGCGAACAGCGCGCTGCGGCCGCGCTCCAGGGCCTGGCCCGCGGTGCCGTCGTCGGCGGCATCGACCGCAAGCACCAGCGCGTTGGCATCGGCGCCTGCCAGGTCGCCGGGCGGGAACCCGCGGCCCGCCAGGTCATCCACGGCGGCCGGGGTGGCCATCGCGGCGCTGGCCCAGCTCACCCCGGTGCCGTCCTCCATCGCCCGGGTGGCACTGAGCAGCAGCAGCGAATCCCGGTACGTGCCAGGGAAGACCTGCATCCGGCTGGCGCTCACCTGCCGTGCTCCACCGAGGCCTTCACCGGGGCGTCGACCGCGGTGCTGACCGAGGCGTTGACCGGAGCCTTCGCCGGGGCCGGGGCCTGCACCGGGGCCTGCACCCGGGCCTGCGCCGGGCTGAGTTCGATGCGCGTGCCCGATCGCGCTTCGCCGTTGAGCGTGGCCGCCAGCAGGCCGGGCGAGGTGATCGCGGCGAGTTCGCCGCCGTCGGCAAGGAAGCGCAGCGCCGCCTCGATCTTGGGGCCCATGCTGCCCGGCGGGAACTGGCCTTCGGCGAGGTGGCGGGCGGCCTCGGCGGCCGTGATGGTGCTGAGCTCGGTCTGCGTCGGCTTGCCGTAGTCGAGCATGACCCGGTCCACCGCCGTGACGAGCAGCAGCGCCTGCGCCCCGAGCAGGCGGGCGATCAGCCCGGCCGCGCGGTCCTTGTCGATGACCGCGTCGACGCAGGCGCATATCGACGAGGCGGTCACCGGGATTCCGCCGCCACCGCCGGCGATGACGAGAAGGCCCGCGTCGACTAGGGCACGCAAGGCGTCGATCTCGATCACGCCGACCGGCTCGGGCGAGGCCACCACCCTGCGATAACCGCGGCCGGAGTCCGGCTGGACGACCCAGCCCCTGGCCTTCGCAAGCCGCTGGGCATCGGCCGGCTCGAAGAACGGGCCGATCGGCTTGGACGGGGAGCCGAACGCAGGGTCGCCTGGATCGACGGTGACGTGGGTGATCAGCGCGGCGGCCGTCCCCGGGCCGCGCAGCAGGTCGACCGCGCGGGCGATGAGGCTGCCCAGCTGGCCCTGGGTCATCGCGCCGAGCAGCGCCAGCGGCTGTGCGGGCACGATTGCGGTGGCCTCCTGCTGCAGGGCCAGGTTCCCGACCTGCGGACCGTTGCCATGTACGATCACTACGCGCCAGCCTGCTTCGATCACGTCGTTGATGGCCGACGCCATCGCCGCCGCGTTCGCCAGCATCTCGTCATACGTCCCCGACTGGCCCGCCCGGGTAAGGGCGTTGCCACCGAGGGCCACAACCGCAGTCCTGGTCATGAGGATCCTGCTCATCGACTCGGCGAGATAGAGTTGGTATGAGTCGTATAGGTGACGACTCGTTTAGAATAGTAAACGCGACGCACGAGAGGTGCAATGGCAGGGTCCGGGTTCGCGGGTCGCGACGCTGCCGGCGGGCGTGATGTGCCGCGGGCCGTACTGCGCTCCTGGGACGAGGCCGAGGCCAGGCTCTTCCCGCTGGTGATGGCCAGGCCCGACCTGTACCAGCGGTCGGTCAGCATGATCCAGCGGCTGCTCGGCCGCCTGCGGGAGACCTGCCCCGACCTGCCCGCCTTGCTGGCGGCGAACGAGCGCGGGGGCGACCTCGCGGCGGCCGAACTGGCCGATGGGGCGGATGCCGAGATCCGGCCGGACCTGGTGGCGGCCGCCGCGTGCGCGATGCGTTACCGCGAACTGGTGGCATCGCTGGCGGCCAGCGACCGGCTGGC
>Ga0209693_10001489_pt1 | contig 10081 bp, 9 predicted proteins | sample HubBroMetageWRM3_FD_188345 | JGI IMG/M metagenome (GOLD analysis project Ga0209693, IMG submission 188345) | Warmed soil microbial communities from the Hubbard Brook experimental Forest, New Hampshire - Hubbard Brook CCASE Soil Metagenome WRM 3... | ecosystem: Environmental > Terrestrial > Soil...
GCTGGCGCTGCGCGGAGTGAAATATGTTCCGCAGGGAGCGGCCGTGCTGCTCCGGCGCAATCTGCTGGTCTACGGTTTTGGCGGAGTGATTGTGCCGTTCATCGGAATCAAGCTGATCGACCTGCTGATCGTGCGCGCAGGCCTGGCGTAGAGGCGACTATGAAGAAGAATCTGATCACCGCTGTGCTGATGACGCTGGTAACGACGGTGTTGTTCGGCCTACTGTTTCCCCTGTTGATTACTGGGCTGGCGCAAGTTTTGTTTCCGCAGAAAGCGAACGGCCAGCTGATTGAGGCCAATGGAAAAGTAGTGGGGTCGAGGATCATCGGCCAGGCCTTTTCTGGACCCTCTTATTTTCATTCGCGGCCGTCCGCCGCGGGCTACGGCTACCAGGCTGATAATTCCAACGGTACGCAATATGGGCCCACCAATCACCAGTTGACCGACCGTGTGAAGACCGACGCCGCTGCGCTGCAGTCGGAAAATCCGAACACTCCGGTTCCGATCGATCTCGTGACCACTTCCGCTTCGGGGCTTGATCCCGACATCACTCCGGCGGCAGCGGCGTTTCAAGTAACTCGCGTAGCTAAGGCACGCGGCGTCAGCGAAGACGATCTACGAAGCTTGGTCGCCAAATATACGCAAGGGCGCCAGTTTGGATTTCTCGGCGAGGCGCGCGTGAACGTGCTGCTGCTGAATCTCGAGCTCGACAGCCGATTTCCGAAGGCCAAACCTTAATTGATAAGGTCGCCGCAACTGAGCCGCGGCCAGTGAAGGCAGTCGAACTTCGCCTCCACCGGACAGCGGAGAGCCTGCCCTGAGAGTTTGTGACTTTTTTGAATTTTCGACGATTTGGTCGTCGTAACCGCTTTGTTTGCAGCATCGATCTTTGGCAACTTCGAAAAAGTCACAAACTCTGAGCGAAGCCGAAGGCGGCTGTCCCACATTAACACTTCCTGGGATTTGCCTGTTCCAATCCCGCCGCATTGACGCCGATTTCACTTGCGGGCTATAGTGCTGGCTCGCGCCGCCATCTGCAACGAGTCGATCGGGGGCAGACCTGCGTGTTTCGATCAAAATGTGCTTCATAGGGATATCCCGATGACCCGCGCCCAGCGCCGCGTGGCGTCGCCGCGCGTGGTTTGCATTGCAGACCTCCGTCCCATGGCTTACCGGAAACTGCCGAAGTCCGTTTTTGATTATCTCGATGGCGGCGCCGAAGGCGAAGTCACGCTGCGTGAAAATTGCCGGGTGTTCGATGACGTGACGTTCCGGCCGCGCCATGCCGTCGCTGTCCCCGCTTGCGATTTGCACAGGCGCGTGCTCGGTTTCGACCTCTCGATGCCGTTCATGCTGGCTCCGGTCGGCTACAGCCGGCTTATGCATCCGGGCGGGGAAGTGACCGCCGCCCGTGCTGCCGGGAATGCTGGAATTGCTTACATTCTTTCAACCATCTCCGGGCACAAACTGGAAGACGTGAAGGCAGGCTCTTCGGGTCCAGTCTTCTACCAGCTTTATCTGATGGGCGGACGCGCCGCGGCCGAAGCTGGAATTGCGAGAGCGCGGGTGGCCGGGTTCTCGGCGTTAGTGGTGACGATCGATACGCCAGTGGCTGGAATCCGCGAACGCGATTTTCGCAACGGCATGAAGGAACTGCTCAGCGGCGGCCCACTCGAGAAGATTCCGTATCTCCCGCAAATACTTTCGCGTCCGGGTTGGGTTGCTCGATTCCTGATGGACGGTGGCCTGCCCAAGCTTCCGAATGTTGTTGTTCCGGGCAAAGGGCCCCTGCCGCTGGTCGACGTCAGCGCCGCGCTGGCCGAGTCCACCGTGACCTGGGCCGACCTGCGCTGGATTCGTGAGCACTGGCAAGGGCCGATCGTGGTGAAGGGAGTACTGACCGGGGACGATGCGCGTCGTGCGATTGACGAAGGCGCTGCGGCAATCTCGGTTTCGAATCATGGCGGCCGCCAACTGGATTGCGTTCCGGCTTCCCTGCGCGCGCTGCCGGAAGTGGTCAAGGCGGTCAACGGTCAGATCGAAGTATGGATGGATGGCGGCATTCGCCGCGGCACCGACATCATCAAAGCCATCTGTCTCGGCGCCAACGCCGTGCTGTGCGGGCGCGCTTATGCCTACGGTCTGGCCGCTGCGGGTGAAGCTGGCGTCAACCGCGCCATCGAGATCCTGCGCACCGATCTGGATCGGACTCTCAAGCTGCTTGGCTGTCCGTCGATCACGGCGCTGGATAGTTCTTATGTGAATGTTCCGAGGAGTTGGGAGAGCTGATTCTGTCGTCAGGAAGTTGCTTCGCTCGTTTGATACGCACGTGCGTAAGGATTGAAGTCGCACGGTTGAACCTGCTGGTACTTCAGACTCCGTTCGCGAGGAGGCTGTCATGCAGTGGACACAGATCTACGATCCCGTCGGACACTGGTGGCTTTCCACCCTACTTGCCGCTTTGCCGATCATCGTGCTGTTCAGCCTACTGGCTGGATTCAAAGTGAAGCCCCACTGGTGCGCGATAGCCGGAGCTCTGACGGCAATGACGGTCGGCATCGTATTTTTCAAGATGCCGTTGACGCTGGCCGCGATTAGCTTCGCCTACGGCGTTGCGTTCGGTCTGTTGAAGATTGCCTGGATCGTTCTGGCTGCGGTTTATCTCTACGACATTTCCGTCGAGACGGGCCAGTTCGAAATTATGAAAGAATCGGTCGCGGGAATTACGCCAGACCGTCGTCTGCAGGTTCTGCTGGTCGCGTTTTGTTTCGGCGCGTTCATAGAAGGTGCGGCAGGCTTCGGCGCTCCGGTTGCGATCGCAGGCGCGTTCATGATCGGACTTGGTTTCAAACCCTTTCACGCCGCGGCGCTGAATCTGATTGCCAACACCGCTCCGGTGGCGTGGGGAGCCATCGGCACTCCGGTGCACGCGCTGGCGGCCGTAACCGCGCTGCCGGAATCTGATCTCAGTGCCATGATTGGGCGCATTCTTCCGTTCACTGCGGTGATCGTTCCTTTTTGGCTGGTGCGCACCATGGTGGGGTGGAAGGAGACCTTCGAGGTTCTTCCTCCCATTCTGGTAGTTGGCATTTCATTTTCACTCACACAATTCATCTGGTCGAATTACGTGGACAGCAATCTGGTGGACATTATGGGAGGTGTGGTCTCGATTATTGCCGTGGTCACGTTCCTCCGGTTCTGGAAGCCGAAACGAATCTGGCGCTTTGATTACGACGACAAGGCACCGGCGCTTGCACCGCCCACGGGAAAAACCAGCGACCAGATGGGCGGCGAATGGGCTGCCGAGCAATTCGATGGATACGTCAAAGCGCGCAGCTACACCGCTGGACAGGTTCTGAAAGCGTGGATGCCTTTTGGGGTTTTGTCACTTTTTGTTTTGCTCTGGGGATTGCCTTCGATCAAGCTGGCCATGAACCAGGCGACCACGCCGGCGTTTCGAGTTGTTCTTCCAGATGGCAAAGTAAGGCCGGGTGCGCCAGGATGGGATGTTCCTTACCTGCACAACGCCGTATATCGTGCCGCGCCGGTCGTCACGAAGCCCACGCCAGAAGCTGCGCGCTATGATTTCAACTGGCTCTCCGCGACGGGAACGGCATGTTTTCTCGCAGCTGTCGGGTCCGGGCTTCTGCTTGGTGTGAGCCCGGTGCGCTTGCTGAAAATCTTTGGCAAGACTCTGGTGCGGATGCGTCTGGCCATGGTCGCGATCTCATTCATGCTGGGGCTGGGCTACGTGACGCGCTACTCGGGGCTGGACGCCGTGCTGGGTCTGGCATTTACGCGCACGGGATGGTTCTATCCTTTTTTCGGGACGTTTCTGGGCTGGCTGGGAGTTGCTCTCACGGGAAGCGACACTTCGTCGAACGCGCTCTTCGGAAGCTTGCAGCGCATTACGTCGCAGCAACTTGGAATCGATCCAGTTCTGATGTGCGCCGCCAACAGCGCCGGCGGAGTGATGGGGAAAATGGTCGACGCTCAATCCATTACGATTGCGACCGCAGCTACCGAGCAGGTTGGCAATGAGGGCATCATTTTCCGCTTCGTGGCGTGGCATTCGGTGGCGCTTGGGGCGATCGTGGGGATCATCGTTCTGTTGTACGCTTACGTTTTCCAGTCTTTTGTGCCGCATGGGCTGCATTTTGTGAAATGAGCTGGAATGACGGTTTGCTCCTTTGCGTGAGCTCGAATCCGTGGCTGCCAATCAATTGTGCGCGAATCGATGGGCAAGATTCTCATAGAAGTCTGTGTTGATTCGGTTGCCTCTGCTTGTGCCGCGGAGCGCGGCGGGGCGGGGCGCATCGAGTTATGCAGCGGCCTGCTTGAGGGCGGCGTAACGCCCAGTGCTGGCCTTATTGAGCTGGTGCGGGAGAGCGTCACGATTGGTTTGCACGTCATGATCCGGCCACGCGGGGGCGACTTCTGTTATGACGACGCTGAGTCAGAAATCATGCGGCGTGACATAGTCAACGCGAAACAGCTGGGCGCAGACGGGGTTGTCTTCGGGATTCTGGACATAGACGGTCGCGTAGATGTTGAGCGCACGCGACGTTTGATTGAACTAGCGCGGCCGCTGCGCGTCACGTTCCACCGGGCGTTTGACATGTCGGCGGATTTATCTCGCGCGCTCGAAGATGTTTGCGCGGCTGGAGCAGACCGAATTCTGACGTCGGGCGGAGAACAGACCTCAGTGGTCGGACGCGAGATGATCACACGTCTGGTAGGTTTGGCCAACGGGAGGATCACCATCATGCCTGGCAGCGGCATCAACGAGCGCAACGCGGCTGGACTCATACAAGAGACCGGCGTGCGGGAGATTCATGTAGGGCTTCGTAGCGCCGTCCCAAGCCCCATGCGCCATCAAAATCGGCAGGTGACTATGGGGGCGGCGAAAGGCGGCGAGTACGTTCGACTCCGTGTGCTCGAAGAGAGTGTGCGGAATCTGCACCGCGCGATTGCAAATTTGTAGACGCCTTCGCGGTCTTGGCGCAGCCTGATTTCTTGCAGGAACCGGCGCCCGACTCTGCTATATTGGCCTCTTTCGGAGGTCATTCCCATGTCTCGGATCGTGCGCTGCGGCCTGATTCAGGCTCATAACGTTCTGGGCAGCAACCACTCACTGCCGCAAATAAAAAAAGCGATGATCGACAAGCATCGCAAGTTGATCACCGAGGCGGCGCGGGAAAAAGTGCAGGTGCTGTGCCTGCAGGAACTTTTTTATGGTCCTTATTTCTGCGCGGAACAGGATATCCGCTGGTATGAACTTACCGAACGAGTGCCGGAAGGTCCCACTACCAAGCTGATGCAGAAGCTTGCCGCGAAGCATCGCATGGTAATTGTAGTTCCCGTCTATGAAGAGCAGATGCCCGGTTTGTATTTCAATACTGCGGCGGTGATCGATGCCGACGGTCGTTATCTGGGCAAGTATCGCAAGCACCACATTCCACATGTGCATCCCGGATTCTGGGAAAAGTTTTATTTCACGCCGGGAGACATGGGGTATCCGGTGTTCACTACGAAATACGCGCGCGTGGGCGTGTATATCTGTTATGACCGTCACTTTCCAGAAGGCGCGCGAGTCTTGGGGCTGAACGGGGCGGAGATCGTTTTCAATCCGTCGGCTACGGTAGCGGGGCTGTCGGAATATTTGTGGGAGTTGGAGCAGCCCGCGCACGCCGCTGCCAACGGCTATTTCGTGGGTGCGATCAATCGCGTGGGAACGGAAAAACCGTGGAACATCGGCGAGTTTTATGGCAAGAGCTACTTCTGCAATCCGCGTGGCAAGATTTTTGCCCAGGCCAGCCGCGATAAAGATGAGGTGCTTGTCGCCGACCTTGACCTTGACATGATTCAGGAAGTAAGGAAAGTCTGGCAGTTTTTCCGTGACCGCCGTCCCGAGACTTACGGCCCCCTGACTTCGCAGACCGGAGAGTCGGCGGCCGCTGACTGACCGCGATCAACTTCACGGCGGCCACTACAAATGACGACGATCGTACGACAGTCGCAACCATCCCGAATCGAAGCCAGCCCACTCTATAACTCCGACCTCGCACCCGCGACCAGCGAGCGCCGCACCTGGGGCACCTACAACTTTGCCGCGCTGTGGGTGTCGATGTCGGTCAATATCCTTACTTATATGCTGGCCGCGAGCCTGATCCAGGGAGGGATGAACTGGAAACAGGCGGTGGTGACGGTCTTTCTTGGCAACAGCATTGTGCTGATTCCGATGCTGCTGAACTCGCATCCCGGGGCGCGCTACGGAGTGCCATTTCCAGTGTTGGCGCGTGCGTCGTTTGGAGTCCTGGGAGCGAACGTGGCCGCGGTGTTGCGCGCGCTGGTCGCGTGCGGCTGGTTTGGTATTCAAACCTGGATCGGCGGAGAAGCGATCAGCACTCTGATCGGCGTGTTGGCGCCCGGCTGGGCCCACTTTGCGCATAGCACAGCGATTTGCTTCCTGGCATTCTGGCTTCTCAACCTGGCTGTGATTTTGAAAGGCATCGAATATATTCGTTTTTTGCAGGGAATCAGTGCGCCGATTCTTCTGGGTGTGGGCCTGCTTCTGCTGGCATGGGCGTACCGTGCCGCGGGCGGTTTCGGTCCGATGTTGGCCGCGCCCTCGCGATTTACAACTTTTCCTGAGTTTCTCCAGTTCCTGGTTCCAGCGCTAAACGCGACGGTCGGATTTTGGGCGACCGTCTCTCTCAACATCCCGGATTTCACGCGCTTTGCGCGCAGCCAGCGGCAGCAGGTAATCGGGCAGGCGCTCGGTCTGCCCACCACGATGACTCTGTACTCGTTGATCGGGATACTCGTGACCTCGGCAACGGTGATCATCTACGGCACCGCCATTTGGAACCCTGTGGAATTGCTCAGCCGTTTTCATTCGCCGCTTGCGGTCGTGATTTCGCTGCTCGCGATATTGCTGGCCACGCTCAACGTAAACATCGGCGCCAACGTGGTTTCCCCGGCGAACGATTTCTCCAATTTGTGGCCGCGCAAAATAAGTTTTCGGACAGGTGGTGTGATCACCTGCTTCGTGGGCGTCGCCATGATGCCGTGGAAACTGCTTGCGAGCTATGGAACATTCATCTTCGGATGGCTGGGCGGCTACGCCGCATTCCTGGGACCGGTCGCGGGCATCATGATTTGCGATTACTTCGTGATTCGCAGGCGCATATTGATCGTCGATGATCTATACCTGCGGGGCGGAATCTACGAATACTCGCGCGGTTTCAACTGGCTCGCAGTGATTGCGCTCGCGACCGGTGCGGCAACCGCGCTGGTGGGTCTGGTGATTTCGTCTCTGCGGCCACTCTATGACTACTCGTGGTTTGTGGGCTTCGCGGTGGCATTCGCGGTGTACTACTCGCTGATGAGGTTGCGCGGAGAAGCGACGATTCTGCAACCGGAAGCATCTTCCTAGCGGTTGCGGATTCCTCCCGCGGCGTTCGGACGATTTCTACGTCTTGAACAAAGGCAATATTTCTTTCCTGTACTTTTCCAGCGTGCCTTCTTCCTCGCCGCACATGAGATAAATGTTGAATTGGGTAACACCCACGCTGGCCAGTTTGCGCAGTTTCTCGCGGTGAGCTTCTGCAGGGCCAACCAGGCAGAAGCGGTCGACCACTTCGTCGGACACGAACTTCGAGTGGTCGCTGTCGACCTCGCAATGTTCTTGATAATCGTAGTGGCCCTTGTTGCTGATGTAGGAGGTCAATGCGGGCGGCAATTCTTCTGGTTTGTAACGTGAGACAAGGTCCACCACATGGTTCGAAACCAGCGCCGGAAACCAGCGCACGTGCTCCCGAGCTAACTTCAAATCGTCGGAAACCCACACCGGCGCAGCTGACATGATTTCAATAGTGCTCGGATCACGTCCCGCCGACTCCGCACCTTTTTTCACGAAACTCAGGCACCACTCAATCAGATCGGGATCTGCGAACTGCAGAATGACGCCATCGGCAACTCGGCCCGCCGATTCCAGGACTTTGGGGCCGTATCCCGCGATCCAGGCGGGAGGCGAGCCGGTCGCCCAGGAGATGCGCGTGGGCTGCCCCTCATACTCGATCTCGCGCCCCGCAGTGAGATCGCGAAATGTTTTCACTGCCTGCTCCAGTTGTGACCAGGACACGGGCTTCTTGCCCAAAACCCGTCGCGAGCTGTCGCCACGGCCGATGCCCAACTGCATCCGTCCATGCGAAATAAGATTCAGCGTGGCAAACAGGCTCGCTGTAACAGTCAGGTCGCGCACCGCGGGATTCGTAACGCAAGTGCCGAGGCGCATCTGCGTTGTATTCGTGGCCATCAGCGTGAGCAAAGGATAAGGTTCGAGCCACAGCACATGCGAATCGAACACCCAGCCGTATTCAAAGCCAGCGGCCTCGGCCTGGCGCGTGAGCGCGACGATGCGCTCCACTGGCATGTCAGGCTTGATCGTGAAACCGAATTTCACTTTGCCTCCTTACTCGTTCTGCAACGAACCAATCGCAACGAACTAACACACGCGAATCAACAGCAGCGGAAACAACACCAGAGGTCCGGCAGTTTAGCATAAAATGCCTTCTCTACGGCCAAGGAGGAGCGTCATGGGCTTCGACACCATCATCGCCAACGGGCGTGTGGTCACCGCGACCGACACATTCACCGGCGATGTCGCGATTACGAACGGCAAGATCGAGGCCACAGGGAACAGCTTGCCGCGCGAAAATGCGGGCACGATTATCGACGCCGCGGGACGATATGTTTTCCCCGGCGGCATCGACGTGCATACCCACCTTGATATGCCGTTTGGAGGCACCACCAGCGCTGACGATTTCGAAACCGGAACAAGGGCCGCGGCTTTCGGTGGCACCACGTGCCTGATCGATTTTGCGATCCAATATAAAGGCCAAACGTTACGAACCGCGTTCGATGCCTGGATGCAAAAGGCTTCCACGCGCGCAGTCGCCGATTATTCTTTCCACTGCATCATCACCGACCTCGCCGACGCGCAGCTCGAAGAAATGAACGCTCTGGTGCGCGAGGGCGTAACCAGCTTCAAGCTGTTCATGGCTTACCCCGGCGTCTTCATGCTAGACGATGGCAGCATTTTCAAAGCCTTCCAGGCCACTGCCAAGAATGGCGGACTCGTCTGCATGCACGCGGAGAACGGCAATGCCATCGACGTGATCGTGCAGCAGGCTTTGGCGGAAGGAAAGAGAGCTCCGAAATATCACGCCCTCACCCGGCCGACCACCGCGGAGGCCGAAGCCACATCGCGAGCCATCGCTCTTGCCGAAATGGCCGGAGCCCCCGTCTATATCGTGCATCTCAGTTGCAACGATGCCTTGGAGAAAGTCCGCGAGGCGCGTGATCGCGGCCTTCCCGTATACGCCGAAACCTGTCCGCAATATTTGTATTTGTCGCTGGAAAATATGGATGTGCCCGGTTTCGAAGGAGCCAAGTACGTTTTCACGCCGCCGCTGCGCGAGAAATGGCATCAGGAAAAATTGTGGCAGGGGTTGACGCGCGATCACCTGCAGGTGGTTTCCACCGATCACTGCCCGTTCTGCTTCAAGGAGCAAAAGGAAATGGGGATCGGCGACTTCACCAAAATTCCCAATGGTGGACCGGGAGTGGAACATAGGATGAGCCTGATTTATTCCGGCGGCGTCGCCGGTGGGCGCTTCAGCGTCAACCGGTTTGTCGAACTGGTTTCAACGACTCCCGCGAAGCTTTTCGGACTCTACCCGCGTAAGGGTACCATCGCCCTAGGCAGCGACGCGGATCTCGTGATCTTTGATCCAAATCGCAAACACACGATCAGTGCCAAATCGCATCACATGCGGGTGGACTACTCCATGTTCGAGGGAATCGAAGTCACGGGGATGCCTGACGTCGTGCTCTCACGCGGGCGCGTGATTGTTGAGGCCAACAAGTTTCTGGGGCGACCGGGAGCGGGCGAGTTTCTAAAGCGATCCACCTACACTCAACCTTAGTCCGGAACATTAGTTCGCAACGTTCTGGGCTGGACCACCTGGGCTGCGACCACCGGGGTTGGACTACGGCGCTAACTCCAGTTCAATCT
>Ga0209693_10001492_pt1 | contig 10074 bp, 7 predicted proteins | sample HubBroMetageWRM3_FD_188345 | JGI IMG/M metagenome (GOLD analysis project Ga0209693, IMG submission 188345) | Warmed soil microbial communities from the Hubbard Brook experimental Forest, New Hampshire - Hubbard Brook CCASE Soil Metagenome WRM 3... | ecosystem: Environmental > Terrestrial > Soil...
TCCCCGCGATCGCCGCGACCATGGCCGCGTGGGCCGGCCTGGCTCTCGCCGCCGGGCTGTTCCTGCGCCAGCATTACCTGACCCCCTTGGTCGCCCACAACCCCAACCTGCCTGGTTCCGCCTGGCGCATCAGCTCGTGGTACACCGGGCGGAACGGAAAGCCGCTCAGCCAGGCGGCGATCAGCCACTTCCTCCAGGGCTACCACCCAGCCGCCCAGCAGGTCGGACCCAACTCGACTCGCACGACCATCGACCCGGTGGGCTACATCGTCCAGCACGGCTACCAGTACTGGGTCACTTACCAGCCAGGCAGCCGGTTCTGGCCGTTCCAGTGGATCGAGGGCGGCTACCTGCTCGGCCTGTCCGCGCTGCTCATCGCGGCCACCATCTGGCTGGTCCGCCACCGCGCGGCCTGAACCGCCGACCGTGACCGCCCCGATCACCGCGCGCCCCCCGGCTAGCCCGGCGGGGCGCTGCGGTATGTGCAGCCACGCCGATCGGCCCTGACCGCGTTGAACGTGCGTACATCCGCAGCCGGGTGTTCCGCGCCGCGGTCGCCTGATCCGTGCGCCGTCGGCGCCCTCGCCACGGCACCCACGCCACACAGTTCAGAGGCAGCGCCGATCCGGTTGACCGGCGGCGGGCCGTAGTGCGACACTCGAGCCATACTCGGTATGCAATACCCGGTATGGAGGTGGTTGCATGTCGGTTCGCCACAGCCTGCTGGTGCTGCTGGACGCCGGGCCGATGCACGGCTACGGGCTCAAGACCGAGTTCGAGGCGGCGACCGGGGACGTATGGCCGCTCAACGTCGGGCAGGTCTACACCACGCTGGCGCGCCTGGAGCGGGACGGTCTGGTCTCGACCGAGACCGACGCTGACGGGCAGAAGATCTACGCGATCACCGACGCCGGCCGCGGCGAGGTCCGGCGGTGGTTCGAGACGCCGGTGGCGCGGGAGGTCGTGCCGCGCCAGGAACTGGCGATCAAGCTGGTGTTCGCGATGCGGTCGGCCGCCACCGACGTGGCAGACGTGCTGCAGCGGCAGCGCGTGGCCACGATGCGGTCGCTGCAGGAGGTCACCCGGCTGAAGGCCGATGCCGAGGCCGACGGCGACCTGGCCTGGCTGCTGATGCTCGACGCGCTCGTGTTCCAGGCCGAGGCCGAGGCCCGCTGGCTCGACCTGTGCGAGGCGCGGCTCGCCAGAAAGAGCGGAGAACGCCAGGACCGAGGGACCCCGCTGCCGCGCGGCGGCGCTGCGGCGCCGCCGCTGCCGATCACGAGGCGGAGCAGCTGATGACGATTCTCGAGATCGACCGGGCGGGGCGGGTATTCGGCTCCGGCGAGGCCCGGGTGGTGGCGCTCGATGACGTGTCGCTGTGCGTCGAGCGCGGCGAGTTCGTGGCGATCATGGGGCCGAGCGGATCGGGCAAGTCGACGCTGCTGCACCTGGCGGGCGGGCTCGACCGGCCGACGTCGGGCCGGGTGCTGCTGAACGGCCGGGACCTGGCCGGCATGAGCGCAGCCGACCTGTCGCTGGCCCTGCGCCGCGAGATCGGCTTCGTCTTTCAGGGCCTGAACCTGCTGCCCACGCTCAGCGCCGCTGAGAACGTGGCACTGCCGCTCGAACTGGATGGCGCCAGACCGAGAGCCGCGATGTCGGCCGCCAGGAGCCTGCTCGATTCGGTCGGCCTGGGGGCAGTCGCGGACCGGTTCCCCAGCCGTCTGTCCGGCGGCGAACAGCAACGGGTGGCGATCGCCAGGGCGGTCACCGGCGGCCGGACGTTGCTGCTGGCCGACGAGCCCACCGGGGCCCTCGACACGGTCAGCGGTGAGGCGGTCATGGGCCTGCTGCGCCGGCAGTGCGCCGCCGGCTGCGCTGTCGTCCTGATCACTCACGACATGCGCCACGCCGCCTGGGCCGACCGGGTGGTGTTCCTCCGCGACGGCCGGGTCACCGGCGAGGCGGCACCGCCGGCCGGCCCTGAATTCCTGCTGCGGCCCGCGTGAGCGCGCTCGGCCGCAAGGCATGGGGCGACCTGGTGCGGCACCGGTCCCGCACTTTGCTGACCATGCTCACCCTGAGCCTGGCCGTGGCCAGCCTGGCCACGCTCGCCGTGCCGGGTCTCATGGACCGCGCGATAGACCGTGAGGTCGCAGCCGACCGGCTCTTCGACGTCGCGTTCGGGACCCACGACCTCGTGCTGACTCCCGCGGAGTTCGGTGCGCTCGGGCGCCTGCCGGACGTCGCCGCTGTCGGGGCCGACGTCAGGTACCCGGCCCAGGTGACCGCCGGCGGCCGCAGGCAGGCGGCCGCGATCTGGGGCATCGATCTGCCCGCCCAGCCGGTGGACGCCATCCACCTGGTGAGCGGGCGTCTGCCGCGCTCCGGCGAGATCCTGGCGGATGCGGCAAACGCCAGCGCCGCCGACCTTGCGACCGGCATCGGGACGCGGATCGAGGTCCGTGACAGCGACGGTGCGCACACGGTGCTGCGCGTCAGCGGCACCGCTACCGGGCTGGCAACCAGCCCCAGCCCGGCCGGGTCCGGCAGCCCGGTGTTCTACGCGAGCGAGGCCACCGTGCGGTCGCTGGCCGGGCTGCGCGGGATCAACTTCCTGGCGTTCCGCCTGTCCGACAACACACCGGCAACCGAAGCCAGGCTGGTTTCGGCGGTGCACGGCTACCTGAAGCGGCTGACCGGGACCGAGCCGTTCGTCGCGCTGCCCGCAACCCGGAGCCAGGGCGTATGGCCGCAGCGGTCCTTCTTCGACCATGTCATCGCGCTGTTCAACGTCATCACGCTGCTCGCCGTCTGCTGCGCCCTGTTCCTGATCGCGGCCACGATGAACACGCTCATCGTGGAGCAGGCCGGCCAGATCGCCATCCTCACGTCGCTGGGCGCGCGGCGGCATCAGATCGCTGGCGTCGTGCTGCGCACCGCGGGGATGCTCGGCGGGGCCGGGGCGATCGCCGGCACGGCGCTCGGCATCGCGATCTCCTACGTGCTGACCAGCTACTTCGCCGCGACGCTGTTCGACGTGCGGGCCGGGTTCGCGATCTCGGCGCCGGTCGTCGTGGCCAGCCTCGCGGGCGGCCCGGCGCTGGCGGTGGCCGCGTCCCTGCCCGGCCTGGGACGCGCGTTGCGCCGGCCGGTGGCCGAGACCCTCGCCGACCGGGGGACCTCCGGCTACGGCACCGGCTGGCTGGAGCGGCTGATGGCGCGCGGCCGCCTGCTGTCCGGGCCGGCGCGCATGGGACTGCGCAACGCGCTGCGGCAGAAGCGCCGCAGCGCGGCCACGGTCGCGCAGGTCGCCGTCGCCACCGGGCTCGCGCTCGCGCTGTTCGCGTCCGGCCGGTCGCTCGACATCGGCGTCAGCCAGGTGTTCGCGACGTTCCACTACGCGATCGAGGTTGACGCGGCCAACGGGTCTCCGCTGCTCGGCAGCCGGGCCCAGGCGATCGCGGCCGCGACGCCGGGCGTCACCCGGGCCGAGCCGGTCGTGGCGGCCGCCGTGGACTATCACGGGGACAGCTACCTGGCGCTGGGCCTCGGCCCCGATGCCCTGTACCGGTACCGGCTCAGCGCTGGCCACTGGCTGACCGCCGGGGACGGCTCGGCGGCGGTGCCTGGGGTCGTGCTGGGACCCGCGGTGGCGCGGGCCGCCCGCGCCAGCGTCGGCCAGACGCTCACCCTCGGCACCATGGCCGGTGCCACCCGGGTGCGGGTGGTCGGCATCGACACCGGCCAGAACAACGACGGCGGCATGGTCTACTTCCCGCTGGCGGCGCTGCAGCGGTACACCGGCAAGGGACGCGCCAGCAACGAACTGTGGCTCGCCGTGCGCGGCAGCAGCCACGCCGCCATCGACCGGACCGCCACGGCGGTCGGCAACCGGCTCGTGGCGGCCGGCTACCCGGTCGCGGTCCAGGAGATGTACGTGGCCGAGGCCGACAACGACGCCATCGACGGCACGATCCTGGACATCGTCGAGGTGCTCGGGCTGCTGGTCCTGGCCATCGCCCTGATGGGCCTCGTCAGCGCGCTCACCATGGGTGTCATCGAACGGACCAGGGAGGTCGGCATCCTGCGCTGCCTCGGCGCCAGGGCTGGTCAGGTCCGGCGGGTGTTCAGCGCCGAGGGGGTGCTGCTGGGCATCGTCGGCTGGGCGTTCGGCATCCCCGTGGGCTGGCTGATCTACGAGGGCCTGCTCGCCTTCGTCTCCCGCGACTTCGGCGTTCAGGCCCCGGTGGTTTACCCGGCGATCGCCCCGCCGGTCGCGCTCGTCGCCGTCATCGCGGTCACGCTCCTGGTCATCAGGCCGCCGCTGCGCCGGGCCACCAGGATCCAGGCCGGCGGCGCGCTCCGCTACGAGTGACGTCCCGCACCGGCGGCTCAGACCGGTGGCAGGCGCACGCTGATTACGGCGGACTGGCCGTCCGTGACGTGCTCCAGGGCCCGCCGCAACGTCACCGGCAGCAGGTCGGCGGCGGTCACGGTGCGGGCGTACGCGCCGCCCGCCGCGGCGGCGATGCCCGCCAGGTCGGCCCCGGGCTGGAAGCTGGCGGCGAACCCTCCGCCAGCGACCCTGCCTTCCGGGTGCACGGCCAGCGCGGAGAGCGAAGGCGTCTTCCACCCCTGATTGTCGAAGATGACGGTCAGCGACGGGGCCTGGTAGCGGCGGGCCATCCACTGCGCCGAAGACGGGACGCCGAACAGGTACGACCCGTCCCCGACCAGGCTCACCACCGTGCGCTCGGGCGCGGCCAGCTTGACGCCGACCGCCGCCCCGCCGGACCAGCCCAGGGATCCCCCGCCGATGCCGAGGACCGAACCCGGCCTGCTGGCCCGCAGGTGCTGACTGACCGCCGGGTAGTTGCTGATGCCCTCGTTGAGGAAGATGGCGTCCGGGCCGACGCAGTCCCTGACGCAGGCCACCAGGTACTCGGGCGTGACCGTGCCGTCCGGCCCCGGCTGTTCCCTGGCAGCCCACCGCGCGCGCTGCGCGTCGTGCGTGGCGCGCACCCGCTTCGCCCGGGCCTGAACGGCCGCCGGGTCCAGCCGCCCGCGCTCGGTCAGCCGGCCGGCGATCTGGCGAACCGCCGTCCCCAGGTCCGCCATGGCGTACCGGCTGGCAGGCACGTGCCACAGCTGGATCTGCGCCTTCAGCGGGTCGACGTCGACGACGTAGATCCGGGCCGAGGGGTCCGGCCGGTTGTGGGCAGGTATCCACGGCACGTCGCTGCCCAGCACGAGGATCACGTCGGCGTCGGCCAGCAGCGGATTCTGCTCCGGGATGTTCCACTGGTAGCCCAGATGGAGCGGGTGGTCGTCGGGGAAGTTGAGGTGCATCGGCGCCGACTCGATCACCGCGACGCCGGCCAGCTCGCACAGCCGGACCAGCTCGGCCACGGCGGCGGTGTCACGGCCCAGATACGAGGTGACGATCAGCGGGCTGCGGGCGCCCTCGAGCGCGGCCGCGATCTCGTCAGCGACGGCCGCGGTCAGAGCGGCCGGCGCGACCGGGCTCCACCAGTCGCCCTGCGGCGGCTGCGGCGGCAGTTCCTCCTCCAGCACCTCGCGAGGTGACACCAGGTACACCGGGCCGGCCGGGTCGCTCCTGGCGATCTGCATCGCCCGGTGTACCAGCTGTTTCGCGTTGAGCCCGGTGCGGATCTCGTTGTCGTACTTGGTGTAGCCGCGCATGATCGAACGCTGGGACCCGTTGTCCTGCAGCCAGTGGATGTGCTCGCTGCGGGTACCGGGCAGCTCGCCTTCCTGAGTCATCGGGGAAAGGCCCGCGAAGATCAGCACCGGGACCCGCCCCTTGGCCGCGTTGTGGATCGCACCGCCCAGGTTCAGGGTGCCGGCGTCCACGTGCACCAGCACTGCCTGCGGCTCACCGGTCACCAGCGCGTACCCGTGGGCCGCGCTCAGCGCCACGCTCTCGTGCGGGCAGAGGATCAGCTCGGGCAGCGACGCCAGCGTTCCCGCGCTCTTGGCCAGCGCATACGCCTCCATCATGCCGGTGTGGTCGCTGCCCAGGTTCGCGAACGCGTACCTGGCGCCGCCTTCGCGCAACGCCTCGAGCAGCGCGGTGGATGTGGTGTAGTCGCCGCTCACTGCACTCCTCTCAAGCCCCGTTTGCTCACCACAACATAGGCCCGGGCAAGCCCGGGCCTCAGATCGACATCCCGCCGTCGACGGCCAGCGTTGCGCCGGTGATGAACGAGCTTTCATCGCTGGCCAGGAACAGCATGACCCGTCCCACCTCCTCGGGCGTGGCGTGCCTGCCGAGGGGGATGAGCTGGTCGAAGATCGAGGCAGCCCGGTCGCGGTTCGCCCCGGTGGCGGCGACCTCGATGCGGTGCTGGAACTCGTTGTCGACCGGGCCCGGGTGGATCGTGTTAACCCGGATTCCGCTCGGCGCCGTCTCCTTGGCCAGCGTCCGCATGAGCCCGACCAGCGCGTGCTTGGCCGTGGCGTAGGCGCAGATGCCAGCGTCCGAGGTGAGGCCGACCACGCTGGAGGTGATCACGATGCTGGCGCCCGACTCCAGATAAGGCAGCGAGTACTTGCACACCAGGAACGAGCCGCGGACGTGCACGGCGAGGACCTGATCGAAAACGTCATCCGGGTAATCGGCCACCGGCGCGATCACGCCGCTGATGCCCGCGTTGCTGACCACCACGTCAAGCCGGCCGAACATCTCGACCGCACCCGCGACGGCCGCCTTGACCTGCACCGGGTCGGTAACGTCCGCGATCGTCCAGGTGGCAGCGTCGCCGAGGGAGGAAGCGCCGGCGCGCAGCTCGTCGGCGACGAGGCCGACCAGGCAGACCCTGGCGCCTTCGGCGACGAGCGCGCGCGCCGTGGCCATGCCGATGCTGCCCTCGCCGCCGGTGATGACGGCTGCCTTGCCCTGCAAACGCGGTGAAGCGACCATGCCGCCTATGCTCGCGTCCAGCCCGCCGCCCGTCTTGCACGCCAGCGCACGCCGCTTGACCCCCTGGGTACGGGGCACGCCCCCATCAAGGCGACAGGCACCGTCCGTCTGGCAGCGCGGCAAGCCCGTAGCTGGCCCGGTAGTCGCGCGGGCCGACGCCGTAAGCGGCCTTGAACAGCCGGCTGAAGTGCGCCGGGTCCGGGTAGCCCCAGCGCGCCCCGACGGCGGCCACCGGCCGCGTCATGCACCGCGCATCGCGCAGGTCGTGGCCGCAGTGCTCGAGGCGGCGCTGCCGAATCCAGCCGGCCACGGTGGTGCCGCTGGCGTGGAAGAGCTTGTGCAGCTGGCGCAGGGAGATGTGGTGCGCGGCCGCGATCTGGGCGGGCGCCAGGTCCGCCTCCCCCAGGTGCTCCTCGATGAACGACGTGATCTGCAGCATCAGCGCCCGGTGCGCGATGTCGGGATCGTCGGGCGTAGCATCCAGCCGGTCGGCGAGGACCGTGCCGAGCAGGTCGACGACGTTGCCCGCCAGCCGCATGCCAATCCCGAGGCCCGGCGTGTCCTCCTGATCGAGCAAATCGGCGATCTTGACCAGGAACGGGCCGATGAGCGTGGCCATGCCACCCGCCTCACCTGGCAGCCGGGTGGCGGTGAGCGCGGCCAGCCGGTGCTGCGGAAGTCCGAGCATGTCCCTGGGGAACACCAGCACGAGCATCCGGTGCTCGGTCAGCGCGAGCGTGTACGGCCGGTCGGTGTCGTAGAACGCGAAGTCACCCGGGGTGAGCACCGCCTCCCTGCCGTCCTGAATCAGCACGGCCGTGCCGCGAAGCTGAACGCCGATCTTGTAGCAGCCGGCCGGTGCCACCTTCACCAGCCGGGCCGTCCGGCGTGCGGTGTGCGGCTCCGCACGCACCTCGATCAGGCGCAGGCTGCCCAGGTCGGTGCCACGGAGCCGGCCGAGGAAGTTGGCTTCCCCGCCTGGGGTGGAGACCTCGAGCGGGACGAACGTGTCGGACAGAACGTGCTTCCAGTAGTCGAAACGCTGGCCAGGCGGCAGGTCGAGGGTGCGCGCGACATCAGGCATGACACCTACCTCCTCCGGTAGCCGCGTCTAGCTTGCGGGCGTATGCGCGGATGGTCAAGCGATGTGCCCGGTAGTCCAAGACCGCCGGCGCCGCACCGGCCGACAATGACGCGATCAGCGGGCCCAGACCTCACGTCCGGAGCGAACAATGACTGATTCGGCGGATAACGGCAAGCACAGCCAGCTGACCAGACGCGGGTTCCTCGGCGCGACGGGCCTGGCAGTCGGCGGCGGGCTGGCCAGCCTGGCCGGCTGCTCGAGCGCACTGAAGTCGTCGACCTCGCCGGGTTCCACGTCCGGCGGAACGATAAAGATCGGGTTCATCAGCCCCGAGACTGGAGAGCTCTCGGTATTCACCCAGTCCAACGGATACGTGCTCGGCCAGGTGCGTGCGTCGCTCGCCAAGGGCCTGACGATCGGCGGCAAGAAGTACTCGGTGGACATCATCTCCGGGGACAGCCAGTCGTCGTCCGCGCGGGCGGCGGCCGTCGCGTCGCAGATGGTGCAGCAGGACTCGGTGGACATGCTGCTCGCCACCGCGACACCGGAGACCGTGATCCCGGTCTCCTCCCAGGCCGAAGCGTCGGGTGTGCCGTGCGTGCTGACCATCTGCCCGTGGGAGCAGTGGTATTACAAGAGCAACGGCAGCGCGAACACGTTCAAGTACTCCTATATGTACTTCCTCGGCACCCAGGAGGAGACCAACCTGTTCGCTTCGGTGTGGAAGACCGCGTCCACCGACCACGTGGTCGGCGGCCTGTGGCCGGACGACGTCGACGGTGCCGGGTTCCAGAAGTACGTGACGGCCAAGGCGCACAGCCTCGGCTGGAAGGTGGTCCCCTCGGGCGCGTACACCGACGGGCTGTCCGACTTCACGCCGATCATCTCGAAGTTCAAGGCCGCCGACGTCCAGATTCTGCATGCCGTCCCGATCCCGCCGGATTTCATCACGTTCTGGAGGCAGGCACATCAGAACGGCTTCCAGCCGAAGATCGCCTCCATCTCCAAGGCGCTGCTGTTCCCGAGCGCGGCGGACGCGCTGGGGCCGCTGGTGCAGAACGTGATGTCGCCGCTGTGGTGGACGCCTCAGTTCCCGTACAAGTCCTCGCTCGACGGCACCACGGCGTCGGCGTTCGCCGCCAACTACAAGACGAGCACGGGCGACGAGTGGACCCAGCCGATGGGGTTCAACTACGCGGTCTTCGAGATCGCGGTCGCCGCGCTCAAGGCGTCGGGCGACCCGAAGAACGGCAACGCCGTGGCTCACGCCCTGAGCACGCTCAAGGGAGAGGCGATCACCGGGGCGTATGACTTTGCCGCCGGCCCGGTGCCGCACGTGTCCCAGGTCCCCGAGCTGCTCGCCCAGTGGCGGCTGGTCTCCGGCAGCTACCAGCTCGTCGTCGTCAACAACTCGCTGCTGCCCGCCGTGCCGGTCGCGGGTTCCCTCGAGCTCCTGTGAGCGTTCCGGCGCTGGAGGTCACCGACGTCGCGAAGAGCTACGGCTCGCTGTCCGTGCTCGGCTCGGTCTCGCTGGCCGTAGCGCCGGGTGAGGCCGTCGGCGTCGTCGGCCCGAACGGCGCCGGCAAGACCACCTTGCTCGACCTGCTGACCGGCACCGGGCGGTGCGACGCCGGCCGGGTGGTGCTGCACGGCAGGGACGTGACGCGGCTGGCGCCGCCGCTGCGGGCCAGGATGGGACTCGGCCGCACGTTCCAGGTGCCGCGGCCGCTGGGCGGCCTGACCGTGTTCGAGAACGCGCTCGTCGGCGCCATGCGGGCCGCCGGGCTGCGCGGGCGGCACGCGTACGGGGCGGCGTACGAGGCCCTGACCGTGACCGGCATGGCCGGCCAGGCCAACACGACGGCTGGCTCGCTGCGCCTGCTCGACCGCAAGCGCCTGGAGCTCGCGCGTGCGCTCGCCATGCGGCCGCGCGTCCTGCTGCTCGACGAGATAGCCGGCGGGCTGAGCGACCCGGAGACCGAGGCGCTGATCGCGACGATTCGCGCGGTGAACGAGGGCGGCACCGCGATCGTCTGGGTGGAGC
>Ga0209693_10001494_pt1 | contig 10066 bp, 9 predicted proteins | sample HubBroMetageWRM3_FD_188345 | JGI IMG/M metagenome (GOLD analysis project Ga0209693, IMG submission 188345) | Warmed soil microbial communities from the Hubbard Brook experimental Forest, New Hampshire - Hubbard Brook CCASE Soil Metagenome WRM 3... | ecosystem: Environmental > Terrestrial > Soil...
TTCGCGGCGGGGGCTCACGCTCGGGCACTTCCCGCAGTCGTTCGAGTACGTGACGCTCGGCGGGTGCGCGGCGACGCGCTCGGCGGGGCAGGCGTCGACGGGGTACGGTCGCTTCGAGCGGATCGTGCACGGGTTGCGGCTGGTGGCACCGGCCGGGGACATCGAGCTTCCGGCACCGCCCGCCAGCGCCGCGGGTCCCGGCTTGCGCGAGCTGCTCGTCGGCTCGGAGGGCACGCTCGGCGTGATCGACGAGCTGTCGCTGCGGGCACGGGCGGCTCCCGCCGAACGCGTCTATGAAGGCGTGTTCTTCGAGAGCTTCAGCGCCGGTGCGCGTGCGCTGCGCGAGCTCGTCCAGCATCACGCGGCGCCGGAGGTGGCGCGACTGTCTGATGAGCGCGAGACGCGCATGTCGCTTGCGCTCGCCGGCACGGGCGGAGCGAAGGGGCGCCTCGGACGTGCGTATCTGGGCGCGCGCGGCTACCGCGACGGCTGTCTGGCGATCTTCGGCTTCGAGGGCGAGCCGCGCGAGATCGCCGAGCGGCGCGCGCGCGCCCGTGAGATCGTGCGCCGCTGCGACGGGCTTCCCGTCGGGCGCTCTCCTGGGCGCGCGTGGCTGGAGTCGCGCTTTGCGGCTCCCTACCTGCGCGACGAGCTGCTCACACACGGCGTGATGGTCGAGACGCTCGAGACGGCCACGCGCTGGTCGAATCTCTGCACGCTGCACGCACGCGTGAGCACGGCGATCGAGCGCGCGTTGCGCGCGTGCGGGACCGACGGTCTTGTCATGTGCCACGTATCGCACCTGTATGAGACCGGGGGGTCGCTGTATTTCACGTTCCTGGCACGGCAACGCGCGGGTGAGGAGATCGCACAGTGGCGAGCGGTGAAGGCGGCGGCCGGCGCGGCGATCGTCGACGGCGGAGGCACCATCACCCACCATCACGCCGTTGGGCGCGATCACGCGCCGTGGATGGAACGCGAGATCGGCGCCGAGGGACTGCGCGCGCTACGCGCGATGAAGGCGGAGCTGGACCCCGATCACATCATGAACCCAGGCAAGCTGTTGCCGTGAGTCACCTTGCAGGTGGCTTCGGGTGGGACCGTCGCTCTCGTTCGGCGATGCTTCTCGGCAACGGTAGAGGGTGCGTGCCGGGCGGCTCGTGGATCGTGACGCTGCCGAGGCGCGTGGGTCGTGGCAGGCCACCCGCGAAGCTGACGTATTCGACGGTGAACTGCACTGCACGGCTACACGCCTCGGAGAGAGCCTCCCCGACGGGTATCGTCACGAGCGCGCCGCGCGCGAGGTCGGCGCGAGAGCTTTCTCCCGCGAGCTCGCGGTGGCAGACCGTCGCACTCACCGAATAGCTCTCCTCGGCGTTCGTGACGGGGTAGGGCGCGTGGAAGCTGATCTGCGCGCTCGCGATCACGTGGTTGTGGATGTGCAGCTGCACGTGCAGCGGCTCGTGCACGATCGGCAGCTTGACCGGGGGCGGTGGCGGCACTTCCGAGAGCCCGCACGAGGCCAGGCGCAGGTTGCCCCGGTCGACGCACGACCGTCCCGCGTAGCTGTAGGTGATCGCGGTCAGCGCTCCGTTCGGGCCGGCCGGCGAGCTGTAGTTGCCCGGTTCGTCTCTGCCGTCGCTCTCGCTGAAGCTCTCCAGCGGCCTGCCGCTCGTATAGCGCTGCACGATCAGGTATGCGCCCACACCGGGGAGTACCGGCTGGGTGCGCGTCTGCGCGCCTTCGCGGTAGGTGATGCTCACGGCGTGCACTCCGAGTAGCCCGAAGGAGATCTCGCGGCGGTCGGCTGGTACCCCGTCGCCCGAGTGGGGGCTGGTTGCGCTGAGCTCGAGCCCCACGCTGTCCCCGGCATAGGTCGATCCCGGACTGGCGCAGTCTCCGGCCATCGATCCGGCCACATTCGCGAGGTCGCCTGGGAGCGCGTCTGTCGGCAGCGGGTGGAAGCGCCCGTCATCGTGAAACGCGCCGTCGACGCCGAGCTGTCCGAGCCGGTCGTCATAGACACGGCCGATCTGCACGCAGATCAGGCCGCGCGTGGTGTGGATTATCCGCATTCCCCACGGCAGACCGCCATTCGGGTCTGGCGCTCGCAGGGACAGGAGCTGGGAGCCGCCCGCCACCGGAATGCCCTCGCCGACGGTGGCGATCGGGGCACGCGCCGTTCCGACCGGCGAGCCGGTGAGGATCACTCCGGTGGCCGCCAGCGTGATCGCGGCGGTGGCGAGCACGAGCGCGAGCGCGACGAGCGCGACGCGCACCTGCACGGATGCGCGGCGTCGCGGCGATCTACGCGCGAAGCGTGAGCCGAAGAGCGCCGGCAGCGGCCGGCGCCAGGTGTGTCGACGCTGTCCGGCCCGCACCAGCTGCCCTCCGAACCTGTCGATCGCGTCCATCCCTAAGCCTCCTTCATTCTCGTGCGGAGCTGAGCGAGCCCGCGGCTCACGCGCTTGCGGACCACCGACTCCGAGCACCTCAAGCGTCGGGCGAGCTCGTCGTATTCGGTTTCCCGAAGAACCCGTCCTTCGATCGCGCCGCGCTGCCCGGCGGACAGCCGCTCCAGCTCGAGCAGCGCCGCACAGCCGTCCGCCGCCGCCGCCCGCTCCTCCACCTGGTCGATGTCCTCGTCGCTGAACACGAGCGGCTCGAGACCCAGACGCTTGCGCGCTCGATCCTCAACCTGTCCGCGGCGGATCGAGTCCACCATCTTGTGATGGGCGATCGTGAACAGCCACGCGAGCGCCGAGCTGCGCTGCGGGCTGTAGCGCGCCAGGCCGGACAGCGCCGCGGCGAACGTCTCCGCCGTCAGGTCAGCGGCGAGCTCGCGGTCACCCGTGCGTCGTAGGAAGAAGGCGAGCACGGCGTCCACGCGCCGCTCATAGAACTGCCCGAACGCGTTCGCATCGCGTCTGCCCGCAACGAGCAGCGCCTCATCGGAACGGTCATCCTCGACACCCACAACCAGTACATCGTGAAGGCCGACGGTTTGTGACGCGAGAGCGGTGGGAGCCGATCAGTGCAGCGCGAATGGACCACTCAGCACAACCGGCCCGGGTCTGCTCGGGTGAGTGCTGGTCTCGCGTGTGATGATCAGCTTGTGGTACATGCCGGCGTTGGTCGGCAGCGGACCGCCGCCTTCCATGCGCCCATCGGACCCAACGTTGGGAGCCCTGCCGAGAGGGGCCGAGCTGGTCGGTGAGTTGTACAGCCACACCGCGTAGAAGAACCCTGACGATGCGGGCAGGCCCTGGGCCGCGACGTAGAACGCGCGCCGGCTGCCCTCCGATAGAACGTATGCGAGCCCGTTTGCTTTGAGCGTGGGTTCGACGGAGCTGAGCGTGAGCGTCTTGTCGAGCTTCGGCTTGGTGGCGCTCGAGGTCGAAGTCGAGCTCGTGCCGGTGGTGGTCGTCGTGGAGCTACCGGCGGCTCCTTTCCCGCCACCGCCGCCGGAGAGCAGGATCACCGCGACCACGATCACGACGACGATCGCCGCGAGCAACAGCGCGCCGGCTCTGCGCGAGCTCGCGGCGGTGCGCCGATTGCCCGCGCCGGGCGGTAGCGAGCTGAGCGCGTCGACCCTTTCCGGAGTGGGGGCGGATGCTCCGGCGCGCGAGCGCTCGGAGGAACGCGTGCGCTCGCCGGCGAGCCCCCGATCGTCGGTTGCGCCCAGGCGCGCGGAGCCGGAGGCGGGCTGCGCGGAGCTGGGGGCGTAACGAGCGGAATCCGAGGCGTTGTGCGCGAGCGCGTCGAGCGCCGCGTGGGCGCGATCGCGCACGGCGCTCTCGGGGATCGCGAGCATGTCTGCCACTTCGCTGTAGCTACGCCCACGCTCGAGCACGAGCGACAGCACGGCGCGCTGGTCGGGGGGCAGTCGGTCGAGGTCGCTCATATGCAGGAAAGGTCGCGCACGTCACGGCCCGCGGACGATGACGAACGACCGTAGGCTATCGTGGCCGGCCGATGGCCATCCCGGCGGCGGCACAAATCAACGAGATCCTGCTCGGGTTCGACCGCCTCTACGGGCTGGAGCTGTTGGAGTGCTCGGAGCGTGAGGTGCGTGCTCGAGTGGCTGTCGATGAGCGGCACAAGCAGCCGGCGGGCCTCGTCCACGGTGGTGTGTACGCGTCTATCGCCGAGGCGATCGCCTCGATCGCGACGGGGATGACGGTGATCGACGAGGGGTACATGGCGATGGGGTTGTCCAACAGCACGAGCTTCCTGCGGCCGGTAACGGAAGGAACCGTGCACGCGCATGCCGCGCGGGCGCATCGCGGACGCACCACCTGGGTGTGGGACGTGACTTTCACCGACGACGACGGCCGCACGTGCGCGCTGACGCGCATGACGATCGCCGTGCGCCCGCTGCCCGCCTAGCTCGCGCCGTCAGCCTGGTTTGTGCCGTCAGCCTGGCCGGCGCTGTGCACGCCTGGCCTATTCGCGGGGCTCGCGCGGAACGCTCACTCCCGCCGGCACCTGGCCCGGTAGCGGCAGGCGGTCAAAGCCGGTGTCGGGCAGCGCGGGCGGCAGCGGCGTCAGCGGGGAGCCGGCTTCGTTGACGGGAGTCATGATCTTGGCGGCTTCGGCTGCGAGCGTCGGGTCCTGGGTGTACACGCTCACGACAACTCCGCCGGTGGCCAGCGCGAGCGTGTCGCCGCCGCTGGAGCTGCGCACGCGCGCTCCGCGCAGCGACGTCGTGCGCGCGGCCGACGCACCGCCTGGAACGAAGCCGTTGTCGGGCGAGGTCACGATCGAGACCGGTGTCACGCACGTGTACTGGCCACCCTGCGCGCAGTCGCCGTAGTGGATGCTGACGGCCTCGCTCGGGTCGATCGCGACGCCGCTGATCGGCAGGCCGTGGAACTTCAATCCCGCCCAGTACACGGGAAAGCGGCTGCGGACGAGCACGCTCTCTAGCGGCTTTGGCCCGATCGACTCGTCCTGGAGCGTGTTCGCGCACGAGCTGAAGCTCAGCGCGCACACGAATATCAGCGCCGGTATGCCCAGACGTCGCATCTCAGCCACGGTAGGCGTTGGTGATCGGCATGCGCCGGTCGCGCCCGAACGCGCGCTCGGTGATCTTTATTCCGGGGGGTGCCTGGCGGCGCTTGTACTCGGCGAGATCGACGAGCCGTGTGGCGAGCCGCACGTCCTCGGCGGGGAGCCCTTCGGCGATCAGCTGCTCGCGGCTGCGGTCGAGCTCGATATAGCCATGCAGGATGCGGTCGAGCACCTCGTAGTCCGGCAGCGAGTCCTGGTCGCGCTGGTCTGCTCTCAGCTCGGCGGAGGGAGCGCGCTCGATGATCGTGGGCGGGATCGGCGTGGGCACCCACCAGTGGCCGTGGTCGGATGCGGCGAGCGAGTTGCGCCAGTGCGCGAGTCGATAGACGAGTGTCTTGGGAACGTCCTTGATGACGGCGAAGCCTCCGGCGAGATCGCCGTATAGCGTCGTGTATCCCACCGACATCTCAGACTTGTTGCCGGTCGTAAGCACGAGCCAGCCGAACTTGTTGGAGAGCGCCATCAGCAGGTTGCCACGGATGCGGGCCTGCAGGTTCTCCTCGGTGAGATCCGGCGGGAGGTCCTCGAAGTCCGGGCTGAGCGTGCGCATATAGGCGTCCATCGCGGGCTCGATCGCGAGCTCGTGTACGCGTACGCCAAGGGTGCGCGCGAGCGTACGCGCGTCCTCTTGGGTTGCCGTGGAGGAGTAGGGGGACGGCATCACCGCGACGTTCACCCGCTGGGCTCCCAGTGCGTCCACGGCCAGGCACGCCACCAGTGCCGAGTCGATCCCACCGGAGAGCCCCAGCACCACCGAGCCGAAGCCGTTCTTCTGCACGTAGTCGTGCAGGCCCAGCAGCAGTGCCGCATATACCTCCTGCTCCACCGACGGAATCGGGGGACGGGGCGGCACTCGTTGGCGGCCCGCGGGCGGCTCGAGATCGCAGATCAGCAGGTCCTCCTCGAACTGCTCCGCTCGTGCGATCGTCGCGCCGCCCGGATCGAGCACGAAGGAGTGTCCGTCGAACACCAGCTCGTCCTGTCCACCGACCATGCCGCAAAAGGCGACGTACGCGCCCGTCTCTCGCGCGCGCTGTGCGAACAGCCGTTCACGTTCCAGGCCCTTGCCCGCGTGGTAGGGCGATGCGGATATGTTCGCGATCAGCCGTGCACCGTCGGCGGCCTCAAACGATGCCGGCGGACCGGCGACCCACAGATCCTCACACACGGTCACACCCACCCTGTGGCCGTGCAGCTCGATCACCGAGCCGCTTGGCTCGCCGGAGGCGAAGTAGCGCTGCTCGTCGAACACGCCGTAGTTGGGGAGGTGCACCTTGCGGTATACGCATTGCACCGCTCCCTCGCCGAGCACCGCCGCCGAGTTGTAGACGTTGCCGGCGGCGCGCTCGGGAAAGCCCACTATCGCCACGATCCCCTGCGTGGTGCGCGCGAGGTCACTCAGCTCGGTGCCCGTGTCGGTGAGGAAGTGCGCGCGCAACAGCAGATCCTCGGGTGGATAGCCCGTCAGCGCCAGCTCGGGGAGCAGCACGAGATCGGCCCCGGCCTCGAGCGCGGCGTTGATGCCCGAGCGGATGCGCGCGGCGTTGCCGGACAGGTCGCCGACGATCGCGTTCATCTGATAGAGCGCTATGCGCATGGGCGTCAGTATGGTCGCGGCGACGGTCCCCCTGCCAGGCGGGGGGTTTTATCGGCTGCCCGCTGCCGTCGCTCGTGACCGCGGGGTCCGCGCGCGTCGCGGACGGGGAGCCTCGACACCGGCGGCCGTCGCGAGCGCCTTGATCGCTCGCTGCAGCTCGTTCGCGATCGTCTCCAGCTCCGGCAGGGCGTCGTAGTCGGCGAGCAACCCGAAGCCGAGTTGGCCGTCATAGCTCATCACCGCGATCCCGAGCGCCTGGCGGCGGGCGAGCGGCACGACCGGGTACAGCCGCTTTAGACGCCGTCCGAGCACGTACAGCGGGAACTGCGGCCCCGGCACGTTCGTGACGACGAGGTTGAAGAAACGTTGGCGTGCTTGCAAGCGGGCGGCCTGGCTGAGGATCGTCGGCGGTGCGAAGCCCGTGAGGTTGGTCAACACCTCGGCGCCGACCGCCTGTCCTGAGTGCTTGAGATCGTCCATCTCCAAGCGCACCTGCGCGAGGCATTCGGCGGGATCGACCACGCCAACGGGCAGCGGGGCCCACATCGCCGCGACGCGATTGCCGAGCGCGCCGCGCTCGATATCTGCGCGTACCGACACGGGCACCATCGCCTTCAACACGAGCCCCTCGGTCTCATATCCCTGTGCGCGCATGTGATGACCGAGCGCGAGGCTCACAGCGGCGAGCACGACGTCGTTGAGCGTGCCGCCGAGCGAGTTCTTGATCGCCTTGAACAGCGAGAGCTCGGCGTCCACCCACGTGTAGCGACGGTGCGCGGTGATGTCGACGTTGAACGGGCTCGGCGGTGCGGGCGCGCTCACCCCGGCGAGCGTGGTCGCACCGACACCGACGACCGCCTCCCTCACGCGCGCGAGCGCCCGTCGCGGGGTGCGCACCACCGCCCGCGCGCCGCGCACCATCTCGGCCGGCACGGTCGAGCGCTCCAGCAGCGCATCGGATAGCAGCTTGGCCGGCCCGGGCAGCGGACGAGCGATCCATGGCACGGGCGGGCGGGGCGTGCCGGCCGGCTCCGGGTCGGCGTCGAATAGAACGGTCGTGATGTCGACGCCCGAGATTCCGTCGACGAGCGCGTGGTGGGTCTTGGCTATCAGCGCGAACCGTTCGCCCGCCATGTGCTGCACGAGCCAGATCTCCCACAGCGGCTTGGATCGGTCCAGGCGCTGGGAGAACAGCCGTCCCGCGAGCTGCTTGAGCTCCGTCTCGTCTTCGGGCCGCGGGAGCCCGGTATGGCGGATGTGGTAGCGGGGGTTGAAGTGCGGGTCGTCGGTCCACACCGGCCGGCCCTGGCCGAGTGGTACGAACGACAGCCGCTGGCGGTAGCGCGGCACGAGGTGCAGGCGCGAAAGGATGTGATCCACCAGCTGCTCATACGCGGGGGCCTGACCCTCGAACACCATCACCGAGGCGACGTGCATGTGCGCTGAGCTGTGATCCTCCAGGTGCAGAAACGCGGAGTCGAGCCCGGAGAGGCGGTCGGGGTTTGCCATCGGCTGTGATTGTCGCTGCTGGCGGGTCAGCAGTCAATGTCGGACTGACGCTTCAACGCGTATTCGCGTCGAAGCGCTCCACGAGACTGTGCGCGCCGAGCTCGTCGACGCTCGCGTGGCCGGAGAGCGCCATATTGAGCTCGAGGTCGGCGAGAAACGCCCGCAGGACGTCGATGACCCCTTGCTCGCCGCCGAGCGCGAGCCCCCACGTGTAGGGGCGCCCGAGACACACGGCGCGAGCGCCGAGCGCGAGCGCCTTGAGAGCGTCCGAGCCGGAGCGGATGCCGCTGTCGAACAGCACCTCGCAGCGCTCACCGACCGTCTTGACGACCTGTGGGAGCGCGTGCAGCGATCCGATCGCGCCGTCCACCTGGCGTCCGCCGTGATTGGAGACGATGACTCCCTCGATCCCGTGCTCCACAGCAAGCTCCGCGTCCTCGGCGCTCTGGATGCCCTTCAGCACGATCGGCAGTTTCGTGCACTCGCGCAGGAACGCCAGATCGGCCCACGTGACGGACGGGTTCGAGAACTGCCACGCCCAGTACGCCACCGCGGTCGGCAGGTCCTCCTCGGGGGGCTTGGGCAGCGCGGCGCGAAACACGGGGTCTTGCAGATAGTTGACGTTGCCCTCACCGCGCAGGAACGGCAGGAATCCCTCGCTCAGATCGGCGGGACGCCAGCCGAGCAGCCACGTGTCGAGCGTCACGACGATCGCTGCGTAACCGCATTTCTCGGCGCGCTCGATGAAGCTGCGCGCGAGCTCGCGGTCGCGCGGCCAGTAGAGCTGGTACCAGCTCGTCTGTCCGCCCGAGCCTGGCAGCGTGCCGGCTGCCTCTGCGATCTGCTCGATCGTGTGCGAAGCGGCGGTGCTCGCGATCAGCGGCAGCCCGACGTGGGCTGCGGCGCGGGCGCTGGCGAGCTCACCGTCGGGGTGCGCGACGGTCTGCACGCCGATCGGCGCGAGCAACACCGGCGCGGGCAGCTCGGCGCCGAGCACCGTGCGTTTGAGCGTCCGCTCGGAAACGTCGCGCAACATGCGTGGCACGATCTGCCAGCGGTCGAAGGCGTCACGGTTGGCGCGAATCGTCTTTCCACGTCCCGCGCCGCCCTGGATGTAGCCACGCGGACCGCGCGCGAGCATGGCGTAGGCGTCGCGCTCGAGCTCGCGCCAGTCGAGCGCCCGCGCGGGCTTGCGCCCGCCGAGCATCCCGGCGAGATAGATCTCGTGCTCGTAGTTGGAGAACGGAGGCTCGAGCGCCATGATGCGCGCGAGATCCTACTCAGAGCGCCCGCGCGGCGTCGGGTAAAGTGCGATGAATGACATTCGACCAATCGAAGATCGGACAGGTCGTCGCGGCGCAGATGGAGGCGTTGGAAGGCCGCTACGGCGAGGATTGCGAGATTGGGAACGTGTGCACGATCGTGGAGGTGCTCGGCCCGCACGGCTCCGACGTGTCGGTGCGCTCCAGCGAGGCGCGCCCACACACGACGATCGGCTTGCTGCGGATGGCCGAGGCGATGATGCTCGGCAGCCTTGGCGGCGCGCCTCAGGGCGACGGGGACTAGCCGCATTCACGAAATTACCGACGTTGCACTGTGTGCGCTGTATCACAGTGCACGTCGATTGAGTGCACATAGTATTTCTCGGATTGCCTGACTAGCCGAGTCGTCTTCGTGGATGAAGACGAGCGGGGGACCCATCGCCAAGCCTGTCGCAGTTGGGGCTTGGATGGGGCGAATCGGCCGCTGCTGCGGCTGTAACGCCCGACCGGAACGCGTACGGATTCGTGTTGCCGGCGGACGTGAGCCCGACAGCTAACCCCGTAGGCGGAGACACAAGGAGGACCTCTTTGTCGAGGCCGCAAATAGCCGGGCGCGTTCGAC
>Ga0209693_10001497_pt1 | contig 10054 bp, 11 predicted proteins | sample HubBroMetageWRM3_FD_188345 | JGI IMG/M metagenome (GOLD analysis project Ga0209693, IMG submission 188345) | Warmed soil microbial communities from the Hubbard Brook experimental Forest, New Hampshire - Hubbard Brook CCASE Soil Metagenome WRM 3... | ecosystem: Environmental > Terrestrial > Soil...
TACCGCAACGGCCAGTATGATGCCCCACAGCGGCTCGCCTTCAGCGGCGGCGATCTTTTGGACGCCGATGACCCAGCCATCGCACCGGACCAGTCGTACCTGATCTTCGGTAGCCATGGGCTGCACGCTCCACCCGGACGAGAGCACCTCTTCATCTCCTTCCGCACAGGAACTTCGTGGGGCCCCCCGGCTCAGATCCACTACGAAGGAGACGATTGGCCCGACCCCAACGGTAACGGCGACGGCGAACCGCAGATCAGTCCGGATGGCAAGACTCTGTACTTCGAATCGTCACGATCGGTGCCTCTCGACCCAGACCGCTCCCGGAGCCAGTTTCTCGCGGACGTAGAGCGTCTCAACGCATGGGACAATGGCAGCAGCAATGTCTGGTCGCTACCCTTGAAGCCTCTGCTCAACGCAGCCGGTCAGCGACGAGAGGAGAAGCAGACCGATGCCAAGGAATAAAACTGTTGCCATCGCCTTTGCCGTGTTGGCCGTATTGGCGACGGCCCAAACAGTGACGCCGCAGCCCCAGAAGATCGCAATCGTCGGGGCCACTCTGATCGATGTGAGCAACTACGGGCATTCCGCCAACGACATCGCAGACTCCGTAGTGCTCATCGATGAAGGAAAGATCGTTGCCGTCGGATCCGCAACCCAGATCACGATCCCCTCCGAATCGACCCGCATCGATGCTCACGGAGAGTTTCTCGTTCCCGGCCTCGTCGATGGGTTCGGCGCCTTGCGCACCCAGGCCTTTGCGAATGCCTATCTATACGACGGGGTCACGACGGTTTACGTCCCCACAGTACTGCCCAATGGGGGCGGAGACGGCGAGTTGAAGATTGTGCGAAACGCATCTCCCGGACCTCGCTTGTTCCTGGGAGCGCCGATGACCGGTTATTCGGAACAGGGCGCGGACCCATCCGATAAGCCGATGTTGGACCATCGGCTTCACGATCGGCGACTGTCCAACCAGCAGCTCATTGCGCGGGTCGATCAATTGGCCGACCAGGGCTTTCGCGGAGTGACCATCAGTTATGACGTCTGGCCCGATCAGGTCGATGTGATTGTCGCCGAAAACAAGCGGCGAGGTACGGCGACGCTTGCCGAACCTGCATTCACGACCTATCCCTATGCAATCCACGCCGGCGTCAGTGGGTTATTGCGCAACGATCACTATCTCCTCGAATTGGCTCCTCCTGCGGTGCTGCTGGACCGTGCCGATAACCTCGGTGCGGGCTCTGCCGCCTCCCGTGCCATCTGCACGGTTGACCCAGCCTCCAACGAGGTTGCAGATTTCGGAGCACAGCTCGCCAAATCCAACACCGCCCTGATGCCCACGTTGTCAATGGAGGCTACCGCCGATGCTCTCGACGTTCCCAATCCCTGGAGCGCCCCCTCGGCCGCCCTCATCAAGGCTGCCGATTTGGACGACCCTGTTGATCCCTCTACCGGAGAGTCTGCGTTTCTGGCCAGCCTCACTAGGAAACACAGAAAGCGGGTTCGGGACTGTGCCTGGCATAAAGAGGCGTTCGATGCTCGCCTCTATCAGCTTGGAGCGAAATATCTGGCCGGAAGCTCGGCAACGAGCTACGGAATTATGCCCGGCAGCGGTCTCCACCTCGAACTCACACTGCTGCATCGGATCGGCCTCTCTCCGCGCGAGGCTATCGCAGCGGCAACCAGCAACTTTGCCGATATCTATGGCTGGCGTGACATCGGGCGCATCGAACCGGGGCGTGTCGCCGACGTGCTTATCCTCAACGCCGACCCACGTAGCGATCTTGCAGCTTTGGACCACATCGACAGAATCATCTTCCGGGGTGCCGTGCTCCATCGGCAATCCTTGCTCGAAGCACGTGGCATGAAGTAGGCAATCCGGTAGTTCGTGATGGACGATAGCTGCCTATCAGTACCGGCAAGTCGGCTTGGGGCAAGCGATCTGCGCGAATGCTCGTATATGCGCTGGATTAATGCCGGATGACGAGCAAACCGAAAACTGATTCAGTAGTGGGGCCTAAGGTTCGAGTGTCGCTTGTAGGACTCGATAGGCTTTTTGGAGCCGCTTGGCGTCACGTTTTGCGAGCAGGCCTTGCAGTTGTTGCGATAAGAACTTGGGATCTACGTTGACGTTCTCGAAATGGAAGAACGCCGACGGCGAAGCGTTTAACTCCCTGGCGAGAGCGATGATGAGTTCGAAGGACGGTACTTTCTCGCCTCGCTCGATCCTGCCAAGGTGTTTGAGGACTCGTATCCACAGGTAGCCTGCCGCCGCGCACGTATGCTGTAATGCATCCAGAGGCAAAACTCACCGAAGAGGATAAGAAAGCAATATGTGCCTGGGTGAAGGAACAAACGATTGCCGCAAAATGAGGCGCAAAAAGTCCACGCGCGAGAAATTCAAGGAACGCTTTCGGTCGGCGAAGGTAGTGTCGATATCTGGCCACTGAGAGCAGCCTGTCAAAATCGGGATCCGCCCCAAAGTAGTGAAAAGAATCAGGCGGTTCGTAAGGCTTGCCATCGGAGTAGCACGCAAAGTTAATTGCGTAGAATAAGAACGCGTTCTTCCTTACGGCCTCAAAATTGCGGCAACCCATGCCGTTCGAGGTCAGGACTCCAAGACTCAATGATGAGCATCGAAAAGGATAAGAAAGCAGTGTCTGCCCGGGTGATTGCAATGTAAATATTGTAATCATGTCGTGGCGTTCGCACACGGCGGGTTCTAGCGTGAATATATAAGCAAAGTACGCAGGAGGACGAATGAGAGACGAGGCGACCGTGGTTGGCGACAGAGTTGCGGCACTGAAGGAGGCATGGCACTTGAAAGCCATCAGCGAATCGCGAGCGCTTAGATTCCTCCTCGGGTTTCTGACGGGATGGGCGGGCGCACTCATCGTGTCGGTTGTCGTACTTCTTGGTCGCCCTTTGCTTCTCTCCGCACAGACGCTCCACTACTCGAAAAGTCCGGATGTGGGGAATGGAAAGAAGGTTTACAACGGCGGCTGCATTGCATGCCACGGGAGCGAGGGGAAGGGGGCTCCCATGGCGAGTACGGTTTTCGCGCGGCCCGATACGTTTCCGGATTTTACGGACTGCGCTGGGACAACGCCGGAGCCGAACGGCAATTGGAAGGCAGTGATTGTGCACGGCGGACCATCGCGTGGACTCTCCCAGATTATGCCTGCGTTTGGGGATTTGCTGACGGACCAGGAGATCAACGATGTAATCGCCTACATGCGGGGATTCTGCAAGAATGTGCACCACGATCCGCTGGGGGAGCTAAATCTGCCGCGGGCATTGGTAACGGAGAAGGCGTTTCCAGAGAACGAAATTGTGATTTCTACAGCGGCGAGTGCATCCGGAGCACCGGCGTGGACTACGGATATCATCGATGAAAGGACGATCATCGACGCCCGGACTCAGCTTGAAACCGATGTTCCAGTGAACTATGCCGACCAGGCGCACAACTGGACGGCGGGGTTAGGGGACATTACGCTGGGGCTGAAGCGGGAGATGTTTTCCAGCCTGCGGACGGGTTCGATCCTGAGTTTGCAGGGCGGTATTTTGCTGCCGACGGGGGACAGCAAACGAGGCTTCGGTGCTGGGACGACGCAGTTCGAACCCTTCGCAGCCTTCGATCAGCTGTTCAAGGAGAACACGTTTTTACAAACCCAATTGGGGGCGGACCTGCCGGTGGATACGAGCGTGGCTCCGCGCAGCCTGTTCTGGCGGGCGACGGTAGGGCAGGCAATGGCGCCGGACCACATGCTGGGACGGCTGTTTTCGCCCATGGTCGAGTTTCTGGCGGTACGCGACTTCAAGCCGGGAGCGAGTACGGATTGGGATGTTCTGCCGGAGATGCAGATCACCGTCAGCAGGCGACAACACGTCCGCGTGGGCTTTGGCGTGAGGGAGCCGTTCACGAACACGAGGGGACGAACGCCGCAGCTGCTGTTCTATTTCCTCTGGGACCGGGCGGATGGGAAGTTATGGGAAGGTTGGCGATGAGACTCCGTTGGGGTAGTGCGGTTGTTCTTGCGCTTGCAGTGATCGGGGTGCCAGCCATGCTGCGCAGCCAGTCGCAAACGGAGAACGCTAAGGGCGACAAGACTCCGCCGGGGACTCTTTTCCGGACATCGGAACGGTGCGTGGCTTGTCATAATGGGCTGAAGACAATTTCCGGCGAAGATGTTTCGATTGGGTTCGAGTGGCGCGCGAGCATCATGGCCAATTCGTCCCGCGATCCTTATTGGCAAGGAAGCGTTCGGCGAGAATCCATTGATCATCCGGAGTCGAAACAGGCGATCGAGGATGAATGCTCGATCTGCCATATGCCGGCTGTCCGGATGGCGGACCGGGATGCGGGAAAACATACGCAGGTCTTCTCGCGACTTCCGTTGCAAAAGTTTCCCAAGGGGGACCGCGCGGCAGCAGATGGAGTGACCTGCTCGGTTTGCCACCAGATCGAGAAGACGGGACTGGGAACGGAAGCGACCTTTGTTGGGAATGTGGTCATTGCGAAACCGATCCAGAACGATGAGCGGCCCGAGTACGGGCCTTTCGACATCGACAAAGGGCACCAGACCGTGATGCACTCCTCGACGGCGACGTACTTCCCAACCCGGGGCGATCACATACGCAACGCGGGTCTTTGCGGCAGTTGCCATACGCTGATCACTTCCGCGCTTGGGCCGAAGGGCGAGAAGGTAGCGAGGTTCCCAGAACAGGTGCCCTACCAGGAGTGGCAGCACAGCGACTATGCGAACACGCAAACCTGCCAGGACTGCCATATGCCGGTGGTGAACGAGCCGGTGGCAATCACGGCGCTGTACGGCCCGCCACGCGAGGGCATGCACCGCCACGTGTTTGTCGGATCGAATTTCGTTATCGAAGGGATGCTGCAGGATCATCGCGATGAATTGGCGACCGGGGCGCTGCCCGAAGAGATGGATGCGGCGATGAAGCGTACGGCCGAGTTTTTGAAGACGCAGGCGGCAAAGGTCACGATTACCCGGATGGATGCGACGCCGAATGGGCTTGCCGTGGACGTGCATGTGGAGAATCTGGGTGGGCATAAGTTGCCTACGGCTTACCCTTCGCGGCGGGCGTGGCTACATTTTGTCGTGAGGGAGGGCAGTGGGCGCGTGGTGTTCCAGTCGGGTGCGCTCAATCCGGATGGCTCGATTGTAGGCAACGACAATGACGAAGACCCTCTGAAGTTCGAGCCCCATTATCGCGAGATCACGAGTTCGCAGCAGGTTGAGATTTACGAACCGATCCTGAAGGATTCGGAGGGGAAGGTGACGACCGGCCTGCTCCATGCAGTCGGCTACTTGAAGGATAATCGTCTGTTGCCGCACGGCTTCGATAAGGCCACCGCAGAGAAAGATATCGCCGTGACCGGCGAAGCGGCCAGCGATCCGGGGTTCACAGACATGGGAAGCTCCGTGCGGTATGTGATCTCAACCGGGAATGCAACGGGACCGTTCAAGGTGGAGGCGGAGCTTTGGTATCAGCCGATCGGGTTTCGGTGGGCGCACAATCTGGCACCTTACAAGGCGGAGGAGCCGCAACGCATGGTGCGATACTACGAAGAGGCGGCTCGGAGGTCGGCGGTGGTGCTGGCTAGAGCAGAGGCTACTCGGTAAGGATCTCGGACAGTGATATGCAGCAAGGAAAGGCCATTCGCGAGCAACGAGAACTGGTTGCGGAAGGTGTGGTTCGGGTGGAAACAGCCTCTCATTCTGGTTACACCGAGAACCCGTGATCGGCTGGCATCGGGCCGGCTTCCCGGTTGTATTGGACTTGGATTTCACGGGCGAGGGGAGTGGGAGGACGAAGACGGTTGAGCAGAGAAGTTCGTGCTCTGATCTTTCGCATGGCGGCTGAGAACCCAACCTGGGGAGCACCGCGCATTCATGGCGAACTGCTCAAGCTGGGCTTCGTTCTGTCGGAAACCACGGTCTCGCGATGCTTCGACGAATCCCGAGAACTCCAGATTACGCCAACCGCTGGCTGACGTTTCTGCGAAACCATCGCGAAGCAATTGCGGCCATGGACTTCTTCACCGTGCCGACGCTCAGGTTTGACGTTCTGTATTGCTTCTTTGTGAACGGCCACGACCGGAGAAAGATTCTGCGTTTCAACGTGGACCCGAAATCCCAACGCTCTCTGCATCGTCCAGCAGTTGCGGGAGGCGTGGCCGTACGTCCCGGCGCACAGATTTCTTTTGTGCGATCGCGACGCAAAGTTCGGACCTGATTGCGGCGGTTACAGGCTTGGGAAGCCAACCGATCCGCACTGCGTTTCGCAGCCCGTGGCAGAACGGTGTCGCAGAACGCTGGGTCGGGAGTTGCCGACGAGACCTGCTAGACCACGTGATCGTCTTGAATGAACAGCACCTTAAGCGGCTGATGTCGGAGTATGTTCGCTATTACCATGAAGATCGAACCCACCTCGGACTAGCGAAGGATCCGCAGCAGGCCGGCCAACAGCAATGTTCCTACGCCGGGCCGCAAGTTTCACTCCTTCGCTCGACTCGGCGGCCTACATCATCGCTACGCCATTGCAGCGTAGACTCCGACAATTGTCTTGGGGGATCACTCTGATCGCCCGAATCAGAGCCGCTCTGGGTAGCGCTTTCGTCGCGGGCCAAGTCCATCGTCTTGGAGTAACGTCGGGCCGGAATCGCGAATCAGTAGGCTGACACTCCAGGCGGAGAAGTGCTCTTAACGGTACGGGAGGTTTTGACGAGCCACAGCTAAATCATCACGCCCCTGCGCCGTCGCTAAGAATCCTCTTTAAGATATTTACCTCGAAGGGTTCTTCTAGCAATTTCCCGATGGCTTGTTCTAAATACTTAAAGTGCGGGGTCGCTATGTGTTTATCGAGCTCCGCCTCGCTTTCCCATGTTTCGTCGAAATAGAAGCGACCCGTCGAGTCTGACTCGTAAAGTTCATACGATTTACATCCCTGTTCGCCACGTGTAGGAACCAACATGCCCTGCAATAGCCTTCTGAGTTCGTCTTCGTTTCCTTTACGTGCCACGGATCTTGCAATCACACGTACTTCGGTCATGGTGTTCAACCGTTCAACCTCGTTTATTTATAATTTGCCTTTGCAGTCGCTGGCACCACCTGCAGCTACTTCAAAGTTGGATCGATCAACGTCAGATCAGTTGCCGGATCAAGCCGTTTTTGCATCGTTATTGAATCGACCGTCACCATCACTTCCAGCGTGGGCGATACATACGCAGTAAGAACATGGCCAGCCCGCGTTGTTCCGTCCGAATTCCCCACTACCATGTGCGTATGGACTACGGGCTTTCCTTGATAGAGCGCGATATCCCCGCTCATCCCAATCACTTCGTGCTGACCGACAATCGGAATCTTCTTGTACATTTTGCGCTGAGGATCAAACCAACCCAAAGTTGCTCCATTCAGTGCTCCGATAGCGGTGAAGTGAGCACTCGTTACTTGATACTTCTCCGCAAACTCTACCAGTCCGGAAAAGGCCTCGTCTCCCTGGTAGAAGATGACCGCATATTGTTTTGTAGGTTCTCCTGGGTTCAGCAACTGAACCTGCATCTTGGGAGCTTTCCCCCTGGGAACGGCTTCTGATGGCGAGACATATTCGCTTGCCGTCTCTTGCGAATACCCAATCATCGCTGTGACCCCGATCAATACCAGGACACAAAGAGTCTTTGCCATTGCTTCCTCCTTCTCGTGACATGCAATAGATGTGCCAAATACCTCCAGGCCGACCCGCAATGCACGCCACTCTCGAATTCACCGCAACGCAAAGTAGCGTCATCTTTTCAGCGGCATGAGTTGGCTAGGTGGCTGGGGATGGCCTTAGGAAACTCGGATCGGATGTCCTGCGGACTGATGCACTGTCCGCATGTCGACACGCTTCTGGTTTCAAGTAGTCTCCTTCCCGAGTGCCCGGTCAACAACGGCGTCGATAACGGTATCGAACTCTGTCGTGGACCCATCACATGTCCGCTGAATAACAGAGTAGGTCAAGGTTCAACCAAGATGAGGGTTTAGTTGAAGAGACGTGGTCGCGCGGGATGGTAACGGAATTGCTCCTGTTCCACGCGTGACCGACGCCGCATCTTACGCTCGTAATGCAATCTGGCTGGGTCAGCACGCTTTGGACAGTACGGTCCGGAAGAGACGGAATTGCGGCCGCGATGCTGAATGATGCCGAGTCTCTCAAATATGTTGAACTCTCCGAGGAGTCTGGCGTCCGCACAACGGTCGAGACGTCTGCTGAGATATTTAGAGGGAGTCAAGCATATCGCGGAGCCGATTTTCTTGCTGTCGAAGAGCCTCTGGAGATTCAACTCGCCTACGGACCAGTGGGCTCAAGATGGGTGAAATCCATCTCGGTCACGATGCGCACTCCGAGGCACGATTTCGAATTGGCTGCCGGCTTCCTGATGTCTGAGGGGGTTGTCAGCGATTCCGCCGACATAACTGAGATAACCTACCTCGCTGGCAGTTCGCACTCCGGAGGGGCGGCGCGCGATGGAGGGGGCCGGATGGACGCCGCCGTCCTGCCGTATCAGCCTGAGCGGAACATCGTTCAAGTGAAGCTATCGCCAGATGTGTCCGTCAACATGGCGAATCTAGAGCGCAATTTCTATACCACATCCAGTTGCGGCATTTGTGGGAAGGCTTCTCTACTGGCTCTGCGAACGGTCTGCCCCCCGCGCGCTGTAAATGGTTTTCAGGTCGCAGCTCAAGTTCTCTATTCTTTGCCAACACAATTGCGGGATGCGCAAAAAGTGTTCCAGAGAACGGGTGGGTTACACGCTGCCGGACTCTTCGACTCCACAGGGCAGCTATTCTCCAGCCGTGAGGACGTGGGTCGTCATAATGCGGTTGACAAGCTGTTGGGAGCCGAATTCCTTGCCGATCGCACTCCGCTACGCGATCGTCTGCTTCTATTATCAGGCAGGGCGAGCTTTGAGTTGCTTCAAAAGTCGCTCATGGGAGGAATTCCCATGGTTGTGTCTGTCGGAGCACCTTCGAGCCTAGCTGTTCAGGTCGCAAGAGAGTTCGATATCACTCTGGTTGGTTTCCTGCGCGCAGACCACTTTAACGTCTATAACGGTGCGGCCCGCGTCATCGGACGCTCCGAAATCACTGGGGAGTAAATATGAAGCTGCGAATCAAGGGTAACTCGGTGAGATTACGGCTCACCCGTTCAGAGGTGGCGAAGCTGCTCGACATTGGACATATCGAGGAAACAATCCAGTTTAGTCCTCAGGAACAATCCAGACTGACGTATTCCCTACGAGTGAGGCCCGATTTGAGTAGTGCAATACTCCGATATCAGCCGCCTGAAATTGCGGTTGTTCTTCCTACAAAAGAAGCCACGACCTGGGCGAAGGATAACCAGGTTGGAATCTACGCCACCGTCGATCTCGGTCTTTGCGGTACTTTGGATCTCCTTGTGGAAAAGGACTTTGCCTGCCTAGACGGCAGCGATGCCGACAATTTGGATACATTCGAAAACCCCAGTACGACGGGAATCTGCCCGTGAGGGACCGCTGTTCCGAAGTCCTTCTGCGTCTCCCCGTTTTCCCACCCCACTGCGCTGCCGTACCATCTCGCCGTGTCGTAACAGCAAACATTTCACCCGTAACTAGTTGAAACCACGAGACATCGATGGCAATTCAGAAAAAGTTCTACTAAGACTCGGAAACAATTCGCGGACTGTTAATGAACAGAGTTTCAAGTCTGCCCGTCACGGATTTAAGCACTCGAACTTGGCTCTCGTTCGTCGATGCATTTCAGAGGACCGAGCTTCGCGATAGCAGACCCGCCCAACATCTGAGCCCTAACACGGATGAAATCCACCGTTTGCTCAAAAAGATTGGAGCACGGCGTTAAGGAGATCTCACATTAAGACGGGGAGACTTTGCGCTCAGTCAATCTTCTTGATCCGTGCAACGGCAATTTGAAATCCAGTACTCGCTGCCGGAGCGCCCGCGTAGACGGCGCGGTCTGCAAGAGCACCTCTTTCAAGTCGCATAATTCGA
>Ga0209693_10001498_pt1 | contig 10053 bp, 9 predicted proteins | sample HubBroMetageWRM3_FD_188345 | JGI IMG/M metagenome (GOLD analysis project Ga0209693, IMG submission 188345) | Warmed soil microbial communities from the Hubbard Brook experimental Forest, New Hampshire - Hubbard Brook CCASE Soil Metagenome WRM 3... | ecosystem: Environmental > Terrestrial > Soil...
GGCGGCGGTGACCGGCCGGATCGGCCTGCCATCGATCGTGCTCTTCGCCGTGATCTTCTTCTGGACCCCACCGCACTTCTGGGCTCTGGCGATGAAGTTCCGCGACGACTACGCGGCGGCCAACGTGCCGATGCTGCCGGTGGTGGCTTCGGCCTCGGTGGTGACCCGCAAGATCGTGGTCTACTCCTACATCATGGTCGCCGCCACGCTCGCGCTGGTCCCGTACGCCGGCTGGCTGTACGGGTGCTGCGCGGTCGGGCTCGGCACCTGGTTCCTGGCCGAGGCCCATGCCCTGAGGGGCCGGGTCGCCGCCGGGGACGCCCCGGCGCCGATGCGGCTTTTCCACCGGTCCATCCTTTATCTGACCCTATTGTTCGTCGCAGTCGCGGTGACTGCGCTACTGCCTGTGGGTCGGTGGTAGCGGCCTGTAAGCCGCAACGCACAATTTGAGCTATGAGCCCGGACGAAGGCCATAGCTCGGACGAAGGTCATAGCTCGGACGGAAGCCATACCCGGCGGGTTTTCCTTCGCCGCGCCGCCAGCGCGGCCGCGATCTCGGCCGTCCCTGGTGCCGTCGTCGCGGCCTGCGACGGAGTCGGCGCGGCCAAGCCCACAGCGGCAGCCAAGCGGGCCGCCGCCGTGCGCCAGGTGCCGGAGAACTCGCTGCCCGGCGACCCGGACTGGTGGATCACCAACGTCGGCGCCCCGGACGAGGTCATGGGGTACGCGGGGCGCAGCAGCGTGCTGCCGGGCCGGCCGGTCGACCTGTACGTGTCCACGACCGCGCGGGAGTTCAAGGTCGTGGCGTTCCGCGTCGGCTGGTACAACGGCGACCTGGCTCGCCGGGTCTGGGAGTCGGGCCCGGTGCGCGGGCTGCGGCAGAAGCCGGCCGGCTTCCTCGAGAAGACCAGCACGGTCACCACCGACTGGGGCACCTCGGTGACCGTGCCGACCGACGGCTGGCCGGCCGGGTCCTACCTGCTCCGCCTCGACGCTCACTCCGGCGCGCAGCGCTACATCCCGCTGACCATCCGCTCTTCGGACACGGCGGGCAAGGTGGTGCTGAAGAACTGCGTCGCGACCTGGCAGGCCTACAACACCTGGGGCGGCTACGACCTCTACAAGGGCCCGACCGGCAGCTACAGCACGCGCTCGTATGCGGTCAGCCTTGACCGGCCCTACGACCAGGAGGGCGCGTACCTGTTCATGGTCTACGAGCGGAAGCTGATCAACCTGGCCGAGCGCCTGGGTCTGCCGCTCGCGTACCTGACCAGCATGGACATCGCCAGCGATGCGCACGCGCTGGACGGCGCGAGCGCGTTTGTCTCGCTCGGCCACGACGAGTACTGGTCCCCGCCGGAACGCGCCAGCGTGACGGCGGCCAGGGATGCCGGGGTGAACCTGGCGTTCCTCGGCGCGAACGCGATGTTCCGGCGGACCCGGCTCGAGCCGACCTCGCTCGGCGCCGACCGGCTGGTGATCTGCTACAAAACCAGCTACCCGCAGGACCCCATGTACGGCAAGGACAACGCCCTGGTCACCAACAATGCCTGGCGGGAACCGCCGGACCCGGATCCGGAGTCGTCGGTGGTCGGGACCCTGTACGAGAGCTACCCGACCGTTGCCGACTACGTCGTTGCCACGCCGGGCGCCTGGATGTTCGCCGGAACCGGCGCGCGCAAGGGCACCAGGTTCGCGTCCCTGGTGGGCATCGAGTACGACCGGGTCAACCCCGGCTACCCGCTGCAGCGGCCGATCCAGGTCCTGTCCCACTCGCCGCTGACCTGCAACGGGGTCAACAGCTACGCGGATTCCGCCTACTACACGCACCGCAGCGGGGCCGGGGTGTTCAACGCGGGGACGATGCGCTGGGTGGAGTCGTTCGGGCCGCCGCTGTACCACTGGGGGATCACCAAGGCGTGCGGCGCGTTCACCCGCCGGGTGACCGCCAACGTCCTGCGCGCCTTCGCCGACGGCCCGGCCGCGGCGAAGCACCCGGCGCACGACAACCTGGACGCGATGCACGAATGGCCGGGCGACCCGATCTCCGCCGGGCATAATCTCTGGCCGCCGATCACGCTCTTAGCCCGCGTATGCTCGAAGGCATCTTCCTCCCCCTGGAGGTGCCAGTGAGTGCGGCAGCAAACTTGCTGCGCGGACGCCGGGCCAGATGGACGGTGCCGGCCGGCGCGGTGGCGGCGGTCGGGATCGTCGTCGCGGGATCTGTGATCGCCCGCGGCCAGGCCACGCCCACGCTTCCCGCCCGGACCACGGCACAGCTGCTGGCCGCGGTCGACAGCCCCGCCGCGCTGCCGTCCGCGATGACCGCGACCGTCCAGGAGACCGCGTCGCTCGGCCTGCCCGACCTGCCGGGCTCGTCCGACCCGCTGTCCGGCCTTTCGCTGCTGTCCGGCACGCACACGTTCAAGATCTGGTACGACGGCCCCACGAAGGTGCGGGTCGCGGTGCCCGTCTCCATGGGCGAGACCGACCTGCGCCGGGACGGCCGCAGCGCCTGGCTCTGGGACAGCCAGACCAACAAGGCGACGCACTACATCCTGCCGGCCGGAGCCGGGGACACCTCGCCGGCCGGAGCCATGGACACCCCGCCGAACGTCGCGCAGGCGCAGCGCATCCCAACGCCGCCGCAACTGGCCAAGCAGATCCTGGCGGCTGTCGGCTCGACCACCACCGTCGGGCTGCAGCAGAACGTGACCATCGCGGGCCAGCCCGCTTACCAGCTATCGCTGGCGCCCAAGGACAGCCGCTCGCTGATCGGGCAGGTCAGGATCGCCATCGACGCGAGCAACTCGCTCCCGCTGCAGGTGCAGGTCTTCGCGCGCGGCGCGGCCAGCCCCGCGTTCAGCGTGGGCTACACCTCGCTGTCGTTCGCCAGGCCCGCCGCCTCCAACTTCGCGTTCTCCCCGCCGCCCGGCGCGAAGGTGAAGACGGTCACGGTCCCGGCCGGCGCGCCATCCGGACTGTCCAGTCTGCCGAACCTGCCCGCCGGCAGTTTCTACGCCAGCCGCAAGGGCGCCGCGCCGACCGGCGCGATCGTTTTCCGGATGAACGCAAGTAACGGCCAGCTCGTGGCCGAGAACGACGACCAGCAGATTCCGGCCGCCGCGCGCAAGCAGCTCGAGGCGTCAGTGGCGCAGAGCCTGCCCGCGTCGATGCCCAAGGCGCAGCGGGCCGCGTTGCTGAAGAGCGTGGCCAGCGGGAAGCCGGTCACGATCACGACAGCGGGAAGCCCGGGCAGCAGCGGCTGGACCGGGTACGCGCCGATGTCGGGATTCAGCTCCGCAGCCATCAGCGTAGACACGTCCTCCCCGGCCGGGCCCACGGTGCTGGGCAAGGACTGGCTGTCGGTCGCGGTGCTGTCTGGCGCGCTCTCCGCCAGCGGCGGCATCGTTCCGGACGGCGGATCGGCCAACATCGTCGGTGCGCTGCTGAGCGCGTCCACGCCGGTGCACGGATCCTGGGGCAGCGGGCGCCTGCTCCGCACCAGCCTGCTCTCGGTGCTGATGCTGTCCGACGGCAAGGTCCTGGTCGGCGCCGTCGTCCCCTCGGTCCTGTACGCGGACGCGGCACACCTGCGGTGAGCCTGGGCACGGGCCGGGACGAGGTCAGCTTCGGCGCGGCCGAGCGCGTCGAACCCAAGCCAAGTCCCCTGAACGTTGACGCCAGCGGGCTGGCCATCGCCACGATCGGGCTGGCCAAGCGGTTCCGCGATCAGCTCGCCGTCGCCGGGATCGACCTGGCCGTGCCGCGCGGATCCGTCTACGGGTTCCTCGGGCCGAACGGTTCCGGCAAGACGACCACGATCCGGATGCTGCTCGGGCTGATCCAGCCCACCGGCGGCAGCCAGCGGCTGCTCGGCGTGAGCATGCCAGCGGGCGCGAACGCCGTGCTGCCCAGGGTGGGATCGCTGGTGGAGGGGCCGGCCTTCTACCCGCAGTTGTCCGGCCTGGACAACCTGGCCAGGCTGGACGCGGCGGACCGGACCGCCAGCCCGCGGACCGCTGCGGCCAGGATCGACGCGGCCCTCGACCGGGTCGGGCTGCTCCCGGCCGGTGGCAAGCACTACCGCGCGTACTCGCTCGGCATGAAGCAGCGCCTGGCCATCGCGGCCGGACTGCTGCAGCCGCGTGAGCTCATGATCCTGGACGAGCCGACCAACGGCCTCGACCCGCAGGGCACCCGCGAGGTCCGGAGCCTGATCAAGCAGATCGCCGGCGAGGGCACCACGGTCTTCGTGTCCTCGCACCTGCTGGCCGAGGTGGAGCAGATCTGCTCGCACGTGGGCGTGATGCGGGCCGGCGAGCTCGTGTTCCAGGGGACCCTCGAGGAACTGCGCGGCCGCGGCGTCGCCAGGATCCTGGTGCGCACCGGCGAGCCCACGCTCGCCGCGCGGGTGCTGGACCGGCTCGGGCTCACCGACGTGCGTGCCGACGGCAGGGAAGTGACCGGGCAGCTCGGCGAGCTGGCCCCGGAGACCGTGTGCGCCGAGCTCGTGCACGCCGGCGTGCCCGTGGCCGGCCTGGAGACCCCCAGGGCCAGCCTGGAGGACCTGTTCGTCGAGCTCACCGGCGAGGGCTTCGATGTCAACGGCTGACGTGGCGGCGCCGGCGGCCCGCTCGCAGCAGGCCGCGGTGGCGCGCTGGCTCCGGCTGCTGCGGTCCGAGCTGCGGCTTACCTTCGGCCGTAAGCGCAACCTCGTGCTGCTGGCCGTGCTCGCCGCGGTCCCGGTGCTGCTCGGCCTCGTGCTCAGGTTCTCCTCAGGCGCCGGCAACGGGGGTGGCGGCAACAGCAACGGCGACGGGCCGGCGTTCCTCAGCCAGGTCACCGGCAACGGCGTGTTCCTGGCGTTCCTCACCCTCGTGGTCGAGTCGACGCTGATCCTGCCCCTCGTCGTCGCGATCGTGACCGGTGACTCGATCGCGGGCGAGGCCAACCGGGGCACGCTGCGCTACCTGCTCACGGTGCCGGCCGGGCGGACGCGGCTGCTCGGGATCAAGCTCACCGCGAACGTGGCCTTCTGCGTGGGCGCGTGCCTGCTCGTTTCCGCGGTCGCCGTGGCCGTCGGCGCGGTCCTGTTCCCGGTCGGGCCGGTCACGCTGCTGTCCGGCAACGCGGTCCCGCTGGGGGATGGGCTGCTGCGGCTGCTGTTCGTGACCCTCTACCTGGCCGCGGCGATGGCCGCGCTCGGCGCGATCGGGCTGGCGATCTCCACGCTCACCGAGCACCCGATCGGCGCGATCGCAGCCGTCCTGGTGATCGCGCTGGCGAGCGAAGTCGCCGACAGCGTGTCACAGCTCGACGTGATCCACCCGTACCTGCCGACGCACTGGTGGCTGTCGTTCGACTCGCTGCTGCGGGTGCCGATCGTGTGGCCGGAACTCGGCCACGGCCTGCTCTCGTTCGCCGTCTACATCGTCATCTTCTGCTCGATCGCGTGGGCCCGCTTCACCACCGCCGACGTAACCAGCTGAGCGCCCGCACGCACGTAATCGCCGCGATCGAGGGAAAGCGCAGTTTCCGGAACGGTCGCGGTTTAAGTGGTCAGCTGGTAATCCTCTGTCATCTTGGTCTTCCGGGGGCATTCTTCCTATCTGGAGCTCGGTGCTTCTTCCACGCGGCTATCAGTGTGCTCGCAGTGCCAACTGTGGCCTCTAGCCGACCGGTCTGGCCCGTCGGCTAGCCATCATCTAGTCGTCTAGCATCTAGTCGTCTAGCTGATAAGATCTGGGCTGCAGCTTGTGAGAAATCGCAGCTTACCGATAAGGGAAACCATGCCAACCATCGAGAAAACCGACATCGGCGTCACCGCGGCGGACATCGATCATTGGCGGCCCGTTTATCTCGTATGGGCTCAGGCAATCGTCGCAGATGCCGGACTAGCCGGGCAATGGCGGACAGGGTACGCAAGCAATGGAAACAGCAGAATAAGGCTCGTCGTTGAGCAAATGGTCAGTAAGCTCAGCGGAAGCCCAGCCGAAGGGCAGGAGGATCGATGACCAAGCAACGCGGGCCGATCCGGCCACTTGCCCGCCGGCCGCACGAGCCCCTGTCTGTCGAGGCAGCAGATGCCGTCTTAGAGCGCGCAGAAAAACTCATCTCGGAATTGCGCAATCTCATGCGTGAGGGTAACGGCATGCGCAATGACATCGAGCACACTCTTAAACGGGCTCGGGAGGAAGCGGCAACCGGACTCGAAAAGCACATGAATAGCGAGGTGCAAGCGGGAATTAAGCAGCTGTCCGAAAAGATGGAGCGTTATAACAACGGGCTGCAAGCCGCGATCGATGCCCTATTCGCGGAAATAGAAACGGGCCGGGATGAATTCAGGGCCACGGCCAATGAATCGATAGACCGCATTTCGGACGGCCTAATGGCACTCACCGGTGTCAAAGATCCGGATGAGGCTATGACCCTCCTCGGGAAGACCTTCAGCGCCTATGTGCTGTCTGATCTACAGGCATCCTCGGAGGACAAGCCGATCCGGCCGTCCGTTTTGCTCGAGTATGTCCTACAGGCACAAGGTCGTCACAGCTCTGTCTCTGATCATTGATGGGAGTGACCGGCCGGGTCCGTCCTGTAATCGGCTCGCTGCGAGAGTCCCGGCGCGGACTAACTCCGCCGGTACCGGAGGTAGACGACCTGCGAGAAGGTCTGCGTCTCGATGAGTTCGAGGTCGAGTCTCTTCGGCAGTGGCGGGAAGTACGGGGTGCCGCCACCCAGCACGACGGGACTGACGAACAGCCGGTACTCATCGATGAGGTCTTTCTCGGCAAGGGAGGCGGCGAGCCTGGCACCGCCGACGGACACGATGCCAGCGCCGGGTTGATTCTTCAGCTCGGCGACCTCGTCAGCGACGGTACTTCGGGCCAGGCGGGCGTTACCTTCCACCGTCGTCAGGCTGGTTGAGAACACCACTTTCGGGATGGCTTTCCAGATGCGGGCGAATTCGAGTTCCCGTGGCTCGGTGCGGGTCTGTCCGGCCGTCTCCCAGCCCAGCATGTCCTCGTAGAGCCCTCGCCCCGACAGGTGCCCGGTGAGTTCTCGGGTCTGCTCGTTGTGGAACCGCATCAATTCCTCGTCCGGCGCAGCCCAGTCGATGGCGCCGTCCGGCCCGGCGATGTGGCCGTCCAGCGACACGGACATGGAGTAGATCAACGTAGGCATCAGGGTCCTTCCTTGGCGCGTCCTCGATGACCAGCGATGGCACGGTCTGCGTTCGTAACAGACTGTAAGCTTCCCGAGGTATGACCGTCCCTGCTGATTCGGCCAAAGATCAGGTCCAAGCGGCCACCACTGGCTTGGTGGACCTGCGGGAAAATAGTCGCTGGGCGGGGGGCAGCCTCCTGTACGACGGCGGCGAGCAGCTGGTCACTGGCTGGCACTTTCACGATGTGCACGAAATCGAGTACGCCTGCCGCGGGATGGTGGAGGTTAAGACAGAGGCCGGCCACTACCTGCTGCCACCCCACCAGGCGGCGTGGATCCCGGCGGGCCTGCACCATCGGACGACGTTGAACGCTGGTGTGCAGACCCTCGCGGTGCTCTTTGAGCCGAGACTCGTTCCGGTGGCCGGAGACCGGGTTCGGATTATCGCCGTCTCCGCACTGCTTCGCGAGATGATGCTCTACTCGGTGCGATGGCCGATCTCGCGTATCGAGTCGGGGATGGAAGCAGACTCGTTCTTTCAGGCTCTTGGGCATGTGGTCGCAGAAGCACTAGATGACGAGAAGCCATTGCACTTGCCGGCCTCGAACGATCCGGTTGTCACCGCGGCCACCGATTACACCCATGCTCACCTCGACTACGTCACGCTCAGTGACGTGACTCGCGCGATCGGGGTTTCGGAACGAACGCTGCGCCGCGTCTTCAACAGCCACTTGGGCATGTCGTGGCGAACTTACCTACTCCGCGCACGTGTGCTTCGTTCCATGACCTTGCTGGCCCAGCCGGACCGTTCCGTCCTCGAGGTCTCGATCGCCGTGGGTTTCGACGATGCCGGGGCGTTCGCTCGATCCTTTGCCAGGCACTGCGGGGAGACCCCCTCCGCCTACAGACGACGAATCAGCGGAGCATCGTGATTCGCCACGGCATTCACAGCGTTGGGAATCTAGTCAACGGGGTTCCCTAGGCTTTTGTAGATGCGGCCCTGCTCGTCCACCCGGATCTGCTCGCCGTCCCGGGTATCCAGCCGCCCGGGCAGGAGGACCACGGAGGGGCCGCGGCCGTAGATCTCCCAGGCCGCGGCCACGCCGACGGGCAGTATGGTGTCGCGCTCGGTAAGCAGCAGCATCGCCGGGGCGGTTCCCAGCCTGACGCATTCGAGCAGCGTGCTGCTGGAGGAGCTTGACCCGCGGGCCGCTCCCATCAGCAGAGCGGTGCCTGCCAGACAGACTCCGTACTGGGGATGGTGCCGGTCGATGATCTGGCCGGTCTTCTCGTCGACCCCTCCCCAGAAGCTGACCGGTTCGGTCAGCCTGAGCAGCGGCCCGGAAGTGGCCTGGCCGAGGATGAGCTCCCCGGCCATCAGCAGGCTGCCGTCAGCCATGACGGCTGCTCAGGGTTATTCCGCCGGATACGGCGCTTTCGATGCAGTCGGACTGGCTGGCGAGGATGACGGTGCAGCCGAGCATTGCGGGCGCGTAGTAGGCCCACTTGGCCGAGTTCGTCATGACCACCACACCCGGGTCGATGATGTCCGGCTGGAAGTAGGTGCACGTGTCGCGGATGATCGTTACCCCGGCTGCTTCCAGGCGCTGGGCTGCTGCGGGGTCTGACCCGATCACGAAGCGGCTGGTCGTTGCGTACGTGGGCACCCTGACCTGGCGTCCGGCGAGCTGCGCGGCGAGGCGGGCCAGTTGCTGGGCGGACAGATGCGGGGTGCCGATGCTGACGCCGCCGAGCAGCGCTCCCGGCGCTCCGGTGGTGAGCTCGCGGTGCGCAGCCATCAGGTCCGCGCCCGATACCCGCTCGGTCAGGACCGGGCGCTTCCCCTGTGTTGCCGCGGCCAGGTCTGGCGCTTCCGGGGTGGCGCCGAGGATGTGGAACATAGCCACTCCTCCGCTGGAGGCGGCTGCGGCGCCGAAGGCCTTGCCCCAGTCCTCGGTGACCGCGATTGCCTGCAGGCCGTCCAGGACCGGGATGAGCGTTCCCGTCCGTCGGCCGATGTGATGACCGAGCAGAGCGGGCAGCAGGTCCTCATCCACCTGTGAGAGCGCGTGCTGCTCCACCGTAAAGAGGGCCCGCGCGGCGCGGTTCTCCGGAATGTGCAGCCCGGCGTGGGGGACGCGGCCCGTGATCGCGGCGCAGATGTCGATCAGGTCCCCGTACCTGTTGGTGCGCAGGCCGATCATGCTGTTGCCGAACACGATCGCGTTGGACTCCGCCCATGCCACGTCGGTGCCCGGAGCGGGGCGGCCGGGCAGCTGGTAGGGCGCGCACGTGAACGTGGGCTGGCATCCCATTTCGACATAGCTGTCCATGAGCTGCCGCGCCGCCTCACCGTGGCTGGCGGGCCCGGCGAACAGGTCCGGGCGGCTGCGGTCCAGCCCGCCAACGTTCAGGGTGGTCGGGACGCTGACCCGGCCGCCACCGGACAAGAGAGCGCGAGCAAAGTCCAGGCTGGACGGCCCATGGTAGAGACAGCTATCCACGTGCGCGGAGGCGATCGGCACCAGCCGCCCTGCGCCCTGGATCCTGGCGGCCGCCAGGATCACGCGCATCGACAGCGCCACCGCCGGGCCGCAGGCTCCGGCCAGCATCCCGTTCTCGTCGTCGCTCAGCTGGATCATCGCGCAGGATCAGCCCTTCAGGCCCGGGAAGTCCTCCTCCCAGAACTCGGTGACGCCGCGGCTGTCGCTGGACCGGCCGGTCTCCTGCTCGCGCAGTTCGACCCGGCGGATCTTGCCGGAGATCGTCTTCGGCAGGTCGGCGAACTCCAGCCGGCGCACCCGCTTGTACGGGGCCAGCCGCTCCCGCGCGTAGGTGAGGATCGCGAGCGCGGTGTCGCCATCGGGCTCGTGGCCGGCGGCCAGG
>Ga0209693_10001500_pt1 | contig 10048 bp, 11 predicted proteins | sample HubBroMetageWRM3_FD_188345 | JGI IMG/M metagenome (GOLD analysis project Ga0209693, IMG submission 188345) | Warmed soil microbial communities from the Hubbard Brook experimental Forest, New Hampshire - Hubbard Brook CCASE Soil Metagenome WRM 3... | ecosystem: Environmental > Terrestrial > Soil...
CGGCTGGGGCTCGACCGGGACGCTGTTGCGGCTCGCGGGCTCGGCCGCGCTGCTCGCGGCCTTTGTCATGATCGAGCTGCGCCAGCGTCACCCGCTGCTGCCATTCTCGATCTTCCGTCTACGCACGCTCAGAGGCGCCGACATCGTCGGCCTGCTGATCGGCATGTCGCTCTTCTCGATGTTCTTCTTCATCTCGCTGTACCTGCAGGACGTGCTTCACTTCTCGCCGATCAAGACCGGCGTGTCCTATCTGCCGCTCGCGGTGGGGATCATCGTCTCGGCGGGGGCCGCGTCGCAGCTCGTCACCCGCGTGGGCTTCAAGCCCGTGCTGACCGGCGGACTGTTGTTGATCGCCGTCGCCCTGCTCTGGTTCTCGCGCGTGCCGCCCGGGGGCTCGTTCGGGGCAAATGTGCTCGGGCCCTCGGTGCTCGCCGCGTTCGGCCTCGGTTTTTCCTTCGTGCCGGTCACGATCGCCGCGGTGACCGGGATCGAGCCGCACGAGGCGGGCCTCGCCTCCGGGCTCATCAACACCTCTCAGCAGGTCGGCGGTGCGTTGGGGCTCGCGATCCTCGCCACGGTCGCGAACAGCCGGACGCAGAGCTTGCTGCACGCCGGCGGGCACGGCACGTCGGCTGCGCTGACGAAGGGGTTCGACCGCGCGTTCCTGGTCGGAGCGGGCTTCGCGATCGTCGGCGCGATCCTCACCACCGTGCTGGTGTCCTCGCGCGATAGCCGCGAGCAGGCCGAAGCGGCGCGGCGCGGCGAGGGGGCGGCGGAGCCGGTCGCCGGGTGACGTCCTCGCGTGGGCACGGGAGGCGTTCGTGCGAACGTCTGTTCGCGTCTCTCGTCCGAAGTGCTGAGTAGCTTCGTTTGCGTCGAAGAAAGGGCGACCAGGGTGTGATCCACCGGGGTCGCGACGGAGTTACGGCGCGAAGGAGGGCCGAGCAATGGACGGACACGGCGGGTGCGTCATCGCAGAGCAGGAGCGGCAGGCGCAGGGAGCGATCCTCGGCCTGTTGTTGAATTTCGACGCGGGCAGCGTATGGTCGGTGGAGGAGGTGGTCGCGCACCTGAGCGCTCCGCGGGTGGAGGTGATCGACGGCTTGGCGAGCCTGCGGGCCGCGGGGCTGATCCACCGCTTCGGGGAGTTCGTGTTCGCGTCGCGGGCGGCCTCCAGCTTCGACCGGCTCGAACTGTGATCTCGTGCGCTCGACGCGACCGCGCTCGTCGGGTCGGATGCGTCCGCGAGGAGGCTCAGCTGATCCCCTCGAGCAGCTCGGCGGGGGAGGAGAGCTCCAGACCCCGCGAAAGAATCACGATCGTCTCGAGTCGTGGCGAGCGCTTGCAGCGCTCCAGCAGGCTGATCTCCGTGCGATGCAGGTCGCACACGTCTGCGAGCGCCTCCTGGGAGAGTCCGATGCGCATTCGATGGCGGCGCAGGTTGGCGGCGAACTGCTCGCGAACGATCTCCATGACTAACACTGTCGCGGGCCGCAGACGGAAGGTCTACAGACGATCGTCTACGCGCGTCGCGCGCGCCGGTCGTGTCGGTTGTCGAATACGCTGCGCCAATGCGCGTATGCCTTTCCGAGCAGGCGATCGAAGTGCGGTTGGCGCGGTGGGAGAAGGCGCTCGGGCTGCTGAGGAACATCAGGGTCCCGCTCTCAGACGTCAGCGACGCGCGGGTGGTCGATGACCCGCTGCACGACGTGATGAGCTCGGGCCTGAAGATCGGCTTGCGGTTGCCGTGGCTCTACTACGTGGCCCGTTCGCTTCGCCTGGACCGGGTGTGGGTGGTGCGCCGCGGTGTGCCCGCGCTTTCGTTCGCGGTCCGCAACCACGGGGCGCTCGAGCGCGTCACGGTCAGCACGCCCGATGCGCACGAGCTGGCGCGACGCTTGCGGGGCTGAGAGCGGCGATGGTGGGGGCAGGATTCGAACCTGCGTAGGCTGAGCCAATCGGTTTACAGCCGATCTCCTTTAACCACTCGGACACCCCACCGCGTGTCCCGGCGCGAGCCGTGGACGAGGGCGACATTGTAGTGGCCGGCACGCGGCGAGGTCGCCCCGGACCGGCGCTTGTCGGGAAGCTCGATCGACCGGCGCGGTCGTTCAGCTCGCCTCGCGCAGCTCCTGCGCCTCGGGCGCGGTCTGCAGCTTCTTGAGCGTGCGGCTCTCGATCTGGCGGACGCGCTCGCGCGTGATGTTGAACGCGCGGCCGACCTCGTCGAGCGTGCGCACGCGGTCGCCGGTGATGCCGTAGCGCATCTCGAGCACCTCGCGCTCGCGCCGCGGCAGCGAGGCGAGCACGCGTCCGACGCTCTGTCGGCGCAGCGCCTCGGAGGCGAGCTCGAACGGGGTTTGCGCGGCGGAGTCCTCGACGAAGTCGGCGAGCTCGGAATCTTCTTCGTCGCCGATCGGCTTCTCGAGCGAGACGGGCTGTTGCGCCATGCGCTGCACCTCGCGCACCTCGCGCGCGGTGCACTGCAACTCGGCCGCGATCTCGGCGGGGGTGGGCTCGCGACCGAGCTGCTGGATCAGGGCGCGCTCGGCGTAGACCACCTTGTTGAGGCGCTCCACCATGTGCACGGGGATGCGAATCGTGCGCCCCTTGTCGGCGATCGCGCGTGTGACGGCCTGGCGGATCCACCAGGTGGCGTAGGTAGAGAACTTGTAGCCGCGCCGGTAGTCGAACTTCTCGACCGCGCGAATCAACCCGAGCGAGCCCTCCTGGATCAAGTCGAGGAAGTTCAAGCCGCGTCCGATGTAGCCCTTCGCGATCGATACGACGAGGCGTAGATTGGCCTCGATCATGTGCTGCTTGGCGGCGACGTCTCCGCGCTCCATGCGCTTGGCGAGCGCCACCTCTTCCTCGCTGTTGAGCAGCGGGACGCGGCCGATCGACCGTAGGTACAGTCGCAACGAGTCGAGGCTCGGCTCGACGCTGAGGTCGACCTCCGCCTTGCGCAGCTCCTCCAAACGCGAGCGCAGCGCGAGCGGGTCGAGCTCGCTGTCGTCTTCGTGCTCGTCGGGGTCGAGCAGCTCCTCGCGCTCCGATTCGACGGTCTCCTCGGCGGGCTCGAACGCGTCGTCGGGCTCGCTCGTGTCCTTCGTGGCGCTCTCCGGCGCCGCGAGCTCGATGCCGTGCTCCTCGAGATAGCTGAGTAGATCCTGCCTCTGTCCCCCGCTCAGCTCGCACTCCTCGACGATCGACGCGAATACGCCGGCGGCGAGGAACCCCTGCTCCCTGCCCACCGCGATCGCCGCTTGAACCTCATCCAGCTCGAGCACGGAAGCATCCGCGCTCGACAGCAGCCCCTCAGCGTTCTTGCTCAACTCCGGACCCCCAGGATCCCAACGTCTCCCCGTCGGAGCACAGCTCGCCCCGACCTCCCAAATCAGACTACACCCCTCCTATGCGACTTCCGTTTGGCTTTCAGCCCTGTCTCTCCTCGTCCCTCGGGAGCCGATCCGATCGAATCACGGTGGCGTCCGAGCTAGTTGGATTGATACCAGATATCTGTGCCGTCGGCGCCGGTTGCCCGAAAGCGTTGCGTGGGGGCGCTACTGTTGCCGACGAGGTGCCCGTGACCACACACTCGAACCCTCCGCCGACGTCGAGCGGCGCCGGCGATGACGTGCAGGCGCGCGCGCCGGCGGTGCCCGTCGGTCTCTCGCGCGTGGGCGTGACCGGGGTGGAGAAGGTGATCCGGATCCGCGATGAGCTGTTCTTCGCGCGTCTGGAGTGCTTCGTGGATCTGGGCGCGCGGCAAAAGGGTGCGCACATGTCGCGCTTCGAGGAGGTCGTCAACGAGGCGATCGGCGAGGTGGTGCTGGGAGAGTCGCCGTTTCGTGCGGAGACGCTCGCGCAGCAGATCGCCGAGCTCGTGCGCGAGCGCCAGGGCGCGGAGCGCGCCGAGGTGACGATCGCGGCGCGCTATCCCGAGCACAAGCCGGCGCCCGTGTCGGGGATCGCTACCCAGGAGATCTACACGTTGTATGGCCGCGCGGTCGCGCTCGAGCGCGGGACGCGCCGGATGGTGGGGGTGTCGGCAACCGGGATGACCGCGTGCCCGTGCGCGCAGGAGCTCGTGGCGGGGCGTGCGGCGGAGCGGCTGCGCGCGGACGGCTTCAGCGAGGAGCAGATCGCGCGGGTGTTCGAGCGCGTGCCGGTCGCGACCCACAACCAGCGCGGGTTGGGCACGCTGCATATCGGATGCCTGGAGGAGCGCGAAGCGGAGATCGACGCGTCGAGTCTGCTGGAGATCGTGGAGGGATCGATGTCCTCGGAGATCTACGAGCTGATGAAGCGTTCCGACGAGGTCGACGTGGTCGAGAAGGCTCACCGCCGCCCCCGTTTCGTCGAGGACTGCGTGCGTGAGATGGTGGCGGGTGTGGTGCGCCGCTTCCCGACGCTCGCCGATGGCAGCTTCGTCTCGGCGCGTCAGGAGAACTTGGAGACGATCCACCAGCACAACGTCGTGGCGGAGCGCCACGCGCTCATGGGGGAGTTGCGCCTCGAGATGCAGACCGCGCGTCCGGCGTCGCGTCAGACGACGCTGGACGAGTGGCTCGACGGAAGTAGTCGAGCCCCGACAGCACCGTGACGGCGACCGCGGAGTAGACCAGCAGCGACACCCACAGCGGGGTGCCGTGGAAGGCGATCACCGCGAGGATCGCGGCGATCTGCACGCACGTCTTGACCTTGCCGAACATCGTCGCTTCGATCACCACGCCGGACTGCCCGGCGTTGGCGCGCAGCACCGTGACGGCGAGCTCGCGCGCGATGATCACCATCGCTACCCACCCTTCGAGGCGGTGCAGCGACACGAGCGACAGCAGCGCGCCGACGATCAGCAGCTTGTCGGCGAGCGGGTCCATCAGCTTGCCGAACGTCGTGATCGAGCCGCGTGCGCGCGCGAGGTAGCCGTCGACGAAGTCGGTGAGCGAGGCGAGCGCGAACACGACCGCGGCGAGCACGTCGCCGGAGGGGGTGTTGCCGAGCAGCGCCACCACCAGGACGGGCACCAGCATGATGCGCAGCACGGTCAACGTGTTGGGGAGGTTCAGCGGAAGCATCGAGGGTCTGACCCATTATGTCCGTCCCCGAACGCTAGGGTGTGCTCATGCCCCTGGTTCCGATGGTCATCGAGCGCACCGCGCGCGGCGAGCGCGAGTTCGACATCTTCTCGCGGCTGCTCAACGAGCGGATCATCTTCCTGGGCACCCCGATCGAAGATCAGGTCGCGAACCTGGTGGTGGCGCAGCTGCTGCACCTGGAGTCCCAGGATCCCGAGAAGGACATCTCGATCTACATCAACTCGCCAGGCGGGAGCGTGTACTCGGGTCTCGCGATCTACGACACGATGCGGTTCGTGAAGCCCGACATCCACACGATGTGCGTGGGCGTTGCGATGTCGATGGGGTCGCTGCTGCTGGCGGGCGGCACGAAGGGCAAGCGCGCGGCGCTGCCGAACTCGCGCATCCTGATCCACCAGCCCTCCGCGGGCTTCGAAGGCCAGTCGACCGACATCGAGATCCACGCGCGCGAGATCCTCAACGTGCGCGAGCGCCTCGACGAGATCTACGCCGAAAACACGGGTCTCTCCAAAGAGCAGGTGCGCGAAGACATGGAGCGCGACCGCTTCTTCACCGCCGAGCAGGCGCTCGAGTACGGCCTGATCGACCGCGTGCTCGACAGCCACTGAGAATCACGCCGTCCAGGGCTTCGCGCCCGCAGTCTTCTTCTTGGATGGGCCGGCGGGGCCGGCCTGGGCGTTCTCGCGGTCCCGAGGACTGCCGCGCCAGCCACTATTGTCGCCGGGTCCCATGGCTCAGTTGACCACGCGTGAGCGGATCGCCCTGCTGCTGGTCTTCGTCTTCGCGGCGCTGGCGGGCCTCGGCAACTACCAACCGTGGCCGGCGGTGCCGCGCTTCGCGGTGGCGACGGTCGCGCTCGCGGGGCTGGCGTGGGTGGTGTCGTTCGCGACCGAGCAGCTCGGCGAGCGCTTCGGGCCGGCGGTCACCGGCCTGCTGCAGTCGACGCTCGGCAACCTGCCGGAGCTGTTCGTCGTGATCTTCGCCTTGCAGAAGGGCGAGCTGGTCGTGGCGCAGACCGCGATCGTCGGCTCGATCTTCGCGAACGCGATGCTCGTGCTGGGGCTCGTGATCGTGGTGGGCGCGCGCCGCGCGCCCGACGGGGTGATGCGCTTCTCCCATCGCCTCCCGCGCGACACGGCGACGCTGCTGCTGGTGTGCGTGTTCATCATCGTGTTGCTCGGCCTGTCGCTGGCCTCACACGACCCGGCGAGCCATCACGTAAAGGCGATCTCGGCCGTGGGCGCGATCAGCCTGCTGGTGGTGTACGTCGCGTGGGTGGTGCCGTACCTGCGCGCCGACGTGCCGCCGGGTGGCGCGCTCGCGGAGGGCGAGGAGGCCCCGTCGGGCGCGCCGCCTCCGTCGGACGGTCCACGGCTCTCGTTGCCGTTCACGATCGCGTTGCTGCTCACGGCCGGTGTCGCCTCGGCGTTCGTGTCGGACTGGTTCGTGAACGGGCTGTCGCCCGCGATCGTGCAGCTGCACCTCTCCCAGGCGTTCGCGGGCCTCGTGATCGTGGCGATCGCGGGCAACGCGGTCGAGAACACCGCCGGGCTGGTGCTCGCGTGGAAGGGACGATCCGACCTCGCGATCTCGGTCGTGAAGAACTCGGTCGCGCAGATCGCCGCGTTCCTGCTCCCGCTGCTCGTGCTGATCTCGTTTCTGCTCGCAACCACGCTCACGTTCGCGTTCGCGCCCGTGTACGTCGGGGCGCTGCTGGTGATGGCGCTCGCGATGTGGCAGGTCACCGGCGACGGCGAAGCGGGCGAGTTCGAGGGGTGGGCGCTGGTGGCGCTGTATGTGATTCTCGCGGCGCTCGCGCTGTACGAGTAATCTGCGCCGCCGTGCGCCTCGCGACCTTTCTGCCGCCATCGGGCTCCACGCCGCGCGCGGGGGAGGTGCGTGGCGACCGCGTCGTCGCGTTCTCCGACGAGCGCGTCACCGTTCGCGACCGGCTCGGCGACCCCGGCATGCCGGCGGCCGACGGCCCGTCGTTCGCGCTCGCCGAGGTGACACTGCTCGCGCCCGTGCCACGGCCGCGCGCGATCTTCGGGATCGGGCTGAACTACGCCGACCACGTCGCCGAGACGGGCGCCACCGCTCCGCCGGCGCCGCTGGTGTTCTTGAAGCTGCCGTCCTCCGCGGCGCCCCCCGGCGCGGCGGTGCGCTGTCCGGCTGCGGTCAAACGTCTCGACTACGAGGGCGAGCTCGCGGTCGTGATGGGCGCCGGCGGGCGTGTGGCCGGCTACGCGGTCGCGAACGACCTCACCGCGCGCGATCTGCAGGGGCGTGAGTTGCAGTGGACGCGCGCGAAGGGCGCGGACGCGTTCTGTCCGTACGGCCCGTGGATCACGACCGTCGAGGAGGTGCCCGACCCGCACGCACTCGCGCTACGCACGTGGGTGGGCGGCGAGCTGCGCCAAGACTCCTCGACCTCGAACCTGATCTTCAAGATCCCCGAGCTGGTCGCGTTCATCGCGGAGACCTGCACGATGGAGCCCGGCGATCTGATCCTCACCGGCACCCCCGGCGGCGTCGGTCAGGGGCTCGACCCGCCACGCTTCCTCGCCTCCGGCGACGTCGTGCGGATCGAGATCGAGCGGCTCGGCGCGATCGAGCACGCGATCGCCTAAAGAGCGCGGTCCCGTCGCGCGGGCGCGGCGACCGGCGACGCGGGCCGCCTTCGCGGTCACCGGCGGATCTCGTCTCCCAAAAAGGTCAGCCCCGCAGCAGCCCGCCGACGAGCGCTCCGGCCACGCCACCGGTGGCGGCCGCGCCCGCGTTGCTCTCCTCACCCTCGGCGGGATCGATGAACATCGTCTGGATCGCCAGCCGCCCCGGACCGGTGAAGCGGTTCCACGTGAGCTTGCCGCCACCGCCGAACATGCCCGACTTCAGCCCCATCGTGACCGCCTCGAGCTTCACCGTCGGATCCTTGAACAGCCACGCGCCGGCCTCCACGTCGAGCTGCTCGCCCGCGTCGAGCTGCACGACGAACACGTTGCCGTGTCCGTGCAGCCACACCAGCGCGTCGCCGTCGCTCGCGCGGAACTTGTCGACGAAGAACCCGGACCCGCCGAGCAGCATGTTCTGCACGCCCTTGACGCGCTCGAAGCTGTAGTCGAGGTTGTCGGTCGCCGCGAGGAACTGGTGCTCGCGCACGTCCAGCCCCTCGCCCGCGCGCAGGTGCAGTGGCACGCATTGCCCGGGCGAGTCGCGCGAGAACGCGATCCTGCCGCTCCCCGTGGTGCGTGTGACGAAGAATTCGAGTCCCGCGATCTTGCGTTTGATCGCTCCAGGGAGCTTCTTCAGCTCGACGTTCACGTCCGTCTGCTTCCACAGCAGCACGTGGTGCTCGAACATCACGCTCGCGTTTCCGACCTCGACCTGCAGCTCGGGCACCAGCGCGCCGCGGATGTGGTAGGTCACGCCGGCGAACGTCTCGTCGGGAACTGCTGCCTGGATCGGCTCTGGCAGGTGCATGGGCGCAAACCCTCCTCTTGGTCGTCGCGGCTCGATCGATGATCGTCAAGCGCCTTAATCGGCCGTTCGCCGGTCGGCGTTAGCCGAGATGTGCCGCGCTGGACCCGCCGTCGCGTCCCCACGACCGCGATCGCCGCGGCGCCGGCGCGCGTGGCGCGCTAGACTTCGCTCTACCTCGCGCCTGGGCGGGGTTTTTCTCATCCTGGGCGCTGACGACGACGACCACGCAGGGAACTTCACTATGGCTCGCGGAGACGTACGGATTGCTATCACCCTCGCGTGCGAGGAGTGCAAGCATCGCAACTACCAAACAAACAAGAGCAAGCGCAACAACCCCGACCGGGTGAGTCTGCGCAAGTACTGCCGCTGGTGTCGCCGTCACACCAGCCATCGGGAGACTCGCTAGCGCGGGAGCGCAGCTGTGGCCCGTGACCGCAAGCGCGCCAGACAACGCCGCCCGAGGCCCCTACGCGAGGCCGCGCGTACCCCATCCACAAATGGTCCCGCGCGCGCCGATCTGCCGGGCGCGCTGGCGCACACCGGGGATGTCGACGAGTTCGATGCCGCGCTCATTCGCGGCGCCGGCGGCGTTCCGCTCGAGTCGGCCGAGGCCGACTCGCTCGAGCGCGACGCCCGCCCGGAGCAGAACGGCGACGCCTCCCGCGATGCCGAGCCGGCCGAGCTGGTCCCCGCCGGCAGTCGCGGCGCCGGACGTGGCGGCGGTCGCGGCGCGATCGAGGATCCGTTCGACGCGGGCGCCTCTCCGGAGGCCGCGCCGCCCGCCCGCAAGCCCTCTCAGCCGATCTACGTTCGCGCGATCGCGTTCCTGCGCGCCAGCTGGGCGGAGCTGCAACGAGTACAGTGGCCCGATCGCCGTCAGGTCACGCAGGCCACGGCGGTGGTGCTGGGCTTCGTCGCGGTGATGGGCATCTATCTCGGCGTCGCCGACTGGGCGGCGCAAAAGATCGTCAACTTCATTCTTTAGCCGCAACATCTCCCACTTTGCGGCGCATCGTCTCGTCTGTCTCGCATAGCCCTGTGTCCAGCGCTGTCTTGTCCACCCACTGAGCCGTCAGGAAAGCTGCATGTTTCGTTGGTACGTCGTCAACACCTACTCCGGTCACGAGAACAAGGTCAAGCACAACCTCGAGCACCGGGTCGTGTCCTTGGGCCAGCAGCGCGCGGTGCGCGGTCCCGGCTCGTTCGTCGGTCGGGTGGCGGCGGGTGAGAACGGCCATCAGACAGATGAGCAGCGTGATTGCGGTGAGCGCTCCGAGGGCGCCCTCGAAGTTCTTCGCTTGGACGACTGCGTCGATGAGTGCGTGGACACCGCGCGCACGTACGCGCGCACCAAACACATCACGATCGAGGTGGAGGAGGAACCTTCGCGTGTGAACGCTCGCCACGACCGGCTCACTCGGGCCATCTCCAACCTGCTCACCAACGCCATCAAGTTCACGCCCGACGGA
>Ga0209693_10001501_pt1 | contig 10045 bp, 10 predicted proteins | sample HubBroMetageWRM3_FD_188345 | JGI IMG/M metagenome (GOLD analysis project Ga0209693, IMG submission 188345) | Warmed soil microbial communities from the Hubbard Brook experimental Forest, New Hampshire - Hubbard Brook CCASE Soil Metagenome WRM 3... | ecosystem: Environmental > Terrestrial > Soil...
CTCTGCGCTCCCCTCCGGGGCCAGCCCGCTCATCGCCGGCCTGGCCGCCACGCACACCATTGTTCTTGGTGTCGCCGCGACCTTTGCCGGGCGTAGCTGGCTCCCCGAATGACGAACATCATGATCCACCATTGACGGACCGTCGGCCGGCTCAGGACAGTCCCCGCAGCAAGCCGTCGTACCCGGGTTCGCCACAAGGGCGCCGTGACGCCACAGGCGCTGCCTTAGCGACCGGCCTCGCGGCCCACTACCGACACGAATGAGACACAACTGCCGGGCCGGCCGCCCAGGTTGTGGGTGAGCGCGGTGTGCGGGTCGGGCAGTTGCCGCTGGCCGGCCTCGCCCCGGAACTGCAGCCAGGCTTCGTAGAGCATCCGCAGCCCGCTGGCGCCCACCGGGTGCCCGAACGACTTCAAGCCCCCGTCCGGGTTGATTGGCAATCGTCCATCGGCATCGAAATCACCGGCCAACACGTCTTTCCAGGACTGACCGGGATCGGTGAAGCCGAGGTCTTCCATCAGGACGATCTCGGTGGGGGTGAAGCAGTCGTGCACCTCGGCCAGGGAGAAGGCGGTGCGGGGATCGTCGATTCCGGCCTGCTGGTAGGCATCCCGGGCGGAGCGCACAACTTCGGGAAAACTCGTGTAGTCGTAGCCCGGGTCCATCGCGCCGCGTCCCGAGCCCGCGACCAGCGACAGCGCTCGCACGTACATCGGCGTTTCGGCGTAGTCACGCGCGTGCTCGGCGGGCACGATGATCGCGCATGCGGCACCGTCGGACACCCCGGAGCAGTCGAACACGCCGAGCCGTCCGGCCACCTTGGGTGCCTTGTCGATCGTCTCCTTGGCGACGGGAGACCGGAACTGCGCTTTGGGGTTATGAGCACCGTTGGCATGGTTTTTCCATGCCACGTGTGTCATTGCGTCACGCATCTGCTCAGCGTGGACGCCGTATTTCGCGCAGTAGGCCGGGTCGAGCAGCGAGAACGCCGCGGGCGCGGTCATCGACAGTTCGGCCGCGGTGCCATCGCCGGGCGGGTCCTGACGCAGCAGCCCCGAGAATCCTGAGTCTTTCAGCTTCTCCACCCCGACCGCCATCGCGACGTCGTAGGCACCGCTGGCCACCGCGTAACACGCGTTGCGGAACGCTTCGGATCCACTGGCGCACATGTTCTCCACCCGAGTGACCGGCTTGTCCCCGATGCCCAATGGCCGGCTCAGGGTCAGACCCGACATTCCCGAGCTCAGGGTGCCCAGCCAGTAAGCATCGATATCGTCCCTGTCCAGCTTCGGAACCGACGTCATGCATTCGGTGACCGCCTCCACCAGCAAGTCGTCGGCAGAACTGTCCCACCGCTCGCCGAACCGCGAGCAGCCCATGGCCACCACCGCGACCTTGCCGGCTATTCCCTTGCTAGCCATCGCGTTTCCCGTCCAATCGAGCCTTCCAGAAGTAGTTGTGCACGTGGCCCGCGGTGGATAGGCGCCGAAAGGTGAATCCCACGGTGGAGCCGACGTGGATTCGTTCGGGTTCGGCGTCGGCTACTTCGCAGGTGAATCGCCCCCCACCGGTCACGTCGACGACGGCTTGCACGACCGGCGGCGATGGTGAGTACGCCAGGTAATCAACGGTGTGGGTGGCGACGGTGCCGCGCAAGCCCGCGACGGGTATGACGCTCATCCGGTCGGTTGCGCCACAGCCCTTGCACACCCTCGCCGGTGGCAAGTGAACGAAACCGCAAGCGTCACAGCGTGAACCGGAGAGGCCGAACTTCCATGGCGTGGATCGCCCTGCGGCCGGCCCCGACGCCCGGTCCGGTTCGGGGCGGCGCGGCGGTTCCAGCTCGACCAGCCCACGCCATGACAGGTACGTCAAGTGGGCGACCGGCAAGCCGCCGGCCCGTTGCGCAGTGACCGGCCGCGGTTGGCGCGCCTTCGGCAGCGCGGTGGTGGTCCGCAGCAGCATCGCGTCACAGCCATCGACCGCCGACAGCACGAGGATGGTCTGCCCCGCATCGGCGATATCCAGCACACTGCACAGTGCGAGTGCGGCGTCGCAGGCGCCCGAGAAGCCGATGGGTGAGGTAACCACCGACTTCTCCCCCTTCACCAAGGTTGCCGCTCGCTTGACGATCCCGCTGTTCGGGCAGGTGAGGACCACGTGGTCGGCACCGGGAAGCCCGGCGGTGTCGAGCACGCGCTCGACCGCCGCACGGATGAGTGCCGCGTACCGCTCGGTGCCGAACCGTTCCTCCCACTGCTCTCCGGTCACCGAAGTCGTTGCGCGCCAACGGTCCAGGAATTCCGCCGTCAGCGATGCCGTGGCGATCACCTCGGCGATAGCGGGACCCGCACCGCCGAACAGCAGGGCGGCCCCGCCGTCGCCACCGAGCTTCTCGTCGGCCGATCCGGGCCGGCCCACCCGGACGTCGGCGCTGACCGCGAGGCCACCGGTGTTCGCAGCGGCGAGAAGAGCGGCAAACCCGCTGCGGCCCGAACCACAGAAGTCGACCGCCAGGCAATCGGCGGGCAAACCGAGCGCAGCGTGAATTGCGGTGGCGTTTGTCTTGTCAGCGTAGGCCGGCGTGCTGGTGGCGAAATACAGCGCATTAGCGGTGCGCGCACCAGGTATATCGGCGGAGGCGGCCACCGCCATGGTGGTGCTGTCCTCGTCGAACGCGGCGACGACCCGATCACCCCTGCGCAGCCCGATGTCGACACCGGCCAGCCGGTAGCGGGGCAGGTAGCTGGCATAGCCGACCAACCCTGTCATGACGGGGCGCCGCGGAAGATCGCGGCGATGCCTTGACCGCCGCCGATACACATGGTCTCCAGCGCCAGGCCGCCGCCCCGCCGACGCAGCTCGTACAGCATCGTTGCCAGGATCCGCACCCCGGTGGCGCCGATCGGATGTCCCAGTGAGATGCCGGAACCGTTGACGTTCAGCCGGTCCTCGACGTCGTCGAGCTTGACGCCCCAACCGGCCAGCACGGCCAGCACCTGCACCGCGAACGCCTCGTTAAGCTCGATCAGCGCCAGGTCGTCCAACCCCAAACCCGTTTTCCGCAAGAGCTTTTCCACGGCGCCGACGGGCCCGATGCCCATCCGCGACGGCTCGCAGCCAACCGCTGCCCAGCCCTCGAGGTAGCCGAGCGGCTCCAGGCCCAAATCATCGAGCCGGTCCTCGGCGACCAGCAGGCAGGCCGCCGCGGCGTCATTCTGCTGACTGGAGTTACCGGCCGTAACCGTGCCGTCCGCCATGACCGGGCGCAGCCGGCTCAACGTCTCCGGGGTGGTGTCCGGACGGATGCCCTCGTCGCGGTCGAACACCACCGGCTCAGCTTTGCGCTGCGGCACCTGGACGGCGACGATCTCGTCGTCGAACCGGCCCGCCCGCTGGGCTGCAGCGGCGCGCTGGTGGCTGCGCGCCGCAAAACTGTCGGCGGCCTCGCGGTCGACACCGTAGTCGGTGGCCAGGTTCTCAGCGGTCTCGATCATGCCGCTGATCGCGCCGAACCGCCAGGCCGGCTGCGATAATTCGCGGCCGCGATCAAGCCGGTCATAGAGCATCTGGTTGCCGGACCGCGAGCCCCACCGAGCAGTGGTGGTGTAGTGCTCGATATTGCTCATCGATTCGACACCGCCGGCCAGCACGACGTCCGCGGCACCGGTTTGCACCATCATCGCCGCGGTTAGGACGGCCTGTAGTCCGCCGCCGCAGCGCCGGTCGATCTGCAGTCCAGGCACGCTGATCGGCAGGTTGGCGTGCAGCGCGGCCCACCGTCCGATGCACGGCGCCTCGGAATTGGCGTAGGACTGCGCGAAGACGACGTCCTCGATGGCAGCCGGATCGACAGCGCTGCGCTCGACCACCGCCTCGATAACCCGCGCAGCGAGATCCTCGGCGCGCAGCGGACGCAGACTGCCGCCGAACGCCCCGACGGCAGTGCGAAGCGGGCAGACTATCGCCGCCCGCTTCACGCGTCGCCCCGCCAGCGTCCGGCGGACGGATCCATCAGCGCGGTCAGACGCTCCTCAGGCAGCCAGATAATCGTTTCCAACTCCAGCGCATCGAGGTAGCGCACCCGACCGGACCGCAGGTCCTCCAACCGCAGCCGTGGAGTATTGGCTGAGGTATCGAAATTCACTGAGACTTGGGCGAATTCATTGCCGATTACCGGGCCCACGCTCGGCACGTCCACAGAATCAGCGTCACCGAATTCAATGGTCATCATCGCTCAGATCAGGAAGCCCAGCGTGGGAATCGGCCGGTCATTGTCCACCAAGACGACCTTCTTGTACGCCAAGCGCAACTCATCGTCCTGGCGACGCACCCGGTAGGTTACTCGGCCGCCCCACAGGTGGGTGCCGCGGGCACGGGATTCCAGCACCATGAAGTTCGCACCTACCTCAAGGTCGACTCCACCGCTGGAATTGGCCCGGCCGCCAAGGAATTCGATGTTCGATAGCAACCGCCGTAGGTTGGACGGCGGCGACTGCGCGTAGCGTTTTCCGGTGCGGATCTGCTTGAGCCGGGTGGCGATGCGGCTGCGGTTGTCATAGATCACCGACATCTCGCGCGATGGGTCATTGGTTGAGGCCGTGGGGACCCAGTAGAGCGCGTCATCGGTCCACAAAGCCTCCCAGGCGTCGTAGTCGGATTCGTCGGCATGGCGCGCTTCGCGGTAGAGGAACTGCTCCACCTCCCAGCGGTCGAAACCGTCGGGTACCGGACCCGGCGCGGTGGCGTTGTTCAGCATGCTCGTCACGATTGCGCCTCCATCAGCATCTTGTAGTGCGACCAAAAACCGCGCATCCCGGTCTCATCGGTGGCGCCGCCGATGGTGAAACCGTTCTCGTCGACGCGTTCCCTGTTGAGGCCGCGACGTACGTCCAGCCACTCGGGCGTCAGGGCCTCGAGGCCGAGCTGGTTACGCTCATACATCTCGGTGTCATCGGCCAGCAACATGCCGGCCGGTCCGACCGAGCCCATGCACTGCGACACCATCCGCTTGTTCAAGTCCGGCGCGCCAGCCAGCTGAACGGCCGTGGAGTACTGAACGCACTCGCCGACCGCCACCGGTTGGATGTTGAATACCTGGATCTCGGCGATGAACAAGTTCGGGAATATCATCACATGGGGGCCACCCTCAACGAGGATCTTCTCGGCCTCGGCACCGTAGCGTTTTCTTATCGCCGCGACATAGTCGGGTACCCGGTCCTCGGTGGTGCCGAACCAGCGCATCGGCTCGGCAAACTTCCGGAACTCGGGGCGCAGGTCGTTTTCGCTATGACCTTTGCCTAAGTCCCGCGTCACCGCGATCGAGGAATCACTGTACAGAGCACCGATAGGACTGCCGGTGACACCGAATATTGAGCCGTGCACGAACTGCGGGTGATACCCATCGGTTTCATTCTCCGCCAATAGTTTCCAGTTCGCGCGTGTCTGATGCTGCAGCCAGCCGGCGGTGAGCTCGACTTCACCTTCCGGCGACAGCCCGGCCAGCCGGTCGATCTCGCCGGCGGCCGCGCCGAGATGCTCAGCAAGGCTGGGTCCGTCGGTGGCAAAACTGCCGAATACAAAGCCACGGTAGGTGTCCATTCGCGGTACCCGCCCCAGTCGCAGGTCCAGCTCGCGCTGGCCGTAGCCCTTGAAAAACGGGAAGCCAACGAGCTCGCCGGTGTTGCGATACGTCCACCCGTGGTAGGGGCAGCGGAAAGTCGACGAGTTACCTTTGGCATCGGCGCAGACCTGATTGCCGCGGTGCGCGCAACGGTTGAGCAGCAAGTGCAGCTGCCCGTCCCGGTCTCGGGTCATGATGACGTCCTGTAGCCCCAGCCGCTTCCGCATATAGTCGCCCGGTTGGGACACTTCACTTTCATGGCCGACGAAAACCCAGGTGCGATACCAGATCTTGCGTAGTTCCTCGGCGAAGATGTCCGGGTCGGTGTAGAGCGACCCGTGCACCTTGTCGTGTTTGATCAATCGCTCGTAGCGACTGCCGGCGGCGGCGGTCGATTCGATCAGTGACGTCACTGTTATGGCTCCTCTCGGGACAACTCGCGCGAAATACGTTGCGCGATAACGCCGGTGCAAAGCTTCGCGGTCATTGCCGTACCGCTCCGAACTCCGGATGCCGCTTTGCGTGAAACGCCTCGACCCCCTCGGCGAAGTCATCGCTACCGAACAACCGTGCCTGGTTCTCAGCCTCGCGATCGAGGATCTCCAACGGGCTCAGTGAGGTCGCCACGGAGAGCAACGATTTGATCGCCCCGTAGGCTTGTGCAGGTCCGGCGGCCAGGCGCGCGGCATCGGTCAGCGCAACCTGTAACGCCGTACCCGGCTCAGCGAGCGCATCGACGAGGCCCATCTCCAATGCGGAGGGCGCGTCGATAGGGATTGGCATCATCAGCATCTGGCGAGCGCGGGCGATACCGACCCGCGTCGGCAGTGAGGCGAATATTCCCATGTCGCCGGCCAGTCCGACATTGGTGAACGTCGTCGCGAAACGCACATTCCTGGCGGCGACGACACGGTCGCACGCCGCAGCAAGCGCGGCGCCCGCGCCGTAGGCAGAACCCTCCACCGCGGCGACGACGGGCTTGGGCGTGTTCCATATCGCGCGAATTACCTTCTGCGCCAGCTGTACCCGCTTCAAGGCCGGCTCCAGCGCCATCGGCTTCATCGAGGCGATGTCACCCCCCGAGCAGAATACCGGGCCCGCTCCCGTCAGCACGATGGCCCGGATCGAGCTGTCCGCGTCCGCAGCCTCCAGCACTTTGGCAAGCTCGAGGCGAACCGGGATGTCGATCGCGTTGCGCTTGTCGGGCCGGTTCAGCGTGACAACCCTTACCGCACCGCGGTCTTCGACCAGAACACAGTCGGCGCTCATTGGCCGGTGAATTTCGGTTTGCGACGTTCGATGACAGCCCGTAGGCCTTCCAGTGCGTCGGCGGTCCCGGATAGCTCCGAGACGGTGCGCGCCTCTTCGGCCAAACGCTGCTCGACCGATGAACCTATTCCGCTCCAAACCAGTCGTTTCGTGGCGGACAGTGCCTTGGCGGGCATCGCTGCCAGCTCAGTCGCCAGTTGTTCTGCACGGCTTGGCAACTCATCATCGTCGACTACCTCGGTGATCAACCCGATCTCAAGCGCCTCGGTGGCCGTCAACGTCGGGTTGGTCAGCAGAATTCGCAGCGCTTGACGCAGACCGACCAGCTGGGGCAGCGTGACCGACGAGCCGCCGTCTGGTGCCATGCCGACCCGGACCGCACCCGAGAAGAACTTCGCCGATCGCGCCGCGACGACGATGTCGGATGCGCACACCAATCCCAGTCCGCCGCCGCCGGCGGCGAAACCCTGCACCGCGGTCACCACCGGCGCCCGAAGCTGAATCAATGCAGCGGTGGCCAATTGCAGCCACGCCGTCGCCTCGCGCAGGTAGTCCGGGAGACTGGAGCCCTTGGACTCGAAAGTGTGGATATCACCGCCAGCACAGAAATTGCGGCCCTCACCGGTAAGCAGAACCACTCGTACCGCGGGATCTGCGTGACACGCCAGTACCTCCTCGTGCAGCGCCCTGAGGAGTTCGACGTTCATCCCGTTGGACGCCTCGGGTCGATTCAGACGCAGCCGAGCGACGCCGTCGGCGACGTCGAGGGCGACTGGCGCGGTGGTTCCTGCAGCACTCATCGCTTCACTCCTCGCTGCCGAAAAGCGGCCACCCCATTCTGTCCGGCGTGTCCGCAGATATGGTCCACCACGGAATCGATTTCGTCTTCCAATCCTGCGGATAATGCAACCTCGAGGCCGGCGTACACCAGCCGCTTGACCGAAGTGACAGCCTCGCGCCGGCGCGTAGCCAGAGGGCTGCGCCGGCGGCCACGACCACCACCGCCAGCACTATCCAGCCGACGACGGGGGTGAGCAGCCCCTGGACCATGTTATAGATCACGCGCTGGTTGGCCGACGACGAGCTGAGGTCCACATTGCCGTCAGCCCCGCCGAGAACGACGACGAGGATCCCCGAGAACAACAGGAACCCGCCCAGGGTCACGACGAACGACGGGATCTTGAGCCGGGCGGTCAGCGTCCCCTGCAGGGCGCCGATTATCCCGCAGCCGACGAGCGCAGCGAGTACCGCCGCCCACCACGGCCAGTCCGGCCCCGGCTGCTGGACCAGCTTGAAGGCGATCACCCCGCCCATCATCGCGACCGCGCCAACCGACAGGTCGATCTCACCGAGGAGCAGCACCAGTGTCTCAGCCATCGCCAGGACCATGTAGACGGTGCTCAGCCCGAAGATATAGACGAGGTTGCTCGGCCGCAGGAATGCGTGCTCAGGAGTGACGATCTCAAAGACTATGGCGACGAGCACCATGGCCAGGACCACCGGCAGGACGCCGCTGTTGCCAGTGCGGACTTGAACCCACCAGGCCCGCAGGTACTGGCGCAGCGAATGAGCCAGCAGCTCGGGTGGGACGTCGGCCGTAGCGGCCGCGTCGGCGGCGGTGAGGTCGTCCGCCGTCCCGGTCGGGATCTCGCCGGCGTCCGCCGTCACGAGACGGATCCGGCAGGCTCAAGCGGCCGCCCGTTGGAGGCACCCGTCGTCATGTACTCCACCACGCTCTGCCGGTCGAAGCCCGCAGCCGGTCCGTCGGCCACCATCCGTCCCAGGTACAGCACGGCAATCCGGTCCGCGACCTCGAAGACGTCGTTGAGGTTGTGAGAAATCACCATCACCGCCAGCCCGCGGTCCCTGAGCCGTTCGATCAGGTCCAGTACCGTCCGGGTCTGCACCACCCCGAGGGCGGCGGTGGGCTCGTCGAGCAGCACCAGCTTGGAGTTCCACATGACCGCCTTGGCCACCGCCACCGCCTGCCGCTGGCCGCCGGAGAGCGAGGCCACTGGCTGACGGATCGACCGCACCGTGGTGACCCGGAGGGTGCTCAGGGTCTCGGCGGCCCGCTTTTCCATCGCGTCCTCGTCGAGCAGGCCGCGGCGCAGCCGCTCCCGGCCGAGGAACATGTTCTGCACGATGTCCAGGTTGTCGGCCAGCGCCAGATCCTGATACACGGTCTCGATCCCCAGCGCGGAGGCGTCCCGGGTGCTGCGGATATGGACCGGGTGTCCACCGAAGTAGATCTCGCCATGGTCCGGCTGGTGCGCGCCGGCTATGCAGCGGGTGAGCACTGACTTCCCGGCGCCGTTGTCCCCGCACAGGCCGGTCACCTGGCCCGCATACAGGTCCAGGTCCACCCCGTAGAGCGCTTGCACTGGTCCGAAGTGCTTGTCGATGCCCCGCAGCCTCAGCAGGGGCTCCGCCCCGTCCCCGCTGGGGTCCGTCCCGTTCGGAGCCTCGTTCATCTCAGTCATCGTGACGACCCGTCTATAGCCTTGCCTAGGATGGGCCCCCGCCGCTGCGGGTCAGCCCACCCCCAACTACGTTCCGGCCGACGCTGGCAGACCCGCCCTGCTGGGGCGGGTCCGCCAGACCGGCTTGGGATGAGCACTCGACGAGAATCCTCGCCGGGGCTCCCCCGGTCAGATAATTACTTGATCCCGTCCGTCGCGCACAGGGTCGCGCCGGCGATCGCGCAGATCGCGGTGGCGGTGTCGAAGCCGTCCGCCACCACGGTCGACTCCATGTTGGACTTGGTCACCCACGTGGCGCTCAGCAGCGACGCCGGCTCGGTGACGCTCGAGTCGGCCGGGTCGGTGGTCGTCCCGTTCAGCAGGGCCGGAGGCACCTTGTCGCCGGCCAGCAGGATCGTGGCCACGGACACGGCGTCCTCGGCCTCCTTGTAGACCGGCTTGTACACAGAGCCGCACTGGTAGCCCTGCAGGATGTACGCCATGCCCTGAGCCGTAGCGTCCTGGCCGGTGACCGGGATCTTGCCGGCCTTGACTCCGTCCGCGATCATGTCGGTGATTATCGCGTTGGCCATCCCGTCATTGGCCACGATCGTGGCGTTGATCTTCGGGTTAGCAGTGAAAGCCTGCTGGAAGATCGTGCCGGCCTGAGTGTTGTTCCAGCCGGGGGCGA
>Ga0209693_10001502_pt1 | contig 10040 bp, 10 predicted proteins | sample HubBroMetageWRM3_FD_188345 | JGI IMG/M metagenome (GOLD analysis project Ga0209693, IMG submission 188345) | Warmed soil microbial communities from the Hubbard Brook experimental Forest, New Hampshire - Hubbard Brook CCASE Soil Metagenome WRM 3... | ecosystem: Environmental > Terrestrial > Soil...
GGCCGACACCGCGAGCGCCGTCGGCGAGCAAGCCGTCGCCGGAGCGCTGGCGAAAAAGGCGCGCGGGAAGGTGGCGAAGGGGCGGCTAAAAGACCCGCAAGACCCGGACGATCGTCAACCCGAGTGAGTGACGTAACGTGCTGGGCTTGACATATGCCGATCCAATCTGATAATCCTTTTGACATCGCGACGGTCGAGCAATGGCGCGGATTGAACCAACAATCCAAGCGCGGCTCGATCGACGATCAAGAGGAATGGTGGAATGAAAACTTCTTCGCCGTCGGCCCCGGAAATCTTCGTACATGCTGGGGACCGTCTGCTCCCATTTACACCGCCCCGGCAGGCACGGCGATCTGGCGGATTTTTTTCGGCTTCTACGGTAATCAGACGCCTCAGTTTGGCAGTCCTCCTCCCGGTGCCATGGGTTGGATGTTTCTATCTGATGGCACAATTGACGAGGTTGATCTTAATACCGGCGTCACGACGGGCTTACGCGTGGCTGGCCCGAGCTGGGGGCCAGCCACCTATCCGCAATTGTGGGCGAGCGCCAAAGTCTGGCGCCCGGCTTTCGTCGGCTCGACCGTAGGCCAGCAAGGCGGCGTCCTGTTCGGCAGTCCCGCCGGGCTCTATGCGTGGGACGGCGCAACCCTCTCGGCGCCCGGCGATCCCGCCCCCGATTGGCTGACCGACCTCGCCGAGACAGACCCGACCGCGCCAATCCCGCCCATGCCGTCCGGGCTCCCCGGCATCTACGGCATGGAGGTTTACAGCTCCCGCCTTTGGGTGATCGGCAAGGATGTCTGTTCATTCAGCGCGCCGTCCAACGGCGCTGATTTTTCCACCGCCAACGGCGGCGGATCGTTCGGCTATTTCGGCGATCGGCTCGTCTACTCGTTCATGGACATCGCCGCGTCCGCTGGCTACCTGTACTTTTTCGGCGACAGCTCGATCGACGCCATCAACAACGTCACCCTCATTGGCACGCCCGGCCAGCTCACCCAGCCGGTCACGACCGACTTCAACTATTTCAACGTCGACCCGCAAGTCGGCCAGCGCTTCCCGCGTCCGATCGGACGGTTGGGGCGCTACTTCACCATGTTCAACGGCGCAGGCATCTCGATCCTGCAAGGCGGCGAAGCCGTGCCGATCGGCGACAAGGTGACGAACGTGTGGAACACGCTCGACACGTCGGTCTATCTGCCGACCTTCGCCCCGGCGACCATGTTCGGCTTCCGCGTCATGCTCCTCAACGGACGCTTCACCGATCCCTTCGGCGTCACGCGCTCGCTGTTGCTCATGTTCCACCCGACCAAGGGCAACGAATTTTGGAGCGTCGCCAGCCAAGGCTTGGAGCTGACCAACATCGGCTCCTACGAGCAAGACAGCACCATCACGCCCTACGGGACCGACGGAACGCATCTCTATCGGCTGTTCGCCCAGCCGAGCCCGACGCTCATCAAACGGTTGTCGACCAAGCAATTGCGCGTGACATCCGGCAAGCTGTCGGCGCTGACGATCAAGAACGTCAAGCGGCTCTATGCGGAAGTCGCCGACAACAGCGGGCTTGGCGTCTCGCTCCGAGGAACCGTCACCAGCGGCGGCGGCGGCATCCCCGGCGGCGTCGAGAGCGTCGATTTCGAGCTGCCCGCTGGCGCTCAGTTCGACATCAAGCCCTCGCCCTTGCACGGGGCCGGGATTTGGTCCGCCATTGACTTACAGACCAATTCGCCGGATTTTAATTTGGAGCGGCTGCATCTGGCCGCCGAAGAACGCACCCTCTACGGGGCGTAGAAAGGTCGGTGACGCCACGTCGCGTCTTTCCGCCGCGTGGCCTTGCTGCAACAAGGAGAGCACCATGGGTCCGATCACGCATTGGGATGACTTCACCGAGGATCGTCGCGGCAGGCGGCGCGGTCGAAGGGGCAGGCGGCGGTAAGGCCCATGGCTAAACGGCTCAGACAAACGCGACGCGCTCGTCGCATCCGCGCCCGGAAGCGCCGTTAGGCCAATGCGCCGAACTGGCCTCCGCAATACGCAAAACTTGCAGAGGCAGCTCAAGCCCAAAGGCTGGCGTCTGCCCCGGTGGACGCCTCGCCTCAATTCGTACCGCAAAGGCAGGAGGATGTGATGGCGAAAGGCGTGCGGCTTGGGCGTCGCAGCCGCGTCGATCCCGCTGGCAAGCTTCCGACAAAACGGCCGACAACCCGCATCAAGCGCGCCCGTGGACATCGGCAGGGAACCGGGCGCGGCCGACGAGGGCGGAGGAACCCATGAGACGGTCGCCGGGTCGAGGCGGCCGAACCGGGCCAGTGCGGCGGGGCGGCCGACGATGATCCTTGGCGTCGACATCGGCGCGGCGGGCGCCCTCGCCGTCATGACCGACGCGGGCGAGCTGGTCGACGTGTTCGACATGCCAACGCTGCGCGACGGCCCGAAGAACCGGAGAACCGTCAATGCTCCGCTCCTGGCTGAAATCGTCTACAAGTCTCACGCCGATCGAGCCTTTGTTGAACGCGTTGGTCCTCGACCTATGGAGGGAGCTGTCGGTGCTTTCGCCTTCGGCGATGCAAAAGGTGTTGTCCGTGGCTGTCTTGCTGCCGCAGCTATACCCGCCACCTTCATCACCCCCGTCCAATGGAAGCGCATCGTCGGCGTCCCACCCGGCAAAGACATGAAAGATCAAGCGCGCTCGAACGCCATCAACCGCTGGCCGGGCAAAGCCCAACTGTTCGCGCGCAAGATGGATGACGGCCGGGCGGAAGCCGCGTTGATCGCGCTCGCCGGGCTCTTGCGCTTCAACGATGTCGTCGAACTCATGCCGGTCGATCTTTTGAAGGCCCGCGCCGCGAAGGGGTAAGTCATGCGCCCCGTCTTTGACCCCCGGTTTTTCCCAGGTCTACCCAAATTCCTTTGGTTTGACGACGGCAGCGCCAGCGACGGCGGCGGCGGCGGAAACGCCGGGCCGGGAGGCGATGCCGCCTCGACCGGCGGCGGAACCGGCGCAACGACCGGCGTCGGCAGCGGCGCAGCGCCCGGCACGTCGACCTCGAGCGCGGACGCAGCGGCGTCAGGCATGGGCGGCGTCGGCTCCGCAGGCCAAGCGGCGAGCGTCGGCGGTAGCTCTGACGCCGCAAGCGCCTTTGGCGGCGGCGGCGGCCAAACCAGCGTCACGGCAGGCCCCGGCAACGCCAACGCTGGCGTCACCGACGCCGCAGCGCAGGGAATGGCGTTCGGAGGCGGCGGCGGCAGCACAGCGCGCGGCGGCGGCGGAGCCGCGACCGGCGGCGGACAGGGCGGCGGCGGGGGCGCTGGCGCAGCGACCGGCGGCGGCGGAACCGGGGGACCGGGGGCCGCGACCGGCGGCGGCGGCGGCACTGCGGCGGGCGGTTCGGGGATCAGCGCGAGCGTCCGATCGGCGCTTCAAGCTCTCTTGGGCGGCAACCCGGCCGACGCGCTCCGAGGCGCAGTCAACCAATCCCAGCTCGACTTCGGCGGCGGCGGCGCGTCGACCGGCGTCCCCAGCTTGGGCGTGCCGGAAGGCGTCGGCGGTCCTGCCGCGCCCGTCGGCCAAGTCTCAGTCTCGCCGCTTGGCCCGCCCGGACCCAACTTGGGCAGCTTGGCGCAAGCCCTGTTCGGATCGACCGCCGCGCAGGCGGCGCGGGGCTCTGGCAGCTCGACGGCGGCTCCCACCGCCGATCAAACTGCGATGCTGCGGGGTCTGGCGACTTTAGGAACTGGAGATCCAAATGCGTCTCCTACAAACATGGGCTACCCCTCTGTTGAGGGCGTCAGTCCGGGGCTGACCGCCGCGCCAGCGGGACCGACGCAAGGCTCGCCATCGGTGATCGGGCCGGGCGGCCCGAATGCGCCCTCTGCTTTTGCCTCGAATGCCGATACGACCGGGCTTGGCTCCTCCGCTCCCGCCGCCGCTGCGAACGCGGCTTCGCCGTCCGCGCCGTCCTCACCCAACGCGCCGACGACGCCACCGGACATCGGCGGCCTCTTGCAGCTCGTCTTGAGCCTCGTCTTAGGCGGCTCGCCCGGGCCGCAATTGCCGCAGCTCGCGCAAGCTGCACGACCGCAGCTTGCTCAAACCGCACAGGCAGGGTGACAATGGCGCGCGGATCGACAGCGCAGAAACGGGCGCGAAGGCGCAACCTCCGCAAAGCGCGGCGTAGGCGCGGAAAGAGGAAGTGATGGGAACCGAACGCGAATGGCCCAGGACGCGGGAAACGGACGGGACGGAGAAGGGCAGTCCGACCGGCTTCTTTCAGAGCCGGGATGGCGTTCTGAAATCAGGGCGCTCACTCGCCGGGCCTTTGCGAACCGGAACCGAGCCCCGCGTCGGCCCGCGCGCAGGCGGCAGAGGCGCGGCAGGCGAAGGGCGTGAAAGCGACTTCGGCATGGACCGGATTTCGCCTCGAGGTTTCGACCCGATCGGCACGCCAGACGATCGCATCGGCCCGCAGCCGTCGTCAGACCTCGTGACCGAGCAAGTCCGCCGCCGTGGCGATTGAGCTCAAACCGAAGAAGGCTTTGGATTGGAGCCGTCTGACGTGGGGGCGGCCCGACAGCGTGCCGTCGGCCCTCTGTTCCTATTGCTCCGCCGTCATCCCCGAGGACAGCGTGCCGCTCATCGCGTCCAACGATGAAGGCTGGACGGTGCGCTTTTGTGACAAATGTATGAAGGAAGTTTGGGGGCTCGAATGAGCATCGTCAGCCTCCTCCACTTCCCCGACAACGAGCGCGCCCGCGCCGCGTGGGCCTTCGATCATCAGCAAGAGCATCAAAAGCTGACCGCGCAGATGAACACCCCGAGCGCCGGGAGCCTCATCAACTATCTCCTCGACCCGATGCCGTCGGACGCCATGAACGGCGCCAGCCTTTGGGACATGAACCACCAGCAGGCGCATGACGACGCCGCCCGGTGGTTTGGTGTGCAGCCGTCGCTCCAACTGATAGACAGCACGACCCAGCAGGCGGGTCCGTTCCAATGGTTTCTGTTCATCAATTCCCAAGAACACAACGCCCTGAACCAAGCAGCGATCATTTCCGGCCACGCCTGATTACCGAGGACGACATCGGCTGGATGCTCGAACTCGGCGATCGGCGCTATCCCGGCCGCTACGATCGCCTTGCCACCGAAATGTGGGTTCGCAACATCGTCCTCAAAGGGCCGATGATGTTCCTGCCGATCCGCAGTGATCACGCTTTCTGCATCGCCATGCTGTCGACCACCCCTTGGACGCCGCACACGCCCGAGTGCAACGTCTGCCTCGTGTGCGCCGATTACGGCAAGATGTGGCAAGCCGTCATGCTCCTGCGCGCCTCGATCGAATGGGCCAAGCGGCGCAAATGCTCGCTCTGGCGGGTCAGTTCGGAGACAGATTTCGATTTGGAGCCGATCGCGGTAAAACTCGGCGCCACAGAAGCCAACGTCCGATGGCAGATGAGGCTGGGATGAGCCAAGTTGGCAGCGAAGTCGGCGGCAAGGCGGCGGGCAGTCTGGACGTCAACCAGCAGCAATACCCGTTCTTCACCAGCCCCGGCGGCGTGACGCCCCAGCAACAAGCCCTCTCCGAATACGACTACGGGCAAAACCTCACCGAAGGCCAAGCGCAGTTTGAAGGCACTGGCGAGGGCGGCGGACCCAGCTTGTCGACGATGGCGACCCAAGTCGCGGGCGGCGCGAACACGGGCAAGGCGCTCGATTTGGCCAAAATGAGCGACGTGAACCAAGGGGCGGAACTCGGCGCTTACGACAACGCCATCAACATCGACCAGCAAAACAACCAGAACCTCCTGGCCGAGCAACAGACAAATCTCAGCAACGCGACCACCCTCGCCTCGCTGGCCGGGAGCGCGGCGGGCGGCCAAGCGGGCGCGTCGACAACGCCGGGAGCAAGCACATGAGCACCGGCGGCAGCACCAATAGCGGCGGCAAGGGCGGCGTTTCCGGCCTCGACACCAACCTCCAACAAGGCAATTTCGAGTTCGGGCCGAGCCAGTTCGACCTTGGCGCGATTTCCGACGCCACCGGCGGCAACGAGCAAACGACCACCGCCCGCTACAGCCAGCTTGGCATGGGCGGCTCGACCCCCGAGCTGCAAGACCTCGCGCAACAAGCCAACGTGGGGCAAGCAACAATCGGGCAGGAACAAACCCAGGACGTGACCAATCCGGCCTTCAATCCGGCGTTGCAGACGGCGCAAACCAACATTCCGACCTCCGCCGTCCTGGCCGCCGATCAGGCGAACACGGCGGCAGGGCAAAAACTCGGCGCGGCGGCAGGGCAGGCGGCGGGAACAGCGGCGGCATTCGCATGAGCAACGTCGGCGACGCTTTGAGCAGCGGCGGATCGAGCGCGAGCGGCGTCAACGACCAAACCTTCGCCGACGCCAGCCTTGGCGACCAGATGACGGGCGGCACCGGCGACTTTGGCGCGAGCGCGAGCCCCACAACCGGCGACAACAGCTTCAATTCGTTCAATGACATCGCCAACGCTCTCAGCGGCGGCGGCGCCAGCGCAAGCCCGACGGCGGCGCAATCCTTCGCCATGAACCCGCCGAGCGCGGCCAGCGCCACCGGCGGCGATCCCGTCGGCGCAGCCAGCGGCACGCAATCGGCGACCACGCCCGGCTCCACGCCAGCCAATTCCAACCAGCCGCAACCCGGACAGCAAAACCAGCAGCAGCAGCAGAGCTACGCCCCGCCGTCCGCCGTCAACGAGCTCAAGACGTTGCTCAAGTCTCTGTCGGGCAAGCCGACCGGACCCACTGGACCCACCGTGCCCGCAGCGGTGGCGGCGGCTCCCGCTGCGGCGCTCCCGGCGCTCGCGCGCGGTGAAACCGGCCCGCAATCGCCGCAGATGCCGCTGCCGGGCGTGTCGCCGGGTGAAACCGGCGATCAATCGCCACAGGCGCCAGCGACGCAAGCCCCCGGCATCGCCGATCAACTGCTTGGCGCGAGGACCGCCGTCGCTCGCGTCCCGCCCGAAGCCGCAACCCAGCCGTCCGCCGCCGTGGCCGCGCCGCAGGGGCGGGACATCACCGTCCAGCCGAAGCCGCAAGCCCAAGCGCAGCCAGCGCCGCAGGGGATGCCTTGGCCGCAGAACGAGCCCGGCGAAGTCGCGCCCGGCGGGCCAGCCCTTCCGACCCGCAAACCGACGCAGCCGTCGGAAGCCGAGCAACCGGCGGCGCCAGCCCCCGCCCCCGCCCCCGCCCCGACGCAGGGCGCCGCTCCAAGACTGCTCCAAGACATTTCCGGAGCCTCGACCGGCAGTCCGACCGCGCTCGCGGATCTGGCGCAGGCGGCCAAGATCATCCTGCCGATGCTGCCGATGCTCGCGGGCCTCTTTGGCGGCGGCGGCGGCCGACGCGGAGGACGCTTCCACGGCGGCCGGTTCACCCACGGCATCGGCGGCTTCCGAGGCGGACATCCGGGCCAGTTCGGACATCCGTCCTGGCGCGGCGCGTGGCCCTATCACCACCCGATGCACGGCTGGGACATGCACCACACGCATCCGGGCGGCGGCTGGCTGCCGCTCAACCCGGCCGAATTTCAAGCCATGGCCGGCGGCCAGCAAGGCGGCCCCGGCGGCAACCAAGGCGGGCCGGAAGGCAGCAACCCGACGCAGACGACGGAGGCAGGCCCCGGTCAGCCCGACGACGCCTTCCAGAAGTCAGGGTTTAGCTCCAATCCGTTCATCGACGCCCTCGTCAGACAGGAAAGCGGCGGCGGCCAGAACATCGTCAGCAAGACCGACAAAGACAGCCAAGGGCGGACGCTGGCGCAAGGCGGCAACCCCAACGAGATTTCACAGGGCTATTTCCAAATCCAAAACCACCCCGGCGGCACATGGGACACTTACGCGCGACAGGCTGGCGTCGACATCAACAAGTACCCGACGCCGAGGAGCGCGCCGCTCGCCGTGCAATGGCAAGTCGCCCAACGCATCCCGATCGGGCAATGGGGGCCGCAAACCAAAGCCATCCTACGGCAGAAATTCGGGCAGTTTGACCCGAACATGCCTTTCGGACAGGTGGCTACCCGGTTCGGCCCCGCTGGCGGTAGACTTGCCGCCGAGACGCCATCGCGCACACAACCGGCTTGGGCGTCGGGACCGGCGTCGGCGAGCCTCCAACTCCCGGTCACGAGCCAGCCGATCGTGGCGGGCGGTCCATAGGTTAGACTGTCAACCTCACAGATTGACATATGTCAGATACTTTTGGAGCCAGTGACCTCAACGCCGACATGCCGGGCCTTGGCCCCCAGCCGGGGAACGTGCGCGGCCCGCCGGTGCAGCTCCCGAGCGCGCTGCAAGGGCTCGCCAAGCATTTCACCCAGCAATCGGGCGGCCAAAAACCCGGCGCTCCGCCGGGCGGCCCCCCAGACGGACAGCAAAAAAAGCCGAAATTGGGCTCGACCGACCCGCCCCTGCCCGGCGCCCGCAGCATCGCGCCCCTGCCCGCCAACGCGCCGCAGCCGCCCCCCAGCTTTACGCCGACCCAGCCCTCGATCCCGCGCGATCACACGCAATGGGGCCAGCCCGAGCCGTTTCCGCGCCTGCCGCAATCGTTCGAGCTGCACGGGATGTATCAGAGCCTAGGCGGCTATTTCGCCCAACATGGCGCGTTCGCGAGCGCGCCCCTTGGCATAGGCATGGCGGCCTACTCCGCCGCGTACCAAAAGGCTTTCCGCGAGGGCCAAGACTGGAAAATGAAGCAGAGCTTGGAGCAAATTAAGCTCCACGCCGCACAGCTCGACGAACTCGAAACGGCGCGCTCGATCGAGTACGCCGACGCGTTCACGCGACACCAAGTTGAAGGCGACAAAGACCCGCAAGCCCTGCGTGACGACATCGAGCGGATCGCCGTCGAACATGGCGACAAAGATGTCATCGCCATGCTGGAAAACGGCGACAGCGCCGAAACAATTCGCCGCTTTTTGGCCAAGCACGAAGCCAACATCCGCGACCTCCACAAAGCCAACACGAAGCAGGACGAGCAAGACGCGCAAGACGCGCAATACGGGCTCGCGCCCGCCCGCCGCGAGGACGAGGGGCCTTATGGACCGGACACGACCCGCCCGCCGGGCGTCGTCGACAAGGGCAAGGATGGCGCCGCCGCGCCGAATGACACGCGGGATGACAACCAAAAGCTAATCGACGCGGGCGCGTGGGACATGGTGGAGGGCTACAAGCCCACCGGGTCCGAATACGGCAAGATGACCCAGACCATGATGGCGAAGCGCAAGCTCGAAATGGAGCGTCAGCTCAAAGAGATTGCCGCCGACCCGAACCTCAACAAAGACGGTCAGCATCCCGAGGAAGTTCTCGACGAGGTGCGAAAACGCGTGCCGGAAGCCGCAAACACACTCGATCAATATTCCAAATATGAAGAAGGCCCCGGCGTCGGCGGGCGGTCCTCGACCGGCGGGCCGGAAGCCCAAATGTGGGGCTTGATGAACCCGCTGGCGGCGAAAATGTACCCCGGCGACCCGAAAACGGGCGTCGGCGCGTTCAACCCGGACAACCTGCAAGCGATCCACCAATTCCGCGACCCGAACGGGCAGACGCAAAAGCAAGTCCAGCGCATCGGCCCGACCGTCGAAGCCGCGACCCAGCTCATCAGCGCCTTGAACAAGCTCCCGCCGGAAGATCGGCAAAACCTGACCTTGGACGCGATCAAGGCGAAGATGGTTGGCGGCAATCCGCTCTATCGGGCGATCTGGGCGAATTGGCTGAACTACAATCAGGACGTGAACGCACTCAGCGTCCCCGGCGGCTCAGTGACGGAAACCGTGCTGTCCGAGCAGCAAGTCCCTTGGTACTCGAGTTCGGCCGAATATCTGGCGGTCATCCGCGAGCATATCGGCGTCGCCGGGAGCCGCGTCGACGAGTTCCACAACTCATGGAAACAATACGGCTCGCCCGCCCCGATGCCCGGTCTGAACAAAGCCGCCGAGGAGCAAATCCCACGGATCAGGCGGCTTGACGTGGCGACCGGGATGCTGCCCGGCGACCGCAGGACGGCGAAAGA
>Ga0209693_10001504_pt1 | contig 10035 bp, 7 predicted proteins | sample HubBroMetageWRM3_FD_188345 | JGI IMG/M metagenome (GOLD analysis project Ga0209693, IMG submission 188345) | Warmed soil microbial communities from the Hubbard Brook experimental Forest, New Hampshire - Hubbard Brook CCASE Soil Metagenome WRM 3... | ecosystem: Environmental > Terrestrial > Soil...
CGCCCCGCCCGTCCGCCCCGTCTTCGGTCATCACCCACGTGCCCCTCGGCTGCCGTCCGAACAGGCTTCACCATAACGCGCCTGGTCGCAACTCAGGTAACACCATTCCCGCAGGTCCCGGGACCGCAGCGCCCGTTAACCCAGTGCCCGTTAACCCAGTGCCCGTTAACCCAGCCGCCCGTTAACCCAGTGCCCGCGACCGCAGCGCCCGTGACCCCGTGTCGCTGAGTTCGGCGAGCAGCCGCGCCAGCCCCGGGTCCGCGGATCGCGCGGCCGCGAATGCGTCCAGCGACTCGAGCAAGCCAGGGGAGACCACAGGAAACGGGAACAGCAGCCCGCCGAGCATCGCGGGCAAGTGCCCGCCCTGGCCATCCCAGATAGACGCCAATGTCGGTATATACGCTGAAGCGTACGGAGCCAGCAGCGACGCGTGCTCCGGCAGCATAAACGCGCGCGCCGTCAGCCGCGTGCTCTCCGGCCCAAGCGTCCCGCTCGCGAGCAAAGACCAAGCTTCCTCCTTATGCGCGGCGGACGGAACCGACGCACGGCACGCCAGAGCGTTCCGCCGGCCCGCTTCCGTCTGGTCCCGCGCCAGCTCCGCGTCGATCACATCGTCGATCGACCCGGACGCCACGCGCCCCATGGCGGCCAGCCGCCGCAGCAGCGCCCAGCGCAGCTCGGTGTCGATCGCCAGCCCGGGCAACTCGACGACGCCGTCGAGCAGCCCGGCGACGAGGTCAAGCTGCGTGCCGGACACCGCCGTCCAGCTGAGCAGCTGCGCCCACGCCAGCTGGTGGTCCCCGCCAGGCGAGGCCGCGCCGAGCATCTCCACGGCGACGCCCGCCAGCCGCTCCTTGGCCGCGACCGCGTCCGCCGACCCGGCCAGCTGATCGATAAGCGGCCGCGCCTGCCCGAGCAGCGCCTCCACCCGTGCCACCGAACGTTCCAGCCTGACTCCCCCCGCCAGCGCCCCCACGAAGTCGGGCACGGCCAGCTCGGCCTGCGACGTCATGTCGAGCAGCGCGTTCCAGCAGACGGCCCGCGCCAGGGGGTCGCCCAGCTCGCCGACCGACGACAGCACGGTCCGCAGCGACCGCGCGTCGAACCGGGTCAGCACGTACCCCTGGTCGTCGTCGCCAAGCAGAATAAGGTCCGGCCGCGCCACTCCGTCCAGCGCGGGCACGCGGGTCCGCGCCCCCGCGACTTCCGCTTTCACCGAACGAGTCTTCCTGACTCCCCCTCCATCCCGTTCATACAGTCCGATCGAGACGTGATGCGGACGGAGCACGGGATGGTCCGCCGGGGCCTCCTGCGTGATCGCGAACGACGTGAACGCGTCGTCGGGCCCGGTTTCGAACTCGCAGCGGAGCGTGTTGACGCCCGCGGTCTCAAGCCACGCCTTCGACCACGCGGCGAGGTCGCCCCCCGTGTGCGCCCCGATCGCCGCGTGTGTTCCGACAGCGCTGAGCAGGTCGGCCAGCCGGGCGTTGCCGTAGGCGTGCGCGGCGATGTAGTCGCGGATCCCGGCGAAGAAGTTCTGCTCGCCCACGTAGCCGGTGAGCTGCCTGAGCACGGACGCGCCTTTGGCGTAGCTGATCCCGTCGAAGTTCGCCATCGCGGCCGACAGTGTCGCCGCGTCGGCGGCGACCGGGTGCGTGGACGGCAGCCGGTCCTGCGCGAACCCCCACGCCTTGCGGCTGACCGAGAACGTCGACCACGCCTCCGGGTACAGGCCGAGGCGGACGGAGGCGTCGTGCCCGCAGAACTCCGCGAACGACTCGCTCAGCCAGAGGTCGTCCCACCACTGCGACGTCACCAGGTTGCCGAACCACATGTGCGCCATCTCGTGCAAGACGATCATCGTCCGCAGCTCAGCGAGCGCGGCGGTCACCTTCCCCCGCGACAGGAGCATTTCGGAGACGAGGACACAGCCGGGATCTTCGGTGGCGCCGGCGCTGAACTCGGGCACGAACGCGTGACCGTACTTCGCGTACGGATACGGGCACCCGAGCAGCTCTTCGTAGAAGTCGAGCCCCTGGCCGGTCAGGCTGAAGTAGGAGGCGGCGTCCAGGTACTCCGCGAGGCTGGCCCGGCAGGCGAGCACCATCGGGATCTCCCTGCCGTCCGGCGTGGTGTGCGTCGCTGTGACCACGTGATAATCGCCTGCGACAACAGTCGTGCAGAATGTCGGCAACGGTGGGGTCGGCGGGAACTGGACGATGTGGGAGTCGCCATAGCACCGTTCGGCGGATGGATTCTGATTGGACAGCACCGTCCAGCCGACGGGCGCTGTGACGGTGAACGCGAAGGGAGCTTTCATATCCGGCTGCTCGAAGCAGGCGTAGGCGGAACGGGCGTAGGCGGGCGTGAACTTGCCGTAGACGTAAACCCGGCCGTCCGCCGAGTCGACCGACCGGTGCATGCCCGTACCGGAACGGGTGTACGCGCAGTCGGCGCTGACCACAAGCTCGTTGCTCGCGGCGAGCTCCGGCAGGGTGATCCGGCCGTCGGCATAGACGGCCGCCGGGTCGAGCGCGGTGCCGTTCAATGTGACCGAGCGGACGGCGGGAGCGATGAGGTCCACGTACGTGGCGGCGCCTGGCTCCGCGCAGTCGAACCTGATCGTGGCGGTGGAGCCGAAGGTCTCCTCGCCCCTCGTGAAGTCCAGCGAGATCTCATAGGAATGGACGCGGATAAGGCGCGCCCGGCGCGCGGTTTCCGCGCGAGTGATTTCAGCAGCCGGCATGCTCCAAGTATCTTCCGTTATCGTGCATGACGTGGGTACGGAACGCGCGCCGCTCGCTGACCTGATCAAGCACGGCATGGCCTTGCGGGCGGAGCTCGCGCAGGCCGGGGGCATCCCGGCGATCGACGAGTTTCTGGCGGCGCGGCGTGACCTGCCGCGCGCGGACAGGGAACTGCTGTCGTGGTGGCGGGACGACGCCGTACGCGGCGTATTCGAGGTCCGCGACGCCGACAGGGCGGGCATCACCGTGCTCGGCCTCGTCGACGACCTCGCCTACCGCGTCTACGGATTCCGCTGGCGGATCGGGCGCGGCATGTTCAGCTCAGGCACGCTGCTGCCGCTCACCGACGGCGACGCGGTCTGGCTGGCCGCGGGCGACGAGACCGTGTACCCGCAGGCCGACGCGCGGCAGGTCGCGCGGCTGGCGATCGACATGGCGACCAGGGAGCCCGAACTCGTCTTCCGCAACCCCGAGAAGCTCAAGCAGGGCTGGGAGCACATGCGGCGGGACCGGGAGGAGTTCGTCGCGTTCTTCGAGGGCGACGAGATCGTGTTCCCGACCGTCGAGGCGGGCGGGCGGCTGAACGCTTACTACAAACGGCGGCGCGAGGCCCTGCTCGCGGCGCGCGGCAGGCACCGGCAGGTCTCTGATAGCGGCGAGACCACGTTCGTGATGCCGCCCGGTTTCTTCGAGTTCGAGACGGTCGGGATCATTTACGACGAGCTGGCGGGCTTCGTGGTCGTGCCCGAATACGGCATGCTGCGGGCGCTGTTCGCCGATCCCTCGTTGGCCGCCGACCGTGAGCACGCCAACGTGCTTCGCGCCTACCTGCGGGAGGGCACCATTCCGCCGCTGCCATTGCGGCGGCTGGCGGCGGCGCATCCCGCGGCGAATGTGGACGCCGTCTACCGGAAGGTGCTCGGCAACCGCAATTTCAGCTGGGCGCAGCACGGCGAGGCGCTGCTCAGCAAGCGCAAGCCCGGCTACTTCGAGGCCGAGCCGACCCCTGGCGTCGCGGTGCTCAGCGACCGGGTCCTGGAACTGGGCCGCTCTGCGGGCCACTCTCCGGCGGCTGGAAGTCCGGATCGACTTCAATGAACGCGTCGAGCAGCCCCAGGTAGGAATACGCCGCCAGGGTCCAGGGCGCGGGCTTACCGTCCAGGCCAGGGCCCGGGATCGGCGTGTTGAGCAGCTCGTTCACCGTGTCGGCATCCGGTGCGCCGACCGAGGCCTGGACCTGGATGTTGCGCAGCGCGAGGCTCTGGATCAGGACGCCGCCGGCGAGCACCATGTGCTCAAGGGTCCGGGCGGGGTCGCGTTCCCGCAGCCCGAGCGTGAGCTTGAGGTACTCATACAGCGCGACGAGCGACTGGCGTGACTTGGTCTGCCCGTCCTGGAGCGCCGTGGCGATCTTCCTGCGGGCCTCCCCGGTGCGAGTTGAGCCGAGGGTGGCGAGCAACGCCATGTGCAGGCGCCAGTGGAGGCTCTCGCTGAACGCCTGGTAGTTGCGGGCCGCGCCTAGCCGTGTCGCCTCGCAGAGCAGCGCCCGGCGCCCATCGGTCGTGGCGAGCAGCTGCCTGTTGGACTCGATGGTCTTCTCGACGATCGAGAACGTCTCCGGATCGAACGCGCGGCTGCCACTGAACCAGCTGCCCGGTCCCGCGAGGTAGGCCATCAGGTCGTCGATGTACTCCTCTTTGTACGGCCACACCCGGTACGCCGAGCTCCGCGGCACGCGGGCGCGCTGGATGACCTCCTCAAGGCGCAGGTGCTCGATGGTCAGCGCGGCGCCGGCTTCCAGTGCGAGTTCGCGGCCCGCGTCGAGCATTCGCTGTCGGATTTCTTCCGCCGGCACGCGTTCCGCCCGGACCGCCATGTCTGGCTCCTCCGCTCCGCTGAGTAATCGGACATCTACCGACAGACAGCATCTCGATTTGACAAATGAGACACCGATTTGTATGTCGCAATGTCTCATTAGACATTAGACTCAGTGTCTCAAAGATGGGTGGGTGGGGGGAGCGGACCGGTCCTCGGGAGGGGGAGGACCGGCTCGTTGCCCCCTTTTTTGGCCGCTAGTACCTGATGGCGATCTCACCGCCGTCGTCCGCGCGCTGGCCTGGGTCGGTCAGCACGACGGCCGTGCCAGACGCGATGCGCGCGGCGCTCCACGCGACCGCCGCGGCGTCGAGCACATCGTCCTCGGCCGCCCCCGCGACGCGCCCGGCCTGCAGCGCGATGCCCGCGCCCGCCAGCAGCCTCCGCCGGGCCGCTAGGCCGTCCGCCGAATGCTTGGACGCCGCGAGCGGCGCTCCGGCCAGCGCGGCGAACGCGAGTTCTGGATGCACTTCGTAGAGGGGCACCCGGTCCGCCTGGAATGTGTCGGCCCGGAATGCGTCCGCTTCGAGCAGGCGCGCTCGCAGCCCCCACGCCTGGGCGCTCATGCCGCGCCCGGTCAGCTTCCGGCACGTGGCGTTGGCCGCCGCGTAGTTCGCGCAGTCCCACACCGGCCGCGGCGGTATCGCGAAGACGGTGACGCCGCGTGCTCCAAGCGCGCGCCGCGCCAGCGCGTCGGCCGTCCGCCAGCCGTCGCCGAGCAGCCCGAGCGGCATGTCGATCCCTGTCACGCCGGCGAGGTCAAGGTCGCCGAGTGTCGGGCCGACCCGCACCCGCACCCCCGCGCGTTCCCGTGCTCCGGCCGCATCGAGGGTGACCGCGGTCCAGCCGCCTTTGCAGGCGTCCACGCCGGTCACGATCATGGAATCCGGCCGACACCCGCCCAGCCAAGGCTCGCCTGGTTAATCCGGGGAGAATCTGCGTCGGGGCGCCAGTCGTTCTCGTGCGTGATGCCAGGATCGACGAGCTTGAATCCGTCGAAGAAGCGCGTCACCTGGTCCTTGCTGCGCGGCGTGAGCGGCTCGCTGGCCTGCTCGTACATCTTGATCACCCGCTCGGCCAGGTCCGCGGGCACATTGTCACGTGAGACATGGCCAAGGACGAGGAAGCTGCCTGGGGCCAGCGCGTCCCGCAGCGCGGCGACGATGCCGTACGGGTCGTCCTCGTCGCTGATGAAGTGCATGACGGCGAGCAGTGTGACCGCGACGGGCCTGCTGAAGTCGAGATGCGCGCTGATGACGGGATCGCCGAGGATCGCTCCGGGCTGGCGGACGTCGGCCTTGACGACGACGCTGCGGTCGGCCTCGGTCAGCAGCGCGTTGCCATGGAGCACGACGACCGGGTCGTAGTCGACGTAGGCGACGCGCGCCGCGGGGTTCGTCTCGTGCGCCACTTGGTGCACCGCACCCTGCGTGGGCAGGCCGACGCCGATGTCGAGGAACTGGTCGATGCCCTCGTCCGTGACGAGGTAGCGGACGACCCGGCGCAGGAAGCTGCGGTTCTCCCACACCGACTGCCTGACCGCGGGAACCAGCGTGACCAAGTGGTGTGCCGCCTGTCGGTCGGCCGCGAAACTGTCCTTGCCGTCGAGGAGGTAGTCGTAGATCCTGGCGACATTCGGGACCGTGGTGTCGATGCCTTCGGGCAGCCGCTTAGGCGATGAGGCATTTTGGGGGGAATGTGCGGAGTTCTGCGCCACGCGATTAGCCTAACGCCGGGCAGGGCGGGATCTGGCCGTGACCTGGCGGGAGTTTTGTACAACAATGGGGGGAAACCGTCACGCCCGATCGGGTGTCCGGATCTACCTCCACTAGGATCACATTGTGGGTGACCGGATTGTTACCTGGCCGAACGCGCTGAGCGCGGCACGGCTGGCAGGCGTTCCCGTGTTCTTGTGGCTCGTGCTTGGGCCGCGCACGGCGACGGCGGACGCGATCGCCGTGGGCGTTCTCGTCGCGGCGGGCATCAGCGACTGGCTAGACGGGAAACTGGCCAGGATGCTCAACCAGACGAGCAGGCTCGGCCAGTTGCTCGACCCCGCCGCCGACCGGCTCTACATCCTCGCGGCGGTGGTGGCCCTCGCCGTGCGCGGGATCATCCCGTGGTGGCTGTTCGGCGTGCTGGCCGCGCGCGAAGTGTCCGTGGCGCTGGCCCTGCTCGTCCTACGGCAGTACACGTCGTACGGCGCGCTGGAAGTGAGTTTTGTCGGTAAAACGGCGACTTGGTGCCTAATGTACGCGTTTCCACTACTTTTCCTCGGTGTGCACGGGGGGACCACGGCTGAAGTCGTCCGTGTGTTCGGATGGGCGTTCGCCATCTGGGGTACCGCACTGTACTGGTGGGCCGCGCTGTTGTATCTCACTCAGGTGAGAGGGCTCGTGAAAGGGGCTGCTACATCTTGAAGGCCGTCGTGATGGCAGGCGGGGAGGGCACCAGACTTCGCCCGATGACCGCGAACCAGCCGAAGCCGCTGCTGCCAGTAGCGAATCGACCGATTATGGAGCATGTCCTCAGGCTGCTCAAGAAGCACGGTTTCGATGAGACCGTTGTCACCGTGCAATTCCTCGCCGCTATGGTCAGGAACTACTTCGGTGACGGCGAAGACGTCGGGATGTCGCTGCAGTACGCGACGGAAGAGATGCCGCTCGGCACGGCCGGGAGCGTGAAGAACGCTGAGGACGCGCTCAAGGACGACTCGTTCCTCGTCATCTCCGGCGACGCGCTCACCGACATGGACCTGTCCGAGATGACGCGCTTCCACAAGGACAGCGGCGCGCTCGTGACCGTGGGGCTGACGCGCGTGCCCGACCCGCTCGAGTTCGGCATCGTGATCGCCGACGAGGACGGGCGGATTCAGCGGTTCCTGGAGAAGCCCACGTGGGGCCAGGTGTTCTCCGACACGGTGAACACGGGCGTGTACATCATGGAACCGGAAGTGCTCGCCGAGGTGAGCGCCAAGGAATCCGTCGACTGGTCACATGACGTATTCCCGAGACTGTTGCAGCGCGGCGCACCGATATATGGGTATATATCGGATAAGTACTGGGAAGACGTCGGCACGCACGAGAGCTACCTCAAGGCACAGGCCGACGTCCTCGCCCGGCGGGTCGAGACCGACATCGCCGGCTTCGAGGTATCGCCTGGCGTCTGGATCGCCGAGGGCGCCAACGTCGACCCCGAGGCCGTTCTCACCGGGCCGGTGTGCGTGGGGGAGTACGCCAAGATCGAGGCCGGCGCGCACATCCGCGAGTACAGCGTGATCGGCGCGAACGTGGTGGTGAAAGAAGGAGCGTTCATCCACAGGGCCGTCGTGCACAACAACGTGTTCGTCGGCCAGGGCACCACGCTGCGCGGCTGCGTGGTCGGGAAGAACACCGACGTCATGCGGCTGGCGCGCATCGAGGAGACCGCCGTCATCGGCGACGAGTGCGTGATCGAGCCCGAGGCCTACATCTCGGCCGGCGTGAAGGTGTACCCGTTCAAGACCATCGAGGCGGGCGCGGTCGTCAACACGTCCGTGGTGTGGGAGTCACGCGGCCAGCGGACGCTGTTCGGCCAGCGCGGCGTGTCCGGTCTTATCAACGTCGAGGTCACGCCCGAACTGTGCGTGCGCCTCGCCAGTGCCTACGCGACCATGCTCAAGAAGGGGTCGACGGTCACGACGTCCCGCGACGTGTCGCGGGCCGCGCGCACCCTGAAACGCGGCGTGCAGAGCGCGCTCAACGCGAGCGCGATCAACGTGATGGACCTCGAGGCGCTGCCCCTGCCGGTCGCCCGGTTCGAGAGCGCGCGCGGTGACTACAGCGGGGGCATCGCGCTGCGCACCACGCCGGGGGACTCCCAGTCGATTGACATTCTCTTCCTCGACGAGCGCGGCGCCGACCTGTCCCAGGCGGCGCAGCGCAAGCTGGAACGGGTGTTCTCGCGCCAGGAGTTCCGGCGCGCGTTTCCCGGTGAGATCGCCGAGCTGAGCTACCCGCCGCGCGTCGTGGAGTGGTACACGCACGAACTCCTGCGCACCGTGAACCTGACCGGCGTCAGGGGCGCGGGCCTCAAGGTGGTCGCGGACTGCGCGGGCGGCACGGTCTCCGTGCTGCTGCCGACGCTGCTCGGCCGGATCGACGTCGACGCGCACACGCTGAACAACCGGCTGGACGAGGTGACGCCGACCCAGACCGTCGCGCAGGAGCGGGCCGGCCTGCAGCGGCTCGCCGAAGTGGTCTCGTCGAGCCGCGCCGCGTTCGGGATACGGTTCGACACGGTCGGCGAGCGGATCCATCTCGTGGACGAGAAGGGCGCGCTGGTCAGCGATGAGCGGGCGCTGCTCGTGGTGCTCGATCTCGTGGCCGCCGAGCGCAATCACGGCCGGGTGGCGCTGCCCGTCACGACCACGCGGGTCGCCGAGCAGGTGTGCCGCTTCCACGGCGTCCAGGTCGACTGGACGCCGACGTCCATGGACGCGCTGACCAGCGCCGCCGCGCAGGAGGACGTGATCTTCGCCGCGGATGGCCGGGGCGGGTTCGTGGTGCCGGAGTTCGGGCGCACCGTCGACGGGATCGCGGCATTTGTCCGGTTGCTTGGGCTGGTCGCGCGGACCCGGCTGACGCTGAGCCAGATCGACGCCCGGATTCCGCGGGCGTACCTGCTGCGACGTTCCGTTCCGACCCCGTGGGCCGCGAAGGGAAGCGTGATGAGGACCGTTGTCGAGGCCGCGGGCGACCGGCCCGTCGACACCACTGACGGCGTCCGGATCATCGACCCCGACCGCGGCTGGGTCCTCGTCCTGCCTGATCCCGCGGACGCGGTGACGCATCTGTGGGCGGAAGGCAACGACGCCGACTCCGCGCAGGTGCTGCTCGACGAGTGGGCCGCCGTGGTCGAGCGCGCGGGAGCGTAGTCAGGCCCCGGCGACTGCGGAGCGTGCACGGGTAGGTGCAATCCCGCCATAGTCGGCGGATGGAGGCCTCATGCTCGGGTAATCTGTGTTAATTACGCAGTCGTGCGGAATTCGCGATGCAATGGGAATGGCCACGCGCATCGCAAGATTGCGGCGCGCGCGTGACCTGGAGGTGAAACGGCTGTGTGGCGGAAACGTCGCGGAGAAGGTGGCGAGCCCAGAGGGCTCGCCAGGCTGGCCAGGCTGTTCGCGTGGCGCGTGGACCGACGCCCCTCCGCGCGGGTACCTTTGGCAACGTCGCCATCGCCTGAGGCGGCACTGCGGGAAGGACCCGTGCCAGACGAGGGGAGGCCGACCGGAGCGATGCCAGGTGTGTACTGTTCCCAGTGCAGCCGGCCGAACCCGGCCGGGGCCCGCTACTGTTCCAACTGCGGTGCCCCGCTGATGCGTGCCTCGGCAGGCCAGGCTGTGCCGGGCCTCAGCGTCCCTGGTCCGCAG
>Ga0209693_10001505_pt1 | contig 10034 bp, 8 predicted proteins | sample HubBroMetageWRM3_FD_188345 | JGI IMG/M metagenome (GOLD analysis project Ga0209693, IMG submission 188345) | Warmed soil microbial communities from the Hubbard Brook experimental Forest, New Hampshire - Hubbard Brook CCASE Soil Metagenome WRM 3... | ecosystem: Environmental > Terrestrial > Soil...
AGGAAACCCTTGCCCGGCGCGAGCGCGAACAACGACCCGACGCCGACCGCCTCCGCCGTGGCGCGATGACGAGTGCCCGCGTCGAACAAGACATACTCGACGGACGTGAAGCCGATATACCTCGGGGTGGCGTTGGACAGCAGCGGACGGATCCGCGACCACGCCCCGTCGGCCCCTATCAGCAAGCTCGTAACGACGGTGGCACCGCCGGCGAAGCGCAGCTCATGGCGCCCCTCGCCGAGGGCCCGCACGCCGCTGACCTTGCGCCCCCATTGCACGATGCCGTCCGGAAGCGAGTCCAGCAGCATCTGCCGCAGCTCGCCGCGCGACACCTCGGGACGCTCGCCCGTGCCGTCGCCGGGAAGGTCGAGCAAAACAGTCCCGGCCCGATCCAGCACCCGATAGGACTCGCGGCCCGGCAGGACCAGGCCGCGGAACCTCTCGATCAACCCGGCCGCCTCAAGCGCTTGCTGGCCGGTCCCGGGGTGGATGTCAAGCAGCCCGCCCTGGGTCCGTGCCGCCGCCGAGGCCTCCGCTTCATAGACCGTGACCGGGATGCCGTGCACGTGCAGGACGCGGGCCAGGACGAGACCGCCAAGGCCAGCTCCGACGATGGTGATCGGTGTAGTCATGTGCTCCTCCGAGACTCGTTGGATTGCTACTCCAATGACGCTAGCACAAGTTTGGAGCGGCGATCCATATGGCAGAATGGAGCTCATGGCGACCAAGTCCCAGCGGGCTCCGCGGCGCAGGGAGGCGCTGTCCAGGGACGTGATCGTCCAGGCCGCTGCCGAAATACTTGACGCCGGGGGCGAGGACGCTCTGACCTTGCGGGCTCTCACCGTGCGCCTGGCCACGGGGTACGGGGCGATATATCACCACGTCGCGGACAGGAATGACCTGCTCGCGGCGGCCACCGACCACGTTATCGCCCGCATCGTGATCGGCCCCGACGCTAACGCCGAGCCCCAGCAAGCGCTGCGTGCCGTCGCGCTTGGCCTGTTCGATGCGATCGTCGCCCACCCCTGGGTCGGTGCCCAGCTCAACCGGGAGCCCTGGCGGCCAGCGCTGCTGGACATCTTCGAGATCGTCAGCGAGCAGTTGCAGGCATTCGGCGTACCCGAAGGAGGGCTGCCCGACTCAGCGGGCGTGCTCGTGAACTACATCCTCGGCGTCGCCGGGCAGAACGCCGCCAACGCCCGTGCGCTCGCCAGCAGCAAGATGGACCGGTCAGCTTTCCTGGCCCACGTCGCCGCACAGTGGGCGCAGCTCGACCCCGCTAAATACCCATCAGTGCGCAAAGCCAGGACGCAACTGCGCGAACACGACGACCGCCAGCAATTCCTCGCCGGCATCGATCTCATCCTCGCCGGCATCAAGACCGTTAACCGTGCGGGCCAAGACAGCTCTGCCCGGTAGCAGCCAAGGTCTCACCGGAAGCTGATCCGTCGTGCCCGGCTCAGCGAAGGAGATCCGCCGCATGTTCATCACCCTCTGCGGACCGGCCCGCGATGACAAGCACGCCCGCCGCTGGCCACGACGGCGCCACAGCCACCAGCAGCGTGCACGCCACTGCCACTACCAGCGGCAACGCGAGCCAGATCACTAGTGCGGCTGGAGTATTAGACAGCCTTCGGCTAACGGAACTGCAGGCGTACCTCGAGGGCATCGCGAAGGCCATCGCCGATCAAGTTGAAGGCGATGACGGTTATGACGATGATGAGGCCAGCCGGATAGATCTGCCACCAGTATCCGTCATAGAGATAGTTCATTCCATTGGTCAGCATCCCGCCCCAGGTGGCGGCGGGGGGCGGAAGCCCGAAACCAAGGAAGCTCAAGGTCGCGAGGATCAAAATTGCGTCCGCCACCTGGAACGTTGCGTTGACCACGATAGTCGAGATCGTGTTAGGCACAATGTGCCGGATGATTACGCGACCCGAGGAGCCGCCCATAACCCGGACGGCGTCGACATACTCCCTGACCCGCAGCGACAGGGTCTCGCCACGGATCAGCCGGGCCGGCCCGACCCATGACAGCGCAGACACGACGATGATCAGCAAAATGACAGTCGGCCGGAATACGCTGGCAAGGTAAATGAATATGAACAACGCCGGGATCGCGAGCACGATGTCCACGATCCGCATCAGGATGGCGTCGGTGACGCCGCCCCAAAAGCCGCTGATGGCACCCCATATCACGCCGAATGTTGTGCTGATGACCGCGACTGCGAGGGCGATCTCTATGGAGCTCTGTCCCGCCACCATGAGCCGGCCCAGCACGTCAAATCCAACGTAGTCCGTCCCGAGAAGATGCCGTGCTGAAGGCGCCTCGTTCAGGATTGCGGGGTTGGGCGATGTCTGATTGGTGTGATAGAGCAGCGGCCCGATAAAACAAAATGCGGTGACCAGCAGGACGACGGCCACGCCTGCCAGCGCTATCTTGTTCTCGTAGAGGGTGCGCACTAGGACGACCGTCGGCCGTGCGGCGGGGCCCCGGCTGTCTCCGATGTCTGCTGGTGAGCCCTCTTTGTCGAGAGAACCTGGAATCACGTTAGTCATATCGCACCCGAGGATCGAGGACGGCGTACATGACATCGGCAAAGAGGTTGCCCAGTACGGTAACAAGGCCAACAAGAATAGTGATGCCGAGCTCCACTGGGTAGTCCGACGTAGTGGCGGCGGTATAAAAACTGAGCCCAATGCCCTGGATGTTGAAGACGAACTCAATGACAACACCGGCGGTAAGGACTCCAGGCAAAGACAAGCCGACCATGGTTGTCACCGGCACCAGTGAGTTCCGGAGGAGATGCTTTCTCAGTATGCGGAAGCGCGGTGCTCCCTTGGCCCGGGCCGTCCGGATGTAGTCCTGGGCGAGTGTCTCGATGGCCGCCGAGCGCATATAGCGGCTGAACAAGGCGCAGTTCACGAGCGTCAAGGCCAGTATGGGCAGCACCAGGCCGGCGGGGTTGGTGAGCATGGCGCCCAGCGTGGTCCCCTGCGACCCTTCGGCCGGCAGCACCCGCCATGTTACGGCGAAAGCCGAGATCAGCAGCAGCGCGAGCCAGTAACTGGGCATCGAATAGAAAACGAAGGCCACCACGGTGCCGACGTGATCGACCGTTTTGTTCCGGCGGACCGCTTGCCAGATTCCCAGCGGAACCGAGATCAGTATGGACAGCACCAGTGCAACCCCGACGATGAAAGCGTCCTTGGGGAGCTCGGCAGCGATAATCTGGCGTACCGGCTCATTCAGCTTGTACGAGTAGCCCAGGTTGCCGCGCAGGAGCTGGCCGAGATAGTGGAGGTACTGCACAAATACTGGATGGTTCAGTCCGTACTGTGCGATGAAGGTGCTGACCTGCTGTCTCGTAGCCTTGGGCCCAATGATTGCCCTCGCCAGCTCGGGACCGGACGCAATCAGGTTCTGCAGGATGAACGCGATCAGCGTGACGCCCAGGACCACGATCAGTGCCTGCAGCAAGCGCCGGACCATGAAGCTACCCACAAGAACTACCTCCCGGCGCGAGCCGAAGCCGCTCTGGTCCGTGCCTTGGCTGAGGCGCCGCGGCGCGCCGCTGGCGTCACCGAGGTAGTCGACTCGCGCACGACCAGGCTGGTCTCGAGCAGCAGTGTCTGCGGGGGAGAGGCGTCCCCGGCCAGCCTGGCCAGCAATCGCCTTGCCGCGGTCGCGCCGATGTCGTACGCGGGCTGGGCAACAACAGTGACCCGCGGCCGGACGATGCGTGTCCAGTCAAGATCATCGAAGCCCAGCACCGTGCACTCGTCCGGGAAGCGGAGCCCGGAGTCCTGCACTGCTTCGAAGGCGCAGAGAGTCAGCATGCCATCGACCGCGAGGATTGCGGTCGGGGGATCGGGCTGGGTGAGCAGTCCCGCAACTGCCGCTTCCGCGCGGTCTGCGTAGCGCGCCGCCGACGACGCGCTCGCGATCAGCCGCGCCTCAACCGGCAGCCCTGCCGACCGCAGCGCGCCCAGGTAACCGACCGCCCGAGAAAGTGGAGTCTGTGCGTGCACCGGGTCGGTAGCGACCGCATCAAGCTCCGCGAGTGGGTCGCCGTCGGCCAGTCCCGCGGTCAGGAGCCCAATTCGCTCGTGTCCTCGTTCGATCAGATGGTTGACCGCGTCCCTCGCCGCGCCGACATTGTCGATGAGCACCGCGTCGGCGGCCAGTCCTCGAACCGAGCGGTCAATTTGCACGATCGGGAGCCCGCTCGCCAGGACGGCTTCGAGATGCCGAACCTTATTCAGCTCGGTCGGTGCGAGAAGGAGCCCGTCGACTCGCCGCTGCAGCATTGTCTCGACAGCGCGGCGCTCGAGCTGCGGATCTTCTTCGCTGTTGGAGATGATCACGTCGTAGCCCTGCGCCCGGGCGATATCGGTGAACCCGCGCATGGTCTGGCCAAAGAACGCGTCAGCCATATCCGCGCTGACGAAGCCGAGCGTCAGCGTGCGGCCCGTGACCATGCCCTGAGCTAGCCGGTTCGCCTGGTAGCCCAGAGCCTGGGCATGCTTCCGGACGACCGACCGGGTTTCATCGCTCACCCGGCCGTAGCCCCCCAGAGCCCGGGCAGCGGTAGCCCGCGAGACGCCGGCCGCCGCCGCGACGTCTTCGATGGTCGGCCGCCCCTGGGCAGGCTGAGAGTGCGCTCTCACGGTTGCACGCTACACCCGCCCCGTCAGGTGGCGCTAGATGCGGTTTGTTGCAGATTGGACTCCGCCGCCACTTCGGCCCTGGCCGCTTTCTGAGTCGCGGCGCAAGCTGCTGACCTGCATAAACATACACCGTGTGCCCTCAGCGGCTCTTGACCGGCTAGGTAACGATTAGTGATGTTCACCCGGCAACCCTTGACTTCATGTGCGCTCGTGGGTATCTAATCTGGTTTCAACATGCGAAAGCGCTCTCACACGAGGGTCTGGCAGACTGGAGGGCACGATGCCGCGACGGTTTGGTGTCAGGGCGAAGCTCGGTGTGCTCGTAGTAGTCGTGGCTTCGCTGATCGCAGCGTGCTCGAACTCCTCATCGCCGAGCTCAACCAGCAGCTCAGGGGCCGCGCAGAGCGGAGGCAACGTGACGGTTGCCTACCTGCCCGGCACCCAGCCGGTAGACATCTTCCCGATGTTTCCGCCCGCCGACGACACCACGCAGGAGATCTTCTGGTTCGTTGAGCAGATGTGGCGCCCGCTGTACTGGTTCGGCAACACCAGCGGCGGCATGACGTTCAACGAGTCGCTGAGCCTGGCCTACCCGCCGGTGTTCTCGAACGGCAACAAGACCGTCACCATCAAGATGAAGAACTGGAAATGGTCCGACGGCCAGCCGATCACGACGAGGGACGTCGAGTTCTGGCTGAACATGCTCAAAGCAAACAAGCAGAACTACGCGAACTATGTCCCCGGCTACCTGCCGGACAACATCGCCAGCGTGTCGTACACCTCGTCCACCACGTTCAGCATCACCTTCAAGCAGGCCTATAGCAGCAACTGGCTGCTCTTCAACCAGCTCTGCCTGCTCTTCCCGATGCCGCAGCACGCCTGGGACAAGACCTCTGCCACCGGCAAGATCGGTAACTACGACCAGACCACAGCTGGCGCCAAGGCGGTCTTCGCGTACCTCAACGGCCAGGCGGGCAAGCTGTCCACCTACAACTCGGATCCGCTGTGGCAGGTCGTCGATGGCCCGTTCCACCTGAAGAGCTACGCCGCGAACAGCCAGGTCGTCCTGGCCGCGAACAAGCATTACTCGGGGCCGGACAAGCCGAAGCTCTCGACAGTGACGTTCCTCAACTTCACCAGCGACACGGCTGAGTACAACGAGCTGCTGAGCGGCAACATCGACTACGGCTACATCCCGTTCAACGATCTGTCCTCAAAGTCCCGGGTGTCGGGCAATGGGTATTCGATCGTGCCGTGGTCGCAGGCAGGAATGAACTACGCCACCTTCAACTACACGAATCCGACGACTGGCCCGCTGTTCTCGCAGCTTTACATCCGGCAGGCTGTCCAGCACATAACCGATCAGAATACTATGGTCAAGGCTGCGCTTGGCGGCGCCGGAGTTCCTACCTACGGCGCCGTGCCGAATTACACGCCTCAGCCCGAGATCAACGGCACTCCGCTGGCCGACAAGAGCGCGAATCAGGCGGCCTATCCATTCAGCATCAGCTCGGCTATCAGCTTGCTGAAGGCTCATGGATGGAGCGTGACGCCGGGCGGCACGGACAAATGCATTAAGCCGGGTACAGGGTCCGGCGAGTGCGGCGCCGGGATCAAGCTAGACCAGCCGTTCTCGTTCAACCTCGAGTACCCGACGGGTGTTGTCCAGGAGGCGGTTGAGGCCCAGCTCCTGCAGGGCGATGCGAAGAAGGCCGGCATCGCCATCTCGCTGAGCCCGGTTCCTGACTCGGTCGCCTTCTCCAGGACGGTCTGCACGAAGGGCCAGTCGTGCCCGTGGGAGTCCGTCTATGCCTACCTCGGCGGCTGGCAGTACGGCGTTCCGATCAACTACCCCATCGGCAATGTCATCTTCGAGTGCGGCGGGCCGTACATCGGGGGCTACTGCTCGCCGACGCTGGACAACCTCATGGTCAGTGCCGAGAAGTCCGAGAGCATCTCGGCCCTGTACTCCTACGAGAAATTCCTGAACACCAACAACCCGGTCTGGTGGCTGCCGCTGCAGCCGTATCAGTTCTCGGCCGTCAAGACCAACCTGAAAGGAACGACGGGGCAGAACGTCGGCTTCTGGATTACGCCAGAGTACTGGTACCTGACCAAATAGACGTGTGGACCGGAGGGCCTATCCGCAGGTCCTCCGGTTCTCCGGCCGTACCTGACAGATTCGCAGAACAAAGACAGGAGTAAAAGCGTGGCCCTGGCAAGTCTCCCCGAGGATCTGGCCGCAACTATCGACCTGGCGCTGGCGGAACGCGATCGCATTCCAGCGATCGTCAGCGAGGCCGTCGGTGACAGCCTGAGCGACCTGTGGTTCGTGGGGGCAGGTGGGTCACACTTTACGAGTTCGCAGGTCGGGGCCATCATGGCCGCCAAGGGCACGTCGGTACCCACATTCCGGGTGAACTCGAACGAGTTCGTCTATGACACGCCCGTGCGGCTAGGACCCGGCTCGCTGGTCGTCGTCACCTCCCACAACGGCACGACTCCCGAGACGATCAAGGCGATTGAGACGGCTCGCTCGCGAGGGGTGCGGGCGGTGCTGGCGGTATCCAGGGATCCGGAAAGCCCGCTCGCGACAAACGCCGACCAGGCCTTCACCTATGGCAGCAAGCACGTCGTCAGCGAGCCCACGCAGATACTCCTGTCCCAGATCGGGCACTCGGTCCTGGTGGCTACCGGCGACGAGACGAAGTCCGAACACGACGAAGCGCTCGATGCCTACACCGGCCTGAACGAAGCTATCGTCAGCGCTGTCGCCGAGTCGGACGAGCACTTCGCCGCCATGGCCGCTGCGCTTGCTTCGCAGCCAATCATCTACGTCCTTGGCGCGGGGCCGAATGAGGACAACGCACGCACTCTGTCCATGTGCTATCTGCAAGAAATGCAGTGGATTGACTCAGCCGCTTATAACGCCGGGGATTTCCTCCACGGTGCCTTCGAGGTAGTCACGGAGCAGACCCCGGTCATCTTGTACCTCGGCGAAGACACGTCCCGCCCAATATCCGAGCGGACGCAAGCGTTCATTCAGAAGTACACGCGTCAGGCTTGGCTGGTGGACCAGCAGGATCTGACCCTGCCCGGTATCCCGAAGGGTTACCGGGCCGAGGTAGGACCGCTCGTGCTGGGCGCGCTCACCTCGCGCATTGCCCAGCACTTCGAGGCCACCACGGGACACAGCTTGACCGAGAGGCGATACATGTTCAAAGTTCAATACTGATGTCTCTTGTCTGCGCAGGCGACAATGTGGTGGATGTCTACCAAGGGACCGGCCAGGCGTACCCCGGTGGGAACGCTCTCAACGTCTCCGTCGCGGCACGCCGGTCCGGCGTGCCGTCGGCCTACCTTGGCGCCGTCGGTGACGACGAGGCGGGCCATCGCCTGATCGCCGCCCTCACCGCTGAGGCGGTAGCCACCGACAGGCTGCGCGTGCTGCCAGGGAGCACCGCCTGGTGCGGGGTTCAGGTGGTCGACGGAGACCGGCAGTTTCTCGACGCGGATCTTGGCGTCTCGATGTTCGACCTGTCGGCCGACGACCTTGCCTACATCGCCGGCTTCGACGCGCTCCACACGGGCGATAATTCCGGCCTCGAGGTGCAGCTTGCCGATATCGCGGCAGCGACGAAGGTGTCGTTCGACTTCGGCAGCCGGCCGTGGAGCTACGTGGACGAGCTGATTGACAACGTCTGGTGTGCCTGCTTTTCCGGGGGCCACCTTACTTCGGAGGCGGCGATCGCACTCGCCGACCGGGCAGCGGCCCGGGGGCCGACTGCGGTGCTGGTATCGGAAGGTTCCCGCGGCGCGCGACTGGTGGTCGACGGCGTCCACGTCGCCGTCGCGTCGCAGGCCACCTCCCTGACCGACAGCCTCGGCGCAGGCGACGCCCTGATCGGGGGCGTGCTGAGCGGCCTGCTGCGCAACCACACCCCGCTGGACGCGCTGAAGGCGGGAACTGCTCTGGCGGCTCAGGCCGTCAGCCACTACGGCGCATTTGGCTATGGCTTCGATCCGGCGTCGGCTGGCCTGGGGAACGGACTCACTGATGCTCAACTTTGACGAGGCCCGGTTCCTGCGCATCCAGTCTGGCGCGGTCGGTCTTGCCGACGGACTGTCCGGGGCCGTGGCGGCGCGCCTGGCGGCCGGTGCGCGCAACGTCTTCTTCCTCGGCTCCGGCGGGGCCGGCATCCTCATGTACCCGGCGGCATCGCTGCTGCAGGCTCGGTCACGGTTTGGCGCGTTCACTGACTGGGCGGCGCAGATCGTCCAGACGGGCTCGGCACACCTGGGGCCGCACTCGATGGTGGTGATCCCCTCGCTGTCCGGTAGCACCATCGAGAGCCTTGCGGTGCTGGAGTACGCCAAGCAGGCCGGGGCGACGGTGATCACGCTTACCGGCAGGCCGGACTCCCCGCTGGCCCGCATGGCCGATTACAACTTCAGCAACGAAGCGGCCGACGACACCTCGAGCGAATCCTTTTACCTCCAGTCGCTCATCATCGCCCTGGCGATCATGCGGCAGCTCGATGAGTTCGACGGCTATGACGCGACGATCGAGCAGCTCCGGCAGCTGCCGCAGCTGCTGGTCGGCGTCAAGCGGGCTGCGGAGGAGCGCGCCGTGCAGCTGGCGGAAGCGATCGCGGCCAGGCCGTATCACATCGTCACGGGCGCCGGGTCGGCCTGGCCGGAAGCCTTCTACTACGGCATGTGCATACTGGAAGAGATGCAGTGGATCCGCACCCGCCCGGTGCACGCGGCCGACTTCTTCCACGGCACGCTGGAACTCATCGACGAAGGCGTCAGCGTCCTGCTGCTGAAGGGCGAGGATGCCGCCAGGTCACTGAGCTATCGAGTCGAAGCGTTCGTGCCACGCTACGGCGGCGTGCTGACCGTCATCGACTCCGCCGACTACGAGCTGCCTGGCATCAGCGCGGGCGTGCGGGCGCTGATCTCCCCGGTCGTGCTGGCGACCGTGCTCGAGCGCGTGGACGCCCATCTGGAAGTGATCACCGGCCACCCGCTGACCACCCGGCGGTACTACAAACGCGTCGAGTACTGAACGCGGCAGCGCATTGCCGAGCCGATCGCCGCGACCGGCGGCTTAACATGTCACGGTGGCTGAGCAAGACGCCGACCGCCGGTTCCTAGACGCGGCGATCGAGGAAGCACGGACCGGGCTGGCCGAGGGCGGGGTCCCCATCGGCGCGGCGCTGGTCGTAGACGGCGAGATCCTGGCGACCGGGCGCAACCGGCGGGTCCAGATGGGCAGCGTGATCCGGCACGGCGAGACGGACTGCATGGAGAACGCCGGCCGCCTGCCGGCATCGACGTACGCCAGAGCGACGATGTACA
>Ga0209693_10001506_pt1 | contig 10029 bp, 6 predicted proteins | sample HubBroMetageWRM3_FD_188345 | JGI IMG/M metagenome (GOLD analysis project Ga0209693, IMG submission 188345) | Warmed soil microbial communities from the Hubbard Brook experimental Forest, New Hampshire - Hubbard Brook CCASE Soil Metagenome WRM 3... | ecosystem: Environmental > Terrestrial > Soil...
GTGACGATCATCTCTGCTCCCGCCGGCAGCGGGAAGACGTCGCTGCTGCGTGCGTGGGCAAACCATCCGGATCGGAAGCATCGGATCGCCTTCGTGTCGGTGCGGCGTGACCAGGAAGCCGCCCAACAGTTCTGGCTGGCTCTGCTCAACGCGGTTCGTCGGGCCTCCGGCACAACCAGCGAGACAGAACCGCCGACCGCAGCACCGGACCTCGATGTCCGGACGCTGGTCGACAGAGTGCTCTGTGAGCTCGCCGACCCGGGCAGCGGCATCACCATGATCATCGACGATCTCCACGAGCTGAACGCGCCGGAGGTCCTCGCTTCGCTCACACAGTTGCTCACGAGCCTTCCGCCCGGGGCCCACGCGATCCTGGTCACGCGTCACGATCTCCCACTGCGGCTGCACCGGCTGCGCCTGGCCGGTGAGCTGGCTGAGCTCCGCGCGGCGGACCTGCGCTTCACCGGGCGCGAGACTCGGGAGTTGCTGGACGCCTCGGGTATTGCGCTGTCCGAAGCCGGAGCAGCGCTGCTGCACCAGCGGACCGAGGGGTGGGTCGCGGGCCTGCGGCTCGCGGTGATCTCCCTAGCTGGCCACCCCGACCCCGAGCGGTTCGTCACAGAGTTCTCCGGCAGCGACCGCACGGTCGCGGAGTACCTGATCGCGGAAATGCTGGAATGCCAGCCCGACGACGTCCAGGATCTGCTGCTGCGCACCTGTGTACTCGACCAGGTCAACGGTGAACTGGCCGACGTGCTGACCGGTCGTCCGGGCTCGGAACGGATCCTGCTGAGCCTCGAGGACGCGAACGCGTTCGTCGTATCGCTGGATCCCGAGCGGACGTGGTTTCGATATCACCACCTGTTCGGGGATCTGCTCAGGTTGGAGCTGCGCCGGACGCTGCCCGGCCAGGTGCCGGCGCTACACCGGCGGGCCGCCGAGTGGTTCGTCCAGCACGGCCACGCCGGCGACGCCATCCGGCACACCCAGGCGGCGGGCGACTGGCCCGATGCGGCCCGGATGCTTGCCGACCATGCGTTCAGCCTGACCATGGACGGGCAGGAGCAGACCGTCCTGGCGCTGCTACAGGCCTTCCCGCCGGGCGCGGACTACCCTGAGCTGGCCCTGATACGCGCAGGGCATAACCTCGCCCGAGGACGCCTGGACGGGGCGGCCGCCCATCTGGCGGTCGCCGAGACGTACGCCGAGACGGCGCCGCCGGATCGTCAGCGCCGCCTCCAGATAGCGATCGCGTCACTGAAGCTGGCGCTGGCCGCGCGGCGCGGGCACCTGGCCGGCGTCACCGAGCAGGCTAGATTCCTCGATTCCCCGCTCACCGGGCAGTCCGACGAGGACATCGCACTCAGCAACGACCTTCGTGCAGTGGCGCTGATGACCCAGGGGACCGTCGAAGCGTCCCTGAGGCTGCCAGACGCCGAACGCCACCTCCGGGAGGGCGCCGTACTGGCCCGGAAGATCGGCCGGCCCTACCTTGAAGTCAGATGCCTCGTACAGCTCGGGTTCGCGTCGATGATCCACCCGTTCGCCATCACCCGGCAGCGCTGCCACGAGGCGATCGCACTTGCCGAGCGGCACGGCTGGGGCACGGAGTGGTTTCTCGCGCCCGCGCTGGTCACGCTGGCCGGGACGATGGTGTGGACGGGTGAGTTTGACGAGGCCGGGCGGTGGCTGCAGCGCACCATGCGGGCCCTGCAAGGGGACACCGGGGCCGACATCAAGCTGCTGCTGCACCAGACGGCGGGGATACTGTACGCCGGCCGGGGCCGCCACCACGAGGCGTTCGAGGAGTTCAGAGCGGCCGAACATCTGGGATCCCAACTCGAGGGATCGCACGCGCTGGCCAGCCAGGTAACCGGCTGGCTGCTGGCCACCCAGGCCCGCCTCGGGATGACCGGCGAGGCCCGCGCGGTGCTCGCCGCGCTGGATGACCAGCGGGCCGGCTCCGGTGAGATCCGCAACGCCGACGCGGTGATCTGCCTTGCGGACGGCGACCCGGCCGCGGCCCTGGCCGCGGTACAGGATGTTCTGGATGGCACGGCTCCGGTCATCGGGTACGTCACGGTCGTGGAGGCGCACCTGCTGGCCGGGCTCGCCCATCGTGAGCTCGGTGACCAGCCTGCGGCGAACCAGGCCGCCGAACGGGCCCTGGCCCTAGCCGAGTCCGACCGGCTGGTCCTGCCGTTCGCGATGACGGGCGCCCAGGAGCTGCTCGAAGCGCTGCCGCGGCATCAGACCGCGCACGCCGCGTTGCTCGCCGACATCCTCGACATCACGCACGGGTCGTTCGTGCCTCTCGGAGAGAACCTCGCACCCCTAGCACACGAACTCAGCCCGAGCGAACTAAAGGTACTGCGATATCTCCCGACCAACCTGTCCCGGCCGGAGATCGCCGGCGAACTGTCCGTCTCGCTGCACACCGTCAACACGCATGTGCGCAGGATTTACGCCAAGCTCGGTGCCGACGACCGCTCCGCAGCGGTCCACCGTGCCCGCAAACTGCGGCTCCTCTCCGTCGGCCGCACACACTCCTAAGGCGGCCGTGCAGGTCAGATCGCTTTCAGCGCCTCCGATTTGGTCACGACTCGGCCCAAGCCGCCGTATTCGTGCAGGTCGCCGAGCATCTCGATGCGGATCGACTGGTCCAAGCCGCCCACACGGACCGGTTCATAGCCGCTGGCGCGAATCAGATCGGCGACCAGGTCGCCGGCGGCGGCGTCATCGGCGGCGTAGAACAGCACCCCCCGTTCCGGCTCCCGCCGCGCGGCCGCGGACAAAGTGGGGGCCGACAGCGTGCCGAACGCCTTGACCAGCCGCGCGCCGGCCGGCAGCAGGCCGGCCAGGATCTGGCCCGAGGACTCCTGTTCGCCGATGATCTTGCGGACGCCTCCGTGACCGTCGGGTGTGATCGGGTTGGTCGGGTCGACGATCACCTTGCCGGACAGCCGCTCGCCGTACTGGGCGATGAGCTGCTCGAAGGCGTCGAGCCAGACCGCGAGCACGAGCACGCCGGCCCGGTCGACCGCCTCGTCCACGCTCACCACTTCGACGTGGCCGTCCAGGTCGGACGCGATCTTCCGGGCGGTCTCCTGGTCGCGGCCGGCCAGCAGGAAGTCCTGACCGCCGGCCACGAAGTTCGCCGCGAGCCTGCTGCCGATGTTGCCGGTGCCGATGATGGCCACCGTACGATCCGAGATAGTCACCTTGCTCCACCTTTCATGACGTTGGTTTCCGCGTAAGAAGCAGGACTGAACTGATGGTTAGGTCTGGTGTTGTTACTGGCGTTGCGGGTCACGCTGCGCCTGGCGGCTGCCACCAGACGCCTGAAGTTAGCGGCCATCACGGTGAACGGGTGTCGCCTAATCCATGTGATTTGCAGTCTGGGGTGACTTGGCGGACTTCGAGCAGGTCCAGGCCGAGCGCCTCGACTTCGGTCAGCACGCCGTGCAATGCCGCCCGGTCCGGCGGGCCGGTGAGCACAGTGCGCGCCGTGCTGCCGCGGCGCCAGCGCCGGGAACGCCATCAGCACCGTCGCGCCGAGATGACCGTTGATCCGGCTCGTGCACAGAGCGGGTGCTGTGTCCATACGGCCGGTACCGATACCTTGGCTGGCCGGCGCCTGCGACCCCTCGAGCTGCGGTTACAGGTGATCGGGCACGCTGAGCTCCCGAGTGTCTCGTGGCGGTGACCGCGACCAGCGTGCAGCATCCCGGTCGTCAGGTGTAGCAGCAGCCTGATATCCGGCCCGTTCGTAGAGATCATCAATAGCGAACGTGATGTCACCGCGAGCATCGCCTAGCTGCGAGAGCACCTCGCCGGTCATCGCCCGTGTACTGAACTTAGGCGTCGCAGGCTGCTGTTCCGCCCCGCTGAACGGGCCGGCGGCATGACGGGCCGCGTCGAGCAGGATCAGTCAGTCAGAACTGTCAACGGCACGAATCGCCCGGATCCGGCGACGACCTCTCACCTGCCTCGTAGCAATCTGGGTCTGTCGATCGCACGGTCAGGGAGGTCGACATGGCGCTGGGCAACGAGAAAATCATCCGCCAGGCCTACAAGATCGCCGAGGAAAGGACCTGCAGGGATGGGTGGCAGCATTCACCGAGGCTGGACAACCGAAGGCTCACTCGGACCAACCGCCAGCCTGCTGGCCCGCGACCCAGACGAGACACTAGCCGAGTTCGTCGAGCAGACACCCGCTGCGCCACGATCGGCTGACGTCGTGAGCGCTCCCGTCGCGATTGCGACCGGTGCACTTGGTCACGCCACGATAATTCTCGCCGCCGACAGCTTCACGGTGGTCGGAGTCGACCGAAACGAGCATGGGCTGGATGAACTGCCGGCAGTTCGCGCCGAGGTGGCCGGCACCACGGGCCCCGCAGCGGCGACGCGTCAGTAGCAGAACTGTTCACACCTATAGGAGGTATCGGCCATGACCGCTCTCACTCCCAGCGCGACGCGACGGGTGCGCCGCTTTACCGAGCAGCGCTGGCTGCTCGACGCTGTCATCCAGACCGTCGGATTGGAATGGGATCAAGGCCGCATCGGATATTCGATGGCGCCGTGCGGGGTTCTTGCCGCGCCGGATTTCGAGCGAGTCCGCAGCCGGGTCAAGAAGTTCGATGACATCGCGCGGGAATTCGCAGAGGTCGGCGTGGCGCGGATACGACGCGCGGAGGCCGCCCGGCAAGCCGGCCATGAGGCCAGCGAGCGCGAGCACAACTTCATCGCCAGCATCTTGTTCGGCCAGGCGCAGTGGCCGATCTTCGAGAACACCGAGGAGAACCAGCGCCTCGAGTCGCTCAAGAACGCCGCTTACGCCGCGTACGCCCGGGTCGCCGGTCACCCGGTCCGGCAGGTGGAGCTGCCATGGGGCGAGCGGTCTCTGCCCGGCTGGTTGCACCTGCCGCCCGGCGCCAGCGCGGACAAGCCGGTGGGATGCGTGATCAGCATCGGCGGGATGGATTCCACGAAGGAGATGCTGGTGGCCATGTACGGCGATGCGCTGCTGGAGCGGGGCCTCGCAGTGCTGGCGCTGGACGGGCCCGGACAGGCCAGCTGCACGCTGCGCGAGATCTGGGTCCGGCCCGGCGACTTTCCAGTCGCTACCGCCGCTGCGCTCGACTGGCTAGAAGGCCAACCGGAGATCGACCAGTCACGCATCGCCGTACGCGGGGTCAGCATGGGGTCCATGTGGGCCACACAAGCCGCCGCCCACAACGACCGCATCAAGGCCTGCGCCGTCGTCTACCTACTCCAAGAACAGGGTTGTCCGGCAGCCTTCAGGGAAGCCTCCCCGACATTCAAAACACGGTTCATGTACATGGCCGGATACGACGACGAGCACGAATTCGATGCGGCGGCTTCCGACCTCATAACCGTCGAGGGGCTGGGAAAACTCGTCCACTGCCCCTACCTTGCGATCGGCGGTGAGGATGACGAGCTCACCGCGCTGGAAACGACCTTCGCTCTCCTTGACGACATCTCTGCGCCGGAGGAGCTGATGCTGCTCCAGGGCGAGCGCCACAACATGGATAAACCGCCCAAATTTATTAACGAGGTAACTTACATCGCCGACTGGTTCGCAGATTGCCTCGCCGGGGGCACTCCTGAGAGCGTACTGACGCTCGTCGGCCAGGACGGCCGGATCAGGCGAACCCCGTGGTCGGATCGCCCCGCCTACCACCACGGTCTCCCCGAGGTTGTGTTTGGCGACCACCTCGGGGAGGTCGTCCTCGGCGAGTAGGGAGTCGCGCCAGCACCGGGCCTATGACAAAGCGCAGTGACCGCGTAAGCGGCGCCGGGAGCCCGAGATCAGCGCCTTCGCCATCACGTCCGGTGACCGCTGGCTGGTCGCCGAGACCTGCTAACCGACCACGCCGGAAACACCGTTCGTGAGATAGCCCTCTGTCCACGCGGGCTGTGCGCTGCTGTCGCCGGACGTGCTCGGGGACCCCGACACGACAGCCGGGCTACCAGGCTGACCGGCGACCGGAACTGGCCATGATCCGGGGCCCCAGGAGGTCACCCCAACCAAGATCACGAAAGGTTCAGCCTAGGGAATGAACTAGGGAGTTTCTCTAGGGACCGCGGCCTCGATCCGGGCCACACTGGATCCATAAGCACAGAACAGCTGAATTGAGAAAGGAATCAGGCGCCCCTAGCTCAGCGGTAGAGCAACGGACTCTTAATCCGGAGGTTGGGCGGGTTCGACTCCCCCCGGGGCGCACGAAGTTGCGGCCCCCTTTCCTCCTCCTGGGCGGAGGAAAGGGGGCATGTCATACCTCGCCGACCGCGCATGGTCAGGATTCCCGGCATGCGCTCAAAAGTCATCCGGTCCTGACCACCTTGGAGACATCCGCTATGAGCACCCAGACCGATACCACCACCAAGCAGACGACTGGGCCATCCCGGTCCCGGTCGCGGTCCTGGCGCTGGATCCTGGCCGGCGTCGCCATGATGGCCGCAGCCGCGGTCGCCTTGAGCCTGACCCTGGTCCTGGCTGCGCCGAAGGCCGGCCACGGCACGAGCGCCAGTCACTTCCTCAACAACGCAGAGCTCAATGGCATACGCAGCCAGGTGGCCAAAACAGGCCAACTGCCCGGCCACGGCGTCACCGTGACCGTTCCCATCCCCGGGGAGAACCTGAAGTTCAGGCCCCGGCCGGCGTATGTATGGGTTCCCCCTGCGTGGTTCGCGCGCAATCCTCCTCAACTGCCGGTCATCGAGCTACTGCACGGCACGCCCGGCAATCCTTCTGACTGGACCAAGGCGCTTGACGCCGATGTCACGGCGCTCGCCTTCGCCCAGCAGCACCACGGGGTGGCGCCGATAATCGTCATGCCGGACATCAACGGGTCCTATCCCGCGGACAGCGAGTGCGTCAACAGCCCGGTATTCGGGGCCGTTGAGACGTACCTGACCCAGACCGTCCCCCAATTCATGCGGAACAGCTTTAACGCCAGCACGGTTTCCGGATCGGTCGCGGTAGCCGGACTTTCGGAAGGCGGCCTGTGCGCCACGACCCTGGCCCTCAACAACCCCAACGTATACGCCGCCTTCGGCAACTACTCAGGCGACGAATCGCCAACCTACCAGGATGACAACCAGGACCAGACCATTCAGATCCTGTTCGGCGACTCGCCAGCCAGCTACAACTCCCACAATCCGCCCTACATCTTGACTCATCAGCATTTCACCGGCCTGGCGGGCTGGTTCGCGGCCGGAGCTCAGGACCCCGCTGCCTTGCAGGCCGCGCGCACGCTGGCGCCACTGGCCTCGAACGCGGGGATCGATACCTGCATAATGACGCCGCCGGGTCGCCATGGCTTCGACTTCTGGACGCAGGCCTTCAAGGATTCGCTGCCGTGGCTGTCGTGGAAGCTGAAGCTCACACCGCAGCCGCAGTCCATCCCGGCCCAGTGTGTCTCCGGGAAGAGCTAACCGGCCCAGCCAGCCCTCAGAGGTGCGGAAATGGAAGCCCTCGTCCACCGGGCGGGGCAGGACGATGCTCAGTGCGGCGACGGTCTCTGATCCGTTACCACTGCCAGGCCGGCGACGACGAGACAGCGTTCAGCGGCGGGCGCTCACCCCGGTGCGGCGTCTTCATCGTGGGCCTGGCCCCCGACGCCGGGCTGCTGGACGCCGAGCGCAGCTGGGTCCGCGGCTTGTGGGAGGCGCTACGCCCGCACGCCATCGGCAGCGGAGACGGCTACATCAACGGCATCACCGATTTCTCCGACGACCGGGTGCGCCACAGCTATGGCCCGGCTAAGTACGAACGGCTGGCCCAGATCAAGGCGCAGTACGACCCAGGCAACCTGTTCCACCTCAACGCCAACATCCGGCCCGCCTGATGCCGCCTCGGCATCCGTTCGGGTCAGGAAACCGATCCGATTCAGACGCACGCGCGGGGTGAGTTCGAAACACGAGATCCGCCTACGTTCTGCGTGGGTCGGACGGCTGGAGTTCGCCTGATGCCCGGCATCCAGATCGGAACATTCTGTGGCGCTTGCGAACGGGCAGCCCGAATCCCGGAATTAGCTCTCCACGGTGACCGTGACGACCGGCTCACGTTCACCGCCGCGCCGATATCGCCCCAGCTGATGCAGCCTTACAGTAGGTCCATGACGGACGAGGCGTCGCCGCCGCAGCGCGGCGCTGAGCTGGCCTCTCAAGCTGGCCTGCGGGCCTCACACGTGGATCGGGACCGGGTCGTCGAGCGGCTGCGGGTGGCGGCCGGTGATGGCCAGCTGACCGCGGAAGAACTCGACGAGCGGCTCGAGGCGGCCTTGACGGCACGCACCTACGGCGAACTGGCGGCGCTGACCACGGACCTGCCGGACGTACCAGATTCCGCCCCGGGCACACCGGTCCTGGAACCGAAGGACCTGGCCCGCATCGACTGCCATGGCAGCAGCGTGAAGCGTGATGGCCGCTGGCTCGTGCCGCGGCGGATGGAAGTGCGGGTCACCGGTGGCAGCGTGACGCTGGACTTCACCGAGGCGGTGATCTCGCAGCCGTCGCTGCTGATCGACGCTGAGGTGAGCGAAAGCCGGCTGATGCTGGTGACCAAGCCTGGCGTTGTGGTCGACACCGATGAGGTAGCGGCCGAAGGCAGCTACGTGAAGGTCCGGGCGCATCGGGGTCTCGAAGTGCCCGTCATCCTGCGGATCCAGGTGTCCGGCAAGGTCAGCGGCGGCCACATCACGGCACGCCCGCCACGCCGGACCCTCTGGCCGCGGCCAGCCTGCTAGCGGCCCAGGGCCCCGGTGCGCCGAACGTGATCCCGAGCGCGCCGACGGCTGCGAGCCTGCGGATCGGCGACGGCATTGCGCAGGCCCGGCGTATCTACGGCAGCGCCTTCGTCGTCCTGTCTCCCAAGGCGGGAGCTGGCGCGTCACTACTTCGACCGGGATGCTCGACGGCTACCTCACCGCCGCCCCGGACCGGCCGACCCCGCCGGTCCCGAAGGTCGCGGACGTGAGCGCGGGATCAGTGGGTTGCCCCGCAGCCTCGCCCTGATTGATTCAGACGCCCGGCATGCCGACGCGGACCGATACCACCCGGCGCCGAGGACCTCTTCCCCAGGCCCCGGAACCGCGAGGCCGAACCCGCACAGTCGGCGGCGGCGCACAGAACCGGCTCATATGCGCTCGCCAGCGGCCCGCATCAACCCAAGAGGAAGCAGAAAATATCCGCCGATCTGGCCTGATTTTCAAAGTCGGCTCTGAGTGCTGTGGCTGGCACCTGTGTGGGCGTTCTGGGCGCGGTGCACGCCGCCGTCCGGCACAGTTTCCTGTCAACGGCAGCGCGGAGGACCGCGATGGGGTGCCATCGTGGTCCTCTGCGCTGTGGTCATGGGTGGTAGCGCCGGATTTTCCAGGTGGCGGCGCCGGCCAGGGCCAGGGAGATGGCCAGCAGGATGCCGGTTTCCTCGGCTTGGAACTGCCAGAACCGGCTGGCGGGCTGGTAGCTGATCTGGCGGCGCAGGTGCTGGCCGGCGAACCACGCGGTGCACTCCGCCTGGGCGGGGTTTGCGCAGGCCGACGCGAACGCGCTGCCGGATGACTGCGGCACGATGAACACCTGCCCCGACGGGGTGATCGTCTGGTTGGAGATGATCCACGCGCCAGGCAGGCTGTTGTCGGTGACTATGACCTCCCCGGAGGGCAGTACCTGGTCCCGGGTCAGGTCCGGTGTCACCGGGGCGACCTGGGTGACCGGCGTGGCCAGATGGGGGAGCACGAACGCGGGTAGCGTGTACAGGAGCCCGGCGAACAGCACGAGGGTGATGGCCATGGCCGGGATGATCTTGCGGACCAGTACCCCGGCAAGCACGCCGATGGTGAACGTCAAGGCGGCGAACCCGATGGGGACCAGGCCGCGAGCCGCGAAAACCTCCGGGGAGAACCGGCCGAGCTGGGTGTGGCCGACCGGAAACCCGCCGGCCGCGTCAACCGGCGCCGCCCACCACGAGACCAGCACGCTGGCCAGCCCGGCGATCGCCAT
>Ga0209693_10001507_pt1 | contig 10029 bp, 5 predicted proteins | sample HubBroMetageWRM3_FD_188345 | JGI IMG/M metagenome (GOLD analysis project Ga0209693, IMG submission 188345) | Warmed soil microbial communities from the Hubbard Brook experimental Forest, New Hampshire - Hubbard Brook CCASE Soil Metagenome WRM 3... | ecosystem: Environmental > Terrestrial > Soil...
GCCGCCGGTCGGGAAGTCGCGCTCCAGGTCCCACAGGGTCAGCCCGTGCAGGTTGATGTCCAGGTCGGGATGCTTGCGCTGGGTGACCTCGAGCGGGTTCGTGTCCGCCATCAGGTGACCGCGCACCCGGTAGGCGTGGATCAGCTCCTGCACCCGGGCGGACCTGGTGACGTCGTCCTCGTGGCCCTCGGCGAAGTCCCTGACCCAGCGGACCGGCTCGTACGGGATGCGCAGCGCGGCGAAGATCTCGTCGTAGAAGCCGTCCGCGCCGAGCAGCAGCTCGTGGATCTTCTTCAGGAACTCCCCGGACTGCGCGCCCTGGATGATCCGGTGGTCGTAGGTGGAGGTGAGCGTTACCTCCTTGCTGATCGCCAGCCGCGCCAGCGTCTCGTCGGAGGCACCCGCGTAGGCGGCCGGGTACTCCATCGCGCCGACGCCGAGGATGCAGCCCTGGCCCGGCATCAGCCTCGGCACCGAGTGCACGGTGCCGATCGTGCCGGGGTTGGTGATCGTGGCCGTGGTGCCCTGGAAGTCGGCGACCGCGAGCTTGCCCGCCCGCGCCCGGCGCACGACGTCCTCGTACGTGGTCCAGAACTGGCGGAAGTCCATCTCCTCCGCCGCCTTGATGTTCGGCACGAGCAGCTGCCGGCCGCCGTCGGTCGCCTGCACGTCGATGGCCAGGCCCAGGTTGATGTGCTCGGGCTTGGCGATCGCGGGCTTGCCGTTCTGCTCGGCGTAGGCGTCGTTCATCTCCGGCAGCGCCCGCAGCGCGGCGACCAGCGCGTACGCGATCAGGTGCGTGAACGAGACCTTGCCGCCGCGTCCGCGCCGCAGGTGGTTGTTGATGACGATGCGGTTGTCGACAAGGAGTTTGGCCGGTATCGAGCGGACGCTGGTCGCGGTGGGCACGCTGAGGCTCGCGGTCATGTTGATCGCGGTGCGGGCCGCGGCGCCGCGCAGCCGGTCGACCTCGGTACCCTCGGGCGGGCTTGGGGGAGGAGACAGAGCCGGGCTCGGGGGAGGAGCCAGGGCTGGGCTCGGCGCCGCGGCCGGTCCTTGTGCTTGCGGCGCACCGTGGCCCGAGGGCGCGGCGGGTCCTTGCGGCGCGGCGGGTCCTTGCGGCGCGGCCGGCCCTTGCGGCACGGCGGGTCCTTGCAGCGCGGCCGGCGCGGCCGGTGCGGCTGGGCTCGGGGGAGAGGGCACGGCGGCCGGGGGAGCGACCCGCGAAGCCGCGGGGGCCTGCGGGGATGCCTCAGCTGGCGGGGCCTGAGCGGCTGGCGCGGCCGTGACCGCGGGGGCCTGGAGCACGGGCTGGGGGCCGGTTCCGTTGGTGAGCGCAGGCTGGTAGTCGGCGAAGAAGCTCCACCACGCCCGGTCCACAGAACCGGGATCGGCCAGGTACCGCTGGTACAACTCCTCCACGAGCCATTCGTTGGCGCCGAAGTCGGCCTGGCTCAGCCCAGGATCCGGCGCCTCGGCCGGGCGCGGCTCGTCTGACGCTTCGGGCTCGCGGACCCCCGCGTCGCCCCGCGGTGACCCAGAAGACACGGCGGACATCGTCCCTGAGAACCCTCTTCCGAAGAGATGTATCGATGATCGGTTCACCGATCAGGCTACCCGGCGTCATCGGGCACAGCGCCTGAAGGACCACAGTGCCCTCAGGTATCTATGCAACGAGAGTTAACGCCGTACCCGCCCAATTCAGTCCCGGCCGAAGCGGGCTTCGACGGCACGTGCCGCCGTCCGCGGCCAGGCTCGGCTAGTCGTCCGGCATGCCGCTCGTGCCGCCGGGCAGCTTGGCGCGGGGCCGGCGGCCTGCCGCGTTTTGCGATTTGCCCTGATTTGCGCTTCGCCGCGGGCAAAATCGCAGTCCAGACCGGCCGTTAGGGTGCGCGGAAGTCCCAGTCAAGGCGGGGTGCCGACCGGTACCATCGCGATCAATGGCATTCAGGGTTAACACGGCCATTTCCCGCACTCCGCGAGGCAAGGCACAAGGCTTGGGCACAAGGTGACAAGGGACCCGAACGGCAACCCCCGGGCGCAGGACGCCCGGGGTCCTCGGCCGCCACTGGGGCACTTCGGCCCCCGGCTCCCGCGCGCCGATTCGGGCCCGTTCCCGCGCGCCGACACCGGCCCGTTCCCGCGCGCCGACACCGGCCCGTTCCCGCGCGCCGCATCACCGGATCCGAGGGCACTCAGGCCAGCCGGTGCCACCGGGCCGCGGCGGGCGTTCCCGCCCCTGTCACCGGGTGACGATGACGAGGTCGTCCCTGGCTACGAATTCGAGCCCCGGCCCTCGCGCCCGGGCCGGAGCAGGACCAGAGCCGACCGCCGCGACGCCGCCCTCCCGCCCCGGCGCGACCAGGCCACCCGCCAGGACCGCGGCACACACGACGACCACGGCACACACCACGACCGGACGACCCGGCAAGACCGCGGCGCCCGCCGCGACGACCAGGCCGGCCAGGAGCGGCGCTTCAGGTACACGCCGACGGTAAGCCAGCCGCTGCCCGTGCCGCCCCAGGCGCCACGCTCCTGGACCGCCAATCGCCAGACCATGCCGGGCTTCGAGTTCGACGCCGTAACGACGGCCGACCCCTTCCGCGCCGGCCCCCGGGACACCCGGGACACCCGGGACGCCTACGCCGACCCCCGGGACACCCTGGACGCCTACGCCCACCCCCGGGACGATTACGCCGACTACCGCGGCTACCCAGACGACCCCGGCTACCCCAACGACGCCCGGTACCCCGCCAACCCCGCCCCGGACCCCTCGACCTGGATCACCCCGCCGCCCCGCCTAGCCCTGCCCCCCGCCCACTCCCACCACGCAGACCATCATGCAGACCACCATGCAGACCATCATGCAGACCACCGTGCAGACCGCCACTCAGACCGCCAAGCCGCGACCCTCCTGACCTCCGCCGGCGCAGAGTGGGTGCGCCTGCTCCGCACGTTCATCCCGCCGCCAGCCAAACGCACCTGGTCAACGCAATTCCGCGCCGGGCTTCACTTCCGTGGCTGGGGCATGAGGGTTGCGGTGCCGGTCCTCGCCATGATCGTGTTCGGCGTCGTCATCGTCGTGGTCGTGGGCGCCAACAGCGGGAACCCCGTCGCCACCCCGGACACCTCGTCCCTCGGCTTCCCCCCGGCGACGCTCGCGGGCAGCCAGTTCGCAGTGGCGCCGAACGACCGTGGCATCACCCAGACCCTAGGCCGGGTGACGAGCAGCGGAGCCGAGATCGTGGCGGTGGGCTCGCAGACCGGCGCCCGCCTCGCGAGGGCGCAGTTCTTCGTCTCCCAGGACTACGGCCGTACCTGGGCCATGGGCACAGAACAGGCCGCGGCTGGCGGCCCACCGCCGCCCGGGCACGCGGCGCGTTTCGTGGCCGGCGGCCAGGGCGCGTGGGTGGCCATCGGCCCGGATTCGATCTGGACCAGCGGCAACGGCCTGTCGTGGACGCTGATCTCGCAATCCGGCCTGCCCCTGCAGCCCGGTGATCAGGTCAGCGTGCTGAAGCGGACGGCCGGCGGCTTCATCGCCGCCGGGGCGAACGTGCCCGACGGCGACCAGGCGAAGTCCAGCCCGGTGATCTTCCTGTCGGCTAACGGCATCGACTGGGAGCGGGCCGGGGCCGCGCAGCTGGGCCTGACCGCGGGCGGCGGCCGCGTGCTTGACATCAGGTACGCGGCCGAGGAAGGGAGCCTGATCCTGATCGCGGGCGACGTGGCCACGACCACGACCACCGGCAAGAAGCACCGGCCGGTAACCGTCCGCACCAGCAGCGCCTGGCTGAGCAGTGACGGCGGCGCCACCTGGACGCCGGCCGCCGTGCCGGCCGGGCACGGCGCGCAGGACCTGATCGTCGGGGAGGCCGCCGTCGGCGGCCAGTTCGCCGTCCTGCGCCCCGCCACGACCGGCGCCACCACAGGCACCCGAGGCGTACTAGGCACGCCAGGCAAACAACCGGCCATACCGGGCAAGCCCGCGGTCGACGTCTACCGCTCACCGAACGGCACCACCTGGACCTTCGAAGCCACCCTCACCACCCCGGCCGGCTTCGAGGCCAGCATGACCAACGGCGGCCCCGGCGGCGCCGCGGTCACCGGCACAGCCGGCCGCAACCTGGTCGCGTTCCTCTCCACGACCGGCGCCTCCTGGCAGCAAACCCAGCTCTCCGCGGCCGGAGAAGCAACCCCCGCAGGAGCATCCGCCGAAGACGTCGAGGGCATCACCATGGCCGGCTCGGCCGCCGTCGTCACCGGCAGCAGCCCCGCAGGCCCGGACAGCCGCCAGCCGGTGATCACCGTGCTGACCCCGCGCGGCCAGCCGCGGGACGTCGACATCGCCACGATTCCCGGCGGCCTGGATCCCCAGCTGACCGTCAACGCCGTCGCGGCGCAGGGCAGCATGCAGATCGCCGTGGGCGGCGCCAACGGTTACCCCGCGGCGTGGACCTCGACCGACGGCGGCAGCACCTGGAGCAGGGCAACGGGCCTGCAGGCCCAGCCCGGCCTGCAGCAGCTGACAAGCGTGGCCCACGGCGCCATGGGCTGGCTCGCAGTCGGAGCCGCTACAGCGGGCGCCCCGCATCCTGTCGTCGTCACCTCGGCCACCGGCGGCAGCTGGGTCACCGCCGACACCGAGGGCGCCTTCGCCGGGCCCGGCCTGGTCACCGAGCAGGCGGCGGCCGGCCCGCAGATATACGTCATCGTCGGCCATCAGGACGCCCAGGCCGCTGACGGCACGATAACCTCCATCCCCGCGGCCTGGTGGTCCGTCGGCCTGACCGGCTGGCAGCGCGCCGACCTCGCCGTACCACAAGAAAGCGCGCAGGCAAGCGCGCAGATGAAGGCCGTCACCGCCGCCGCCACCGGTTTCGTGGCGGTGGGCTCGACCGGCAGCCAGCCGTCCGCCTGGACGTCCCCGGACGGCCGGAACTGGACCCAGGCCGACCTGCCCATCCCGATCGGCGCCACCCGGGCCGTCCTCCAGTACGTGGCAAGCTACGGCCGGACCGTTGTCGCCGCGGGTACCGCCGTCCTGGCCGGCGGTCGCCGGCTGCCGTTCGCGGCGAGCTCCGAGGACAACGGCCGCACCTGGGCCGAGTCCGCCCTGCCGGCGCCTGAGGGCATCGCGTCCGTCACCGCGCTCGCCGCCGCCGGCGACGGCTTCACCGCAACGGGGACGTTCGGCGGCGCCCAGGCCCACCATGACGTGGTGGTCTGGACGTCCGCGAACGGCACGACCTGGAAGACGGTCACCCCGGCCGGCCCCGGCCTGACCGGTCCTGGCATCCAGGCGATCACCGGCCTGACCCCCTCAGGCGGCACCCTCACCGGCGTCGGCTTCACCGCCTCGTCCGCCACCGAGCAGCCAGTCCTCTGGCAGTCCCCGATCCGCTAACGCCGCTAACGCCGCCAACGCGACTAACGCCGCTAACGCGACAGCTACAGAACCGCGACGCCCTTACCGAACACGTCTTCCCTGCGGTTCTCCAGGCACGGCAGGCTGCCCCGCACCGTCTCGATAAGCGCGACGTCGACCTCCCCGACCGCCACCCCCGCCGCGGGCCCGAGGTCGAGCCTGACCACGCCGAGCGGGTCCACGAGCATGCTGCGCCCGATCCCGGTCGCGGCCCGGGTGGGGGGCTCAGAAACATCCGGCACCTGTCCCACCGCGGCCACCCACACCGTGTTCTCGATGGCACGCGCCCGCACCAGCGTGACCCAGTGCTCCTCCTTGAACAGCCCCGCCGCCCAGGCGGCCGGCACCACGATCAGCGACGCCCCGCCCAGCGCGAGCGCCCGGGACAGCTCGCAGAACCGCACGTCGTAGCAGATCTCGAAGCCGACGGAAACCCCCGCGAGCGAGCAGACGACAGGGGCAGACCCCGGCGCGACCTCATCCGACTCCCGGTGCCCGAACGCATCGAACAGATGCAGTTTCCGGTACGCCGCGACAAGCTCGCCGTCCGCGCCGAACGCCACCGCCGTGTTGTACACCCGCCCGTCCGGCGCGGGCTCGAACACCCCCGCCACGACCGCCACGCCGAACTCCCGCGCCGCGCCGGCCAACGCTGTACCGAACGGCCCGTGCAGCGGCTCGGCCGCGGCGCGCAGGTCGGACCCGAACCGCACCTGCGTGGCCTCGGGGAACACCGCCAGGTCGGCGCCGCCGTCGGCGGCCTGCCGCAGCGCCGCCCGCACCCGCTCCAGGTTGACCTCGGGCCGTGAGCTGACCGGAATCTGTCCCAATGCGACACGCATATCAGCAAGCCTAACCGCCGCGCGAGCTGCCGCCACATGATCTTATGAGCAGGTGAGCCAACCCAGCCGACCCAGCCAGCCCAGCCGGCCCAGCCGATCCAGCCAGCCCAGCCGACCCCTGCTGAACCGCCGCCTGCAGGGCCTCGGGACGACGATCTTCGCCGAGATGTCCGACCGCGCGGTCGCGACCGGTTCGATCAACCTCGGCCAGGGCTTCCCCGACAGGGACGGCCCGGCCGAGATCGCCCAGGCCGCCGCCGAGGCCATCCTGGCAGGCCGCGGCAACCAGTACCCGCCAGGCCCCGGCGTGCCCGAGCTGCGCCGCGCGATCACCGCGCACCAGCAGCGCTTCTACGGCCTGCGCTACGACCCGGACACCGAGGTGCTTGTCACCGCGGGCGCGACCGAGGCGATCGCGGCCGCCATGCTGTCGCTGGTCGAGCCGGGCGACGAGGTGGTCGCGTTCGAGCCGTACTACGACTCCTACGCGGCGAGCATCGCGCTGGCCGGCGGCACCCGCGTCCCGGTCACGCTGCGGCCGCCGGACTTCCGCCCGGACCTGGACCGGCTGGCCCAGGCGATCACCAGCCGCACCAGGCTCATCCTGCTCAACACGCCGCACAACCCCACCGGTGCGGTCTTCACCCGCGACGAGCTTGCCGCCATCGCCGAACTGGCCGTCGAGCGCGACCTCATCGTCGTCTCCGACGAGGTCTACGAGCACCTGGTCTTCGACGGCGAGCACATCCCCATCGCCCAGTTCCCCGGCATGCGCGACCGCACCGTCACGGTCAGCTCGGCGGGAAAGACGTTCTCCTTCACCGGCTGGAAGATCGGCTGGATCACCGCGACCCCCGAGCTGGTGACCGCGGTCAAGACCGCCAAGCAGTTCATGACCTACGTCAGCGGCGGCCCGTTCCAGTACGCGATCGCCCAGGCCCTCGAGCTGCCCGACGAGTACTACACCGCGCTGCGCGACGACCTGCAGGCCAAGCGCGACCTGTTCGCCCCCGGCCTGGCCAAAATCGGCTTCGAGGTGTACCCGCCCGCGGGCACCTACTTCGTCACCACCGACATCAAGCCGCTCGGCGAGACCGACGGCATGGACTTCTGCCTCACCCTGCCCGAACGCGCCGGCGTAGTCGCCATCCCGGCCACCGTCTTCTACGACGACAAGGAGGCGGCCCGCACCCTGGTCCGCTTCGCCTTCTGCAAGCGCCCGGAGGTCCTCACCGAGGCCCTCGCCCGGCTTGCCCGCCGCACCGGAGGCTGACCGCCGACCCCCTCAGGCCAAAATCCCATTTATCCCGAACGAGCCGTGGTTCCCCCACGCGATCCCGCCCCACCGCCGCGGCGCAGGCCCCGTCAGTCGTCGTGCTACAGGCCCCGTCAGCCGCCCCGGCGCAGCCCCCGTCAGCCGCCCCGGTGCAGCGTCCTGCGCATCCCGTCGCGCCCCGCCGTCGTGATCCCGCCGAAACCCCGCCCGGCCCGCCGCGCCCAGTCGTCCTCACTGACCGCCGCCGGGTCGCCGGGCAGGTAGTGGTTGAGGATGAGCTCGCCCACCCCGGCGCGCTCGGCGACGCCGCCGACCTCGGTGACGTCGGTGTGCAGCGCGTGCATCCGGGCGAGTTCGGCCTCGTCCATGCCGTGCCGCCGCAGGTAGTCAAGGTCGGCCACCTGGTGCACCAGGATGTCGGCCCCCCGGGCCAGCGCGATCAGGTCGTCGTTCACGGTGGTGTCGCCGGAGAACACCACCGAGCCGTCCGCGGTGTCGAACCGGTACCCGAGCGCCGGGACCGCCCGGCCGTGCGTCACCGCGACCGCGGTGACCCGGATCGCCCCGTCGTCCAGGACCGTGACCGGGCCGCCTGCCGCGTCCCCCACCGGGATGTCGGCAGCCTGGACCAGCTGCCCCGCGTCCGGCATGTGGGCGTCAAGCGGCATCACGTTCAGGTGGTAGGCGGATCCGGCCAGGATGTCCGCCACCAGGTCGGTGGTGCCGGGGGCGGGTACCTCCGGGTGGATGATCGTCTGCCGGCGGAAGACGGCGTCGCCGTCCGGCAGCGAGGCCGGCCGCGGCGGCCCGTAGACCCGCAGCGGCGCGACACCCGTCCGGACGCCCCACGGGTAAAGGATCATGCCAGGCAGGTCGCCGACGTGATCGATGTGCAGGTGGGTAAGGAACACGGCCTCGAGCCGCCCGAAATCGAGCCCCGCGCCGACGTAGGCCGACGGCGCCCCCCGTCCGCAGTCGACGAGGAAGACCCGCCCGTCGACGACGAGCGCGGACGACGTCCCGCCGCGCCCGGCGACCGGCAGCGGCGCCCCAGCGGTCCCAAGCAGCACCAGCTCGGTGGTCATGCGCACTCCCCGCCTTCTCGCGGCCCAGGTCTGCGATCCTGAGCCGATGACCAGGATGACAGCCGAGCTTATCGGGGCGGCCGAGGCGGCCGCTGGCTTCATGCCCCGCGCCGAGGGCCTGGCCCTGTTCGACGCCGCCGCCGAGTACGCCTGCCGCGGCCCCGTCCTTGAGATCGGCAGCTACTGCGGCAAGTCCACGATCTACCTGGCCGCCGCGGCCAGCGCCGCCGGCCAGCCGGTCATCACCGTGGACCATCATCGCGGCTCGGAGGAGCACCAGCCGGGCTGGGAGTACCACGACCCGGCGCTCGTCGACCCGGTGACCGGCCGCCTGGACACGCTGCCCGTGCTGCGGGCCACGCTGGCGGCGGCCGGCCTTGAGGACCACGTGGTCGTGGTGGTCGGCAGGTCCGCCGACCTGGCCAGGCTCTGGGGCACCCCGCTCGGCCTGGTGTTCATCGACGGCGGCCACACCGAGGCCGCCGCCGTCACCGACTACGAGGGCTGGGCGCCCTGGGTAGCCCACGGCGGCGCGCTGGCCATCCACGACGTGTTCCCCGACCCGGCCGACGGCGGCCAGGCCCCCTACACCATCTACCGCCGCGCGCTAGCCTCCGGCGCCTTCACCGAGGTCCGCGCCCAGGGTTCCCTCCGCCTGCTGGAACGGACCGGCCAAGGCAGCTAAAACCCCGCCCCCGCCCCGCCAGCCAAACCCCGCCCCCGCCCCACCCACTGATCTGATCTTATCTGCTCTGATCTGTAGCGCTATGAGTTGCGGCGTCCCGGAATATGCTTGCTCCGCCGGACAGGCCCATCAGGGCGTCCGCGGCGAGGACCACCGCGGCCGCGGTCCAGGCCGAACGCTCCGCAGGGAACAGCGCGCTGTTCGCGTACTGCCAGCCGGTCCAGTAGGACCCGTCAGGATGACGCAGGTGCTGCGCGGCGCCGAACATCCGCGCCGCCTCCGCCCGCATCCCGCAGGCGTCAAGGGCCAGCACGAGCTCGCAGGTCTCCGCGCCGGTCACCCACGGGTGGTCGCTGACGCAGCGCACGCCGAGGCCGGGCACCACGAACCTGTCCCAGCCCGCGGCCAGCCGGTCGGCCCCGTCAGTGCCGCGGACCGCGCCGCACAGCACCGGGTAGTACCAGTCCATGGCGAACCGGCTCTTGTCCGCGAACGCCTCCGGGTGCCGTGCCACCAGGTGCGCAAGCCGGTCCGCCGCGGCCTCCCAGTCGGGTCGCGGGTCATCGGCCAGCCTGGCAAGCGCGATCGCGCTCCGCAGGCTCAGGTGGATGCTCGCGCAGCCGGACAGCAGCGCGTACCCGCCGGGCTGCCCGGCCGCGTCGCGCTCCCAGCACACCTCACCGCGCGGCGTACGCAGCCGCAGCGCCCATTCG